>Ga0316605_10000052_pt1 | contig 165025 bp, 161 predicted proteins | sample OWC_soil_day20_n_FD_207666 | JGI IMG/M metagenome (GOLD analysis project Ga0316605, IMG submission 207666) | Wetland soil microbial communities from Old Woman Creek delta, Ohio, United States - OWC_soil_day20_noCT | ecosystem: Environmental > Terrestrial > Soil > Wetlands | place: USA: Ohio...
ACCCACACTTATCGGTTGTCCAGTTTGTTAAAGAGCAGCCCTGCTTTTTCCCCGCCGCCGCGTCTGCCGCGTTCAGCGAAGAGGCGAGATTATGAAGAAGTCCGTCCAACTCGTCAACCCCTTCTTTACCGCCTTCTCCTCCGCCGCTTCCCCGGAAAACCCCGGCCGCAGCGAAGAGGTGCGCATTATAGAGCCCCCAAAACGAAGGTCAACCCCATTGTGAAAAAAAGAAACGGTGCCCTCCTATGGGGTAGATAGCACCCTTCCGAATCAATCAGCCAATCGTCACCCGGGCAAACTTGCGCTTGCCCACCTGAAGCACCACGGCCTCACCGGCGAGAATCTGCAGTGACTTGTCGGTGACTTTCTCGCCATTAGCCCGGACCCCACCCTGCTCGATCATCCGCAAGGCCTCCGAAGTACTTGCCGTCAGACCCGCTTGCTTCAGCACCTGCATGACGGACAGAGGGCTTCCTCCGTTCTGCAAGACAATTTCCGGCATGTCATCAGGCAGCGCCCCCTGGCGGAAACGTGCCTCGAACTCTGCCAGTGCCGCTTCGGCAGCTGCCTGGTCATGGAAGCGCGCCACGATTTCCTGTGCCAACAATACTTTAACGTCGCGGGGATTGCGTCCCGCCGAGACCTCCTGCTTCAGCCTGGCGATTTCGCCCCCCTGCCTAAAGGAGAGAAGATCGTAATAGCGCCACATCAGCTCGTCTGAAACAGACATAAGCTTGCCAAAAATCTCCCGCGGCGACTCATTGATGCCAACATAGTTGCCCAGAGACTTGGACATCTTGTTGACACCATCCAGGCCCTCGAGCAACGGCATCATCAAGATGCATTGAGGCGATTGTCCATAATGCTTTTGAAGCTCTCGCCCGACCAAGAGATTGAATTTCTGGTCTGTACCACCCAGCTCGACATCCGCTCGCATCGCCACAGAGTCGTAGCCTTGGCACAGCGGGTATAGGAATTCATGGATGGCAATCGGCTGACCGTTAGCGTAGCGCTTGGAAAAATCGTCACGCTCCAGCATCCGCGCAACGGTATGCTGTGCCGCCAGCTTAATCATCCCAGCCGCCCCGAGCCCGTCAAACCAGGCGGAGTTGAAACAGACTTCCGTCTTTTCCGGATCAAGAATCTTGAAGACCTGCTCCTTATAGGTCTTCGCGTTATCCAGAATCTGTTCCCGCGACAACGGCGGACGGGTGACGTTTTTCCCAGTCGGATCACCGATCATGCCGGTGAAGTCTCCGATCAGAAACATGATGTGATGACCCAAATCCTGAAAATGTCGCAGTTTGTTGATCAGCACCGTGTGCCCCAGGTGCAGGTCGGGAGCTGTCGGATCGAAACCGGCCTTTACCCGAAGCGGACGCCCGCTCTTCAGTTTTTCGACGAGTTCCGCCTCAATCAGCAGTTCGTCGCAACCGCGCTTGATTACCTGCAAGCTGCCTTCGATATCCACCATCTCTCACCTCGGACACGACCCGTTGGCAAAGCAGAAATCTGCTAAACTGCGGCAGATTTTCTTGCCTGCCCGAGCCACTAAAACATGGAAAAGAGCGGAATTTTAGCGCAATCGAACGGCCTCATCGAACGCCTTAAGCGCCATCGCTGGACAATCGGCCTGGCGGGATCGGTATCCGCTCTTGGCATGGCCGCCGCCATTGCGGTTGCCCCCCCCGACGATGACGTCACCGGAGTAAAGACGATTGTTGAGCAGCTAGCCCTTCAAGGGATACAGCCGCTCTCTTTGGGACAGGGTAGCTTCCTAAGGGAAGAACGCATTCAGAGGGGCGATACGGTAGGCAACATTCTCTCGCGCCTAGGCGTCCATGAGCCCGAGGCGGTGGAGTTCATCCGCACCAGCCCGGAAACTCGGGCCATGCATCAGCAGCTGGCTCCCGGCAAAGTCGTGGTGGCCCGAACCTCGGAAAATGGCGAACTGCACAATCTCTACTTTCCGCTGAATGGCAAAGATGCTGCCCTGGCAGTAGAACGCCAAGGCGGCCGCTTAACCGCCCGCGAAACGGCCCTGCGCTTTGAAACACAGGTCGTAATGAAGTCTGCAGCGATCCACAGTTCCCTATTCGGCGCCACTGACGCTGCCGGCATCCCCGATGGGATTGCCACACAAATGGCAGAAATTTTCAGCGGTGACATCGACTTTCACCGGGACCTCCGGAAGAACGATCGCTTCACCGTGGTATATGAGATGCACTACCTAAGCGGCCAACCGGCACGGAGTGGCCGCATCCTGGCCGCGGAGTTCGTCAACAACGGGAAAAGCTACCGCGCGGTCGGTTTCGAGCAAGGCGGCCAAAGCACTTACTACACGCCGGAAGGGAAGAGCCTGCGCAAGGCCTTCCTACGCTCGCCGCTTGAGTTCTCTCGTGTCACATCAGGGTTTGCCATGCGTTTCCACCCCGTTCTTCAAGAGTGGCGTGCTCACAAGGGGGTGGATTACGGCGCTCCGTCGGGAACCAAGGTAAGAGCCACCGCCGACGGTGTCGTCGACTTCGCCGGACGACAAGGTGGTTACGGCAACCTAGTAATCATCAGGCACAGCGGCAACTACTCTACCGCCTACGGTCATTTGCGGGGCTTTGGCGCCGGCGTCAAGAAGGGCTCCCGCGTCGCCCAAGGAAGCACCATCGGCTACGTGGGCCAAACAGGCTGGGCGACTGGCCCGCACTTGCACTACGAGTTTCGGATCAACAGCCAGCAGGTAAACCCTTTGGCTCTCAATCTGCCCACTTCCATCCCCTTGGAGCCGAGTCAATTGGCGCGCTTCAAGACCCAGGCAACCCCGCTCTTGGCCCACCTCGACCTATTGCGCAACGCCGACTTGGCAGCACTGGACTGAAAGCAGCACCAGGGGTAGAACGACGAAGGGCGGCCGAAGCCGCCCTTTTCTTTGCCTAGTCGGTTTCAGACCGAAAAGGACGAGCCGCAGCCGCAAGTAGAAGTCGCATTGGGATTCCGGATAACGAACTGGGATCCTTCCAAGCCTTCCGTGAAATCGATTTCGGCGCCGACGAGATACTGATAGCTCATCGGATCGATGAGCAGGGTGACGCCATTCTTTTCCATGGTGGCATCATCGTCGTTCACTTCCTCATCGAACGTGAAGCCATATTGAAAGCCGGAACAGCCACCGCCCGTGACAAAAACGCGCAGCTTGAGCTCAGGATTACCCTCCTCCTCAATCAACTCCCTCACCTTATTCGCTGCACTGTCGGTAAAAACCAAGGGAGACGGCATTTCATTCACAGCAGTCATTAAGCACTCCTTCAAAAAACAGAATCATTATGCAAACCGGCATGGCCACGGTCAAACACCTTAGTTAGACGCTGCCAGCTTTAGTTCCACCGCCTTGCCGCCATGGTGCACCAGGCGACCTTCGATGACGGCCCCTTGATGCATTTCGATCAGCGTATATTCAACATCCCCTACGATTCGCGCCTTAGCCTGGATCTCAAGGGACTCACTGGCCGTCACGGGACCGACAATAGTTCCGTTGACCACAACATGGGCCACATTGACCGAGCCCTCGATGCGAGCCTGTTCGCTCAACACCAAGGTCGAGGAGGCAGCAGATTCCGCCGCTTCGATATTGCCCTTGACCTCACCGTCGACTCGCAGGCCCCCAGCAAACCGGATATTACCCTCGATCTGGGTGCCTGCACCTATCAGGCTGTCGATGCGTCCCTGCGGTTTGTTTTCGCTTCGCTTTCCAAACATCTGCCCCTCCTCTGCCGCAATCAATTATGTCTCGCCGCCCCCATCTTCCTGGGACAGTCCTTAACCAGACGCTCAAGGAGGGAAATATCTTCCTTCAGTCCGGCATTTTCGCGCTCCAGCACATTAATCCGCGAAACCAATTGCTGTTGCGTGCTCCGCTCCATCTGAACCGCATTTTGCTCAGTAGCAGCGCCGACCCGCAAACGCATCAATTCTTCAGCCCTATCCGAAAGTTGCTGGCGCAGCTCCCTGTTCTCCTGCATCAATCCGGACGCATCACCCTGCCGGACCACGGACCAGACCACAGCCGCTACCAGGGCCACCAGGATCGCCAGCCCTAGCCCATACCACTGCCAGCCGACATGGCTCCTGACAGTGACCCGCGGCGCCGCAATGCCGAAGCGCCGCCTGAACTTCTTCAGCTTCAGGGCAACAGCGGGACTTGGCATAAGCCCGAAGTCTCATCCAGGCCAAACATGATGTTCATATTCTGCAGCGCCTGCCCAGCCGCCCCTTTCACCAGATTATCGATGACCGACAGAACCACCAGGGTATCCCCCCCCTGGGGACGATGAACCGCTATTCGGCAAACATTGGCCGAGCGCACGGAACGGGTCTCCGGATGGGACTTTGGAGGAAGCACATCGACGAACGGCTCGTTGGCATAGCGCTCCTCGAAGAGGGCTTGAAAATCAGCCTCGGCACCAATCCGGGCATAGAGAGTAGCGTGGATCCCCCGGATCATCGGCGTCAAGTGGGGGACGAAAGTCAGCCCCACCGGGTTGCCAGCCATGCGGCCGAGACCTTGGCGGATTTCCGGCAGATGGCGATGACCAGGCACACCATAGGCTTTGAAATTATCCGACGCCTCAGAAAACAAACTGTGAGTTTCGGCTTTGCGACCGGCGCCCGAAACCCCGGACTTGGCGTCGGCGATCAAATGCTGCACATCCACCAGACCGGCTTGAACCAGCGGCATGAAACCGAGTTGAACAGCTGTCGGATAGCAACCGGGATTGGCAATCAACCGAGCCCCCCGGATACTCTCCCGGTTGATCTCGGGCAATCCATAGACGGCTCTCTCGACCCACGCCGGACTAGCGTGCTGCATGCCGTACCACTTTTCCCACTCCGCGACGTCCTTGATGCGAAAATCTGCGGCCAGGTCGATAACACGCACACCGGCTTCGAGCAGCCCCGGGGCCTGCTGCATGGCAATGCCGTTCGGGGTGGCGAAGAAGACCACATCGCAAGCCCTTAAGTCAGCCTTTGCGGGATCCTCGAAGCGCAGATCGACCCGCCCCCGCAAGCTTGGGAACATGTCCGCCACGGCGGTGCCGGCGTCCCCCCGGGAGGTAATGGCAACCACCTCCGCATCCGGATGCTGCGCCAAAAGCCGCAACAATTCGACACCGGTGTAGCCCGTGCCTCCAACAATACCGACCTTGATCATCTGCAATATCTCCCAAGCAAGCGTGAAATCATAACCCGAGCCGAAAAAACACAAAAGCCGCCACAAAGGACGGCTTTTGCCATTGAAGCAACTGAAGGTATCAGCGCTTGGAGAATTGCTTACGGCGACGAGCCTTGTGGAAACCGACCTTCTTACGCTCGACTTCGCGGGCATCGCGGGTAACGAAGCCAGCCTTGGACAGAGCCGGCTTCAGAGCCGCATCGTATTCAATGAGCGCACGGGTAATGCCGTGGCGGACAGCACCGGCCTGACCGGATTCGCCACCACCAATCACATTGACCTTGATGTCGAAGCCCTGGAGCTGATCCACCAACTGCAGCGGCTGCCGCACAATCATGCGGCCGGTTTCGCGGGAGAAGAATTCGTCCACCGGCTTGCCGTTCACGACGATGGCGCCAGAGCCCCGCTTCATGAACACACGAGCGACTGCGCTCTTGCGGCGGCCGGTACCGTAGAAGTAATTTTCAGCCATTTGCTATCCCTTAGATTTCCAGCGTCTTGGGTTGCTGGGCGGCGTGCGGATGCTCGTTGCCGGCATAGCACTTGAGTTTCTTCAGCATGGCATAGCCAAGCGGGCCCTTCGGCAGCATGCCCTTGACGGCAGTCTCCAGGGCACGCCCCGGGAAGCGCTGCTGCATCTTCTTGAAGGTAGTCTCGGTGATGCCACCGGGGTAACCAGAGTGACGGTAATACTTCTTATCGTCAGCCTTGTTGCCGGTCACAGCAATCTTTTCGACGTTGGTGACAACAATGAAATCACCAGTGTCGACGTGCGGCGTATAGATCGCTTTATGCTTGCCGCGGAGGCGGCGAGCGATCTCGGTAGCGAGGCGGCCGAGCACTTTGTCTGTGGCATCCACCACAAACCACTCGCGCTTCACCTCATGTGGTTTGGCGGAAAAGGTTTTCATCTGCGCCGTCCTATTATGGGTGCTGATTACAGAAAGCCGCGGATTGTATTTTAGAAAATGACATCGTGTCAACGACACTTCCGCTTCTGCAGCCAAATTTCTTACAGGCAAAAAAAAGCGGCCCTAAAAAGGGCCGCGTAAATCCACACCAAAGGAGGAGGGTGGAGGAGACAAACCTGAACATCAGATACCACCAAGGGGCGGCAACCTCAGTTCGTACGCTTCGCATTCTGCCCGAAGACTCACCGACTGGCAAGAGAATTTTGTGCATCGCCGCAACCGGATAGTTATGAGTGCATTGACGATTTTTATCCGCTGTAACATGCTGTTTTACTGCTATATCATAAATTATCGAACGATATATTTTATATTGGCCAATGCCAATTCAATGGCATTCGATACACCCCGCAACCCTTCCATTTGCTGCATTGCAGCATCGGTTATCACACCACAACCGATCGGCAGTGTCGGCTAGAATCGCCCTTTCGCAACGATCGAAGAGCCAGAAATGGAATGCACAATAAGGTGGACAGGGGCCGAAGCCGGCATGTCTTTCGTAGCTGAGACCGGCAGCGGCCACGCTGTGGTCATGGATGGCGCACCAGAGGCTGGCGGCCGCAATTTGGGGCCCCGCCCCATGGAAATGATCCTAGCGGGTACAGGCGGCTGCACGGCTTTCGACATCGTGCTGATCTTGAAGAAGGGGCGCCAGGCGGTCACCGGTTGTGACGTCACCCTAAAGGCAGAGCGCGCCGAAAATGACCCCAAGGTCTTTACCCGGGTACACTTCCATTATCGCGTGAAGGGCAGGCAACTGAAGAGCGAGGCCGTGGCGCGAGCCATCGAGCTATCGAAGGACAAGTACTGCTCGGCCTCGATCATGCTAGGCAAGACCGCCGAGATTTCTTACGACTTCGAAATCGTCGAGGACAATTAGAGGTAGTAGGCCGTGCGGGTCATTACCCGCGCCGCGAGCTTCATGGCCGCTTTAGCCGGGGCAGGGAGTTCTGCAGCCCCAAGGCGAACTGCGGTGCGGGCATGCTTGGCCTCGTCAACCTTCATTTGCTCAAGCATTTCCCAGGAACGCTGATCCCGGGCCGGGATTTTGCTGAGATGTCCATCCAGATGGGCCTCCACCTGGCGCTCGGTCTCGGCCAGAAAACCGAGGCTCCACTTATCACCCAGCCGGCCGGCCAGTATCCCCATGGATAGCGCCCCCGCATACCACAACGGATTCAGCAGGCTCTTGCGCCCCCCCAACTCTTCGAGGCGCCGCTCGGTCCATGCCAAATGCTCGACCTCTTCGTCGGCAGCCTCCCGCAGGGCATCCCCCACCGACGCGTGACGCGAGGCCAACGCCTGCCCCTGATAGAGCGCCTGGGCACAAATCTCACCGCAGTGATTGACTCGCATCAAGCCCACCACATGACGCCGCTCCGCATCGGACAATTCCGTTTCCGGAACCTCCTGTCCCGGTATCGGGCGCCGGCTCCGCGCACTACTGAAAAGCGTCCGTAGCGCCCTATCGAATCCAGCAATAAGTTGATCGGACAACATACTCACGACCCTGCAGTGGACGGACGACCACCCCGGCGTAAGGCATCCCTCGCCTCATCCGCATTCCTGACAATGACACCATCCGGGCAGAAGTAATCCTGGAACAAAGCGGCATGATGTCGGTTACTGGCCGACTCCCTTACCCGCTCCCACTGATTATTTCTGGATTTTGACCAGGTTCCGTCCGAACGACCGAAGGCATACAAGCGCCGCTCCCGGGTCTCGCAGCGCATGCCCTCAAAGCTCACATTCCTGACGCCCGCTGCGCTGACCACTACCAGCGTGTAACGAACCACCCCATCACTCCCGGAAGAAACCGAGTCCAGGTCAATGAAAAAGCGATTGTCTGTAGCAGCACTGACATAAAACGCAACCAAGCCCGCCGGCTGCGGTGGCGGCGGCAGCCGGACTTCCACCTCCTCCCATTTCCTGACCGCGTCGTCACCTTCGAAGTCAGCCGCATTCGCGGGGAACAGGGGCATCGCAAAGACTCCAGCGGCAACCACGCCACCGAGCCACCGAACTACCCGTTTCCTGGAAAACATTCCGCCACTTCCCTTTGAGTGTTGATCAAGCCGCATTGTTTTCAATATCGGGACCTGTCGACGCGGATTCACGACCACGGCGCCTGTTCCGACCTCGCCGATCGGACTCCAGGAAGCGCGCCAACTCATTTAGAGCCTGCGCGTACACCTCTCGCTTGAACTCAATGACCGCCTCAAGGGGAACCCAATAGCAGTTCCACCGCCAGGCATCGAACTCCGGCTTTTCGGTCGCCCGAAGGCTGACATCACTATCGCGCCCAACAAGGCGCAGCAGAAACCAGATCTGCTTTTGCCCCTTGTACGAACCGCGCCATTCCCGCTTTATCCACTGCGTCGGTACCTCGTAACGCAACCAGCCCTTGGTTCTCCCCAGGATGCGCACATGCTCGGGCTTGAGGCCCACCTCCTCGTACAGTTCGCGGTACATGGCCTGCTCCGGCGTTTCGCCGCGCTTGATGCCGCCTTGCGGGAACTGCCAGGAATGCTCTCGAATGCGCTTGCCCCAGAAGACCTCGTTTTTCGCGTTACAAAGGATGATCCCGACGTTCGGGCGAAAGCCTTCACGGTCGAGCATAAGAAATCCTGCAATTAATATATGGTTGCCGCAATTCTTTCATAAAGCCTGTTCCGTGCAAAGCGCGCCCGCCGTGTAAAATTGCGTTTCTTCAACGAATTCAAGAGCATTCCATGCGCACCTCGCAGTTCTTTTTCACCACTCTCAAGGAAGCCCCCTCCGATGCCGAAGTCACCAGCCAGAAGCTGATGCTGCGGGCCGGGTTGATCAAGCGCGCCGCCGCTGGCATCTACACATGGATGCCCTTGGGGCTGCGCGTCCTGCGCAAGGTGGAGAACATCGTCCGGGAGGAGATGAACCGGGCCGGCGCCCTGGAATTGCTGATGCCCGCCGTGCAGCCCGCCGAACTCTGGCAGGAATCCGGCCGTTGGGAGCAATACGGCCCCGAACTGCTGCGGTTCAAGGATCGCCATCAACGGGACTTCGTCATTGGCCCAACCCACGAGGAGGTCATCACCGATGTGGTTCGGCGTGACGTCAAGAGCTATCGCCAACTTCCCATCCACCTCTACCAGATCCAGAGCAAATTCCGGGACGAGATCCGCCCGCGCTTCGGAGTCATGCGGGGCCGCGAGTTCCTGATGAAGGACGGCTATTCCTTCCACTCCTCCTTTGCCGATCTGGAGCGAGAATACCGGAACATGTACGAGACCTATGGCCGCATTTTCACCCGGCTGGGACTCAAATTCCGCGCCGTGGCAGCCGACACCGGCTCCATCGGCGGCACCGGCTCCCATGAATTCCATGTTCTGGCCGATTCCGGTGAAGACGCCATCGCCTTCTGCCCCAATTCCGACTACGCCGCCAACGTCGAACTGGCTGAAGCCCTCGCCCCCGCCACACCAAGGGAGCCGGCCACCGCTGCCCTGACCAAGGTAGCCACGCCCGGCAAGACGGCTTGCGCCGATGTAGCGGATTTCCTCGGCATTCCGGTAGAGACGGTGGTAAAGGCCATCGCCGTCGTCAGCGAACAGGAAGATGGCAGCAAGACCTTCGCCCTGCTGTTGCTGCGCGCCGACCACGAACTGAACGAAATCAAAGCCGGCAAGCTGGCCGGCCTCAGCCCATTCCGCTTCGCCACCGAAGCGGAAGTAACTGAATACATGGGCTGCAAGCCCGGCTATCTTGGTCCGGTCGGAATCGACGGAACCAGGGTCCGCGTCATCGCCGACCGGGCAGCCGCAGCCATGAGCAACTTCGTCTGCGGCGCCAACGAAGAGGGCTTCCACCTGACCGGAGCCAATTTCGGGCGGGATACCGCGGAGCCCGAGGTAGCCGACATCCGTAACGCGGTTGAAGGCGACCCCTCCCCTGATGGCAAAGGCAGCCTGGAAATCTGCCGCGGCATCGAAGTCGGCCATATTTTCCAGCTCCGCCAGAAATATTCGGAAGCGCTGCAGTGTGCCTATCTGGACGAACAGGGCAAGAGTCAGATCATGGAGATGGGTTGCTACGGCATCGGCGTTTCCCGCATCGTCGGCGCCGCCATCGAGCAGGGCAATGATGAGCGCGGCATCGTCTTCCCCGCCGCCATCGCCCCCTTCGAAGTCTGTATCGTGCCCATGGGCTACGGAAAAAGCGATGCCGTCAAGGCGGCTGCCGACACCCTCTACGCCGAATGCCGGGCCGTGGGCATCGACGTCCTGCTGGATGACCGCAACGAGCGGCCGGGGGTCATGTTTGCCGACATGGAACTGATCGGTATCCCGCACCGCGTCGTGATCGGCGAGCGCGGCATCAAGGACGGCAAGGTCGAGTACAAGGGACGGCAGGACACCGAAGCGATCCTGATGGACCAGGGTGAAATCCTGCCCTTCCTGAGGGAGAGGTTGTGCGCTGCCTGATTGCAGCCATTTGCCTGCTCGGCGCTTCGGCAGCCTTTGCCGGCGCCCAGAAATACGAGCCCCTCGCCGCCAGCGTCCAGGCAGCCTTGCAAAAGACGGTCTCGGACGCCCGACCGCCCAGCAGCTCCTTCCGGGACTCGATGGATGCGGTGGATTGGCTGAGCGCGATGTCGCCGCGGCTGGAAAAGAGAATTCCCGGCCGCGAGTACCGCCTGGAATTGCTGCGGGCCGTGCATTATGAGGCGACCCGCGCCGGCCTCGATCCCCAACTGGTGCTCGGACTGATGCAGGTCGAGTCAGGCTTTCGCAAGTACGCCGTATCGTCGGCCGGCGCCAGAGGCTATATGCAGGTCATGCCCTTCTGGGTAAAACTCATCGGCCAGCCCCAGGACAATCTTTTCCACCTGCGCACCAATCTCCGCTACGGATGCACCATCCTGCGCCACTACCTGGATATCGAGAAGGGCGATCTGTTCCGGGCCCTTGGCCGCTACAACGGTAGTTTGGGGCAACCCCAGTATCCGAACATGGTCCGGGCGGCCTGGCAGAACCAGTGGGCCTACGAAAAGAAGCCCGGTCTCAAGACCGCCGCCCGCTGACCGCCATCAGCGGCCCATGCCGGGCAGCATTCCCTTCATGCCGCGCATGAGCTTGCCGATGCCGCCCTTGGTAAGCTGCTTCATCATCTTCTGGGATTGCTCGAACTGGTTGAGGAGACGGTTCACATCCTGGACCTGAACCCCGGCGCCAGCAGCAATCCGCCGCTTGCGGCTGGCCTTGATGATTTCCGGCTTGGCCCGCTCGGCCGGAGTCATGGAATTGATGATGCCCTCGACCCGGCCGACCATCTTGTTTTCAGCGCCCACCGGTAACTGGCCGGCCATCTGGGCAACCTGGGCAGGCATCTTGTCGAGGAGCGCCGTCATGCCCCCCATCTTCCGCATCTGGCCGATCTGATCCTTGAAGTCGTTGAGGTCGAAGCCCTTGCCGGACTTGAGTTTCTTGGCGAAGGCAACCGCCTTCTCCTCGTCCAAGCCCTTCTTGGCTTCCTCGATGAGGGAAAGCACATCCCCCATACCGAGAATACGGGAGGCCATGCGCTCCGGATGGAAGGCCTCCAACCCGGAAAGCTTTTCACCGACACCGGCGAACTTGATGGGCTTGCCGGTAACATGCCGCACGGACAGCGCGGCACCGCCCCGGGCGTCGCCATCCAGCTTGGTCAGCACCACGCCGGTCAGGGGCAGGGCTTCGTTGAAGGCCCGGGCAGTATTGACCGCATCCTGTCCCAGCATGGCGTCAACCACGAACAGGGTTTCGATGGGATTCAAGGCCGCATGCAGGCGCTTGATCTCGGCCATCATCTCCTCGTCGATAGCCAGGCGACCGGCGGTATCCACCAGCAGGACATCGTGATAGTGGCGCCGGGCCCAGTCAGCGGCCGCGAGGGCAATGGCTTCCGGCTTCTCTCCCGCCGAGGACGGGAAGAAATCGATACCGGCCTGCCCGGCCACCGATTTCAGCTGTTCGATGGCGGCCGGACGGTAAACGTCGCAGGACACCACCAGCACTTTCTTCTTTTGGGTTTCCTTCAGGAATTTCCCGAGCTTGCCCACTGTCGTCGTCTTGCCGGCGCCCTGCAGACCGGCCATGAGGACGATCGCCGGAGGCTGGGTGGCAAAGGAGATGCCTTCATGGGCCTCGCCCATCAACCTCGCCAACTCGCGGTGGACGACGCCCACCAGGGCCTGGCCGGGGCTGAGGGAGCCGATCACTTCCTCGCCGACAGCCTTTTCCTTCACCGCTGAGATGAAATCCTTGACCACCGGCAAAGCCACATCGGCCTCCAGCAGCGCCATGCGGACTTCGCGCAGGGCATCGGCGATATTCGATTCGGTGAGGCGAGCCTCGCCCTTGAGGGTCTTCATGACGCGCGCGAGGCGCTGGGTCAGGTTGTCAAGCATGTGTAAGGGGCTTCGAGTAAAATTTTGGAATGGCTGATATTGTAATTCACCTTCTGCCGCACATCCTGGCTGCGATCTTGTACGCCGCTCTCGGGTTCCATTTCTGGAATACGCGCTGGCGGGAGACCGACAAGCCTCTCGTCGCCGCCCCCATGCAGCCCTGGGAAAGGGCGGCCATCGGCTCGGCCCTGCTCATCCACGCCACCGGCCTCTACAACGCCCTCTTCGGCGAGGCCGGAATGCGCTTTTCCTTCAGTTTCGCCCTGTCCCTGATGATGTGGCTGGCGGTGCTGATCTACTGGCTGGAAAGCTTCCTCGCCCGCATGGAGGGCCTGCAGCCCATGGTCCTGCCCCTGGCTGCGGCCTGCACCATCCTGCCCATTTTCTTCCCCCAGGTGCACTTGGTCGCCCACGCCGCAGCCTTCGGCTTCAAGCTCCACTTCCTGGTGGCCATGCTGGCCTATAGCCTGTTCACCCTCTCCGCCCTGCACGCGGTATTCATGGGCTTCACGGAAAAAGCCCTGCATCGCCGCACCTTGACCCGCAGCCTGGCCAGCCTGCCGCCTTTGCTTACCATGGAGGCCCTGCTTTTCCGCATGCTCCTAGTCGGCTTCATTCTCCTCACTCTGGCCCTGGGCAGTGGCATCCTGTTCTCTGAAGTCCTTTTTGGCAAAGCTCTGACCGTCGATCATAAGACCCTGTTTGCTTTCGCATCCTGGGGCATTTTCGCCACACTGCTGATCGGCCGTCACGCCTGGGGCTGGCGTGGCCGCAAAGCCTTGCACTGGACCCTGGCCGGATTCACGGCACTCCTGCTTGCCTACATCGGCAGCCGTTTCGTCGCCGAAGTCCTCCTGGGCCGCGCCTAACCGGGCAAATGGCCGACTTCCCGCTTTCGGCGCTGCTTGCCGCCCTGTTGCTGCTGCTGCTCCTTTCCGGCATTTTCTCCGGATCGGAAACCGCCATGATGGCGGCGAACCGCTATCGCCTGCGCCATCTCGCCCAAACCGGCAACCACGGCGCCAAACTGGCCCTTGCCTTGCTCGGCAAGACTGACAGGCTTCTCGGGCTCATCCTGCTCGGCAATACCCTTCTCAACGCCGCCGCCGCAACCCTGACCGGATACATCGCCCTGGCGCTGTTCGGCCAATCCAGATGGGCCCTGGAGATCGGCACCCTCTGCATCACTTTCGCGCTGCTGGTGCTGTCCGAGATTTCTCCCAAGGTGGTCTGCGCGGCCCATGCCGACCGCCTGGCGCCCATCATCAGCTACCTGCTCGCCCCCTTGTTGCGGCTGACCCACCCGGTGATCTGGTTCGTCAACCTGTTCGTCACGGGACTGCTACGCCTGCTGCACCTATCCCCAAAGGGGCTGCACAATGAAACCAAACTTTCCCCCGAAGAATTGCGCACCCTGGTGCTGGAATCGGCCCAGTTCATCCCGAAACAGCATCAGGCCATCCTGTCCAATCTATTTGAGCTCAACAGCATCTGCGTCGAGGACATCATGACTCCCCGCGGGAAGATCGAAATCCTCGATCTGGAGCAGCCCTGGGACGATGCCCTGGCCCAACTGGCCACCAGCCATCACAGCCGCCTGGCGGTGTGCCGGGAATCCTTGGACCATCTGCTGGGAGTCTTGCCGGTCCGGCGGCTGATCGCCGAGGCTCCTCGCGGCGAAATGGACGAGGCCATTCTGCGCAGCCAGTTGCAGGCCCCCTACTACATCCCGGCCGGAACAGCGGTATTTTCCCAGCTCTCTTTTTTCCAGGAGAACCGCCAGCGCGTCGGTTTCGTGGTGGACGAATATGGCGACATCCTGGGTCTCCTGACCCTGGAAGACATCATTGAAGAAATCGTTGGCGAATTCACCACCTCCCTCTCAGGGCTGGGCGTCTCCAACCTGACTTGGGACGAGGAAGGGGGCACCGTGGTGGAGGGCACCCGGTCCTTGCGGGACATCAACCGGATGCTGGGGACCCGGTTTCCTCTCGACGGCCCCAAGACATTGAATGGACTGATCCTGGAGTACTTTCAGGACATCCCCGAAGCGGGGGTCGGCCTGAAAATCGCTGGCACCGCGATGGAGATCCTGCAAACCCAAGGGCGCAGTGTCATCACAGCCCGCCTTTTCCGGCCCCTGGACTGAGCTCCGCCCCAATCTGCCGAAGCTTTACAAATAGTGGGCTGCGTAGCATCATCGCCTCGATTTGTTAAGCATTGATCACAATCATCAATGGTAGCCACTCCCCAAGCAGCTCCCCTTAGCGGGCTCGCCCGAGCACTGGTTCAAGCCGGCCGTCTCAAGGAGGCGGAAGCGGAACAGTTTCTGGCCCAGGCTACCGCCAACAAGTCCTCCCTGATTGACGAGATCATCAAGGACAACAAGGCCACGGCTCTCGACATCGCCCGCTTCATCGCCGAGACCTTCGGTTATCCGCTCCTCGACCTGGAAGCCTTCGACGAATCCCACGTCCCCAGCAATGCGGTCGACCGCAAGCTGATCGCCACCCATCGAGTCATCCCGCTCAACAAGCGGGGAAACCGCCTCTCGGTCGCCATTGCCGACCCGACCAACCTGCGCGCCCTGGACGAAATCCGCTTCCAGACCGGGATGGCCGTGGACCCCATCGTGGTCGAGGTGCCGAAGCTGGCTCCCCTGGTTGCCAAGTACTCGGAGTCGGCGGAAGACACCCTCAAGAATCTTGCCAACGAGGATATCAACCTCGACTTCCTGGACGAGGATTCGGCCGCAAAGTCGGAGGAGGCAGCGGCGGCCGACATCGACGATGCCCCGGTCGTCAAATTTATCCAGAAAATGCTGCTGGATGCCATCAACGATGGGGCCTCGGATATCCATTTCGAGCCCTATGAGAAGTTTTACCGCATCCGTTTCCGGGTAGATGGCATTCTGCGCGAGGTCGCCACGCCGCCCCTTGCCATCAAGGACAAGATCGCATCCCGTATCAAGGTCATTTCCCGGCTCAATATCGCGGAAAAACGGGTACCCCAGGACGGCCGCATGAGGCTGGTGCTTTCCAAGAACCGGGCCATCGACTTCCGGGTCAGCACCCTGCCGACCCTGCAGGGCGAGAAAATCGTGTTGCGTATTCTCGATCCCACTTCGGCCACCCTGGGCATCGAAGCCCTGGGCTACGAGCCCGAGCAAAAGGCGGCCCTGCTCGATGCCGTCAATCGCCCCTACGGCATGGTGCTGGTCACCGGGCCGACCGGCTCCGGCAAGACGGTATCCCTCTACACCTGCCTCAACATGTTGAACAAGCCCGGCGTCAACATTTCCACCGCCGAGGATCCGGCCGAAATCAACCTGCCGGGGATCAACCAGGTCAACGTGGACGACAGGGCGGGGCTGACCTTTGCGGCGGCGCTGAAATCCTTTCTGCGCCAGGACCCCGACATCATCATGGTGGGTGAAATCCGCGACCTGGAAACCGCCGAGATTTCCGTCAAGGCAGCGCAGACCGGCCACATGGTGCTTTCCACCCTGCACACCAACGACGCTCCCCAGACCCTGACCCGCCTCATGAACATGGGGGTGCCCACCTTCAATATCGCCTCCAGCGTCCTGATCATCACGGCCCAGCGCCTGGCCCGCCGCCTGTGCAACTGCAAGCAGCCCATCGACGTTCCGACCGCCGCCCTGCTCAACGCCGGTTTCAAGGAGGCCGACCTGGACGGATCCTGGACTCTGTACGGCCCCGGCGGCTGCGACCGCTGCAAGGGCAGCGGCTACAAGGGCCGGGTCGGCATCTACCAAGTCATGCCGGTAACCGAGGCAATCCAACGTATCATCCTGGCGGGTGGCAACTCCCTGGACATCGCAGCCCAAGCTGCCCGGGAAGGCGTCAAGGACCTGCGCCAGTCCGGCCTGCTCAAGGTAAGACAGGGCGTAACCTCGCTGGACGAGGTCCTCAGCACCACCAACGCATAATTTGGAAGGATAGAACGATGGCTACCGCCGCAAAAGCCAATCCCGGGGTCCAGGAGCAGTTATTCGCTTGGGAAGGCAAGAACAAGGACGGCAAGGCCGTACGCGGGGAGATGCGGGCCGCCAGCCTAGCCGTGGTGCAGAGCACCCTGCGGCGGCAGGGCGTCATGAACGCCAAGGTCAGCAAGCAGAAGCTCAAGGGCGGCGGCAAGATCACCGACAAGGACATCACCTTGTTCACCCGCCAGCTCGCCACCATGATGAAATCCGGCGTTCCTCTTCTGCAAGCCTTCGATATCGTCGGTCGCGGTCACGCCAACCCGGCCGTGGGCAAACTGCTTCTCGACATCAAGGCGGACGTGGAGACCGGCTCCTCCCTCTCCCAGGCGTTCCGCAAGTACCCGCTGTACTTCGACAACCTCTTCTGCAATCTGGTCTCGGCCGGCGAGCAGGCGGGCATTCTGGATTCGCTTCTCGATCGTCTTGCCACCTACAAGGAAAAAATTCAGGCCATCAAGGCCAAGATCAAATCCGCTCTCTTCTACCCGATCTCCATCATTGTGGTCGCCTTCGTCATCACGGCGGTCATCATGATTTTCGTCATTCCCGCTTTTAAGGAAGTGTTCAAAGGCTTCGGCGCCGACCTCCCGGCTCCCACGCTTGTCGTCATTGCCATCTCCGATTTCTTTATCGCCTATTGGTGGGCGATATTCGGCAGCATCGGGGGCGGCATTTATTCGCTTATTCAGACCTACAAACGATCCGAAGCCATGCAATTCGCCTTCGACCGCTACTCCCTGCGCCTGCCTATTTTCGGAGACATCATCAGGAAGTCGGTCATCGCCCGCTGGACGCGGACCCTTTCCACCATGTTCAGTGCCGGCGTGCCCTTGGTCGAAGCCCTGGAATCCGTAGGTGGCGCCGCCGGCAACAATGTCTACAAGGTCGCCACCCGCCAGATCCAGGGTGAAGTATCTACCGGCACCAACCTCACTACCGCCATGCAGAACAGCAACCTCTTCCCCAATATGGTGACCCAGATGGTCGCCATCGGCGAGGAGTCCGGCGCCTTGGACTCCATGCTCTCCAAAGTCGCTGACTTTTTTGAAGCCGAGGTGGATGATGCAGTAGAAGCCATGTCCAGCCTGATGGAACCTATGATTATGGTCATTTTGGGCACCTTGATTGGCGGACTGGTCATTGCGATGTATTTGCCCATCTTCAAGCTGGGCTCGGTGGTCGGATGATGCTGTACAGCGCCGGCGGCCTGGCCGCAATCGCCGGGCTGCTTGGCCTGTGCATCGGCAGTTTTCTCAATGTCGTTATCCATCGCCTGCCCAGGATGATGGAACGCGAGTGGCAGATGCAGTGCGCGGAGCTGCGCGATGAATCCATCGAGCCGCCCGCTCCCTTCAACCTCGCCACGCCGCGCTCCCGTTGTCCGGCCTGCGGCCACCCGATCGGCGCCCTCGAAAACATCCCCGTCATCAGCTACCTTGTGCTGCGAGGCCGCTGTGCCGGCTGCCGGGCCTCCATTTCGCCGCGCTACCCCTTGGTCGAAGCCTTCACCGGACTTCTCTCGGCCTATCTTGCCTGGCGCTTCGGGCTGAACTGGCAGACGGCGGGGGCGCTATGCCTGGCCTGGTCCCTCATCGCCCTGACGTTCATCGACTTCGACAGCCAATTGCTGCCGGATTCCATTACCCTGCCCCTGCTCTGGCTCGGCCTGCTGTTCAACGTCTTCGGCGCCTTTACGGATCTCCAGTCGGCCGTCATCGGCGCCATGGCGGGCTACCTGTCCCTGTGGTCGGTGTATTGGCTGTTCAAGCTCATCACCGGCAAGGAGGGCATGGGCTACGGCGATTTCAAGCTCCTCGCCGCCCTGGGTGCCTGGCTGGGCTGGCAGATGCTGCCGGCGGTCATCCTTCTTTCGTCCCTGGTCGGCGCCGCCGTCGGTATCGGGCTCATCGTCCTGGCCCGCCATGGCCGGAACGTCCCCATTCCCTTCGGCCCTTACCTGGCGGCGGCAGGCGTCATCGCCCTGCTCTGGGGCCGCCAGCTGACGCAAGCCTATTTCGGCTTGCCGACTTGAAACTGCTGACCGCAGCCCCATATAAGCATCCCGGCTTTCGTCGTTTATAATTTGAGGTTTTGGAGGATTCCCATGCCGATTTACGAATATCGCTGCGACTCCTGCGGTTGCCAGAAAGAGCATCTGCAAAAGATGAGCGATCCGGTGCTCACCACGTGTCCCGAATGCGGGAAGGCGACTTACACCAAGCTGCTCTCCGCGGCCGGCTTCCAATTGAAGGGCAGTGGCTGGTACGCCACCGACTTCAAGGGAGGATCCGCCAAGGCGGACAACCCGCCGCCCTGCCAGGGCGGAAGCGGAGCGTGCGCGTGCGCGGCCAACTGATCAAGCGCTACTTCATCACTGGACTCCTGATTTGGGTGCCCCTGGTCATTACGGCCTGGGTGCTGTCTCTTATCGTCAGCACGCTGGATCAATCCTTGCGGCTGCTGCCCGAAGCCGTTCACCCTCAACGGCTGATCGGCGTTGCCGTCCCGGGGGCCGGCGCCGTGCTGACGCTGCTGATGATTTTCATCACCGGCGTGCTGGCCGCGAACCTCATCGGCCAGACGCTGATTCACTGGTGGGAACGGCTTCTGGCCCGGATTCCCGTGGTCAATTCGGTCTACCACAGCGTCAAGCAGGTTTCCGACACCCTGTTCTCGCCCAATGGCAACGCTTTTCGCCAAGCCCTCCTTGTCCAGTACCCCCGGGAGGGCAGCTGGACCATCGCTTTCCTGACCGGCAAGCCCGGAGGTGATGTCCTCAACCACCTGGATGGAGACTACGTCAGCGTCTATGTCCCGACCACGCCCAACCCGACCTCCGGCTTCTTTCTCATGATGCCGGCCAAGGACGTGGTCGAACTGGAAATGACCGTGGACGAAGCTCTCAAGTACATCATCTCCATGGGGGTCGTGGCTCCCCCGCCCCATCACCGTATCGTCACCAATACCTGAACTTCGGAAGTATTCATGCGCACCCATTATTGCGGACAACTCAACGCCTCCCTCTGCGACCAGATCGTCACCCTGTGCGGCTGGGCCCATCGCCGGCGCGACCACGGCGGCGTCATCTTCATCGACTTGCGTGACCGGGAAGGCCTCGCCCAGGTGGTCTGCGACCCGGACCGCCCGGAGATGTTCCAGATCGCCGAATCCGTCCGCAACGAGTTCTGCTTGAAGATCACCGGCAAGGTGCGGCCGCGGCCCGCCGGCACCACCAACGCCAACCTGGCTTCCGGCGAGATCGAGGTCCTCTGCCACGACATCGAGGTCCTGAATGCCTCCGTCACCCCGCCCTTCCAACTGGACGAGGAGAACCTCTCCGAGAACGTGCGCCTCACCCACCGGGTCATCGACCTGCGCCGCCCGCAGATGCAGAACAACCTCATGCTGCGCTACAAGACGGCCCGCGCCTTCCGCCGCTTCCTGGACGACCACGGCTTCATCGACGTGGAAACCCCCATGCTGACCAAGAGCACGCCGGAAGGCGCTCGCGACTACCTGGTGCCGTCCCGGGTCCACCCGGGCCAGTTCTTCGCCCTGCCCCAGTCGCCCCAGCTCTTCAAGCAACTGCTCATGGTGGCCGGCTACGACCGCTACTACCAGATCACCAAGTGCTTCCGGGACGAGGACCTGCGCGCCGACCGCCAGCCCGAGTTCACCCAGGTGGATATCGAGACCTCCTTCATGGACGAGCAGCAGATCACCGCCCTCATCGAGGAACTGATCCGCTACGTCTTCAAGGACGCCATCGATGTCGACCTGCCCAATCCCTTCCCGCGCATGAGCTACGCCGAGGCCATGAGCCGCTTCGGCTCCGACAAGCCGGACCTGCGGGTCACCCTGGAACTCACCGAAGTCACCGATGCGGTCAAGGACGTGGCCTTCAAGGTCTTCTCCGGCGTCGCCAACAGCGAAGGCGGCCGGGTGGCGGCCCTGCGCATTCCCGGCGGCGCCAGCCTGACCCGGGGCGAGATCGACGAATACACCAAGTTCGTCGGCATCTATGGCGCCAAGGGGCTGGCCTACATCAAGGTCAACGACGCCACTCAACTGAACGAATCCGGCCTGCAGTCGCCCATCGTCAAGAACATCCACCAGGAGGCCCTCAAGGCCATCATGGAACGCACCGGCGCCCAGTCCGGCGACCTGATCTTCTTTGGCGCCGACAAGGCCAAGGTGGTGAACGACGCCCTGGGAGCGCTGCGTAGCAAGATCGGCCACGAGAAGGGCTACCTGAACGGCAAGGCCTGGGAGCCCCTGTGGGTCGTCGACTTCCCCATGTTCGAATACGACGAGGAAGAGAAGCGCTGGACCGCCTGCCACCACCCCTTCACCAGCCCGAAGGACGAGCACCTGAACTTCCTCGTCACCGACCCCGGCCGCTGCCTGGCCAAGGCCTACGACCTGGCCCTCAACGGCTGGGAAATCGGCGGCGGCTCGGTGCGTATCCATCGCGCCGACGTCCAGAGCAAGGTCTTTGATGCCCTGGCCATCGGCGAGGAAGAAGCCCAGGCCAAGTTCGGATTCCTGCTCGACGCCCTCAAGTACGGCGCCCCGCCCCACGGCGGCCTGGCCTTCGGCCTGGACCGCATCGTCACCATGATGACCGGTGCCGAGTCCATCCGCGACGTCATCGCCTTCCCCAAGACCCAGCGGGCGCAATGCCTCCTGACCGATGCGCCGAGCGGCGTGGACGAAAAGCAGCTGCGCGAGCTGCACATTCGCCTTCGCCAGAAGGTCGAGACCTCGGTCGAGGTCGGCAGCCACTGACATGGCGGCTTGGCTGCGCTTTCTGGCCGTCCTGCTGCTGGGAAGCGCCTTCTGGCCACCGGCAGCGGTGGCTTGGTGGGGAGATTCGGCAGCCGCCGTCGCGGCTGCCGAGCTGCCGCCGGAAGCCCGCAATACCCTCGCTCTCATCAAGCGGGGAGGCCCCTATCCCTATAGCAAGGACGGCACCGTTTTCGGCAACTTCGAGCGCCGCCTGCCCGCCAAGCCTCGGGGCTATTACCATGAATACACGGTAAAAACCCCGGGCAGCCGCGACCGCGGCCCCCGGCGCATCATCGCCGGCGGCGACCCGGCGGCGACCGCCGAGTTCTACTATACGCAGGACCATTACCGCACTTTCCGCCGCATCGAGGAGTAGGAAATGACCGCGAGCCTTTTCCACGACGCCTCCCGGGCCGGTGTCTTCCATCTGCCAACCCAGCGCCGGAATGCCATCGAAAAGGCCGCCGGTGCGGTCCGCATGAAGCTTTCCAGGGTCGTGATCAGCCATTCCACCGACAGCGAAGGGGTGCTGCGCCAACTGGGCCTCGCCCTCGCCTTCCCGGACTGGTACGGCGCCAACCTGGATGCCCTGCACGATTGCCTGACGGATCCGGACTGGCAGCCCGCCTCGGGCCAAATTCTGCTGATCGAGGGACTGCAGGACCTGCGTTCCGCCGATCCGGAAGGCTTCTCCGCCCTGGTCGAGGTCTTCCAGTCGGCGGCAGAGATCGACCGGGATGCCGGCAGGCCCCTCTGGGTCCTGCTGGATACCCCCGCGGCCGACCTGCCGCTCCTGCCCGACCAATGACGGCCCACAAGAAACCGATATCGGTCCTCGTGGTCATCCATACACCGGCGCTCGATGTATTGCTGCTGGAGCGCGCTTCCCATCCGGGTTACTGGCAGTCCGTCACCGGCAGCCAGGAGGACGACGAGTCCCTGCTCGACACCGCCCGCCGGGAAGTCCTGGAGGAGACCGGCATCGACGCCGACCGCCGTGCCCTCACGGATTGGCAGCTGACCAATACCTTCGAAATCTTTCCGGAATGGCGCCACCGCTACGCCCCGGGAATCACCAGCAATACGGAACATGTCTTCGGGCTCACCGTACCCGCCCCGCTGCCCGTCAGCCTGGCTCCCGACGAACATCTCGCCTACCGCTGGCTGCCCTGGCGCGAGGCGGCTAGCCAGTGTTTCTCCTGGAGCAACCGGGACGCCATCCTGCTCCTGCCGCAGCGCTTGCCTCAACAGCCATGAGTGGATCGGGGCGACCTCCCGGCCTTTTTCTTTGCCCCACCGGCGGGTAAAATCCGCCGCGACTTTCCACGGAGCCCGCCATGAGTCTCGATAACCTCGCCCCCGGCATCAAGGCCGCCATCCTGGCTGAAGCCCTGCCCTACATCAAGCGTTTCCACGGCAAGACGCTGGTCGTCAAATACGGCGGCAATGCCATGACCGATGACCACCTGAAGCAGTGCTTCGCCCGGGACGTGGTGCTTCTCAAGCTGGTCGGGTTCAATGTCGTCGTGGTCCACGGCGGCGGGCCCCAGATCGAGAACCTGCTGACCCGGGTCGGCAAGAAGGGGGAATTCGTCCAGGGCATGCGGGTCACCGATGCGGAAACCATGGAAGTGGTGGAGATGGTCCTGGGCGGCCAGGTCAACAAGGAAATCGTCAATCTCATCAACCAGCATGGCGGCAAGGCCGTGGGCTTGACCGGCAAGGATGGCAATTTCATCCGGGCCAAGAAGCTCCTGCTGGAAGACAAGAACAAACCGGGTGACCTGATCGATGTCGGCCAGGTCGGCGACATCACCCAGATCGACCCCTCCCTCATTGGCCTGCTGGATTCCGGCGCCTTCATCCCGGTCATCGCCCCCATCGGCGTCGGCAAGGACGGCGAGACCTACAACATCAACGCCGACGTGGTGGCCGGCAAGATCGCCGAGGTCCTCAAGGCAGAGAAGCTCGTGCTGCTCACCAACACCCCCGGAGTCCTCGACAAGGCGGGCAACCTGCTGACCGGCATTACCCCGCGGGAGATCGACGAGATGGTGGCCGACGGGACTCTCTCCGGCGGCATGCTGCCCAAGATCGGTTCTGCCCTCGATGCCGCCCGCAACGGCGTCAAGAGCGTGCACATCATCGACGGCCGGGTCGAGCATGCGCTGCTGCTGGAAATCCTCACCGACCACGGCGTCGGCACCATGATCCGGAGCCACTGACCCGGTCAGGGGGCATCGCCGGTTATGCATCCCGCCCCCATCTGGCTGTTCGACCTGGACAATACCCTCCACGACGCCAACCCGCACATCTTCCCGCACATCAACACGGCGATGCGGGAATACATCGAGCGCCACCTCGACGTGGACGAGCATGAAGCGACCCGCCTGCGCCAGCACTACTGGGTCCGCTACGGCGCCACCCTCCTGGGGCTGATGCGCCATCACGGCACCGATCCCCATCACTTTCTGCGGGAAACCCACCGCTTCCCGGACCTGAAGGCGATGCTGGTGTTCAACCGGGCAACCAAGGCGGTGCTGCGCCGCCTCCCCGGCCGCAAGATCCTTTTCTCCAACGCCCCCGGCCATTACACCGAGGCAGTCCTGCGTCTCACCGGCATGACCCGGCTGTTCGACGCCGTCTATTCGGTGGAGAAACTGCGCTTCCAGCCCAAACCCATGCTGGCGGGATTCCGTGCCCTGCTGAAGGCCGAAGGGCTAGACCCCAGGCGCTGCATCATGGTGGAGGACAGCCTGGCCAACCTGGTCGCTGCCAAATCCCTGGGCATGAAGACCGTGTGGGTGAGCGCTGGCTCCCGCCAATCCCCTTTCGTGGATGTGAAGGTGAGATCCGTCCTGGACCTGCCCAAGCGGGTGCGCCGGCTATAATCGAGGCATATTTCGGGGAGAAGAACATGGCTGCAAAACCGGGGGAACGCCGCCTGCAAATTCTGCAGGCCCTGGCGGAGATGCTGGAGACACCCAAGGGGGAAAAGATCACCACTGCCGCCCTGGCGGCCCGCCTGGACTGCTCGGAGGCAGCCCTTTACCGGCACTTCGCCAGCAAGGCCCAGATGTTCGAGGGACTCATCGACTTCATCGAGCAGAGTCTTTTCGGCGTCATCAACCAGGTCACTTCCGAAGAGAGCCGGGGACTGCGACAGGTGGAATTGATCCTTTCCCTGCTGCTGCATTTCTCCCAGAAGAACCGGGGCATGACCCGGGTCCTCATCGGCGATGCCCTGGTCGGGGAGAACGAGCGCCTGCAGGTCCGGATAAATGCCCTGCTGGACAAGGTCGAGGCGGCGCTCAAGCAGTCGCTACGCATTGCCGCCACCCAGGAGAATCTGAAGCCGGACGCCGACTTCGGCGCCCTGGCCAATCTCCTGCGCTGTTACGTAACGGGGCGCTGGGAACAGTACGGCCGTAGCGGCTTCACCCGGGAGCCGCTGGCCGAATGGCCCCGGCAGTGGCCCATGCTTTACTTCGCCTGCCTGTCCCAGGCAGGCGCCCCGGTCAGCGCCTGACGGTCAGGCCTTCAGCCAGGCCGCCGCATCCAGGGCGAAGTAGGTCAGGATGCCATCGGCGCCAGCCCGCTTGAAGGCAAGCAGGCTCTCCAGCACGCAGGCCTCTTCGTTCAGCCAGCCGTTCTGGGCCGCCGCCTTGAGCATGGCGTACTCGCCGCTCACCTGATAGGCAAACGTCGGCACCTTGAACTCGTCCTTCACCCGCCGCACGATATCGAGGTAGGGCATGCCGGGCTTCACCATCACCATGTCGGCCCCCTCCTCCAGGTCCAGGGCCACTTCCCGCAGCGCTTCGTCGGTATTGGCCGGATCCATCTGGTAGGTGTATTTGTTGCCCTTGCCGAGATTACCGGCGGAGCCAACCGCGTCCCGGAAAGGCCCGTAGAAGCTGGAAGCATACTTGGCCGAATAGGCCAGGATGCGGGTATAGATCTGCCCCGCCCGGTTCAGCTCGGCCCGGATCCTGCCGATACGGCCATCCATCATGTCGGAAGGCGCCACCACGTCGGCACCGGCCTCGGCATGGCAAAGGGCCTGCTTGGCCAGCACCTCCAGGGTCTCGTCATTGAGGACGTAGCCGGTCTCGTCGATGAGGCCGTCCTGGCCATGGCTGGTGTATGGGTCCAGCGCCACGTCGGTGATCACCCCCAGCTCCGGAAATTCCTTCTTCAAGGTGCGCACCACCCGCGGCACCAGCCCGGCGCTGTTGTAGGCCTCTTCCGCCCCCAGGGACTTGAGGGGGGTATCGATGACAGGAAAGAGGGCCAGGGCCGGAATGCCCAATTTCACCGCCCGTTCGGCGGTGCGCAGCAGGATATCCTGGGATTGCCGTTCCACCCCGGGCATGGAGGCGACCTTTTCGACCCGCCCTTCTCCTTCCAGCACGAAAACCGGATAGATGAAATCGTCGGGGGTCAGCACCGATTCGCGCATCAGGCGGCGGGAAAAATCGTCCCGGCGCATGCGCCGCAGGCGAGTGGAAGGAAAATGTCCGGTAGCACTCATGTTTCGACCTTCGAAGGAGTTAATGCAGCCTCAAATTGTTGGGAACTTTCGCCAGGGCGCTTCATCTTATAACGCAGATGGCACGCGCCATCTCCCGCTTTACCTCCCTGAGCGGGTGCCTTAATCTCGTTAAGGCATTTTGGCCCCCGGACTCCCCTTTTCCGGGGGCCCTTTTATTTTTGCCTTCGCCTCGGGCAGTGGCAAGCCCAGCCAGCCGGCCAGCACGGCCTCGGCTTCCTCGATGCCGGTCTTCTTCAGGCTCGAAAAGAGCTGCACGGAGTACTGCGGACTCATCTGGGCCAGTTCCGCCTTGATCGCCCGCAGGGTCTGCAGGGATTGTTGGCGCGTCAGCTTGTCGGATTTCGACAGCAGCACGTGGATCGGACGCCCGGTCGGCCGAAACCACTCGATCAGGCGGCGATCCAGGTCGGTCATGGGATGCCGGGAATCCATGATGACCACCAGACCGACCAGGGGGCTGCGTCCTTGCAGATAGGGACCGATGAGGCCCTCCCACTGGGTACGGATCGCCTCCGGCGCCTTGGCATAGCCATAGCCCGGCAAATCCACCAGATACTTGCCTTCCCCGAGACGGAAATAGTTCAGGTGCTGGGTGCGGCCCGGCGTTTTGCTGACGAAAGCGAGGCGGACACGGCCGGCCAGGGTATTGATCGCGGACGACTTGCCGGCATTGGAGCGGCCGGCGAAGGCCACTTCGCTGACGGCATCGAAAGGAAGGTCGCGCAGATGGGCAACCGTGGTGTGAAATTCTGCTCGTTGAAGCAAAGGCATAAAAAGCTCAAGGAATACGCCAGCCGGCTGGCCAAATGATATAGAATAACAGGTTTGTAACTTCCGTTCCCGGCAACCTGAGCCCCCAGACGCGCAGAAGGAGCTAGAAAATGATTCGTATGACAGCGCTGGCAGCACTGCTCGCCGCCAGTTTCATCACCAACGCAGCCGAAGAACCCGCGACCAAGGGTGATCCGGCCAAAGGCAAGACGGTTGCCGAGACGATTTGTGTTGCTTGCCATGGTGCCGACGGCAACAGCCCGGCTTCCGCCAACCCCAATCTGGCCGGGCAAGTGCCGGAGTACATCCACAAGCAGCTGAGCAACTTCAAGGCTGTCGACGGCAAGCCCGCCGCCCGTAACAACCCCATCATGATGGGCATGGCCGCCCCCCTGTCCGACGAGGACATGCGCAACGTCGCCGCCTGGTTCTCCCAGCAGAAGCTGAAGCCGGCTGCCGCCAAGGATGAGAGCCAGATCGCCCTGGGCCAGAAGCTGTGGCGCATGGGTGACTTCAAGAAGGGCGTTCCGGCCTGCGCCGGCTGTCACGGCCCCGCCGGTGCTGGCCTGCCGGCCCAGTTCCCGCGCCTCTCGGGCCAGTACCCGGAATATACCGAAGCCCAGCTGAAGGCCTTCCGTCAAGGCGACCGCGCCAACGACCCGGAAAGCATGATGCGCAACGTCGCCGCCAAGCTCTCCGATGCGGAAATCAAGGCTGTGGCGGAGTACGCTGCCGGACTGCGCTGAGCGACAAGATCTGCGCACCTGAAGAAGGCAGCCGGCAGGCTGCCTTTTTTGTTGCCGCCGCTTGGCATCACCCCGGCACGCGACTAGACTCTGCCAAGAACAAGACCAACCCAGCAGAGGAGTCAAATCATGAAAACACTCAAGCAGCTTCTCGCCGAAAAACAACGCCCCCTGGCCGTCGTCTCCCCCAAGGACACGGTTTATCACGCTCTCGCCGTCATGGCCCATAACAACGTGGGCGCCCTGCTGGTGCTCGATGGCGAGCAATTGGTGGGTATTTTTTCCGAGCGCGACTACGCGCGCCGGGTAACGCTGCAGGGTCGGAACTCCCAGGACACCCTGGTCAAGGAAGTCATGAGCGACAAGGTGGCCTACGTCACCCTCTCCCACAATCTGGGACAGTGCATGGCGCTGATGACCGAAAAGCATTTCCGCCACCTGCCCGTACTGGACTCCGACGGCTGCGTGCTGGGAGTCATCTCCATCGGCGACCTGGTCAAGGAAACCGTGGACGACCAGCAATTCCTGATTGCCGAACTGGAACGCTATATCAAAGGCTGACATGGATCGCGACGAAAATTTCCATTTCCGTATCCTCGAGGACATCGCTCAGGACCTGTCGGGCGATATCAATTTCCCGACCTGCCTCGACGCCGCCGTCGTCGTGCGCAATACCCTCAAGGACGCCAACGTTTCCCTCGAGAAGGTAGCGCAGGTCATCAGCGTCGAGCCGCTTATCGCCAGCAAGCTGCTGCGTCTTGCCAACTCCATCCCCTACAACCCGTCGGGCAAACCCATTTCGGACTTGAAGGCCGCCATCAGCCGCCTGGGCTTCGAAGCGGTGCGCACCACTTCGCTGGCGGTCGCCATGGATCAGATGCTGAGGTCGCGGCAACTGGAAGTTTTCGCCAACCTTGCAAAGCTGACCTGGGAACACTCCCTGCAAGTAGCGGCCATCTCCCGTGTCCTCGCCCGCCGCCTCGGCCGGGTCAACCCGGACGAGGCCTTGCTGGCCGGGATGGTGCACGACATCGGTATCTTTTATCTGCTCTACCGGGCCGCCAAATATCCGGCGTACCAGGAAGACCAGGCGGCGGTGGTGGAACTGGTGGTCGGCTGGCACGAGAGCATCGGGGAAAGCCTGCTGCACCTCCTCGGCCTGCCGGAGCGCATTGTCGACGCCGTGCGGGACCACGAGCGCCCCTGTGGCACCGACACCCCGTTCAGCCTGCGGGACGTCCTCTACTTCGCCAACCTGCTGGCCGGCGGCAAGTTCGAATGGCTGCCCGGCGCCCCCGCTGCGGCCGACAGCGAAACCCTGGATCAGGATCGGGCCCGCTACGCCGATCTGGTGGCCGAGGCGGAAGACGACATCCGGGAACTGCAGGCCGCCCTGGCAGCCTGACCCCGGGCGGACGCAGGCTAGCTACTTCCTGTCCGGCCGCTCGAAACGGACAACCGAGCGGCCATCCGCCGTTTTCTTGGGAGAAGCTTTCCAGGCATGGCCATAGACCACTTCGAAAGTGGCGGGCAGCTTACCCTCGACCCGTAGCGCTTCATAGGCGGCCCGGGCCGACTCCCACAGCCGCCGTCCGGCGAGCCCATGGCGGCGGGACCGCATGGCGCAGGAGGCCCCCGCCGCCCGCAGTTCCGCCAATAGGGCATCGACGGAATCGTAGGTCAGCGTCACCATTTCCATATCCATCACCGGGTCAGCGAAACCGCAGGCCACCAGCATGTCGCCCAGGTCGTGCATGTCGATGTAGCGCTGGGTATGGGCGTAGCCGTCGGCAAAGGCTGAGCGCAATTCCTTGAGGGTATCCGGCCCCAGGGTGGAGAACATGAGGAGCCCGCCCACTTCGAGAACCCGATGGGCTTCCGCCAGGGCCGGCAGAGGATCGTCCAGCCAATGGAGAAGAAGGTTGGACCACACCAGCCCGGCGCTAGCGCTTTTCAGGGGCAGATGGACGGCATCGGCAGCCGCAAAGGCTGCCCCCCCTTCCCGGCGGAAAGGCAGCCAGCGCTGCCACGCCGAACGGGGCCGGGCGGCCGCCTGCAGCATCTCTGGCACCAGGTCGACACCGACATACTGGGCCTTCGGATAGCGAGCCTGCAGGGGCGCCTGACTGGCGCCCTGGCTGCAGCCCAGGTCGACAATGCGGTGGGGCTCGATACGGACGAAATCGAGGCGCTCCTGCATGCGCCGGTCGATTTCACGGGAAAAAAAATCGGCGCCGCTGTAATCGGCGGCGACTCTGGCGAAGCCGCGCCGAACCTGGCGCGGATCGACAAACCCGGCGGTCAAACCGCCTTCAGCCCCAGGCGCTGGAAGAGGACATCATCCTTCTCCAGGTCCGAGTTGCCGGTCGTTAGCAGCTTCTCACCGTAGAAGATGGAATTGGCGCCGGCCAGGAAACAGAGGGCCTGCAGTTCGTCGCTCATTTCCGCCCGGCCCGCGGACAGCCGCACCCAGGACTTGGGCATGGTGATGCGGGCAGCGGCGATGGTGCGGACGAACTCGAAGGGGTCGAGGGGAGGCTGGTCGGCCATTGGCGTGCCGGGAACCGCCACCAGGTTGTTGATGGGCACCGACTCGGGGACCGTCTCCAGGTTGGCGAGCTGGACGATCATGGCCGCCCGGTTCTTGCGGCTCTCGCCCATGCCGATGATGCCGCCGGAACAGACATTGAGGCCCGCCTGCCGGACCTGGTCGATGGTATCCAGACGGTCGGCCTGGGTGTGGCTCTTGATCACCTGGCCATAGAATTCGGCATCGGTATCCAGGTTATGGTTGTAGTAATCGAGGCCGGCTTCCTTCAGCTTCTCGGCCTGGCCTTCCTTGAGCATACCCAGGGTGACGCAGGTCTGCATGCCGAGGGCCTTCACCTCCCGCACCATCTCCAGCACCCGGTCGAGGTCGCCATCCTTGGGGCTGCGCCAGGCGGCCCCCATGCAGAAGCGGGAAGCCCCCTTGTCCTTGGCGACCTGGGCAGCGGCCACCACCTCTTCCACCGGCATCAGGCGCTCCCGCTCCAGGCCGGCCTGCTTGTGCTTGGCCGACTGGGAACAGTAGCCGCAGTCCTCGGAACAGCCCCCGGTCTTGACCGACAGCAGGCTCGAGCGTTGAATGGCGTTGGGATCGAAATTCTGCCGATGCACTTCCTGGGCACGCCAGATCAGATCCATCAAAGGCAATTCATACAGGGCCAGGACGGCTTCCACCGTCCACAGCGGAACGGCGGAACGTGCGGGAGCGGCGACAGAAGAAACTTGCATGTCAGGAGACCTTGAGAAAACCACAAAAAGACGGCGCGCGTAAGCGTTCGTAATTATGAATTATCGAGTACGTCGCCTACCGTGTCAATTCTAACCCAAGGCTTCGCCCGGCTCGGCCGAAAGGCGTTGCAGGCCCTCCTTCCAAACGCCTGCCTGCTGTGCGGAGGCGATGCCGCCGCCATCGTGTGCCCGGGTTGCGCGGCCGATCTGCCGCTTCTCCCCCCGAACCGCTGCCCCCAATGCGCCGAGCCGACCGCCCACGGCGAGCGGTGCGGCCACTGCCTGAGCCGGACGGTCTACTTCGATGGGACCTGCACCCTCTACCGTTACGATTTCCCCCTGGATCGCCTCATCCATGCCTTCAAGTACGGCGGCCAATTAGCCTTGGCCGGATGGTTCGGGGGGCAACTGGCCGACGCCCAGGGGAGCCGCGATTTCGATCGGATCGTACCCATGCCGCTCCATCCCGCCCGATTGCGGGAGCGCGGATTCAATCAGGCGGCCGAGATCGCCCGCATCGTCGGCCATCGGCTGAATGTCCGCCTGGATGTGGACAGTGTCCGCCGAACGCGCCCCACGGCCTCCCAGGCTGAATTGCCGCTGGCCGAGCGAGCCGCCAACGTGCGCGGCGCCTTCGAGTGCTCGGCCGACCTTTCGGGCCAGCGCACCCTGCTCATAGACGACGTCATGACATCGGGGGCAACCCTGAGCGAATGCGCCCGCACGCTCAAGCTGCATGGCGCCGCCCGGGTGGAAGTCGCAGTGATCGCCCGGGCCTTGCGGAACTGAGATAATCCCGCTCATGCTGAACAAGTCGAAAACGCTGCATCTGGTCGTATCCCTGGCCGCCATCGCCCTCATGGCGACGGTGCCTTTTCTGATGGCCCATCACTACAATCCCATCCCCACCTTTTTCCAGGAGTGGACAGCGGCGGCGTTGAGTTTCGTTGCACTGACCTTCCTATGGCGGGGAATCGGCACGGAGCCTTTGGATATCCCCGAAATCGCCCTGCTCCCGGTCGGCCTGATGCTGCTCGCGGCCGTGCAGTGGATGTTCCTGAGCGATGTCCAGACCGACCGGCTCCTGATATTCGGCTGCTACATGGTATGGACCATCGTGCTGGTCATCCTGGGCCGCCGGCTTGCCCAGACCTGTGGCCTGCAAGCCTTCGCCGACATCCTGGCGACGGCCATCCTGATCGGTGCCTTGCTAGAGGCTCTCACCGGCGGCATACAGCTGGCGGGGCTGGCGCGGCTGCCGTGGACTTTCCCTCATGTCGGAGGCGGGTTGCGGGGCAACCTGGCGCAGCCCAACAACTTTGCCGACCACCTCTGGCTCGGCGTAGCATCGGCACTTTATCTCCGGACTCGCGGCCGGCTGGGCGTTGCTGCCACAGCCGCCTGTTTTCTCGTCCTGCTGCCTTTCGCGGTCCTTTCCGGTTCCCGCTCAGGCTGGCTCTATGCAATCGGCCTGGCGGTCTTTTCCCTGGCCTGGGCGTGGCGCCAACCCGATCGGGCCACGAGAATGCTGGCGCGCTGGAGCATCGGCGCCCTGGTAGGCAGTCTTCTTTGCCAACTGGCGTTCAACGCCAGCTGGGTGCCCGTTCCGGCGAATATCGCCACCTCCGGTACCAGATTGGCACAGGGCTCCTACGACTCCGTGCGCTTGGCCCTATGGCGCATCGCCCTCGACGCCTTCCTGGAGAACCCTTGGCTGGGCGCCGGTTTTGGCCAATACACCCGGCAGGTCCATCTGCACGTGCTCGATCTGATGCCATGGCGTTCGCCGGGACTTCCGGAACATGCCCACAATATTGTTCTCAATCTGCTGGCTGAAATGGGCTTGGCTGCGGGCCTCCTGCTGCTGATCCTCGTAGGGCGGTGGGTCGCCGGCCTACTGCGGGCTCCCCGTACCCCGGAAGTCTGGTGGATCATCGCCATGGCCCTGGTATTAGGCATTCATTCCAACCTGGAATACCCCCTGTGGTACGGCTTCTTCCTCGCCGTCGCCGCCCTGCTGGCGGGAGCGGGCAGCCGGACCAACCGGGTTCTGCAACCGGGCCGCTCGGCTCCTTACGCCATGGCGGCGTTCCTGGCCCTGGGGGGCCTGACCTTATATAACCTGCATCGAGACTACGGCCTGCTGGAGGACGCCCTCAATGGCCGCCTGGCCGCCGCCTCCGCGCAGGAAGGGCGGCAACTGACCGAAGACGCCCTGAAGCGCCTCGCCCGCGAATCCCTGCTGCGCCCTTATGTGGATTTGGCGGTGGCGAACCTGATGGCGGACGATAGGGACAACCTTGAGTTGAAATTGCAGAACTGCGACCGCGCCCAGCGCTTTTCGGCCAGCCGCGACATCGTTTTCAAATGTGCCCACCTCCTGGCCCTGGCCGGACGCCAGGACGAAGGCAGGTTGGCGCTCCGGCGGGCGGTAGCAGCCTACCCTGACCGGGCGGAAGAAGTGCTGGCGCAGTGGAAGAAGCGCAGCGCCGCTGAACCGTCCATCGCGCGCCTGGTGGCCGAATTTCCCACTATCGTCAAATAATGGCGATACCTTGGGTCAGCGAACCTTCCGATCCGCCAGGGTCATCAGGTCGGCATTGAGATTGCCGGCTTCAAGGGCGCGGCGGAAGGCCTGACGCGCGTCCTCGGCACGGCCGCTCCCTTCCAAGGCCTGCCCGAGCCCGAACCACCACCGCCCTTCCGCCGGCGCGATCCGGGTGGCCGCCAGGTAACGCTCGGCGGCTTCCCGGAATTGCCCCATCCGATGGAGGAGATAGCCCTGGAAGCCGGCATATTCCGCGCTGGCCGCGCCAAACGACTGGGAGCGGGCCAGGGTGTGCTCGGCTGCGGCGAGGTCGCCCCGTTCTACCTGCAGGCGAGCCAGGGACATGGCCCACCCGATCTGCGCCGGCTGCTGCTCGACGCTTTCCTGCAGAAGGGCCATTCCTTCATCGATGCGGCGGGATTCCAGCAAGACCTTGAGCAACAATTGCCGGGCCGGAAGGTGGGTCCCATCCTGCTTCAGGGCAAGCTGGAGCGCTTCCACCGGGGCCTGGGACGATCCGCCGGCAGCCAGCAATGCCTGGGCTCGCCGGTATTCGGCGTCGGCCCTCTCCCGGGGCGTGCCCAGGACGATGGTTTTCTCGATATTGCCGGCACTAGGCGCCGCGCTTTCACCGCCCTTCGGCTTCACCGCTGGCGCTTCTGCCAGGGGCATGGCCGAAGCCGGCGCCCTGGAAGCGCCCGGCTGACTTACGGCCTCCCTGGCCGCGACGGGCGGCCTGGCCTGGCTCGGCGCCGGCCGCTTCTCCGCCGGGGAAGCCGGGGGGGCCTCCACCGACGCGGAGCCGAGTATCTGGGACAGACTCAAGGCTTCTTTCACGGCATCCGGAGAGACCTCGACCGGCGCCGTGGCGACAGGCGACAGCGCCGCCGGCGCCGCTGCCGGGGGAGTTACCGCCTTGATGGGGGCAGGCTCGGGGACTGCCACGTTCCGGGGCCACAGGTCGCTCCACCACCACAACGCCCCACCGGCCACCAAGGCCGTCAGGAAGCTGCCGAGGACTAACAGACGCGACGCCATCGGCGAGGAAGGCCGCGTGCCGGGCAGGGGCCTGACGTCCCGTTGCAGGTCCCGTTTCCCGAGTTCGCCGGCTCGGCGCGCCTCCAGGTCGCGCAGCATTTCATTGATCAGGCTCACGTCACCACCACCCGGGGGAACGGGCCCCCTCCGTATCCTTGGCGGCCTTGCGGACATGCCGGGCCTTCACCAGATGCCGGCCTTCGCCGAAGGCGGCCAGCAGCGCCTTGTGGGCCAGGATATTGACCAGCCGGGGCGTGCCTCGGCTGGCCCGGTAAAGGGCCCGGATGGAACCGCCGCTGAACAGGCCCTCGTAGCGGTAACCGGCCACCCGCAAACGATGGGTGAGGTAGAGGGTGATCTCCTTCCGCGATATCCCCTGCAACCGGTAATGGAAGGCGATGCGCTGCAGAAGTTGCCGCACCGACGGCATGACCAGTTTTTCGTCCAGTTCCGGCTGCCCGAAAAGCACGATTTGCAGGAGCTTGCGCTTCTCCGTTTCCAGGTTGGAAAGGAGGCGCAGGGCTTCCAGGGTTTCCAGGGGCATGGCCTGGGCTTCGTCGATGCACAGCACCACGTTGCGCCCGCCCCGGGCAATTTCCAGGAGGGCGAGGTTGAGCCGCTGCAGCAGGTAGTAGTCGTCGGTGGTCGGCATGACGGCCAATCCCAGTTCCTCGGCGATCGCCAGCATGAGGGTGCGGGGGGCCATGAAGGGATTCGGCAGGTAAGCCGACACCGTATTCTTCGGCAAAGCCTGCAGCAACCGGCGGCAGAGCAGGGTCTTGCCGGTGCCCACCTCGCCGGTGATCTTGACGAACCCCTCGCCGCCGCCCAGGGCTACCAAAAGGGTGTTAAGGGCTTCCTGGTGGCTCTGGCTGCTGAAAGCATAGGCGGTGTCGGGGGTAATGCCGAACGGCAATTCCGTCAGGCCGAAATGTTCAAGGTACACGAATGCCTCGTCTAATCCATCACTGCGGTTGCCGCCAGGGCGCCTTACGCGGATCCAGCGCCTGCAGCCGCTCCTGAGCCTCCGCCAGATCCTCCCGCCAGGAACTCCCATCCTGGATGACCGTCGCCTTGATGAGAATGACCAGCTCCCGCTTGTTGGCGACGGCGGACTTCTGCCCGAATACGGCACCGACGACCGGCGCCCGGCTGATGCCCGGCAGCCCGTTGCGGTCGTTGGACTGCCGCTGGCTCATCAGTCCGCCGATGGCGACAATGTGGCCGTCCTGCACCCGGACGATGGAGTCGCTCTCGTTGATGCTGCTGGAAGCCAGCGGCAGGGTGAAGGTCCCCAGGGTGCCCAGGTCCACCGCCTTGGATTTTTCCTCCACCACCGTCACCACCGGATGGACATGGAGGGTGATATTGCCGTCGTCGTCGATCTGGGGCGTCACATCGAGGGCGATGCCGGAGAAGAAAGGCTGCAGCGTGACCGTGGGTGTGGTGATGGTGCTCGTGCCGCTGGCGGTGGTGGAGGTGGAAATGTTGGTCACGAAATAGTTGTCCTCGCCGACCTTGAGCACGGCCTTCTGGTTGTTGAGGGCGGCGATGCGGGGACTGGAGAGGACCTGGACATCCCCCTGGGTTTCCAGGAAGGAAAGCATGGCCGCGAAATCCCCGGACTGGAAAGCCAGGCCGAAGAAACCCTTGCCCAGGGCCTGGGTCATTAGCGCGCCGGCCTTGCCCGGCAGGGCGGCCACACCGGTGCCCGTGCCGATGCCGGCCGCGGAACCGACCAGGGCACCGGTCGCACCCAGGGTGGTGCCGGGCGCCACAACGCCGCCGGCCCAGCGCTGGTCGTGGCCGCTGAACTTGGCCCAGTTGATGCCGGTCTGGAAGGACTCGTTGAGCTGCACGTCGAGGATTTTCGCCTCCAGCATGACCTGGCGCTCCACCATCAGCTGGGTGGCCTTGAGGTAGCCTTCCACCGCCCGCAACTCGGCCGGCATGGCCTTGACCAGCACCACGCCGGACATGGCGTTGAGGATGACGTTGCGCCCATCTCCGGTGCCGACGATGGTTTCCAGGGCTTTTTGCAAGTCGCGCCAGAAATCGTTGTCGGATGAGGTCCGCACCCGGCTCGAATCAGAACCGCCCATGGGCAGGGACCCGGGGGCGCCGGGGGTTGCCCCCGCCGGCATCGCCGGAGTGGCCGCTCCGGTCGTCCCGCCCGTGGAGCCGCTGGGATTGGCCACGGTGGGCGAACTCGAGGTAATGCGCATGTCACTCGTTCCCTGGCGCCGACCGACCAGATAATTGATCTGGTAGATGCGGGACTGTAGGGTGTTGGGCTGGATGACGATGCGGCTGCCCTGGAACTTGTATTCGTAGCCATAGATCTCCCGGATGGCTTCCAGGGCCTCGCGCACCGTGACGCTCTTCAGGTTGATGGTCACCGTACCCGACAGCTCGGGCGGGAACAGCATGCTGTAACGGGTGCCGGACACCAGGGCCATGAACACCTGGCTGGCCGGCGCGTTGTTAACCGCCAGGTCGAAGCGGGGCTCCGGCACCGGCTTCGGGGCCGGAGCCGGCGGCTCCAATTGCAGGGGCGGCATCATGGCCTTGCCCACCGCGTCGCTGGCGGCTACCCGGGGCTTGCTCTCCGCCGCCTCCTTCAGTTCCTGGCCGATGCGATCGAAGGTCTCGCCGGGACGGGTCTGCGGGCCGCCGCAGGCCGCCAGCAGGATGGCGCCGAGGATGGCGATCCAGGCGTTTCTCATGGTTTTTTCCTTTTTCCGTTGCCCACCGCGGCGGCATTCCCCATCTCGTACAGCTTGCTCACCTCGGGGGTGAGAGGCAGGCGCTCCGTCCCTTTAGGTCCCTGCAGCACTGCCTCTGTCTCGCTCAGGCGGACCAGGCGCGACTCCCCTATTTTTTCTCCCAGGCGCACCACCATGCCATTGATGATGGCCGTCGGCCTGCCGCCCCGGGGGCTCAGGACCGATTGCAGGCGCCATTCTCCCTGGGCGCCCTCGGACGTACCAGCGCTCGCCGATACGCCGGCCGGCCGGGTCGGATCGACCAAGGCGGTCGTGTCGGCGGCAGCTCCAGCGGCCACCAAGCTAAACAACAGGATCGCCAAATTTCTCATAGCGCCAGCCATGCCTTATCGGAGCCCAGGGTATAAACGGTGATGGTCAGCTCCGATCTGGGGTATTCCACCACTGAAAACTGCAGCGGTCCCCAAAGAATCTTCCTGTCGGCCTTTTCCAGCTGGTCGATATAGGCCAGCAGCTCCAGGTAGCCGCCTTCCAGACGCAGTTCGACCCCGTGCCTGTAGATGTCGAACTGGCGGGCCGGAGCCGGCTTGCCATCAGCCGCCGTTTGGGGCGCCACGATGCTTTCCGGCGCCAAGGTCTTCAGGCTCAACAATCGCAGGCTTTTATGGCCGGACAGGAGGCGCTCCAGGAAGTCGTTCATTTCCTCCGGGGGCACCAGCGTGTCCCGCAGCCGCTTCAGGCGCTCGTCCGCCCCTTCCAGCCGGTGCTTGATCGCCACGAGCTCCGCCTTCTTCGCCCTGTCCGGGTCCGCTTGGGTCTGGGCCTGGAGCCCGGCCGCCTGGGACCGGAGGTCCGCCATCGTCGCATGTTGTTGGTCGATGGTCCGACGCAGATTCTTGGCGCGGAGAAACTGGGGTTCCACCACCAGCGTGTAGCCGGCCAGCAACGGCCCGAAGACGGCAGCCGCCGCGATCAAGCGCCTTTCCCGCAGGGAGAAGGCATTGTAGCGTGCCGCCAGGCTTGTCCACGGCTTTCCCAGGAATTTCATGGCTTCGTGGCCTCGCTGCCCGCCAGATTCCCGTGCAGGACGAACTCGATATAGGCCGGTGCCGCGACCTTGGCCGCTGCCCCGCCGGCGGCACCGTCCTTCATGTCCAGGGCGCTGAAGCGGCGCCCCTGGAAAGCTCCTTCGCCATTGAGGCGCCGGATGTACTGGGGCAGCAGGGCCGCCTGGGTGAGACGGCCGCGGATTTCGGCATCCTGGCCCGATAGCGAGAAACCCGTAAGCCAGACGCCATCCATCGCCTGGCGGGCGAACCCGCGCATGACCGCCCCATGGCCGCCGCCGGGGGCGAGCTTGCCGGCTTCGACCACCGCGAATGCCGTGTCCCGCTGCTGCAGCAGTTCCCCCAGGCGGTCGATCTCCGCCTGCAGAGCCGGGTTGGGCTTGCGTCCCGCCAGCGCCTGGCCGAGGGTCTGGACCTGTTGCTGCAGGACCTTCAAATCCGTTTCGGAGCGGGCCTGGATGGCCGTCAGGGATTGCACCTGATAACTGGCCCAGGCCGCCAGGCCGATCATCAGGACCGCGCCGGCCAAGATAGCGCCGGCCACGACGGGGAAAGCCAGCCAATCCCGCCTGGGCCGCAGTTCGGGCAGCAGGAGGTTGATCTGCTGGCTCACGCCCCCTCCTCCCGCAGAGCGGCTCCGATGGAGCGAAGGCACTGGGCCTGCCGGTCGGGATTCCGCAGCTCCGGCAGCGCCGGAAAATCCGCCACCGAGGAAAGATCCATGGCCTGCACCGGCACATAGAGGTTTTCCGTCAATGCCGCCAGGAGGCCCTCGACGGGATGCTCACAGGCCACCACCAGGCGCACCACGGAAATGAAGTTGAACTGCCGGTCGAAGGTATCCAGGGTGCGCTGCAGCTCCAGCACCAGGCGCTCGACCAGCATCTGGCGCCGCTCCGGATCCGCCTCGGCCATGGCCTTGGCGGACACGTCGATGCGCCGGGCCGCGTAGAGTTCGCCGCCGTAGGTGATGGTGAGCAGCCCGTCCCCATTCACCAGCCCGAGAAAGGCCAGGCCCCGATTGGGCTCCTCGAAGAGGGCGGCGACGTTGCGCTGGGCCAGCTCCGGCACGTCGATGGCTTCCAGGGGCACCTTGGCGCCATCGAACAGGCGCATGCGCTCCCCCACCGTGCGGGCGGGCGCAATCACGGCGAAGGCCGTGGGCTGGCGGCCGACACTGCCCTCCTTGAGGGGGATGTCGAGGAGGCCGATGGCGGCATTCTCCACCGGGAAGTCCACCATGTCCTTCAGGCGCCAGCGGGCCGCCTGGACTTTTTCTTCGGCCGGGACGGCCGGGGCGTCGATCTGGAGCAGGCGATAGTCGCCTTCGGCAAGCAGGGTGGTGCAGCGAAAGGCTCTCAGGCCGCGGACAGCCCGCAGCTGTTCCAGGGCATCGGCTTCGCCTTTTTCCAGGGCGAAGGAATCGAGAAGACGGATTTCCGGGCGTTCGCCGGCAGGGCGAATGACATGAGCAAGATCAATGCGTTCCCCGGAACGCACCACCGCCATCCACCCCTTCGCCTTCTTCCCCCGCAGCAACGGCAGCATCAATTCACCAACTGAAGTTTAAAGCGAAGGATATCCCGTAAGCTATTAAATTTCAACGAGTTTTCCACTCACCATCTTTCACAGCCCCTGGGTGGGATTTCCGGGGATGGCGTGCCGGCGGGCATCGTTTCATCAATACACTTCGCGGCGGAATATGACCGCACTGTTCCTGACCTTGCCGAAGGTGGCCTTGGCCGTCGGATTGCCGGCGGTCGCACTGGTCCACGGGTATCGCAGCCAGGCCGGCACGTTGGCGGTCACGTCCATGGTGCCGGAGTTGCCCAATCCCGGGGCCTGGAAATTGAGATTGAAGTTGCCGGCGAATGCGGCGGCACCACCTTCGAGGAACTGTTTCGACGCCGGCCCCGGCGTCCCGCAGCCGATACTGCTCAGGCCGGGCGATCCGCTGTCGTAGGCGCACATGGCCGTGAACGCTGCGGCGGGCAGCGTCGCGTTGGTTTTCGACACGGATACGGCATTGTCCGGCGGAAACGGCAACGCGGCGTTGCCGGTGCAGGTGTCGTCCGCATTGAGTGTCCAGCCGCCCGTGGCGTCCCGCCAAAATTCGACCCGCATGGTCATCGGCAGGTCCAGCAGTTCCGAGCCGGAGGCGCTCATGAGGCGGACCCGTCCGGAGCGGATCGTGGCGCTGCCTTCATCGGCCGGCACAGAGGCAACCGAATCGCCGCCCGTCGTTTCACTGGCCGGCAGACGCGTGGTCTGCGGCGACCGCCAGTAGGTACCCATGTCCAGGGTTTCGGTCGGGGACGCGATGCCGGCGGAAAAGCTGCTGGCCGGGACAGCGGTCGGCGCCAGATCCCCGGCGGCGGAATTCGACGGCGACAAGGTGACGGCTTTGGCAAAACCCAGGGCGCCATCATAGTTCTTCGTCACTGCACCGCCGGCATTGACGGCCTGGATGTCCACCTTGAAGGGCTGGCGGGAATAGGTGAAGCTGCCGGCGGGACAGCCCTGGGTGACGGAAGTGATGAACCGGTCGGGCTTGAAACGCCCGACGATGCCGTTCTGCGACTGGGCTGCGGTCGAATAGATCAGGACGCGGCTTGAGAGATCCGCCACGCCGAGATAGTTCGGGGCCGGCACGGCACCCAGGGTAAAGCTGCCAACCTCCGAATAGGAAAGGTTGGTCACGGTGGCGGATCCTCCCGTAACTGCCACCGCACCGTTCGCCAGGCTGCCGAGGGTGCCGCCGGGCGGCGTCGCTGCCGTGGCCGGCGTAATCGGCGTGGTGGCCGACAAGGTGACAGTCTGGGCATAACTCGGCACCAACCCACCGCCTGTCGCGTTGGTGAAGGTTGCACCGCCGTCCGGCACGCCATCGCTCGCGCTCGTGTCGGCGGCGCTGTTCCACCGGTAGGCCGCCACCGTGGCCTGGAATTCCGATCCCGCCTTGGCGAAGACGGTGCCGTCCGCCGCCGATGCTCCCCCATTCGCGCTTCCTCCCTGCTGGATGCCGGAGACTACGATGGCGAAGGGCACCGTCGTGAGGAGATTGCTGGCGACGGGGAGCTTGGCCGATCCGGGCAGCGTGTCGGCGGCGACGTTGACCTGGTACTGGCCGACATCGGTGGTGCAGAGATAGAAGAACGCCTGGCCGCTGGCGAAGGCCAGGGTGATATTCGTAGTGCTCGGCGCCGTGGCGGGCAGCTGGAACGCTCCCAGACAGGAATTTGAAGTCGCTACCGTCGGCGCCGCAGCACCGGTGGGATGGGACGATCCGGTCGTCATCCATAGCTTGGCGGCCGCGCTCGAATTGAATGCCGTGTTGATTGAACAGTTGCCCGAGGTGGGATCCTTCCTCCAAATAGCGGCGCCCAGTTTGTGGCCCCGGCCGGCGACGGGCTGATAGGTCGGCGTCAGGGCATCGGCATCCGCAACGACCAGCACATTGTCCGAGAAAGCGATGGCCGACGTGGACGTGCCGGTGGCCGTGCCGGCGGTGGCCACCGGCGTGATGCTCTCGGCCGTGGGATCGATCAGGTAGAGCTGGACGACGCCGTTGTCGACGGGAACGAAGGTGTAGCTGTTTCCGGTCAGCGTGCCGCTGCCGGTCCGGATGGCCAGGGCGCCGCTGCCGATACCCGAGATGGTCACGGTTCCCGTATAGCCGGTTACGGTGGTGCCGCTGCCGCCCGTTCCGTGCTTGGCGGTGATGGTGATCCACGGCGCAGCCGGGGAGCCGCCGGCCACGGCGCAGGTGCTGGCGGAGGTGGCCGAGGGGGTGACGGTGAAGCTCCCCACGCCGCCGGTGCCGCCACCACACTGGTAGTTCGTCGTCTGGTAGGTACAGCTGCCGATGATGATGCCACTGCCGACGGAAAGATTGTCGCCGGCGTTGACGTTGCCGACGATGACGGCATTGTTCCCCAGGGTCACATCGCTGACTGCGCTGATGCTGCCGGTAATGACGGCACTGTTGCCGGCCTCGAAATTGCCGCCGGCGCTGAAGTTGACCGAACTCGTCAGGCTGTTGCCGAGATCGATGTCACCGGTGGTGATGATGGTCACGGCATGGAGATTGCCGGCGATGACGGTATTGTTGTCGACCTTGAAGTTGCCTTGAATCTCCAGAGTCATGTTTTCAGTGAACCCGATCGTATTGTTGCTGCCGAGCTCAACGCTGCCGGTGCAGCGATAGGTTGTCGTTCCCGACACGCGGGAACAACTTGAAAACGGGCCGGAGCCGATGGCGCCGGGAAGGTTGTAGATCGCGGCCTGGGCGCCCCCGGTCGCCAGGGCCAGTAGCGCGCCCAAGGCCATGGCTGGCACCAGCCGCCGCAGGTTGGCGGCCATCCGGCTGCCTAGCGAAAGGATCGTTTTCATGGAGGTCTCGGCCGCTGGTTGCTATCTCGTCACGATGCCCGTCAGCACTCTTTCGACATAGGTCGCCGCCGCCGGGATGCCGGGACACCTCGGCGGGTCGCCGGCCGGCGCGTTGCAGGCGACGGCCGTCACCCGGACGAAGGCCGGCGATCCCGCCTCGTTCACCGCAATGTCGGAGCAGGTGACGGTCACCGTAAAACCGCTCAGGGTCGGCGCGTCGAGGGCGACTTCGGCACCGGCTGAGGAACACGAGGCCGGAGTCCCCTTGCGCACCTGGTAGAAGCCCCATTCCAGGCCGCCCTGGGCCGCCCGGAAGGCCCTGGTCTGCTGAACATCCAGCGCCGTTTCCTCGTTGGACACCGAGGTCAGCGTCACCAAGGCGGCCCCAAGCACCGCGAACACGACGAGAATGAAGATGGCTGCCGGGATGGCGAACCCGCGTTCAGGGCGCATTGCTGACATGGGCCTCCCGGTAGAGCTGGATGGTCTCGTCGCTGTTGGTCAGGCCTAGGGTCATGGTCACGATGCCGGTGCGGGCATTGACACCCGGCGCATAGGAGAAAGCGCAGGCCGACACTTGGCTGGCGACTACAACCGCATTGGCGGGCGCAGCTGTCGGGCATTCGTCGAAAGTGGCGGCCAGGGCGTTCGGATACTGGAACAGGGTGCCGGCACCCTTGCCGGAAGCCGTTCCGGCGTTCAGGCACAGGTAGACGGACGAATTCGCCGGCAGCGTGAAGAAACGCTGTGCGGGCGAATCAACTGGAAATTTTTTCGGTGCGGACAACTTGATCAGGCTGGTCCCGGAAAGTGCGGCAATGGCGGCGGTGTTGTCCTGGCGGTAAGCATCCGCGTCGGGGATTCCGAGGTTGTAGATCGCCACCAGGTCCCCGGCACTGGCCTTGGCGATGTCTCCGGCCAGCACGTCGAACTGGCTGGTTTCGGTGGCAAAGTCGATGGGGTTGCCCTTTGTGCCGTCGATCAGCCGGTCGGCCCGGTAGCGGCCGCCGCCGTTGGTCGGCAGCATCTCGATGCAGTGAGTGGCACCCTTTGCCGGCATGCGGACGCTGTTCGGCAGGGCGCTGCGGATATCCCGCGTAATGAGCGAAATGGCGCCCTCCGCCGTCGAAGCAAGGTATGCCCTGTTCTTCGAAGCCACGTAGCTGTCGATCGGCGGCTTCAGGATCATGCCGATCACGGCGGCAATGATCCCCATGATGACCATGGCGACGATCATCTCCACCAGGGTGAAACCGGCGGCCCGCCTATTCATACGCGAGCCGGTAGCCTTCCAGGACGAGGCTTTCGGCGGTGGGAACATGGGTGACCCTGATCTCGATGCGCCTTCCATCGGCAGCCGCAACGCCGGAAAGCGCTGCGCCCTGGATATTCACTACCACGGAATATTGGCCCAGTCCGGCAATGGTAGACCCGTCGACGGCGCTGATTCCCGCCGTCGAGTAGCCCTGGTAGTTCATCACGCCGTCGAATTGGGAGCGGGCGGTGCCGGAATACCCCGCGACCAGGGAATCCTTGGCCATGATCTCGTCCATCAGGCTATCGGCCACCAGGACGAGCTGCCGGGCGATCATCGGGTCGGCGCTATGGCGGACGCTGTTCGTGATCGGCAGGAGGATGCCGGCGAGGCCGACGGAGACGACGACGACGAACACGATCATCTCCACCAGGGTGAAGCCGGAGCTATTGCGCATAGCCGGATCTCGACTGGACATTTACCGCCGGCTGGTTCGATATGGAGATCGAGACGGCGGGGTTCGGAGTTAATACGGCCCGGGTGGCGACATCCACCGGCCGACCTTGCGGATCGAAGGCGAAGTTGGCTGCTCCGACAGTCGCCGACTTCGGGCAGGCGATTCCGGGATTGCACTGCGGATAGCCGGTCACCGGCAGGGGAACCGTGCATCCCAGGGCATCGGTAATGCCTTCAGGAATTCTGGGATCGAGGGACAGCGCAATCCCGGCGCCAGCACCCGTGCCGGCCACGACCTGGACGCAGACGAAGCGGCGGCTGGCTAGGGCCCTTTGACGAGCCAGGGAGAGGACCGACAAGGCGCTGTCACGATAGGTCATCTCATCGTAGTCGGCAACGCTGGCAAATCGAGGTATCGCCACAGCAGCCAGTATGCCGACGATGACCATGACTGTGATCAGTTCGATGAGCGTAAAGCCTTGCGCACAGCGGCTGTCCCCATGACAAGAAAGAAGCCCGGCGCTGCGCCCGGGCTTCCGTGCCTCGCGATGCCGCGACGGATGGCGATGATCACTCATCGGTACTGCTGGAGTAACGATTGGGCGAGCTGGCCGCCCAATACGGGATTAGCAGCCGCTAACAACCTTCGTATAGGTCGGCGGATTGCCAGCACCATACGTTACGCCACAGCTGGCGGGAACGTTACTGCCAGTGTATTGCAGTTGTTCGCTGGAAGTACCGATTTTGTCGGTATCGAGATCCATGACCTTCTTGAGATTGGCCAAATCCGAGGCAAACCCGTTGGCAACCGTCACACTTGCTCCAGCCACACTGATCGTGCCAGTCATGCTGTTACCGGCGACAGCCTTCGCATAGATCATCGAGTTAGCGGAACGCATCGCTCCTTCCGTTGCCTCAATCACTGACTTCCGCGCATCCCCGCCCAGATCAACAAATTTCGGCAGTGCCGTGGCGGACAGAATCCCCAGAATCACGATGACGACGATCAGCTCGATGAGCGTAAAACCCTGTTGCTTCACTTTCATGGTATCCCCCTATGGAATAAGTAATAGAAATTGTATCAGCAGCCGGAAATGGTCAACCCGCTGATGATTGCCGCGGTACTGGTCAATGCCGGCTGGGTGTAGGTGAAATAGCAGTTGGCAGCGTCGCTCGCCCCGACCACGCCGAAAGTGGCGACGCCGCTTTTGGCGGCATAGGTATAGCCTTCGGCTTCCAACTGCGACTGGGTCGGATTATAGATGCCGGTCAGCCCGGCGGCGGAAAGAATGCCGGGGTTGCCGCCAAAGGCCGTCACTTCCGGATAGCCATAGACCATGTAGACCAGGCCGCTTTCGGTGCACACTTGGCCGGCGGCGCCGTTGCTGTTGGAGGCCTTGATGCTGCCGCTGCCGCAGTTGTTCGCGTCGGCCACGCCGCCCCGGGAAAGGGTGGTGGCATGGACCAGGGCCGCCGCCGCCGAAACGCTGCCCCGGGCCGCCTGGAGCTTGGCGATGCGGGCGTCCCGCTGGAGATTGATGAAGCGCGGCAAGGCGACGGCGGCGAGGATGCCGAGGATGATCACCACCACGATCAGTTCGATCAGGGTGAATCCTTTTTCCCTTCGCCGGCAATCGATCCTGGACATGCTTTGTCTTGCTTTCGTCGAACTTGAACTTTTAATCATATCCCTTTTCCTGCAATCAGATAGCCTCACATACTCTACCGATCACGCACATTTTCGAGGCGAACCAGCCCCACGCCGGCCAATACCGCCGGCACATCCCGGGATGCCGACATGAACGCCAGACGGAATCTCGCCTCTCCCCCGTGGCGGAAACGGTAGGCCAGCACCCCGCTCCGCCGCTCGAAATACCAGATACCGCGCTCCGCCGGCGGGGCGTCCACCTCGCCCACATAACCCGACGGCGCCCGGCCGGCCCAGACCACCGGGTTGCGGCCTTCCGGCAGCTTGCCGCCGAAAGCCTCCCGGTGCGAGAGGCGATCGAGCAACTCGACCCGCAGCGCACCGGCTTCGGCCTGGACCATGGCTTCTTCCATGCTCCGCTGGGCACGCTCGAGGGCGCCGAGGAGAAGGATGGACAGCAGGGCGAGGATGATGGCGGCCACCGCCAACTCGATCTTCTTCTCCCGGTAACCAGCCATGATTCTTGCTCATTCGCCCGACATCAGCGCTTGATCGCCACCTTGCCCAGGTCCCACATGGGCAGGAAGACGCCCAGGGCGAGGATGAGCACCAGGATGCCCAGCGTCACGATGAGGATGGGCTCGATCTGGGCCCCGAGGGTCTTGAGCTCGTACTCCACCTCCCGCTGATACATCTGGCCGACCTCTTCCATCATGTCGTCCAGAGCGCCCGACTCCTCGCCCACCGCCACCATCTGGAGGACGACCGGGGTGAAGAAACCGGCCGAGATGGCCGCCCGCAGGACGCTCTCGCCCCGCTCGACGCTGTCCCGCATGCCCTCGATGCGCTTGGCGATGTAGGAGTTGTCCACCGTCTGGGCCGAATTGGCCAGGGCCTGCATGAGGGGCACGCCGCTGCGGGCCCCGAGGGCGAAGCTGCGGGCGAAGCGGGCCAAAGCCGCCTTGTGGAGGATCTTGCCGGCGATGGGAATGCGCAGGGCGATAGCCTCCCAGTCGTAGCGCCCCTTCGGCGTCGCCACCCAGCTGCGGAAGCCGAGGATCGAGGCCACCAGGGCCGCCAGCATGGCCGGCCACCACTCGATCATGAAATTGGAGAAGCCCAGCAGGAGCTTGGTCATCAAGGGCAGGTCGGCGCCGAAGCCCTGGAACACCTTGGCGAAGGCGGGGATGACGAAGAGGTTGATGACGACGATGGCGGCTGCCATGGCCAGCACCACGAACAGGGGATAGCGCAGGGCGGATTTCACCTGCTCCCGCATGAAGCGTTCGAATTCCAGGTGTTCGAACAGTCGCAGGAAGATCTCTTCCAGGAGGCCGGTGGCTTCCCCGACCCGCACCATGGAAATGTAAAAGGGCGAGAAGACCTTGGGGTGCCGGGCGAGGGAGACGGAAAGCTCGCGGCCGGCTTCCAGGCTGTCCCGCACGTCCTGGATGGTCTGCTTCATGGCCGGGTTGACGGCCGATTCCTGGAGGCCGGCCAGGGCCCGCATGATGGGCACCCCGGCTTTCAAGAGCGTATGGAGCTGCCGGGAAAAGAGGAGGAGGTCGATATGCCCGACCTTGGGCTTGAACAGGTTAATGCCGTCGGATTGCCCGGCCCCGGCCGCGACGGCCTTCCTGGTCTCCTTGATCTCGACGGGCATCAGCCCCTGCCCGGCCAGCAGGTCCGCCACAGCGCCCGCCGAGGCGCCTTCCAGCACCCCTTCCACCAGCTGGCCACCGGCGTTGCGTCCCTTGTAGGCGAAATTGGGCACTGCGCCTTAGCCTTCGAACTGGTTGCTGACGCGCATGGCTTCGCTGATCGTCGTGCGGCCGGCCAGGGCCTGGCGCACCGCATCGCGGCGCAGGGTTTCCCCGCCCATCTGCTGGCGCGCCGCCTGCATGAAGACGGCGGGATCGCCATGGTTGATGGCCTCCACCACTTTGTCGCTCATTTCCAGGAACTCGTAGACGCCCGTCCGCCCCTGGTAGCCCGTGTTGGCGCAATGGGAGCAGCCCCGGCCATGGTGGAAGCGATGGGCGTCCGCCTGGTTGCCCAGCTCGAAACGCAACCATTCGTGTTCGTTGGGGTTGAGGGCATAGGGCTCGCGACAGTTGTCGCAGATCACCCGCACCAGACGCTGGGCCACGACCATGTGCACCGACAGGGCCACCATGTATTTCGGCACGCCCATGTCCAGCAGGCGGATGGGGGTGGTGATAGCGTCGTTGGTATGCAGGGTGGACAGCACCAGGTGGCCGGTCATGGCCGCCCGCATGCCGATTTCAGCCGTTTCCTGGTCGCGCATTTCGCCCACCAGGACAATGTCCGGGTCCTGGCGCAGCACGGTGCGCAGCACCCGGGAGAAGGAGAGGTCGATCTTCTCGTGGACCTGGACCTGGTTGAGGCCGGCCAGGCGGTATTCCACCGGGTCCTCGACGGTAATGACCTTTTTTTCGGTGCTGTTGAGCTCGTTCAGGGCGGCGTAGAGGGTGGTGGTCTTGCCCGATCCGGTCGGGCCGGTGACCAGCACCATGCCGCTGGGCCGGGCCAGGGCGTGGCGGAAGCGCTCCAGCACCCGGGGCGGCATGCCGACCTTCTCCAGGGCCAGGAGCCCGGTGTTCTGGTTGAGGAGACGCATCACCACCGATTCGCCGAACTGGGTCGGCAAAGTGGAGATACGCACATCCACCGGCGCATTCCGGACCCGGATATTGAAGCGCCCGTCCTGGGGCAGGCGCTTTTCGGAAATATCGAGGCCGGACATGAGCTTCAGGCGCAGCGCCGTGGCGGAGGCGATCTTGGCGTCCGCCTCGGTCTGGACGTGCAACACCCCGTCGATGCGGAAACGGATGCGCAGGGATTTTTCCTGGGGTTCGAAATGGATGTCGGAAGCCCGAAGGCGCATGGCCTCCTCGAACACCGTGTGGAGGAGCTTGACCACCGGTGCGTCTTCGGCGCCCGGGGTGAGCCCGAGCAGGTCGCCGAACTCCACCGGAACGTCGCCCAGTTCCGCCGTGAGCTCCTTGGCCAGGCCGGTAATCTGCTCGCCCCGGTGATAGACCCGGTCCACCATAGCCAGGAGCTGGCTTTCCGTAACCACCGCCAGGTCGATTTCCTGCTTCACGAGCCGGGTGATCTCGTCGTAGGCCTGCAGGTCGGTGGGGTCGGACAAGGCCACCTGGAGCGCACCTTCCGGCGTCCGGCCGAGAACCAGGGCCCGATAGCGCCGGGCCGCGGCTTCCGGCAGCAGCTTGATGAGATCCGGCTTGGGATTGAAAGTCTTGAGATCGATGAAGGGGATGCGCAGCTGCCGCGCCAGGGCCTGGGAGATGCCCTCTTCCGTCACATAGCCGCTATCGACGAAAATGCGGCCGAGCTTGCGGCCGGTCGCTTTCTGCTGCTGCAATGCGAGACCGAGCTGCTCCTCGGTCAGCAATCCTTGCTGGATGAGCAGGTCGCCCAGACGAACTTTTTGGGGGGGAGCCATCCCGATCTCCGACGAAACTTTATGTTTCTAGTTTAATGTTTTGAATTTCTTGATTATTTTTTTACGTTACGCCTTTTTGCCTAGCCTGACAAGTGTTCGCCGTCGTCCTATTCCAGCCTGAAATTCCGCCCAATACGGGCAATATCATCCGGCTCTGCGCCAACACCGGCGCCGAGCTGCATCTCATCGAACCCCTCGGTTTCGACTTCACCGACCGGGCCCTGCGGCGCGCCGGCCTCGACTACCACGAATACGCCCGGGTCATCCGCCATGCCGACTGGCCGGCGGGCAAGGTCGCATTGGCCGGACGCCGCCTGTTCGCCATGTCCACCAAGGGGAAAGGGAGCCCGTTTTCCACCGAGCTGAAAGCCGGAGACGTTTTCGTCTTCGGCCGTGAAACCAGCGGCCTGCCGTCCGAGGTGCTGGCGGAATTCGCGCCGGAACGGCGCCTGCGGCTGCCCATGCTGGCGGGCCAGCGCAGCCTCAACCTCTCCAATGCTGCGGCGGTCACCGTCTTCGAAGCCTGGCGGCAAACCGGCTTTGGCGGCAGCCTTTAGGCGACTTCTTCCTTCGGATCCCGGGCCAGCAGGCCTTCCAGGGCCTGCCGCGCCGACATCTGCCCCTCCAGCACGGCAGCCACGGCCGTGGAAATGGGCATGTCGATATTGAGCGTGCGAGCCAGCCGATCCACTTCCCGGGCCGTGTAGACGCCTTCCGCCACATGCCCGAGCTCTTCGAGAATCTGCGCCAGGGACTTGCCCTGCGCCAGGCCGAGGCCGACCCGCCGGTTGCGGGACAGGTCGCCGGTACACGTGAGGATCAGGTCCCCCATGCCGGCCAGGCCCATGAAGGTATCGCGGTGCGCCCCGAGGGCGAGCCCCAGGCGGGCGATTTCGGCCAGCCCCCGGGTGATGAGGGCCGCCCGGGAGTTGAGGCCGAGGCCGAGACCGTCGCAGACCCCGGTGGCGATGGCGAGGACATTCTTGACCGCCCCGCCGACCTCGACGCCCACCAGGTCATCGTTGGCATAGATGCGCAGGCGTCCGTAATGGAGCTCCCGCGCCATGCGGCGGGCGAAATCCGGGTCGTTGGCCGCCAGGGCCACCGCTGTCGGCTGGCCGGCCGCCACCTCCTCGGCGAAACTGGGACCGGAGAGCGCCCCATAGACGCCCTTGCCCTCGCCCAGCACCTCCTTCGCCACCTGGTGCGGCAGAAGGCCGCTGCCGGCCTCGAAACCCTTGCATACCCAGAGGAAGGGAACGGCAACGCCGAGATCCCTCACCGCCTCGATGGTCGAACGCAGGCCGGCCAGGGGCGTTGCCACCACCAGGAGATCGGCGCTGCGAACTGCGGCGGCGAAATCCGTGGCAATGGCGATATTCTCGGGCAGCCGATGGCCGGGCAGGAACCGCCGGTTCTCCCGGCAAGCGGCGAGATCGGCGGCGACATCCGCCTCCCGGGTCCACAGGGTCACTTCGTGCTTGCCCGCGAAGGCGATCGCCAGCGCCGTTCCCCAGGCGCCTGCAGCCAGGACGGTCAGTTTCATAGGCCCCAGACCTGGATCGTCTTGATGAACCCGGTGCTGCCGTCCCGATGCCGGACTTTCACCCAGCCGGGGGACGCCGGACCCAGCAGATCCAGGGCCACCCATTTCTCCGCCACGAAGGCGACGGGAGCATCCGGCTGATCCGCCTGGAAAATCTCGGCCCGGGAAGCGGTAACGACCACCGTGCGCCGCTCTGCCAACTGCCGGCTCTCGATCCAGGCCAGGGTGCCTTCAGCATCGCGCACCTTGGCCCAGCCCTCGAGCCGGACCACCAGTTCAACCGGCGTGTAGCGCTTGACCAGGTAAAGCTGCTTGCCCTTCTGCGACGGCGAATCGTAAAGGATGGCGACGGGCGCCTCCACCGAACGATAGTCCAGGGCTTGGGCCGGCAACGCGCAAACAGCCGCTGCCAGGATGAGGAGCCGCCGCAGTATTGCCATTACTGGAGGGGAGCCTGCTGGGCGCCGCCTGCCTGTTGCTGCTGCTCGAGGCGAGCCATGTACATGGCTTCGAAGTTGACCGGCTGCAGCACGATGGGCGAGAAGCCGGCACGGGTGACGGCATCGGCCACCACTTCCCGGGCGTAGGGGAAGAGGATGTTGGGGCAGGCGACGGCCACCAGGGGCTCGATCTGCTCATCCGGCACATTGGCGATGCGGAAGACGCCACCCTGGCCCACTTCCACCAGGAAAACGGTCTTGTCTTCGACCTTGGCAGTGACGGTGACGGTCAGCACCACCTCGAACACGCCTTCCCCTACGCCCCGGCCTTCGGTATTGAGCTGGATTTCCACCTGGGGCGCTTCCCGCTCCAGGAAGATTTCCGGCGCATGGGGAACCTCGACGGAAAGATCCTTGATATAGATTTTTTCGATGCTGAAGCTCGGCTCGGCGTTCTGTTCCATTATTGTCTTTCAGGTTGTAGTTCGATTAGGCGCCCGCCAGCAGCGGCACCAGCTTGCCGGCTGCATCGAGGGCATAGAGGTCGTCGCAACCGCCGACATGGGTTTCGCCGATGAATATCTGGGGCACGGTGCGGCGCTGGGTCGTCCGCATCATTTCCTCCCGCTGTTCGGGCTGGAGATCGACGCGAATCTCCTCGATGTCGATGACACCGCGCGCCGTGAGCAATTGCTTGGCGCGGACGCAATAGGGGCAGACGGCCGTCGTATACATGCGGACAGGGGCAGTCACTTGCGCCCCCCCTTCTTGACCGGCAGCCCGGCTTGGCGCCAGGCCTCGATGCCGCCGGCGAGGCTGTGGAGGCTGATGAAGCCGAGCTTCTTCAGTTCACCGCAGGCCTTCATGGAACGCATGCCGGAAGCACAGCAGAGGATGAGGGGCTTGTCCTTGAACTTCTCGATTTCGCCGGCCCGGTCGGCGATCTTGCCGACGGGAATGTTGCGGGCTTCCGGCAGGTGGCCGGCAGCGAATTCGTCGGGCTCCCGGACATCGATCACCAGGGCGTCCTGGCGATTGATGAGGAGGGTGGCCTCGGCGGGATTGACCTCGGCCGCGCCGGAACGGCGAAAATACGGCCAAAGCAGGCTCAGGCCACTGACGGCGGCGATGGCGATGAGCAGGATATTCTGGTTTACAAACTCCATTGGTTTCCTCAGTTGATCGGCATGCTGCAAAAAACCTCCCGCATCATGCCGATGAGCTGGAGGGTGCGGGCGTCGCCGACACGGTAATAGACACGATTCGCGTCCTTGCGGGTGAGCAGGACCCCCTTCTCGCGCAAGATGGCGAGATGCTGGGAGATGTTGCTCTGGGAAGTACCTACCGCATCCACGACTTCCTGGACGCAGGCTTCCTGCTCCCCGATCACGCAAAGGATCTTCAGTCGCAGGGGATGGGCGATCGCTTTCAAGGCGCGCGCAGCGACTTCGATATGCTCTTGCTTTTCTATGAGATTGAACGCGGGGGCGTCCACGGCGAAATCCTCGTCCTGAATGAATGGCCATTATAAAATAGCAGATTGTTTTTTCGCAGGCTCTAATTAGCTGCCGGAGCAGTTGCAGATCAAGCCAAGGCCAAGTCATCCTTCCCGACCCGGAATGCTGGGGGCAGCCCTCCTGGGCGCTGCCCTGTTGCTGCCGCTGCCCGCTTTCAGCGCCCGGAAGCCGCCCGTGCCTGAAATCGCCGGCAAGGAAGCAGATCTACAGGAACTGCGCAGCCGCATCGAGGGATTGCGCCGGGAACTGGCGGAAAGCGAGAGCAACAAATCCGAAGCCAGCGACCGGCTGCGCGAGTCGGAGAGGCAGATTTCCAGCCTGCAGCGGGAACTGCACGCCCTGGCCGAGCAGCGCAGCAGGCTGCAGCAGACCCTCGCCGAACTGGCCCGCCAGTCGGGCCAGTTGGAAAACACCTTCCTGCAGCAGCAGGGACAGCTGGAGAAGCTCATTTACCGGCAGTACCTGCAGGCCACGCCGGATTCGCTGCAGTTGCTGCTCAACGGCAGCGACCCCAATCAGATCGCCCGGGACCTCCATTACCTGTCGGCCATCGCCCGGGCCCGGGCGGACATGCAACGGGAGATCCGCGCCACCCTGGACAAGAAGCGCGCCCTGGCCGCCGACACCAGGGAAAGGGCCGACGAACTGGCGGAAGTGGAGGCAGAACAAAAGCAGCGGCACGCCCAGCTGTCCCACCAGCGGGAGGAGCGCAAAGCCCTGCTGTCCAGGATTTCCGACCGGGTCAACAGCCAGCGCAAGGAAATCGGCAACCTGCAGCAGAACGAGAAACGCCTCTCCCTGCTCATCGAGCGGCTGGCGAAGTTCCTGGCGGCCCAGGCGGCCAAGCCCCGGCCCAAACCGGCTGCTGCACCGGCTTCAGGCGAACCGGCACAGGCAGGAAACAAATCCATCGAACCAGCGCGGCCGAAAGCTGTCGAAGTGGTCGAGAATCGTTTTGACCCGGAGACAAGCAGCGCCCAGTTCGCCAAGCTAAAGGGTAGCCTGCGGCTGCCGGCACGAGGCTCGGTAGCCGGTCGATACGGCATGCCACGGGAAGGGGGAGGCAGCTGGAAAGGCTTGTTCATCCGGGCCGGCAGCGGCAGCGACGTCAAGGCGGTCGCCGGCGGCCGGGTGGTGTTTGCGGAATGGATGCGCGGATTCGGGAATCTCCTCATCATTGACCATGGCGATGCCTACTTGTCGATCTACGGTAATAATGATTCACTGCTCAAACAGGTGGGCGAAGCAGTCAAGGGCGGTGAGAAGGTGGCCACCGTCGGCAACAGCGGGGGCAACCCTGAATCCGGTTTATACTTTGAGCTCCGTCACCAGGGGCAACCGATCGATCCCATGAAATGGGCCAGTGTGAAATGAGTAAAGTCAGAAATATCAGTTTGGCATTGGGCGGCTTTGTCGCCGGCGCCCTCATCACCCTTCAGATCCCGGCCCTGGCCGAGAAGGACACCAAGCCCAGCCTGCCGATCGAAGAGTTGCGCACCTTCGCCGAGGTCTATAACGCCATCAAGCAGGGCTACGTCGAGCCTGTCGATGACAAGAAGATGATCGCCAATGCGATCTCCGGCCTCCTGTCCAACCTGGACCCCCACTCGGCCTATCTCGACACCGACGCCTTCAAGGATCTGCGGGCCGGCACCCAGGGCGAGTTCGGCGGCCTCGGTATCGAAGTCGGCATGGAAGACGGACTGGTCAAGGTCGTCTCGCCCATCGAGGATACCCCTGCTTTCCGCGCCGGACTGAAGGCCGGCGACCTGATCTTTAAGCTCGACGACACGCCGGTGAAGGGCCTGACCCTGAACGACGCGGTCAAGAAGATGCGGGGCAAGCCCAAGACCCCCATCCGTATTTCCCTCATCCGCAAGGGCGAGAACAAGCCCATCGAGGTGACCCTGGTGCGCGAAGTCATCAAGGTCCAGAGCGTCAAGTCCAAACTGGTGGAACCCGGCTACGGCTGGCTGCGCATTACCCAGTTCCAGGAAAATACCGGCGACAACATGGTCAAGCACCTGAATGACCTGACCAAGCAAGGCCCCCTGAAAGGCCTCGTGCTCGATCTCCGGAATGACCCGGGCGGCCTGCTGAACGGCGCCATCGGCGTCTCTGCCGCCTTCCTGCCGCCCAATACCAAGGTTGTATCCACCGATGGCCGCACCGAGGATGCCAAGCAGGAATTCCTGGCCCGGCCGGCCGACTACCTGCGGGGCAGCAAGGACGACTACCTCAAGAGCCTGCCCGCGTCCATCAAGACGGTGCCGATGGTCGTCCTGGTCAACAGCGGCTCGGCCTCGGCCTCGGAAATCGTCGCCGGCGCCCTCCAGGATCACAAGCGGGCTGTCATCATGGGCACCCAGACTTTCGGGAAAGGGTCCGTGCAAACCGTGCTGCCGCTGCCGGGCAGCGCGGCCATCAAGCTCACCACCGCCCGCTACTACACCCCCAGCGGACGCTCCATCCAGGCCAAGGGCATCGTGCCCGACATCGTCGTTGAGGAAACGCCCGACGGCGCACCCGGCACCCATATCCGGGAGGCCGATCTCGAGCGCCACCTGATCAACGACAAGGACACCGCAGCAGGCCACGATGCGGTCAAGGATGCTGCCAAGATCGACGCCGTCAAGCCGCAGCCCAAGGCTCCGGCCCCCGCCAAGCCCAAGGGCAAGGACTCAAAGGACGGAGCCGACGAGGACCCGCTGGCGCGCATCGAGTATGCCGGCAAGAACGATCGCCAGTTCGCCCAGGCGCTGAACCTTCTTAAGGGCATGCAGATCATGCAGAGCAAGGTTCAGTAACAGGGCTCACCGAGGGAGGGAGAATTATGGGCGGCCCCGATCTGAAGAAAAGACGCGACATCCTGTTCTCCAAGTTTCCGCCCGGGCAGGTACCGGAAGCAGCGGACCACCTGCAGCGCCTGGACGAGGTGGATGTCCAGCCGAAACATGAAAAAAGGACGGTGGGGGTCGGTTACGAGCTGACCCAACACACCTTGCAAGAACTGGAAGAGCACCTGCTGGACCGGGGCTATCATCTCGACAACACCCTGATGAGCAAGCTGACGCGGGCCCTGGTCTATTACGTCGAGAATACCCAGCTCCATAACCTGGATGCCCCGGAAAGGCGTATCAAGCGCTCTTCCCAGGAGGCCTACGTCAAGGCCTGGGAAAGCCATCTTCACGGTGACCACGACGATACTCCGCCGGAGTGGCGCGAGTACAAGTGACTGACGAGCAGCTTCTCCGCTACAGCCGACACATATTGCTGGATGCCCTGGGAATCGAAGGGCAGGAAAAGCTGTTGTCCGCCCATGCCCTGGTGGTAGGCGCCGGAGGACTGGGCTCGCCGGCAGCCCTCTATCTTGCCGCGGCCGGCGTCGGTCGCCTGACCCTGGCCGATGGCGACACCGTCGATTTCACCAATCTGCAGCGCCAGATTCTGCACACTGTGGACCGGGTCGGCACAGCCAAGGCCGAATCCGGCCGGACCGCCCTCCGCGCCATCAACCCGGAAGTGACCGTCACCCCACTGTGCGAACGGCTTTCCGGTTCTCAACTGGATGCCCTGGTCGGCAGCGCCGACGTGGTGCTCGACTGCACCGACAATTTCGCCACCCGCCACGCCATCAACCGGGCCTGCGTGCGCCACCGCAAGCCCCTGGTATCAGGGGCCGCCATCCGCTTCGATGGCCAGGTCAGTGTCTATGATCTGCGCCGCGACGACTCCCCCTGCTACCACTGCCTCTTTCCCGAGGGGGAAGAAGCCGAAGAGATACGTTGCGCCGTCATGGGCGTCTTCGCCCCCCTGACCGGCATGGTCGGCGCCATGCAGGCGGCCGAAGCCCTCAAACTGGTGGCCGGCATCGGAGAAAGCCTGATCGGTCGCCTGCTCCTCATCGACGCCCTCACCATGCAGTGGCGAACGGTCCGCTTCAAGAAGGACGCGGGCTGCAGCATCTGCGGCCAGAAAAACCGCTAGGCGGCCACCCTACACCCATCGGCCCGACCCGGCGCCGCCGCCTCCTGTCCCGGGCCTTCTGCTTTCCCGGCTGATTATCCGGAGCAGGTATTTACCCTGCGATTTCCGGCATTTCCAAGCACCACCCCGCCCTCCCATTCGCCCCCCCCTGCGTCCGTGCCCCTGGCCACGAACCCCGGAACCATTGCGGACAAGGAATGCCCAATGCGAAGACCTTCAAGGGGAAAGGTCATGAGCGGCGAATGTCAGAAAAGATCCAATACAACTTGAGGAGATTCAAAATGAAGCAAAACCTTATTCTTAGAGTCAGCGGGATAGCGATTGCGATGGCTCTGAGCGCCCTGGCCGCCCCGAGCTGGGCCCAGAATGACCCCGGCAGCACCATGGATTCCTCCGACTATGCCACCCGGCAATCGTCCGACATACCCGACTACATGAGGCCCCTTGAATACCGCTCGTGGGGCAACATGCCTCGCAGCTCCTTCCGCAATGAGCAGGAGGTGATCGGTGCACAGGGCCGGGCCGGTGCCTACGGCCCCCGGGGCGAGCGCACGCAGTCATTCAAATCCTACTTTTCCGAGCCGGTCGGCAACCGGGGGGAACTCGGTTTCCTGAACTGGCGGGAAAACAACACGGATACGCCTTGATCGGCTACTCGAGGTAATCTCCTCCCTGCTGAATGGGCGAATCCCGGGGGTTTCCCCGGATTTCCCATTCGGCACGGCCTTGCTCGTACTGGCTGGTCCCGGCCAGGAACCATCGTCTATTGGCGATGCCAAATAGAGAGACTTCCGAGGTGAGGTCTTAAGACGACTTTTTCTCAGGGAGGGACCCATGCAACCTGAGGAGATCAACCATGAAGCGCAACTTTATTCTGAGCGCGAGCGCTGTAGCGATTGCGATGGCATTGGGCGGTGCCGTGCCGAGCCTGGCTCAAGAGTCTCCCGGCGAGACGGTAACCCCGCCCCAGCTCAACCCGAGCTATGAAACCCAGCAGCCGCTGGAAACGCCGGCTCCGGCCCCGCGGGGAGTCGATGAGGGCGTTACCCAGCCCCAGGGCGTCCAGGGACCCGTCCGGTCCGATGAAAGCGCCCAGTATCCCCAGGACACGAGCCGGTACGGGACGTACTCGCACCGCCCGACAGGCAACGCAGGCTATGACGGTTTCCTGCGCTGGCAGGAAACCAATTCCAATACGCCCTGATGCAGGGCTGAAGGTGATAACAGCGCTGCCGGCCGCTATCCCAGGCGCCCCGCGGAACGCGGTGCCCGAAACCGACCGCTTCAGGGCAGCCGCGCCAGCAGTCGAATGTCGCTCCCGAGCAGTCGCATATCGCGCACTGTCAGCAGGTGTTTGGCCTTCAAATCGTGAAGCTCGGGCAGCCCGAAGAGGTCTCTTGCCTCGTCACCGAGGAGGCAAGGCGCCAGATAGAGGAGCAGTTCGTCCACCAAGCCCTCGCGCAGCAGTGAGCCGTTGAGCCGGTAACCGGCCTCGACATGGAGTTCGTTAAGGCCTCGCCTGCCAAGCTCCTGCAGCAGGGCCAACAGATCGACTTTGCCGCCGGCCTTGGGCAACACAATGATCTCGGCGCCCCGGGCTTGCAAGGCGCCCAGGCGGTCCTGGTCATCGACAGTGGTTGCCACCAGGACCGGACTACCGTCCAGGAGACGGGCCTCGGGGGATAACTCAAGCCGGCTGTCCACGACTATCCGGAGGGGTTGTCGGCTCGTTTCGACCCCCCTTACGCTCAGCTGGGGATCATCGTCCCGCACTGTGCCGATGCCGGTCAGGATCGCGCAGGCCCGCGCCCGCCAGCGGTGGCCGTCCTGGCGCGCATCCGGTCCGGTGATCCACTGGCTCTTGCCATTGTTGAGCGCCGTTTTGCCATCCAGGCTTGCCGCAGCCTTGAGGCGTACCCAGGGACGGCCGCGGGTCATGCGAGAGACAAAACCGATATTGAGTTCCCGGGCTTCGTTCTCGAGGAGGCCGCAGGCGGTTTCCACGCCGGCTGACGCCAGCCTGGCCAAGCCCTTCCCCGCCACCAGGGGGTTGGGATCCTGCATGGCCGCCACCACCCGAGCCGGCCTGGCGGCGACAAGCGCGTCGGCACAGGGCGGGGTGCGGCCGTGGTGGCTGCAGGGCTCCAGGGTGACGTAGGCAGTGGCGCCTTCCACTTCGGCGCCGTTTTCCCTTGCCATCCGCAAAGCATGGATTTCGGCATGGGGCTCGCCAGCCTTTTCGTGCCAGCCTTCGCCGATCACCCGGCCATCCTTCACCAGCACGCAGCCGACCCGGGGATTGGGCGAAGTGGAAAAGAGTCCTTGCTCGGCCAGGCGCAGAGCCCGGGCCATGTGGCCGTGGTCAGCCGCCGTGAAAGTCACGATTTCTTGCTGGGGGAAACTTCCCGGACAGCCCGGGAAAAAGCATCCACGTCTTCGAAATTCCGATAGACCGAAGCGAAGCGGATGTAGGCGACCTTGTCGAGCTTCCGCAGCTCCCGCATCACCAGCTCCCCGACCTGCTGGGAGGTGATTTCCCGCTCGCCGGAGGAGAGCAGCTTTTCCTCGATTTCGGCGATGGCGGCATCCACGGACTCGGTGGAGACCGGGCGCTTTCTCAAGGCCAGCTCCAGGCTCGCCCGCAGCTTGTCGCGGTTGAACTCGATGCGGGAGCCGTTTTTCTTCACCACCTGGGGCAGGCGGATTTCCGCCCGCTCGTAGGTGGTGAAACGCTTGTCGCAGGCATTGCACTTTCTGCGGCGCCGGACGATGTCGCCTTCGTCGTTGAGGCGGGTATCGGCAACCGCCGTATCACCGGCACCGCAGAAGGGGCATTTCATTTAGGCGCCATAAACCGGGCACTTCTTGCACAGTTCCGCAACCTTGGCCCGCACTTTCGCGGCCACCGCTTCGTCGTTGGGGGCATCGAGCACGTCGGCGATGAGGTGGGCGACCATCTCGGCCTCGATCTCGGTGAAGCCCCGGGTGGTCATGGCCGGCGAGCCGATGCGGATGCCGGAGGTGACGAAGGGCTTCTGGGGATCGTTCGGGATGCCGTTCTTGTTGACCGTGATATGGGCGCGGCCCAGGGCGGCCTCGGCTTCCTTGCCGGTGAGGTTCTTGGGACGCAGGTCCACCAGGAAGACGTGGCTTTCGGTACGGCCGGAAACGATGCGCAGGCCCCGCTCCTCGGACAGCACCCGGGCCATGACGCGGGCGTTGGCCATCACCTGTTCCTGGTAGTCGCGGAACTCGGGGGACGCAGCTTCCTTGAAGGCCACCGCCTTGGCGGCGATGACGTGCATCAGGGGACCGCCCTGGAGACCCGGGAAGATGGCGGAATTGATCGCCTTCTCGTGCTCGGCCTTCATCAGGATGATGCCGCCGCGGGGGCCGCGCAGGGTCTTGTGGGTGGTGGAAGTCACCACGTCGGCGTGGGGCACCGGGTTCGGGTAGAAGCCGGCAGCGATCAGGCCGGCGTAGTGGGCCATATCCACCCAGAAGATGGCGCCGACTTCCTTGGCGATCTTGGCGAAGCGCTCGAAATCGATGCGCAGGGCGTAGGCGGAGGCGCCGGCCACGATGATCTTGGGCTTGTGCTCCCGGGCCAGGGCTTCCATCTTGTCGTAGTCGATCTCTTCCTTCTCGTTGAGACCGTAGGCCACGACGTTGAACCACTTGCCGGACATGTTGAGGGGCATGCCGTGGGTCAGGTGGCCGCCTTCGGCCAGGCTCATGCCCATGATGGTGTCGCCGGGCTTGGCGAAGGCCATCAGTACGGCCTGGTTGGCCTGGGAGCCGGAGTTGGGCTGGACATTGGCGGCGTCGGCGCCGAACAGCTTCTTCAGGCGCTCGATGGCCAGCTGCTCGGCCACATCAACGTGCTCGCAACCGCCGTAGTAGCGCTTGCCCGGGTAGCCCTCGGCATACTTGTTGGTGAGTTGGGAGCCCTGGGCTTCCATGACTGCCTTGCTCACGTAGTTTTCGGACGCGATCAGTTCGATATGGTCTTCCTGGCGGCGGTTCTCGGCCTCGATGGCCTGCCAGAGTTCGGGGTCAACTTTCGCCAGGGTGTCTTTCGCGGAAAACATGGGAGGAATGCCTCAAGCCGTTGAAAAAGGCGGTGATTTTATCACGTCGGGAGTTCGTCCAGGGCATCGGCTTCCAGGTGGGCCGTGTCGCCCCAGGTCTCGATGCGCCACTCGCCGCCGTCGCAGACGATCCAGTTCAGCCCCGTGTTGGGAATCAGGAAGTCCCGGGGCGTTTCCAGGGGGGTGCCGCGCACGAAGCGGTTGATGATATCGAGGACGCCGCCGTGAACCACCACCACAATACTCTCGCCGACATGGGCCGCAGCCAGGGCCTTCAGCTTGCCGGCCACCCGCTCGAAATGGGCGAGCAGGCTTTCGCCGGTTTCGCCGTCCCAGTCCGGATCCCGGCTTTCCATCGCCGCGTAGGCAGCCGGATAGCGGACCTTGGCCTCGTCATAGGTGAGCCCCTCGAAAATCCCGTAGCGCCGTTCCCGCAACTCCGGCACCGGCAGCGGCGCCAGGCCGATGGCTGCGCCGATGCGCTCCGCCGTGGACCACGCCCGCTGCAGGTCGCTGCTGTAGAGGGTGGTGATGCCGGCATCCTTGAGCCGGCGGCCCGCCGCTTCGGCCTGGCGCAACCCCTTGTCGTTGAGCCCGACGTCGATCTGGCCCTGGATGCGGCGCTGGGTATTCCACTCCGTTTCGCCATGGCGCACCAGACAAAGCCGTGCCACCGATTGGCATGCACTAGGGATTTCCACCATTTTTGTGTTACATCCTTCCATGTATATTGCATTGACCGGACCCGAGGGCAGTCCCGCCTTTCAAGAAGGCCGGCATTCTATCAATCGAGGAGGCCTCCGTGACCCTTCTGCTCAAGCTGTCGCAGCTCATCGACGCACTCAACGAGCGCGTCGGCAAGGCGGCATTCTGGCTCGTGCTGGCAATGACCGTCATCTGCGCCGGTAACGCCGTCGTACGCTTCGTCTTCAACTACAGCTCCAACGGCCTTCTGGAAATCCAGTGGTACCTGTTCGCCGCAGTCTTCCTCCTCTGCGCCGCCTACACCCTCCAGAAGAACGAACATGTCCGGATAGACGTCGTCGCCGGCAAATTCTCATCCAAGGGCCAGGCCGTCATCGACATCATCGGCACGGTACTTTTCCTGCTGCCCATGGTGATCCTGGTCCTGTGGCTGTCGATCCCCCTGGTCAAGGAGTCCTACCGCATCGGTGAGATGTCGGCCAACGCCGGCGGCCTCATCCGCTGGCCCGTCAAGGCCGTCCTCCCCATCGGCTTCACTCTCCTGGCCCTGCAGGGGGTGTCCGAACTGATCAAGCGCATTGCCTTCCTGGCCGGTCGCATCGATGACCCCAACAGCAAGGGCAAGGCCCCCAGCGCCGAGGAAGAACTGGCCGCCGCCATCGCCGCTGCCAAGGCCAGGGAGGGCAAATAATGGAATGGGTCATCGCCAATATGGCGCCCCTGATGTTCGGCGCCCTCGTCCTGTTCCTGCTCTTCGGCTATCCGGTGGCTTTCTCGCTGGCTGCCAACGGCATCGTCTTCGGCCTCATCGGCATCGAGCTGGGCCTCCTGCAGCCGCAGCTCTTCCAGGCCCTGCCGGAGCGGGTTTTCGGCATCATGGCCAACGACACACTGCTGGCCATCCCCTTCTTCACCTTCATGGGCCTCATCCTGGAGCGCTCGGGCATGGCCGAGGATCTCCTGGACACCATCGGCCAGCTTTTCGGGCCGCTCCGGGGCGGACTCGCCTACGCGGTGATCTTCGTCGGCGCCTTACTGGCGGCCACCACCGGCGTGGTCGCGGCTTCGGTGATTTCCATGGGCCTCATTTCCTTGCCCATCATGATGCGCTACGGCTACGACAAGCGACTCGCCTCCGGGGTCATCGCCGCCTCCGGGACCCTGGCCCAGATCATCCCGCCCTCCCTGGTGCTGATCATCATGGCCGACCAGCTGGGCAAGTCGGTGGGCGACATGTACGAGGGCGCCTTCATTCCCGGCCTGGTCCTCACCTGCCTTTACTTCGGCTATGTGGTCATCCTCAGCATCGTCAAGCCCGGCGCCTGCCCGGCCCTGCCCCTGGAAGCCCGCTCCCTCAGGGGGGCCAGGCTGCTGCTGCGGGTGGTCACCACCCTGGTGCCTCCCCTGGTGCTCATTTTCCTGGTCCTCGGCACCATCTTCCTCGGCATCGCCACCCCCACCGAAGGGGGCGCCATGGGCGCTTCCGGCGCCCTGATCCTGGCCCTGGCCCGGAAGCGGCTATCCATGAAGCTTCTCAGGCAGGCCATGGAGACCACCGGCAAGCTGACCTCCTTCGTGGTCTTCATCCTGGTGGGGTCCACCGTCTTCAGCCTGGTCTTCCGGGCGGTGAACGGCGACCTCTGGGTGGAGCACCTGCTGACCTCCCTCCCCGGGGGCAAGCTCGGCTTCCTGATCGTGGTGAACATCCTGGTCTTCCTGCTCGCCTTCTTCCTGGATTTCTTCGAGCTCTCCTTCATCATCGTGCCCCTGCTGGGACCGGTAGCCGAAAAGCTGGGCATCGACCTCATCTGGTTCGGCGTCCTCCTCGGGGTGAATATGCAGACCTCCTTCATGCACCCCCCCTTCGGCTTCGCCCTCTTCTACCTGCGCTCGGTGGCCCCCGCCTCCATCAAGACCACGGACATCTATTGGGGCGCCATCCCCTTCGTCGGCATCCAGATCGTCATGGTGGCCCTGATCATCGTCTTCCCCAACCTGGTGAGCTACGGCGACGATGCCCAGCGGGAAGCCGCCCGCATCGAGCGGGAGGGGGGCGCTGCCCCGGCGGCCGATCTCGACACCTTGATGAATGGCGGCGGCAGCAGCGATAAAGCCGCCAAACCCGACGACGGGGACAACGACCTCCTGAAGCGCCTGCAACAGGACAGCAAGTAGTTTCCCCAAGCCATCGCCAGGGTAGCCGGCCGGGCCGGCTGCCCTGATGCCTGCAGCGGGAAGCTGCTCTACAATGGGGGGCGAACCATTTCCCCCATGCCTATGCCTTCCGTCAGCGTCGATCGCCTCCAGCCTGGAATCTTCATCTCCCTATCCTCCCTCGGCTGGATGAACCACCCCTTCGTGCTCAACCAGTTCCGCATCGGCAACCCGGGCCAGATCCAGGTGCTGCGGGAGATGGGGGTCAAGACGGTGGACTGGGATCCGGCCCGCAGCACCGCCGAACTCCTCCCGGAAAAAGCCGCGGCCCCGGCCGAGGAGGACTTCGCCGGCGCCGCCCTGGCCGGCATGCTCGGCGCCAAGCAGGAGCGAATCGAACGGGTACGCCATCAGCGGGAACGCCTGGCGCGGCGGGAGAGGGAATACGAGCAGGATGCCCTGGCTGCCACGGACGTCATGAAATCCCTCTCCGGCCATCCCGCCGAAGCCCACGCCAAGGCCAGAACCCTGGCCAGCCGTATCGTGGACGGGATGGTGGGAACGGAAAATGCCGTGGTCCATCTGGTGAACCAGAAGGGTCACGACACCAACCTGGTCTTCCATTCCCTCAACGTCATGGTCCTCTCCCTCCTGCTGGGCAAGGCCATGGAACTCTCGGCGGAGGAAATGAAGCTCGTGGGGGTCGGCGCCCTGCTCCACGACGTCGGCAAGGCCGAGATTCCGAGCCGCATCCTGCGCGCCAGCAAGCGCACGCCCCCGGAAGAGGATTTCTACCGGGCCCATGTGGGCTACGGCATCAAGGTCACGGCCGGAATCAAGGACCTGCCGGTACAGGTCAAGAACATCATCGCCTGCCACCATGAGCGCTGGGACGGCAGCGGCTTCCCCAACCGCCTGGCGGGCGAGAAGATTCCCCGCCTCTCCCGGCTGGTGGCCATTGCCAATCGCTACGACAACCTCTGCAACCCCTTCGACATCAAGCTCGCCAAGACGCCGGCCGAGACCATACAGCACCTTTTCCGGAAGGAGGGCCAGCATTTCGAGCCCGACCTGCTGCAGCGCTTCATCAAGGCCATGGGAGTCTATCCACCCGGCACCTTCGTCGCCCTTTCCAATGGCGCCAACGGCCTGGTGATCGAAAGCAACCCGACCAATCTCCTCCGTCCCTTGGTCATGATCTACGACCCGGAAATTCCCCGCCACGAAGCCTTGCTGCTCAACCTGGAGGAAACCGACCTGGTGGTGGAGAGCGCCGTCAGCCCGGCCACCCTGCCCCTGGAGGCAGTCGAATACCTGGCGCCCCGGGGCCGGGTGGACTACTACATCGAAGGCACCTCCTGATCGCGCCAAAGAAAAACCCGCCTGGTGGCGGGTTTTTCTTTACGCCGGCGTCGTTCTACCGGTGGGACTGGAGGAAGGAGTCCATCCTCATTTCCGCCACGCTGAACCAAGCGTTCTGGGTCTTCCGGTACTTCTCGTACTCGGTGAAGACCTTCTTGAAGGCCGGGTTCTTGCCCGCCTCATCGTGATAGAGATCGAAGGCAGCCTTGTAGGCGGCAGCCAGGATGTCGTCGGAGAATTTCTGCACCTTGACGCCGTTCTGCATGAGTTTGGCGAGGGCGATGGGGTTCTTGTGGTCGTATTCGGCCATCATGGTAACGTTGGCCTCGTAAGCGGCGGCCTGGAAAGCTTCCTGGTACTCCTTGGGCAGCTTGGCCCATTCGGCCTTGTTCACGAAGAAGTGGATGGTCGGGCCCGGCTCCCACCAGCCGGGGTAGTAGTAGTTCTTGGCCACCTTGTAGAAGCCCAGCTTCTCGTCGTCGTAGGGGCCGACCCACTCGGCGGCATCGATAGTGCCTTTCTCCAGGGCCGGATAGATGTCACCGCCGGCGATTTGCTGGGGCACGACGCCCAGGGCTGAAAAAACGGTGCCGCCCAGGCCGGCGATCCGCATCTTGACCCCCTTCAGGTCGGCCACGGTCTTCACTTCCTTGCGCCACCAGCCGCCCATCTGGGTGCCGGTATTGCCGCCGGCGAAGGAAAGGACGTTGTAGTTGGAATAGAACTCGTCCAGGACCTTCTGGCCGCCGCCGTAGTAGATCCAGGCGTTCATCTGGCGGGCATTCATGCCGAAGGGAACGGCGGTGCCGAAGCCGAAGGTCTTGTCCTTGCCGACGTAATAATAGGAACAGGTGTGGCAGCATTCCACCGTGCCCTGCTGGACGGCATCCAGGGCCTGCAGGCCGGGGACGATCTCGCCGCCGGCAAAGACGCGGATGTCGAATTTCCCGCCAGTCATGGCCCGCAGCCGGTTGGCCAGCACTTCGGCGCCGCCGTAGATGGTATCCAGGCTCTTGGGGAAGCTGGAGGTCAGGCGCCACTTGATGTTGGGCAGCTCGGCGGCGATGGCCGGGGCGGCCAAGGTGGTGGCGGCGCCGGCGGCGGCGCCGAGGGAAGCCTTCTTCAGGAAATCGCGACGTTGCATTTTGTCTCCTCCGGAATAGTTGGGAACGTCAAGCCTCGCGGCTCATGACATTTTCAACCAAACAAAATGCTTTTGCGAGTACGGAAAACCCTTATTCGCCTGCCAGCGTCATGCGGTCGATGAGGATGGAGCCGGTCTGCTTGGAGCCCCGCACCAGCACGTCGCGGCCCACCGCCACGATGCCCGCGAACATGTCCTTCAGATTGCCGGCGATGGTGATTTCCTCCACCGGGTAGGCAATTTCACCATTTTCCACCCAGTAGCCCGCCGCCCCCCGGGAATAGTCGCCGGTGACGTAATTGACGCCCTGCCCCAGGAGTTCGGTCACCAGCAGCCCCCGGCCCATGAGCTTCAGGAGGCCGGCGAAATCGTGCTGACCCGGCTCGATGATGAGGTTGTGGCTGCCGCCGGCGTTGCCGGTGGTCTGCATGCCGAGTTTGCGGGCGGTATAGACGTTGAGGAAATAGCCCTGCAGGATGCCGCCGTCGATCACCTCCCGGTCCCGGGTGGTGACGCCGTCGTTGTCGAAGGCCGAGCTCCCGAGCCCCTTCGGCACATGGGGCCGCTCGCTGACGCGGACGAAGTCCGGGAAAATCTTCTTGCCCAGGTGATCCACCAGGAAAGAGGCCTTGCGGTAGAGGGCGCCGCCGCTGGCAGCGTGGACGAAGCTGCCGAGCAGCCCCGCCGCCAGCGGTGCTTCGAACAGCACCGGCACTTCCGCCGTCTTCACCCGGCGCCCGCCCAAGCGGGCCAGGGCTCGCTGCGCCGCCGTAGCGCCGACGCTTTCGGCGCCGTCGAGTTCGGCAGCATCCCGCCGGGTGGTGTACCAGTCGTCCCGCTGCATGGCGTCCTGCTCCCCGGCAATCACGGAGCAGGCGATGTAGTGCCGGGACGTCGGGTAGCCCCCCATGAAGCCGAGACTATTGGCGGCCACGAACTGGGCCTCCTGGGTGGACACGGTGGCTCCCTCGGAATTGCTGATCCGGGGGCTGACATCGAAGGCCGCCTGCTCGCAGCGGCGGGCGGAATCGATGGCGGCCTCCACCGACAGGTCCCAGGGATGGTAGAGGTCGAGATCCGGGCAGTCGGTTGCCAGGAGTTCCTTGTCGGGCAGGCCGGCGCAGTCGTCCTCAGCGGTAAAGCGGGCGATGTTGAGGGCCGCCTCCACCGTGTCCCGGAGGGCCTTGGCGGAGAAGTCCGACGTGCTCGCATAGCCCTTTCGCTGGCCGGAATAGATGGTGATGCCGATGCCCTTGTCCCGGTTGTACTCGATGGTCTCCACTTCGCCGCAGCGCACTCCCACCGACTGCCCGAAGCCTTCCGACACATCGACCTCGCAGGCCGAGGCCCCCTTGGCCTTGGCATGATCCAGAACATCCTGCGCCAATTGCTGCAGGGTGGCGAAAGGATAGGAAAAACGGGAACTATCGGGCATGTAAGCGGCGTCCTAGCGGGAAAGCGTTATCATAGCAGCCCCCTGAAAGCCCCCCATCATGCAAGACGAAGAATTCAACGAAGCCGGACAGCGCCCCTCGAAAACCCGCCGCAAGGAAGCCATGCACGAACTGCAGGATCTCGGCGCCGCCCTGGTGGAACTCTCCCCCGGCCAGCTGAAGCGGATCAACCTGCCGGAAGATCTCCTGGCCGCCGTCCTGGAATGGCAGCGTTTTTCCAAGCACGAGGCCAAGCGCCGGCAGCTCCAGTACATCGGCAAGCTGATGCGCAGCATCGATCCGGAACCCATCCAGGCGGGCCTCGCCTTGCTGCGGGGCGAATCGGCCGAAGAGACGGCCCGGCTCCACCGCCGGGAGCGCCTGCGGGTCCGGCTCCTGGAGGACGAAAAGGTCCTGTCCGAAATCGCCACCACCTGGCCCCACGCCGACCTGACCCAGCTGCGCCAGCTGCGCCGCAATGCCCTCAAGGAGCAGGAAGCCGGCAAGCCGCCGAAGAGCTTCCGGCAGATTTTCCAGGTATTGAAGGAGCTGGAAGAGCATGAATCCGAATGACGAGTTGTTGATTGGCCTGGTGTCGATCAGCGATCGGGCGTCGAGCGGCGTGTACGAGGACAAGGGCATCCCGGCCCTGCAGGAATGGTTCGGCGCCGCCCTCGCCTCGCCCTGGCGCATGGAAACCCGGCTCATACCGGACGACCGGGCGACCATCGAGGCGACGCTGGTCGAACTCGTGGACACCGCGGGCTGCCATCTGGTTCTGACCACCGGCGGCACCGGCCCCGCCCCCCGGGATGTCACCCCGGAAGCCACCCTGGCCGTGGCCGACAAGGTCATGCCCGGCTTCGGCGAGGAAATGCGCCGCATCAGCCTCAATTTCGTGCCCACCGCCATCCTCTCCCGGCAGATGGGCGTCATCCGCAAGCAGGCCCTCATCCTCAACCTGCCGGGCCAGCCGAAAGCCATCAAGGAAACCCTGGAAGGGGTGCGGGGCCAGGACGGCGAGGTGATGCACACCGGCATCTTCGCCGCCGTCCCTTATTGCATCGACCTGATCGGCGGCCCCTATATCGAAACGAACGAGGCCGTGATCAAGGCCTTCCGGCCCAAATCGGCCATCCGCCCCCGGTAGTTATTCGGCGGTGAGGGCCCGGTAACGGGCAACCCCGTAATCGGTGGTGCGCTCCACCAACGCCACCGGCGTCAGCAGTAGGCGCTGCCCGTCCTGCTCCAGTTCCAGGCTTTCCCGGGGATCAAAAACGGCGGGCGGGAGGATGAACCGCATTTCCCCGGCCTCTCCGCCATCTTCGAGCCGCAGGGCGGCAAAGTCCGGACCGGCGCTCTGACCGGACGGGCTGCGGGGCTTGAGTTCCACCGCCGCCGCCTGCTTGGCCATGCACTCGATCCCGACCCGGAGATCGCCGTCGGCATGGCGGTGGCAGCGGCGGACGATGCCGACCAGCCAGTTGTCCCCGCCCTCGGGCTGCAGGGCGAGAAGGGCACCGATCTTGAGCCATTCGGCGGGCATGGCCTGGATCACGGCACCGAAGCCGCCCAGGCTCACGTCCTCCACCACCCAACTTTCCATCCCCGGCTCCCCGGGCTGGTCGTCGGCATTCCGGGAAAAGGCAGCCAAGGCCTGGCTGAACCCGCCCAGGACCGCCATGCGATGTTTGTCGACCTGATGGCGGCGATGCTGGCGCTGGGGAGGAATCGGCGCCAAGCAGGCGGCGAGGTGCTTGAGGACCGGCAACACCGTGCGGACGGGATAAAGGCCGCCGAGGTTCAGTTCCGGCGGCAGGTCGTGCCCCTTTTCCAGATCCCGCACCAGCGCCTCCAGGTGGCCGTGGGCATCGCCTGGCTGGAAGAAGCGCAGCCCCGGGGTGGGCTCCTTGGGCAGATGCACCAGGCGCCTGGGCGGCTGGGCCTGGGCCAGGTCCACCCAATAGACGCTGTCGGGGCGTCCTTCCGGTCCGAAAACGAAATGGGGAATGAAGTGGGCGATCAATCGTTCCGCCAGCTCCACCTCCAGGGGCAGCAGGCAATCCACGGAGGATGCCTGGAAAACCAGGACCTTGAGATATTCCTGGGCGACAGTGGTCATGGCCGCCGGCTGGGGATAGAGCTGCACCGGACGGCTTGCCGCACCCACCTCCTCGGCCACCCGGCAAGCATGGCCGAGATGGGCCCAGAGAGCCGAGGCGTCGGGGGCGTAATGGAAGCAATCCCACTTGTTCACGGCCCCCAGGGCGCCGACCAGCCGCCCGCACAGGAGCGGCAGCACGGGCTTCAGACTGTCGGGCACCTTGCCCTTGGCGACGGCGGACTGGAGGCACTGCTCGTAGCCCGCAGCCAGGAGATGCCAGAAGCCGCGGATGATGGACCACAGCCGCTTTTCCTCGGCCCGGGACATGCGGGAGCTTTGCAGGTAGTCCCGGGACAGGCGGCGAAGATGGGGCTGGGCCGCCTCATCCAGCTGCCTGACCACCTCCAGCCGCAGTTCCGCCGGGAAATCGTCCGCCCCGTCCAGGGATTCCAGCCAGCCGGCGACTTCGTCCAGGGTCTTGAAGCCATTGTCGGCCGGCAGCTCGGCCAGGACGCGGCGCAACGCCTTGGGATCGGCCAAGGGATGGTCAATCCTGGGCCCCAGCAGGCCGCCCAAACTCCCGATTTTCGCCAACATCGCATTCCTCCATGCTCTGCCTTGCCGAATCGGGCAAAGTTTATACCATGGTGCTAGCTGGTAGAGGCGGTTCTCTTCCCGGCTTCCAGCCAGTCGCACAGGAGCTTCATGCCCCAGGCCACGCCGAAGCCGGTCTGTTCCGAAGCGATGGCCCCCAGCCCGCCCTCGCAGCTCGCCGCCGACAGGTCCATGTGCAGCCACGGCAGGTCGCCGACGAAGCGCTTGAGGAAGAGGGCCGCCAGGATATGGTCGGCCTCGCCGTCGAGGGAACACTGCTTGATGTCGGCCACGTCGCTGTCGAGGGCCTCCTCGTAATCCTCGTCCAGGGGGAAGATGCACACCCGCTCGCCGCTTTCCACCCCCGCCTGGACCGCCTGCCGGGCGAGTTCGCCAGTACTGGCGAAGACGCCGCCGTAGCGGGTTCCCAGGGCGGACAGCATGCTGCCGGTGAGGGTCGCGAAGTCCATGAGCAGGGCCGGCTTCTCCCGGGCGGCCAGGGTCAGGGTGTCGGCCAGCACCATGCGCCCCTCGGCGTCGGTGTCCACCACCTCGATGGTGGTGCCATCCAGGGCGGTCACCACGTCCCCCTGCCGGTAAGCCTGGGGCGAGATTTCGTTGCGGGCGAGGGCCAGCCAGGCATCGATGCGCACCGGCAGCTGCAGCCGGGTAGCCGCCACCAGAATGGAGAGGGCCACCGCCGACCCCGCCATGTCCTCGTGCATACCGGCCATGTACTTGGGCGGCTTCAAATTGTGGCCGCCGGTATCGAAGCAAATGCCCTTGCCGACCAGTGCCACGGCCCCCGCGTGGGCGCCCGAGGGGACATAGGAGAGGCGGACAATGGCGGCGTCGCCGACCGGGCTGCCCTGGGCCACGGCCAGGAAGGCCCCGGCCCCCAGATCGGAGAGGCGCTGGAGGTCGAACTCTTCCATGCCCCAACCCAGGTCTACCGCCATTTCGGCGAGGCGCTCCCGGTAGGCTGCCGGCGTCAGGGTATTGGGCGGCAGGGCCGTCAGCATGCGGGCCAGCAAGTTGGCCTCGGCCAGGCTGGCGCTCACCGGCGAAAGGAGCTCGATGCCCCAGAGGTCAAGGGACTGCAGGGGCTTGGGCGCATCTTCCCGCTTGAGCGAAGGGAGCGGCGTGCCATTGGCGAGCCCCACGTAGGCGGCCAATTCCCCGGCCCAGGCCCGGAAAGCGTCATCCCCCAGGAGCAGCACCTGGAGGCTGGCAGGCTCTTCGTCCAGGAGGGCGTCGAAGGCCTCGCGCAACTGGGAAAGCAGCTGGAAGCGGGATTTTTTGGCGTCCAGCATCGTCCAAACTCGCAGGCCGCCCTGGGGGCCGTTGGCCACTGTGGGGTCGGAGTGGAGCTTGTCGGTATTCTTGTTGCGCCGGGCCAGGGCTGCCAGAAGGAGTTTGCGGTCGGGACAGTCTTCCGGCACCTCGTCCGCGGCCGGCATCAGGACCAGCACATGATCGAGCTTAGCCAGTCGGCTGGAGGCCGGCAATTCAGGATGGGTTGTCAGGGAAGCCAGCATATAATCTTCGTTTCATTTCGGCCGCGCATTATAGGTCCATGCAACCCTACCTCGATCTCATGCGGCACGTGCTGGAGCACGGCCACGACAAGTCGGACCGCACCGGCACCGGCACCCGTTCCGTCTTCGGCTGGCAGATGCGCTTTGACCTCGCCCGGGGCTTTCCGGTGATGACCACCAAGAAGCTGCATCTCAAGTCGATCATCCACGAACTCCTCTGGTTCCTCCAGGGCGACACGAACATCCGCTACCTGCAGGAAAACGGCGTCCGCATCTGGGACGAATGGGCCGACGAGAACGGCGACCTGGGTCCGGTGTACGGCAAGCAGTGGCGGCGCTGGGAAACCCCCGACGGCCGGGTCGTGGACCAGATCGGCCAGCTCGTGGACAGCCTCAAGCACAACCCGGACTCCCGCCGCCATATCGTCTCGGCCTGGAACCCCGGCGACGTGGATCACATGGCCCTGCCCCCCTGCCATTGCCTCTTCCAGTTCTACGTGGCGGGCGGCAAGCTCTCCTGCCAGCTCTACCAGCGCAGCGCCGACATCTTCCTGGGGGTGCCCTTCAACATCGCCTCCTACGCCCTCCTCACCCTGATGCTGGCCCAGGTCTGCGGCTACCAGCCGGGGGAGTTCGTGCATACCTTCGGCGATGCCCATATCTACTCCAACCACTTCGAACAGGCCCGGCTGCAACTCTCCCGGGAACCCCGGCCGCTGCCCAGGATGTGGATCAATCCCGAGGTGAAGGATCTCTTCGCCTTCCGCTTCGAGGATTTCCGCCTCGAAGGCTACGATCCCCACCCCCACATCGCGGCCCCGGTAGCGGTGTAAGGAAAACTCAATGATTCTCGGCGGCGACCTCGGCGGCACCAAAACCCTCCTGGCGCTGGCCGAGGTGGCCGGCGGCCGGCCGACCGTCGTCCGGGAAGAGCGCCTGGACAGCCGCGCCTATCCCCGCTTCGAGGATTTGCTGGCCGCCTTCCTGCGGGGCCAGACCGGCGTCCAATGCGCCTGCTTCGGGCTCGCCGGCCCCACCGCCATCGATGGGCGCAGCGGCCAGCTCACCAACCTGCCCTGGAAGCTCGATGCCCCTACCCTGGAAAAAGCCTTCGGCATCGGACAGGTCATCCTTGCCAACGACTTCGCCACCGCCGCCCATGGCCTCGAGCTCCTGGAGCCGGGTCAAATCGCCACCCTGCAGACGGGCCTGCCCGTGGAGCGCGCCCCCCGGGTCATCCTCGGGGCCGGCACCGGGCTCGGGGTGGCGGGGCTGGTCTGGCAGGATGGGCGCTACCGTGTCATCCCCGGCGAAGGGGGGCATATGGGCTTCGCTCCCCACAACCTCAAGGGAATCGAACTCTGGCGCTGGCTCTTCGACCAATACGGGCGGGCGACAGTGGAGGACATCGTGTCCGGCCCCGGCCTCGCCCGGGTCTACCGGTTCCTGAGTGGAGTCGACAAGACGCCGGCGGAAGTGGGAGACGCCGCCCTCGCCGGCACCGACCCCCTCGCCGTCGAAGCCCTGGAATTCTGGCTTTCCGCCTACGGCGCCTTTGCCGGCGACCTGGCGATGAAATGGCTGGCCTATGGGGGCGTCTTCATCGCCGGCGGGGTGGCGGCCAAGCTCATGCCCCGAGCCTTCATCCAGCCCTTCCTGGAAGCCTTCAACGCCAAGCGGGAGCACCGGCACATCGCCGAGGCCATGCCCATCCACCTGGTCACCGAGGAACGCCTGGGCCTTCTGGGCGCTATCGCCCTGGCGGCCGATCAGATTCCGCCGTCGCCCACCAAGGCATAGGGCGCCCAAAAGAGGGGATGGGCGTAACTGAAGCGCTCGCCCCCATCCTCGCCCGTGCCGTCCATGACTTTCAGCATCGAGCGCTGCAGGGCGGCCGCCCGGGCGAGGCCCGGCTGGCGGGCCATGGCGTCGAAGACGCCGATCACCAGCTGCTTGGCCGACACCGTTTCCACCGGCCAATGGGTCACCAGCAGGGCCCGGCTGCCGGCATAGAAGAAGCCCCGCCCGAGGCCGGAAATGGCCTCGGCCCCCTGGCCGTCGCCGGCCGAGGTGTTGCAGGCGGAAAGCACCACCCAGTCGGCATCGAGCTTGAGGCCGAGAATGTCGTCCAGGGTCAAAAGGCCATGCTGGCCGGCACCGGGATTGGCGAGGGCCAGGGCCGGCTGGTCCACTCCGGGGAAATCCCCCGCCAGGAGGCCGTGGGTGGCGAAGGCGACGATCCTGCGGTGCCCGAGATCGGTGCCCAGCACCTGGGCCTTGCTGGCCTGGGCGCCCAGGAAGACATCACGCTCGGGGTCGGCGCCGAGGACCTTGGCCAGGGAGAGGATCTCCTCCCGGGTGTCGGGCAGGGGCGGGATGCGGCCGTAGTCCATCGCCTCCTGGCCGGCGGCGCGCCGGGGCAGGCCGACAGCCCGCAGCCCCCGGTTCCTGGCCGGGCCTTCCGCCTGGGCCAGATTGAACTGCGGATCGCCGAAGCCGGCGAAGGCGCGGCGGTCGGCCGCCCCCGGCTGCATGCGGCGCAAGGTGACCAGAGAGGCGGCCGCCGGCAGCTGGCTCACCGCCACCCGGCGGGCCAGCCAGGGCCAGTCGCCATACTCGGCGAAGCGGGGTGCCCCGGCTTTGCGGCCGACAGTCGGCGGCGGCTCGGTGGGCAGGACAGAAAACGGCAGGCGGCCGAGGGGGCCGCCGGCGGCGACGATGAGATGCTCGGCCCCCGCCCAGCCCGGGGCCACGGTTGCCAGCAAGGACTGGTACAGGCGGTGGGCCACCGCGCCATCGAAGGCCGGCATCGAGCCGTAATCCACATCCCCCGGATCGAGGGCGGAACGCAGGCGGGCCACCATGGTCTCGACCTCGCTGCGTTTCAGGGGAACCGCGGCGAAGGATGCCGAGCCCTTGGCCGGGATGGCCCAAACATAGGTTTGGTCACTGCCGGTATAGACGGAGAGGAGCGCCTCGCCGGGGCGCAGGGCCCGCTGGACCTCGGCGAGAGGCACCGGGCGGGCGGCGGCCAGGTCGGCATAGTCCGGAAAGCGCCGGCGGATGTCGGCGGACAGGGCTTCGTGCTGCCGATCGAGGGCCGCGGCCCGCTGCCGCATCTGGTCCACCACGCCGGGCAGGAGCTGGTCCGCCGGGCGCGACATGAGGTCGGCCAGGATGGCGTGGAGGGCATCCCGCTGCTGGCGCGCGTCCTGCTCCTCCCGCACCAGGGCCGCCAACTCCGGCGTTCCGGCCGCCGCCCGCAGGGCCGAGGCGGCCATGGCCTGCTGCACCGCCTGGCCCCGCAGCACATCGGCCACCAGGAAGGCTTCTGCCCCGGCATCGAGGCCGGCTGCCTGCTCGGCCGGCGTCCCCCGCACCTTGGCCAGGAGCCGGAGATAGGCTTCGACGATGTAGGAAAGCCGCTGGAAGCGGCGCCCGGAGCGGTCGTTCTCCTCGGCCGCGGCAGGGGCGAGGACGGCGATGGCCCCCCGCAGGCTGCGCAGCCCGTCGGCCTCCTGCCCGGCGGACGCCTGGGCGGCACCCAGATGGCCCAGAGCTTCGGCCGTTTCGTAAGCACCGGCACCGAGTTGATCCTGCAACTGCTGGTGGAGCCGGCCCGCTTCGGCCAGGGCCTCGGCGGAGCGCCCCACCGCCAGCAATGCCCGTATCCGGCCCGGGGTGGGGGCGCCCAGGGTGGCCGCCAGTTCGGGGTCGGCGGCCAGGGCGGCCCGCACGGCATCGAATTCGGCCAGGGCCTCCGGCCAGCGCCCGAGGCCGGCCAGGAGATTGCCCCGCAGGCTGCGGTTGCGGACCACGAAATACGCGGTGGCGGGCACTTCCATGCGCTGCAGGTTGGCCTGGATGCGGTCGGCCAGCTGGAGCGCCGGCTCCGGTTTGTTTTGCTCCCCCAGGATGGCGATGAGATTCTGCAGGACAATGTTGGCGTGGACGCTGTCCTGGCCCGTCCGCTGCAGCGCCCGGTAGGCGGCCCGGCGGGCCTGGACCTCGGCCTCCCTCAGGCGGTGCTGTTTCATGAGGGCGAGGGCCAGCCAGCCGGTCATCATGTCCAGGCGGTTCTCCAGCTGGAACTGGGGCGGAGTTTCCAGCCCCTTGGCCTGGCGCTGGGGATTGATTTCCAAATCCTTTTCCATGAGGCTGATGGCCTTCTGGAAACGGGCCTCCGCCTCGGCGTAATGGCCGGCGGAAAACTCGGTGCGGCCGAGGGCATCCTCGACAATGAGCTGCCAGTTGTAGTGGTAATCCGGCCAGGCCGGGCTGCGCCGCAGGAAGACGAACAGGCCTTCCATGTCCCGGATGTGGCGGCGGGCGGTCTCGAGATCGCCGATGCGGCGATACAGGTCGGAAAGCCCTGCGTGCTCGGCAACCTGGGCTCCCCGCTTGTTGTCCGGAATCAGGGAAAGCGACTTTTCCCGGGCGGCGATGGCGTTGCGGAAATTGCCTCCGAAGAATTCCGCCAGTCCCAGCTGCTGCCAGACCCGGAAAGGCGCCGTTCCGCCGCCGAGTTCGATGGCCTGGCGCAATTCCTGGATCTGGCCGCTGACCAGTCCCAGTTCCCCCGCTGCCCGGGCGCGCTCCAGATGGGCCTGGCCCCGGGCTCCAGCGTCTCCCGCCGGCAAGGGCCTGGCCAGGATTTCCCGGGCCCGGTCCACGGCGGCCCGATTCACGGGCTGGCTATCGAGGACCTTGAGGATATCGGCGAGGGAATGGCCCGGCGCCCCCTGGGCACCCAGGCCGAAGCCCCACAGGACCGCCAGGAGCAGGGGCCGCCAGAACTTCATTCATCTTCCTTGGAAAGTGTTTTACGAAGGCGCCAGGACCACCGCCGCCAGGGGCGGGAGCACAAGTTCCAGGGAGGCCGGACGGCCCATCCAGGAGTCTGGGGAAGCATTCACGCCGCCGTGGTTGCCGAGGTTGGAGCCGCCATAGTACGCCGAATCGGTATTGACGATTTCCCGGTAGTGGCCGGGCCGCGGCACGCCGAGGCGGTAACCGTGCCGGGGCACCGGGGTGAAATTCATGACCACCACCACGAAGGAACCGTCGCGCCCCCAGCGCAGCCAGGAGAGGACCGAATTCTCGTTATCGTGGCAGTCGATCCACTCGAAGCCGAGGGGATCGAAGTCCTGCTCGTGGAGGGTCCGGCAGTCCCGGTAGAGTCGGTTGAGATCCCGGGACAGGGATTGCAGGCCGATATGCCTTTCCCAGGCCAGGAGATGCCAGTCCAGTTCCCAGCGCTCGGTCCATTCCCGCCACTGGCCGAACTCCCCCCCCATGAACATGAGTTTCTTGCCCGGCGTGAACGTCTGCCAGGCGAACAGGAGCCGGAGGTTGGCAAAGCGCTGCCAGTCGTCCCCGGGCATCTTGCCGATGAGGGAGCCCTTGCCGTGCACTACTTCGTCGTGGGACAGGGGCAGGAGAAAATTCTCGGTATAGGCGTAGATCTGGCCGAAGGTCAGCTGGTCGTGGTGCCAGCGGCGGTGCACCGGGTCCTCGCGGAAGTAGCTCAGGCTGTCGTTCATCCAGCCCATGTTCCACTTCATGGAGAACCCCAGCCCTCCCAGCCAGGTGGGGCGCGACACCTGGGGCCAGGCGGTGGACTCCTCGGCGATGGTCAGCGCCCCGGGGAATTCGCCGTGGACCATGGCGTTCAGGGCTCGGAGGAAATCGATGGCCTCCAGGTTCTCCCGCCCGCCGTACTGATTGGGCAGCCACTCGCCCTCCTGCCGGGCGTAGTCGAGGTAGAGCATGGAGGCGACGGCATCCACCCGCAGGCCGTCGAAATGGAATTCGGCCAGCCAGTAATAGGCCGAGGAGAGGAGGAAGCTCCTGACCTCGTGGCGGCCGTAATTGAAAATGTGGGTACCCCAGTCGTTGTGGAATCCCTGGCGGGGGTCCTCGTGCTCGTAGAGGGCGGTGCCGTCGAAGCGGGCCAGGGCCCAGTCGTCCTGGGGGAAATGGCCGGGCACCCAGTCGAGGATCACCCCCAGCCCGGCCCGGTGGCAGGCGTCGATGAAGGCCCGCAGGTCGTCGGGGGACCCGTAGCGGGAGGAGGGAGCGAAATAGCCGGTGGTCTGGTAGCCCCAGGACTCGTCCAGGGGGTGCTCGGTCACCGGCATCAGCTCCAGGTGGGTGTAGCCCTGGTCCACGGCATAGGGGACGAGCCGTTCCGCCAGCTCCCGCCACAGATAGTGGCGGCCGTCGTGGTGGCGCAGCCAGGAGCCGGCGTGGACCTCGTAGATATTCACCGGGGCGTGGAGCCAGTCCCACTCCGCCCGCCGGGCCAGCCAGCCCTCGTCGCCCCAGGCGTATCGCGACGGCGCCGTCACATAAGCGGCGGAGCCCGGGCGCAGTTCGAACCCGCGGGCGTAAGGATCACTCTTAATCAGCAGGGCGCCCGTGTGCCGGTTGAGGATTTCGAACCGGTACAGGCTGCCGGGCCGTACCTCGGCGATGGTCGTTTCCCAGATGCCGGAGCTACCGAGACTGTGCATGGGATGGACGCGGCCATCCCAGCCATTGAAGTCGCCGACCACCGACACCCTGGCGGCATTGGGCGCCCAGACCCGGAAGGTCGTGCCCCCCGCGCCGAAATGGGCCCCCAGCAGGCGGTAGGCCTGCAGGTTGCGCCCTTCGTTGAAGAGATAGAGGTCTTGGGATAGCGAATCTTTCACCATGGCACAGTATCATAAACAACATGCAAGCTGATTGGAGGTGGGTATGCACGGCAACATCCACTATCCGCTGTCCGCCACAGAAGCCCTACGGGAGCAGACCGACATGCGCTTCATCAGCCAACTGACCCGCGACACCTTCGCCATCATCCTGGCCGGCGGCCGGGGCAGCCGCCTCAAGCAGCTCACCGATTACCGCTCGAAACCGGCGGTGCCCTTCGCGGGCAAGTTCCGCATCATCGATTTCACCCTTTCCAACTGCGTCAATTCGGGCATCCGCCGCATCGGCGTCGCCACCCAGTACAAGGCCCACAGCCTGATCCGTCATATCCAGCGGGGCTGGAGCTTCCTGGACGGCCGCTTCGACGAGTTCATCCAGCTCCTGCCGGCCCAGCAGCAGATCAACGAGACCCAGTGGTACCAGGGCACCGCCGACGCGGTTTACCAGAACCTGCACTTCCTCCAGCGCTACGATCCGGAGTATGTCCTGGTGGTGGCCGGCGATCACATCTACAAAATGGACTATGGCCGCATGCTGGCCTTCCACGTCCGGGAAAAGGCCGACATGACCGTCGGCTGCGTCGAGGTGCCCCTGGCCGACGCCCGCGAGTTCGGAGTCATGGAGGTGGATGGCGAGGACCGGGTAGTGTCCTTCATCGAGAAATCGGCCCATCCCCCGAGCATTCCGGGACAGCCCGACCGGGCCCTGGCATCCATGGGCATCTACATCTTCAATGCCCGCTTCCTGTTCGAGGAGCTTGAGCGCGACGCCCGCACCCACGGCTCCAGCCGGGATTTCGGCAAGGACATCATTCCCCACATCGTTCCCCGCCATCGGGTCTGCGCCCACCGCTTCGGCGATTCCTGCGTCGGCATGACCGAGCACGACATCCCCTACTGGCGGGATGTGGGCACCATCGACGCCTACTGGGAAGCCAACATGGAACTCACCAAGGTAACGCCGGAACTCAATCTCTACGACCGGGACTGGCCCATCTGGACTTACCAGGAGCAGCTGCCCCCCGCCAAGTTCGTGTTCGACGACAACGAGCGCCGCGGCACGGCGGCGGACTCCCTGGTTTCCGGCGGCTGTATCATCTCCGGCGCCAGCGTCAGGCGTTCCCTGCTCTTTTCCAATGTCCATGTCCATAGCTGGAGTTCCGTGGAGGACTGCGTCGTCCTCCCCCACGCGGTCATCGGCCGCCGAGCCATGCTGAAGCGCTGCGTCGTCGACAAGCGCTGCCGCATTCCGGAAGGCCTGGTGGTCGGCCTGGACGCCAAGGAGGACCGGCGCCGCTTCCACGTCAGTCCCAACGGCATCACCCTGATCACCCCGGAAATGCTGGGCCAGGGCGCCAGCGCCTGAGCGCCGATCCATGGCCGACCTCGCCTTCCTCTGGCACATGCACCAGCCGGACTACCGGCACCCGGAAACCGGGGAGTTCGTCCTGCCCTGGGTTCTGCTGCACGCCATCAAGGACTACGCCGACATGGCCGGCCATCTGGAGCGCCACCCGCAGGTCCGGTGCACGGTCAATTTCGTACCGGTCCTCCTCGACCAGTTGGAGGATTACGCCGACCAGTTCGCCACCGGCCAGTGGCGCGATCCCCTGCTCTACATCGCCGCCCACGAGGACCCCGACCGGCTGTCCGACTCCGACCGGCGCTGGCTCCTCAACATGGCCTTCCGCTGCCACGCCCCCACCATGCTGGAGCCTTTCGCGCCCTACCGCCGGCTGCGGGACCTGGAAGTCTTCATCCGCCGCCATGGCGGCGCCGGCCTGGAGTACCTCTCCGGCCACTATTTCGCCGACCTGGCCACCTGGTTCCTGCTGGCCTGGACCGGCGAAACCCTGCGCCGGGAAGGCACCACCATCCCCGCCCTGATCGCCAGGGGCGACCGTTTCACCCTGGCCGACCGGGAATGCCTCCTCGCCGCCCTGGCCGGTGCGGTGCGCCGCCTCATCCCCCGCTACCGCGCCCTGGAAGAGAGGGGCCAGATCGAGCTGTCCTGCACTCCGGGTACGCACCCCCTGGCGCCCCTGCTCATCGACTTCGGCTCCGCCCGGGAAGCCTGGCCCGACTGTCCCCTCCCCGGCGCCCCCGAATACCCCGACGGCCGAGCCCGGGTGGCCGTCCACCTGGAACAGGCCCGGCACAGCCACCAGGAACGCTTCGGCCGGGTACCGACGGGCCTGTGGCCGGCGGAAGGCGCCCTCTCGACCCCCTTCCTCGAGCAGGTGAGCGCGGCTGGATTCACCTGGACCGCCAGCAGCCTCGGGGTGCTCAGGAACTCGGCCGGCGAAAAGGCCAGTCCCTACCGGCCCTGGCGTGTGCCCGCCGGCACGGCGGACAACCTCACGCTGTTCTTCCGGGACGAGCGGCTCTCCGACCTTATCGGCTTCGAATACGCCCGCTGGCATGGCCGGGACGCGGCCAGGCATTTCGTCGACCAGGCGGAAGCCATCGTCCGGGCGGAACCCGACGCCCTCATCCCGGTTTTCCTGGACGGCGAAAACGCCTGGGAGTACTACCCCTACAACGCCTGGTACTTTTTCGAAGAGCTCTACACCCTGCTCACGGAGCATCCCGAGATCCGCACCACCACCCTGGCGGAAGCCGCGGTCGACCACCGGGAGCGCACCCAGCCCCTGCCCGGGCTGACCGCCGGCAGCTGGGTCTACGGCACCTTCTCCACCTGGATCGGCAATCCGGACAAGAACCGGGCCTGGGACCTGCTCTGCGAAGCCAAGCTCTGCGTGGACCGGGCCCTGGACGGCGGCCTTCTCTCCGCCGCCGAACAGGAGGCTGTCCTCAAGCGCCTCCTGGTGTGCGAGAGCTCGGACTGGTTCTGGTGGTTCGGGGACTACAACCCGGCCCAGTCGGTGGCCTCCTTCGACACCCTTTTCCGCGACAACCTCAAGGCCCTCTACCGCCTCCTCAAGCTGCCCACCCCGGCAGACCTGGACCAGCCCATCAGCCGGGGCGGCGGCCCGGCCGAGAGCGGCGGAACCATGCGCCGCGCCACCTGAGCCCCCATGACCCGACCCATCACCCTCCTCCTCGGCGTCCATGCCCACCAGCCCGTCGGCAACTTCCCGGAAGTGATCGCCGATGCCCATGAGCGCTGCTATCGCCCCTTCCTGCAGACCCTCTTCAGCTATCCGGATTTCCGTTTCGCGGCCCACTTTTCCGGCTGGCTCCTGGACTGGCTGCGCAAGCACTTTCCCGAGGACATGGCCTTGCTGGCCCAGATGGTCCGGCGCGGCCAGGTGGAACTGTTCAGCTCCGGCGACACCGAGCCGGTACTGGCCGCCATCCCCCACCGGGACCGGATCGGGCAGCTGCGCACCCTCAACGACAAGCTCGCCACCTGGACCGGCCAGCCCCCCCGGGGCGCCTGGCTCACCGAGCGGGTCTGGGAGTCCTCCGTGGTCAGCGCCCTGGCGGCCACCGGCATCCGCTACGTGACGGTGGACGACTACCATTTCTTCTGCACCGGCCGGGAAGCCCGGGAGATGGACGGCTTCTTCAGCACCGAGGAAAACGGGGCGCGCCTCGACCTCTTCCCCATTTCGGAAGCGCTGCGCTACCGCTTCCCCTTCTCGCCGGCCCCCGACGCCGTCGGCTACCTGGAGCGCCTGGCCGACGAAGGCCGCACCGTCGCCGTCTATTTCGACGACATCGAGAAATTCGGCATCTGGCCCGAGACCTTCGACTGGGTTTATACCCGGGGCTGGCTCAAGGCCTTCATCGAAGGCGTCCTCCAGAGTCCGAAGATCCGGACCGCCACCTATGCCGATTTCCACGCCGACCATGCCACCCGGGGCATCGTCTATCTCCCCACCGCCTCCTACAGCGAGATGAACGAATGGACCCTGCCGATGCCGGCGGCAGGCATCTACGCCGAACTCCTCGACCAGGAGAAACGGGCCGGACGCATCGACCGCCACCGCCCCTTCCTGCGGGGCGGCATCTGGCGCAATTTCCTCTCCCGCTACCCGGAGGCCAACTGGGCCCACAAGCGCATGCTCGGGCTGTCCGCCCGGCTGGCCACGCTGCCCCGGCCAAGCCGGAAACTCCTGGCCCAGCTCTACCGGGCCCAGGCCAACGACGCTTACTGGCACGGCCTGTTCGGCGGGCTCTACCTGCCCCATCTGCGGCGGGCGGTGTGGAACAACCTCGCCGCCCTGGAAGCCGAGCTGGATCGCCGCCTGCCCCGGCCGGACCTGGAACAGGACGATATCGACCTGGACGGCTGCCGGGAAACCCTCTGCCACGACAGCCTGCTGCAAGTGGTGGTGCGGGAAGATGGCCTCGCCGCCGCCCGGGAGCTGATCAGCTATGCCCTGGCCCACAATTTCGGCGACACCCTGGGCCGCTACCGGGAGCACTACCACGACAAGATCACCCGGGGCCCGAGCCAGCACCAGGGCGAGGGCATCGCCTCGGCCCACGACATCGTCCGCTTCAAGGACCCGGTCAACCCCGAGGACATCGTGCCGGACACCCTGCCGCGGGCCCTCTGGCTCGATTTCCTGGACGGCGAGCCCATCGCCGATTACCTCCCCGCCGGCGAGGAGGCCGCCGCCTACCAGCGCCCGGACATCGTCAAGCGCTACGCGGTGGACCAGGGCCGCCTCACCGTCACCTGGATGTTCACCGGCCTGGCCGGCCGCACTTTCTCCACCCGGGTCAACCTCGCCATGCCGAGCTGCGACGGTTTCCTCGGCCGCTACGCTCTCTCCGACGGCCATATTCCCGGCGGCTTCGGCCAGCCCCTCGAACTCGCCGCCACCCGCTTTTTGAAACTCGAGGACGGGGTTCTCGGCGGCGCCGTGGACCTGGCCTTCAACCTGGCGGCGGCGGTTCGGGGCCGCCCCCACCTCACGGTTTCCCAGTCGGAAGCCGGCTTTGAAAAGATCATGCAGGCGGTGGAACTCACCTTCACCTGGACCATTCCGGGCGACGAATCCACCCTCGCCTGCCAATTCACCGCTGAACCCCAGCCCAGACCATGACCGGAAAAACCTACCAACTGGAAGTCAATCCCAAGATTCCCCCGCGCCTGGAGCGCCTGGAGGAGCTGGCCAACAACCTCTGGTACAGTTGGGACCGCCCCACCCGATTCCTGTTTTCAAGCCTTTCCCGCGCCCTGTGGGCCGCAGTGGGCCACAACCCCAAGGCTTTCCTGAAGCGGGTGGACCAGAAGCGCCTGGAGGCCGCAGCCGAAAACCCGGTCTTCCTGGGCAGCCTCAACCGGGTCCTGTCGGCCTACGACACCTACCACGAGCTGCACACCACCCAATACAGCCGCCAGTTCCGCGACGACGACCTGATCGCCTACTTCTGCGCCGAATTCGGCTTCCACGAGAGCCTGCCCATCTATTCCGGCGGCCTCGGCATCCTGGCCGGCGATCACTGCAAGGCCGCCAGCGACATGGGGCTGCCCTTCATCGGCGTCGGCATCCTCTACCGGCAGGGCTATTTCCACCAGTCCCTGGACGCCGACGGCGGCCAGCACGCCGCCTACACCGATTCGGAATTCGACGACCTGCCGGTTTCCCCGGTACTCGACGCCGAGGGCCATCCCGTCTATGTCGGCGTGGACCTGCCCGGGCGCACCGTCCGGGCCAAGGTCTGGGAGGTGCGGGTGGGGCACGTGCGCCTCGTCCTCCTGGACACCTGGCTGCCGGAGAACTCCGCCCATGACCGGGAGATCACCCACCGTCTCTACGGCGGCGACCGCAACACCCGCATCGAGCAGGAAATCCTCCTCGGCGTCGGCGGCGTGCGGGCCCTGGCCGCCCTCGGCCTCAAGCCGACGGTCTGGCACATCAACGAGGGCCACGCCGCCTTCCTGATCCTGGAGCGCATCCGCAGCCTGATCCAGGAAGGGGTGAGCTACCCGGCCGCCCTCGAGGCAGTGGCCTCGAACGTGGTCTTCACCACCCATACCCCGGTGCCGGCCGGCCACGACCATTTTTCCGAGGACATGATCCGGCACTATTTCGCCCGCTGGTGCCAGGAGCAGGGCACGTCCCCCGAAACCCTGATGGCCCTCGGCACCGAGCCCGGCCAGCCGGAATTCAACATGACGGCCCTCGCCATCCGGGGCTCCCGCTACCACAACGGCGTCTCCCGCATCCACGGCGAGGTGACTTCCCGCATCTGCGCCCACCTGTGGCCCCAGATCGCGCCGGAAGAGAACCCCATCGACTACGTCACCAACGGCGTGCACATGCCCAGCTTCCTGGCCACCGAGTGGTACGAGACCTTCGACCGCTACCTGGGGGTGGGCTGGCACCAGCGCCAGACCGACCCCGGCTGCTGGGAGAACATCCACCGCATCCCCGACCAGACCTTCTGGAGCATCCGCCAACTCCTCAAGGCCCAGCTCCTGCACCTGGTGCGGGACCGGGTGCGCATCCAGCACAACCGCAACCAGGGCTCCCCCGCCCACCTGGACCGCATCCTGCGGCTGGCCGACCCGGCCAAGCCCAACGTGCTGACCATCGGCTTCGCCCGCCGCTTCGCCACCTACAAGCGGGCGGCCCTGCTGTTCCAGAATCCCCAGTGGCTGTACGAGATCATTTCCGACGAGGAACGGCCGGTGCTCTTCCTCTTTGCCGGCAAGGCCCACCCGGCCGACCAACCGGGCCAGGACATCATCCGCCGCATCACCGAAATGGCCAGCCGCCAGGAATTCGAAGGCCGCATCCTCATGGTGGAGGGCTACGACCTGCACCTCTCCCGGCGCCTGGTCACCGGCGTCGACGTCTGGCTGAACAATCCCATCTATCCCCTGGAGGCCTCCGGCACCTCGGGCATGAAGGCGGCCATGAACGGCGCCCTCAACCTCTCGGTCCTGGACGGCTGGTGGGGCGAAGGCTACCAGGAGAACCACGACGGCCCCAACGGCTGGGCCATCAAGCCGGCCTCCGGCACCCTGGACGAGGCCCGCCGGGATGCGGAGGAAGCCCGCACCCTGTACGAGATTCTCCAGGACCACGTCATTCCCACCTACTACCGCACCGGCCCCATGGGCTACTCGCCGGAATGGGTGGCCCTGGCCAAGTCTTCCATCGCCACCATCACCCCGCGCTTCAACGTCACCCGCATGGTGGGCGAATATGCGCAGAAGTTCTACGCTCCGGCAGCCCGCCAGGGCCGGCGCTACGCTGCCCAGCACTACGCCCCGTCCCTCGCCGTGGCCGAGTGGAAAGCCCGCATCCGCACCGCCTGGCCCGGGGTGCGCCTGAACCGCCTCGATACGCCGGTGCAGCGCCTGGGCTTCGGCGAAACCCTGCGCATCGAGGTGGCGGCCCAACTCAACGGCCTCTCCCCCGAGGACGTCACCGTCGAGCTCCTCTTCGCCCGCCGCCCGATCAGCGACCACGTCGCCAGCCGTGCCCGCCACTACGAGCTCGCCCACGCCGGCCCCACCGACCGGGGCGAACATCTCTTCGTTCTGGACTTCACCCCGGAGCAGTGCGGTAAACTGGAATATCGTATTCGCATCTACCCGTCCCACCCGCTGCTCACCCACAAGTTCGAAACAGGGCTCATGGTATGGCTATAAATCTAATAAACACCCCGGAGTGGCACGCCCTGGCGGCCCATGCCGAGGCCTTCGGAAACCGCCACCTGCGCGAGCTGTTCGCCGCCGATGGACAGCGCTTCGAGCATTTTTCCCTGCGCCAAGGGGACCTCCTCCTGGATTTCTCCAAGCAGCGCGTCGGCGCCGACACCCTGGATCTCCTGCACCGCCTCGCCGCAGCGGCCGACATCCCGGGCTGGACAGCGAAAATGCGGGCCGGCGAGACCATCAACCATACCGAGGGCCGGGCCGTCCTCCACATCGCCCTGCGGGCCCCCCAGGGCAGCCCGGATGCCCGCCCGGAAGTGGCAGCGGTTCTCGACCGCCTGAGGTCCTTCTGCCACCGCATCCACGACGACACTTGGCGGGGCTTCTCGGGGCAGCGCATCACCGATGTGGTCAACATCGGCATCGGCGGCTCCGACCTCGGCCCCCGCATGGCCGTCCGGGCCCTGGCGGCCCGCCAGCAGCCGGACCTCAAGCTCCATTTCGTTTCCAATGTGGACGGTGCCGACTTGGCCGGCACCCTGGCCGGGCTCAATCCCCGCACCACCCTCTTCATCGTCGCCTCCAAGACCTTCACCACCCTGGAGACCATGGCCAACGCCTGCAGCGCCCGCGACTGGCTGGTGGCGGCCGCTGGCAGCCAGGCGGCGGTGGCCCGCCACTTCGTCGCCGTTTCCACCAACCTCAAGGCCACCTCGGACTTCGGCATCCCCCCCGAGAATGTTTTCGAATTCTGGGACTGGGTGGGCGGCCGCTTCTCCCTGTGGTCGGCCATCGGCCTGCCCCTGGCCCTGGCCATCGGCTTCCAGCAGTTCGAGGAACTGCTGGCCGGGGCCCACGCCATGGACGAACATTTCTTCTCGGCCCCAGCGGCGGAAAACCTGCCCCTGACCCTCGCCCTCCTCGACCTCTGGAACACCGACTTCCTGGACGCCTGCTCCCATGCCGTCCTGCCCTACAGCCAGTCCCTGGGGTTGCTGCCGGCCTATCTCGAGCAGCTGGAGATGGAAAGCAACGGCAAACAGGTGAATCGGGAGGGCCAGCCGGTGGGTGTGGCCACCGCCCCGATCCTCTGGGGCGAGGCCGGCACCAGTGGGCAGCACTCCTTCTACCAGCTCCTCCACCAGGGGGGGCGACTCATTCCCTGCGACTTCATCCTCCTCAAGGAAGCCGACTTCCCGCTCCCCGGCCACCATGAGCAGCTCCTGGCCAATTGCCTCGCCCAGTCGGCGGCATTGGCCTTCGGCCAGACGGAAGAGGAAGCGCGGGCCGCCGGCGCCTCCGCAGCCCTGGCGCCCTACAAGGTCTTCCCCGGCAATCAGCCTTCCAGCACCCTGGTCCTGCCCGCCCTTTCGCCCTTCGCCCTCGGCCAGCTGGTGGCCCTCTACGAGCACAAGGTCTTCTGCCTGGGCATCCTGTGGGGCATCAATTCCTTCGACCAGTGGGGAGTCGAGCTGGGCAAGCAGCTGGCCGGGCGCCTGACGCCGATGCTGGCCGGGAAGGGAGGCGACGCCCTTTTCGACGCCTCCACCCGGGGCCTCATGGCCGCCCTGAGGCAATCATGAGCCGGCTCTCCATCCTTTTCGCAGCCTCGGAGATGGCCCCCTGGGTCAAGACCGGCGGCCTCGGCGACGTGGCTGCCGCGCTGCCGGCCGCCCTGGCCAAGGCCCAGCAGGATATCCGCGTCCTGCTGCCCTGCTATCCCGCCCTGCGCGCAGCCTTCCCGGCGGCGAAAGAAGTGGCCCTGCTGCCGGCCCTGGCGCCGCTGCTGCCCCCGGCCCGGCTGCTGGCGGCGGACGCCGACGGCCTGCCGCTCCTGCTCGTCGACTGCCCGCAGCTCTACGACCGGCCCGGCAATCCCTATGTCGATACCCATGGCCGCGACTGGACCGACAACGGCCTGCGCTTCGGGCTGCTGTCCCGGGTCGCCGCCCTCCTGGGCCAATCCCATTCGCCCCTGGACTGGCGGCCCGACGTGGTCCACGCGAACGACTGGCAGACCGCCCTGGCGCCGGCTTTCCTGCATTACGAAGGCGGCGCCGCCAGCGTCCTGACTGTGCACAACGTCTCCTTCCCGGGCTGCTTCGACCCCCACCTCCTGCACGGCCTCGGCCTGCCGGATCGGGCCTGGCGCTTTGACGGCGTGGAGTACCACGGCAATCTCTGCTTCCTGAAAGCCGGCCTCCAGCTGGCCCCCCTGATTTCCACCGTCAGCCCCACCTACGCCCGGGAAATCCAGGACAAACACTTCGGCTACGGCCTCGCGCCCCTGCTGCACTACCGGGCCGACGCCCTGCGGGGCATCCTGAACGGCATCGACGACGCGATCTGGAACCCGGCCACCGACCCGGCCCTGGAAGCCCCCTATGCCGCCAACCGCCTGGCCAGCAAGCGCCAGAACAAGGCGGCCCTGCAGGCCCAGCTCGGCCTGGCGGTGCGGGACGACGTGCCGCTCTTCGGCGTGATCAGCCGGCTGACCCACCAAAAGGGCGTCGATCTCCTCCACCCCCTGGGAAAGGCCATCACCCACCTGCCGGCCCAGCTCGTGGTGCTGGGGAGCGGCGAGAAGGAACTGGAAGCGGGCTTCCGGGAACTGGCCGAGCCCCACCCCGACGCGGTCTCGGTCACGGTCGGCTTCAACGAGACCCTGGCCCACCGCATCGAAGCCGGCGCCGACATCTTCGTCATGCCTTCCCGCTTCGAGCCCTGCGGCCTCAACCAGATGTACAGCCTCGCCTACGGCACGCCGCCCGTGGTGCGCGCCACCGGCGGCCTGGCCGACACGGTGGTGGATGTGAACGAGGCGACGCTTCTGGACAAGACCGCCAACGGCTTCGTCTTCCACCATCCCTCGTCCCACGACCTGTGGATTGCCATGGAACGGGCTGCCCGGGCCTGGAAGGATCGCCGCACCTGGCTGCGCATCCAGCAGAACGGCATGCGCAACGATTTTTCCTGGCGCCATGCCGCCGGCGAGTATCTCCAACTCTATAGGGACGCTGTGGCCGCTCGTGGTTAAATAGCGGCCATGCCGAAACTGACCCTCGTCGTCGCCATCGCCAAGAACCGCGTCATCGGACGCGACAACCAGCTGCCCTGGCATCTGCCGGAGGACCTGCAGCACTTCAAGGCCATCACCCAGGGGCACCCCGTGCTCATGGGGCGCAAGACCTGGGAGTCCCTGCCCCCCCGCTTCCGGCCCCTGCCCGGCCGGCGCAATATCGTCATCAGCCGCCAGGCCGGCTACGCCGCCCCCGGCGCCGAGGTGGCCGAGTCGATCCCGGCAGCCCTGGCCCTGGCCGGCGACGAGGACGTGGCCTGCGTCATCGGCGGCGCCGATATCTTCGCCGCCACCCTGCCGGCAGCGGACACCCTGGAAATCACCGAGGTGAACCTGGAGCCGGCAGGGGATACCTGGTTTCCCGCCTTCTCCGCCGATGAATGGCGGGAGGCGGCGCGGGAATCCCACGTCAGCCAGGGCGGCATCGGCTACTCGTTCGTCACTTACCAACGCATTCGCTAGAACATTCGGGAGGTTTTCATGTCCGGACACGGTTTTCATGTCCACGGTCCCCATGACCATGCCGTCGAACACGCCAGCCATGGCAGCGACGATTTCGCCTCGAAGGTCGCGGTCATGACCGCGGTCTTATCTACGGTAGGCGCCCTTTTCGCCTACGAGGGCGGCGCCACCCAGAACGATGCCCTGCTGCACAAGAACATGGCGGCCATCAAGAAGACGGAAGCGTCCAACCACTGGAACTACTACCAGGCCAAGAGCAACAAGCAGAACCTGGCCGAACTGGCGGTGGCCCTGAACGACGGCGAGAACAAGACCCGCTACCAGCAGGAGGTCGAGCGCTACAAGACCGAGAAGGCGGACATCAAGAAGGAAGCGGAAGCGCTCGAAGCCGAGGTGAAGGAATTCAACCAGAAGAGCGACGAGTCCATGCACCTGCACCATCGCTGGGCCCAGGCCATGACCGCCGTCCAGATCGCCATCTCCCTGGCCGCCATCTCCCTGCTGACCCGCAAGAAGTGGCTCAATTACGTGACGTATACCGCCGCCGGCGCGGGCGGGGTGCTGGCCGCCCTGGCCATGGTCCACGTCTGATACAGGTTGTTTCTTTGCGCCCGAGCGATTGGGCGGAACTGCGGCCCGGGGACTCCGGGCCGTTTTTGTTTGGTTTCCCCGGGAATCGGCAGGGAAGTCCCCGGCAGATAGGGGGCGGGTAAAGCCTCTACGCAGCCCTCTGCATTGGGCGTACTTCCTCGGCAATCTTTCCGCCCACCTGTTTTTCCACCTGTTTCAGGTCAAAGGCAGTTTGCAGGTTGAGCCAGAATTGCGCGGTCGTGTCGAAGAAGCGGGCCAGCCGCAAGGCAGTGTCCGGCGTCACCCCTCGGCGCTCGCGCACAATGTCGTTGATCCTCGGTGCCGGCACATGCAGGGCGAGCGCCAACGCATTGGCGCTCATCCCCAGGGGAACGAGGAATTCCTCCCGGAGAATTTCACCGGGGTGAATCGGGCGCATCTTGTTGGTAGCCATGCCGCACCTCTCTTTCAGTGGTAATCCACGATTTCAACGCAGTCCGCGCCGGCCGCAGTCCAAACGAAGCACACACGCCACTGGTCGTTGATGCGGATGCTGTATTGGTCAGCGCGATCCCCGTGTAATGCTTCCAAGCGGTTACCTGGGGGGGAGCGCAAATCCTTCAACTCCACCGCATCGTCCAGCATTTGCAGCTTTCGTTGCGCGACGCTTGCGATGTTCCGAAACCGCTTGGGGCTTGCCCCTTCGTAAAGTGCTTGGGTGTCGGCGCACCGGAATGAGCGAATCGTCATGAGCAAATTATATAACGCCGCACGTTAAATGCAAGACGATCACCCATCGACTCCACGTTGGGGGCGTCAGCGCTTAGAGCGCCTTCCTCTTCTTCCTCTCCGCCTTACCTCACACAATCCACGTGATACCGCCCATCCTCCCCCTTCACCAGACCATGGACATCCGTCTCGAACCCCGGGAAGCGGGCATTGAACTCCCGGGCGAACTTCAGGTAATTGACGATGGTGCGGTTGAAGCGCTCCCCCGGGATCAATAAGGGAATTCCCGGCGGATAGGGCGTCAGCAGGACCGCCGTGACCCGGCCTTCCAGTTCATCCACCGATACCCGCTCGATTTCCCGGTGGGCCATCTTGGCGAAGGCGTCGGCCGGACGCATGGCGGGCTCCATGTTGGACAGGTACATCTCGGTGGTGAGCCGGGCCACGTCGTTAGCCTTATAGTAGCCGTGGATCTCCTTGCAGAGGTCCTTCAGGCCCACCCGCTCGTAGCGGGGATGCTTCTGGACGAATTCCGGCAGCACCTTCCACAGGGGCTGGTTCTTGTCGTAGTCGTCCTTGAACTGCTGCAGGGCGGTCACCAGGGTGTTCCAGCGGCCCTTGGTGATGCCGATGGTGAACATGATGAAGAAGCTGTAGAGGCCGCACTTCTCGACGATGACCCCGTGCTCCGCCAGGTACTTGGTGACGATGGCGGCCGGGATGCCGCGGTCGGCGAACTCGCCGTCCACGTCCAGTCCCGGCGTGATGACCGTGGCCTTGATGGGGTCCAGCATGTTGAAGCCTTCGGCCAGGTTGCCGAAGCCGTGCCAACGGTCGCCGGGCTTCAGCATCCAGGCGTCCCGCTCCTCGATGCCCTCCTCGGAAAGGTCATCCGGCCCCCAGACCTTGAACCACCAGTCGGTGCCCCACTCCTCGTCCACCTTGCGCATGGCGCGGCGGAAATCCAGGGCTTCGGCGATGGATTCCTCCACCAAGGCGGTGCCGCCGGGTTCCTCCATCATGGCCGCCGCCACGTCGCAGGAGGCGATGATGGAATACTGAGGCGAGGTGGAGGTGTGCATCAGATAGGCTTCGTTGAAGACGTCCCGATCCAGCTTCCGGTTCTCGCTTTCCTGCACCAGGATCTGGGAGGCCTGGGAGAGGCCGGCCAGGAGCTTGTGGGTGGACTGGGTGGAGAACACCATGGATTCCGTACAGCGGGGCCGGTCGGCGCCGATGGCATGGTAGTCGCCGTAGAACTCGTGGAAGGCGGCGTGGGGCAGCCAGGCCTCGTCGAAGTGCAAGGTGTCGATCTTGCCGTCCAGCTCGGCCTTGATCTCCTCGACGTTGTAGAGGATGCCGTCGTAGGTGGACTGGGTGATGGTGAGCACCCGGGGCTTGGCCTTCTTGTCGGCGGCGAAGGGGTTGGCGGCGATCTTCTTCTGGATGCTTTCCCAGGCGAACTCTTCCTTCGGAATCGGGCCGATGATGCCGAAATTATTGCGGGTGGGCATCAGGAACACCGGCACGGCGCCGGTCATCATGATGGCGTGGAGCACCGACTTGTGGCAGTTGCGGTCCACCACCACCACGTCCCCCGGCGCCACGGTGGAGTGCCAGACGATCTTGTTGGAGGTGGAGGTGCCGTTGGTGACGAAATAGAGGTGGTCGCAATTGAAGATGCGGGCGGCGTTGCGCTCCGAGGCCGCCACCGGGCCGGTGTGGTCGAGGAGCTGGCCGAGTTCCTCGACGGCGTTGCAGACGTCGGCCCGCAGCATGTTTTCGCCGAAGAACTGGTGGAACATCTGGCCGACCGGCGACTTCAGGAAGGCGACGCCCCCCGAGTGGCCGGGGCAATGCCAGGAGTAGGAGCCGTCGGCGGCGTAGTGGGTGAGGGCCCGGAAGAACGGGGGCGCCAGGGAATCCACATAGGCCTTGGCTTCCCGCACCACGTAGCGGGCGATGAATTCCGGCGTGTCCTCGAACATGTGGATGAAACCGTGGAGCTCCCGCAGCACGTCGTTGGGGATGTGGCGGGAAGTGCGGGTCTCGCCGTGGAGGAAAATGGGGATTTCGGCGTTGCGGAAGCGGATTTCCGCGACGAAGGCCCGCAGTTCGGCCAGGGTTTCCTCCGGCTCCACCGCCAGCTCCTCGTCGTCGATGGAGAGGATGAAGGCGCTGGCCCGGCTCTGCTGCTGGGCGAAGGAAGTCAGGTCGCCATAGCTGGTGACGCCGATCACCTCCATGCCTTCCTTCCCGATGGCCTCGGCCAGGGCGCGGATGCCCAGGCCCGAGGCGTTCTCGGACCGGAAGTCTTCGTCGATGATGATGACCGGAAAGTGGAAGCGCATGGCTGCTCCTGAAAAGCGACGACCCGCCGCAGCGGGTCATGAAAAGTGTAGAAAAAGCTTAGGCGATGGCGTCAGATTTTGGGCAGGGTGACGCCTTCCTGCCCCTGGTACTTGCCGCCGCGATCCCGGTAGGAGGTTTCGCAGACTTCGTCGGATTCGAAGAAGAGGACCTGGGCCACGCCTTCGTTGGCGTAGATCTTGGCCGGCAGCGGGGTGGTGTTGGAGAACTCCAGGGTCACATGGCCTTCCCACTCGGGCTCGAAGGGCGTCACATTGACGATGATGCCGCAACGGGCATAGGTGCTCTTGCCCAGGCACACCGTCAGGACCGAGCGCGGAATGCGGAAATATTCCACCGTCCGGGCCAGGGCGAAGGAATTGGGCGGGATGATGCAGCAATCGGCCTCGATCTCGACGAAGGACTGGGGATCGAAATTCTTGGGGTCCACCACCGTGTGGTTGATATTGGTGAACACCTTGAATTCCCGGGCGCAGCGAATATCGTAGCCATAGCTGGAGGTGCCGTAGGACACGATCTTCTGGCCATTCACCTCGCGCACCAGCTGCGGGGAAAAGGGTTCGATCATGCCGTGCTCTGCCGCCATGCGGCGAATCCACTTGTCTGATTTGATGGCCATTCTGTAGGCGCCTGTCTGCCGAAAAACAAAGGCGGAATTTTACCCGTGTTGCGGCAAAATCAAGGGTTTTTTTGGGCCTTTTCGCCCAAGCGCCGCCCGGAGTGCCGCCGCGTTCCCGGACGCCGGTCTTTCCCGGGGGCGTGGCATAATCCGGCAGGTATTTCCGAGGGTTCCACCGTGGCAAAGGAAGAAGCGAAGCAGGATTCGAAAACGAGCACCCGCAAGGTCGTGATCCTGGCGGCGCTTCTCGCCGCCGGCGCCATGGTCCTGGGCGCCGCGCTGCTCTATTTCTGGCAGAACCACGCCAAGCAGGAAAAGGCCAAGCCCCCGGAGATCTTCTACCTGAGCCTGGGGGAACGGGCCATGGCGATCGGCGACCACAGCATGCTGATCGGGCTCACCGTCGAATACGCCGGCCGGGATACCGGAGACTCCCTGACCAGGGCGCTACCCCACCTCAAGAATCAGGTGATGCGGCGGATGTCGCAAATACAGCCATCCGACTTGCGCAGACTGCGGACGCCCCAGGGCAAGCGGGAACTGGCCGACGACATCCTCGTCCGGGTGCGGGAAGCCGTGCCGGACAAGGATGCGGCCAACGTCAAGGCCATTCTCTACGAGAAATTCCTGATCGGCGACTGACCCCGGTTGCCCGGGGCCAGCCGGTCCTGGCCGTCAGGTGTTCTGCACCACGATATTGGGGAACTTGGAGGTCATGTTCTTGGCCCGCTCGGCGATCTTCACCGCCACCCGGCGGGCGATGGCCCGGTAGATTTCCGCCGCCCGGGAATCCGGCGCCCCCACCACCGTCGGATGGCCGCCATCGGCCATTTCCCGGATGGCGAGTTCCAGGGGCAGGGCGCCGAGGAATTCCACGTCATAATCCTTGCACATCTTCTCGCCGCCGCCGTGGCCGAAGATATGCTCCTCATGGCCGCAACTGGAGCAGATATGGATGCTCATGTTCTCGACGATGCCGAGGATGGGGATATTCACCTTCTCGAACATCTTCAAGCCCTTGCGGGCATCGATGAGGGCGATGTCCTGGGGGGTGGTGACGATGACGGCGCCGGTGACCGGCACCTTCTGGGCGAGCGACAGCTGGGTGTCGCCGGTGCCCGGGGGCATGTCCACGATGAGGTAGTCTAGATCCCGCCAGTTGGTCTGGTTCAGGAGCTGGTCCAGGGCCTGGGTCACCATGGGGCCGCGCCAGACCATGGGGGTCTCCGTATCCACCAGGAAGCCGATGGACATGGCCTGGATGCCGTGGGCCTCCAGTGGCTCCATGCTCTGGCCGTCCTTGGACTCGGGCTGGCGGTCGGCGATGCCCAGCATCTGGGGCTGGGAGGGGCCGTAGATATCGGCGTCCAGAATGCCGACACTGGCGCCTTCCTGGGCCAGGGCCAGGGCCAGGTTCACGGCGGTGGTGCTCTTGCCGACGCCGCCCTTGCCGGACGCCACGGCAATGATGTTCTTCACCCCCGGCAGGAGCTTGACGCCCAGCTGCACCGCATGGGCGACGATTTTGGAATAGACGTTGGCGGAGACGTTGCCGACGCCGGGCACGGCCTTGACGCCAGCGATGACCTGCCGCCGGATCTTGTCGATCTGGGTCTGGGCGGGATAGCCGAGCTCGATATCGAAGGAAACATCGGCGCCTTCGATACGGAGATTCTTCACGGATTTCGATTTGACGAAATCCTTCTGGGTATTGGGGTCTACGATCTGGGCAAGGGCAGCCAGAACGGTTTCTTGGCTAAGGGCCATCATTCTTCTCCAGGGTTATATCCGACTTTTCCAGTCAAGTTTACCGCAAAATCCCATTATATCTTTGTCAACACAGACGGACATTCCTCTCCTGGAGAGTAGCCAACATGTCACTTATCCTCACCGAAACCGCCGAAGGCATCGGCACCATCACCCTCAACTATCAGATCAAGCGCAACGCCATCTCCGAGGCCCTGGCGCATGAAGTTTCCGAAGCCCTCGGCGGGTTCAGGAAGGATGGTGTCCGGGTCGCCATCCTGCGTGCCCAGCCCGGCGCCAAGGTGTGGTCCTCCGGCCACAACGTGGACGAGCTGCCCGCCTCCGGCCGCGACCCCCTGGCCTGGCAGGACCCCCTGCGCATGGTGATCCGGGACATCGAAGCCTTTCCGGCCCCGGTCATCGCCATGGTCGAGGGCAGCGTCTGGGGGGGGGCCTGCGAGCTGGTCTTCGCCTGCGACATGATCGTCGCCACCCCGGAAGCCACCTTCGCCGCCACCCCCGCCAAGCTCGGGGTGCCCTACAACGCCTCCGGCCTCCTGACCTTCTTGAACACCGCCCCGCCCCACATCGCCAAGGAACTCCTGTTCACCGGGCGCCCCATGACCGCCGCCCGGCTCGAGCGCCAGGGCATCATCAACCACGTGGTGGAAGCGGGAGAGCTCGAGAAATTCACCCGGGAGGTGGCCCGCGCCATGACCCACAACTCGCCCCTGGCCATCGGAGTCATGAAGGAGCAGCTGCGCATCCTGTCCCATGCCCACGCCCTCTCGCCCCAGGATTTCGAGCGCATCCAGGGGCTGCGGCGGGTGGTATACACCAGCCGGGACTACGCCGAGGGAATCCGGGCCTTCAGGGAGAAGCGCAAGCCGGTGTATCTGGGGGAATAGGGGATTCAGGCGATCTTTGGGGCCCTGGAGCTGTCAATGGCTTGTTGACCGCTTCCCGAGGAGACGATGGATCCCTCCGTCGCACCGTCACCCGCGCCTGCTGCCGCCCCCGCCAACCGGGAGCCGGTGCGCTACGGCATACGCTTCCTTCTGGTGATCAGCGCCGCCCTCCTGGTCGCCACCACTGCCGGCCTGACAGCCTATGCCTACCTGGCCCTCAACCATCTGCAGAAGCGCATGGAGGGCCTGGCCGAGGGCAACCTGGTGGAAGTCACCCTGGCCAGGCGCCTGCACGACAGCACCGAAGCCCTGCTGCGCCCCATCAACCTGATAGCCGAGCAGCCGGGGGAAGCGTCCACCACGGCCACCCTCAACGTCGTGGGACTGCAACTGCGGGACGTGCGCGGCAATGCCGACGCCCTGGCCGCCCGTCTGGCCGAAGTCGGCTCCGAAGCCGACCAGGCCCGCATGGGCAAGGCCGTGGGCGCCCTGGAAGAGACCGAGCGAACCATCCGGGAATTCGCCACCGTCGCCGGCCGGCGGGCGGTGGCGCAGAATCGGCGCATCGAATTGGCCAACCGGCTGGAGCGCCAGTTCGACCAGCATTTCGAAACCGCCACACGGGTGGAAAACCTGATGCGCACCCTGGTGGCCCGGGCCCTGGCCGCCGAACTGCCGGCAGCCGCAGAACAGGGCCGGCTGGTGCCCCGCCTGGACGAATTCCTGGAGCGGGAAATGGTCTGGCTCGCGGTCGCCCAGGACCTGCGGACCGACACCCGGGAACTGCTGTCCCTGGTCCGCACCCTGGAACAGGAAAGTGAGCCGGCCCGCCTGCCCATGGCCCAGCGCAACATCGAGTTCTACGCCACCCGCCTGCAGGCCTGGCACCGCCTGCCCGACGGGGACGGAGTGCAGGCCCTGGGCAAGGCCACCGAGTCTTTGTCCGCCGCCCTGACGGCCCCGCCCACCCTGCTCCAATTGCGGAGCGACGAGCTGGCCGCCACGGCGGCCGTCGCCGCCAGCGCCAGGAACGCCGCCGCCGCGGCGACCCGCTTTTCGGCCCAGGTCCACGACGTGGACCATGCGCTGGGCCACGATGTGCGCTCCCGCATCCGGCAGACCGGCATCGAGGTGGATCGCTCCGAGGCCGTGCTGGCCACCGCCGCTGCCCTGGCAGCCGTCATCAGCATCCTGTTGGTGTACGGCGTGGTGACCCGTCGGATCATCCGTCCCCTGGAACACGTCACCCACGCCATGCACCGAGCCGCCTCCGACCTTTCGGAAGGCAAGGCAGGCTGGGAGGCCACCCTCACCCCGGCCGCGCCCTCCGGCAATGACGAGGTGGCGGCCATGTACCGGGCCCTCGGGGTCTTCCGGGACATGCTCATCCGGCGGGAGGAGGAACTGAGCCGCAGCGAGGCCCAATTGAGCACCATCCTGGTCACCATCAGCGAGGCCATCCAACTCTGGGACCGGGATGGCCGCCTGGTCTATGCCAACGACGCCGCCGCTCATTTTTTCGGCGTTCCCGTCGGCCGCTTCTACAACCAGGCCAGCGGCAAATGGCAATTTCTCCATGAGGACGGCAGCCCCTTCACCATCCAGGACTTCCCCCACATGGTGGTCCTGCGCTCCGGCAGCGGGCAGACCCGCGTGGTCATGCAGGTGGTGAACCCCGCCGGCATCAACCATTGGCTCCTCATCAACGCCCAGCCGGTCCGGGGGGACGACCCGGACGAGCTCCAGGGGGTGGTGACCTCCAGTTCCGACATCAGCGACTTCAAGCTCCACCAGTCGGAACTCGAATACCTGGCCCACCACGACCCCCTCACCAACCTGCCCAACCGCACCCTGCTGGAGGACCGCCTGGAGCAAGCCATCGTCAACGCCGACCGCCACGGCACCCTGCTGGCGGTCTGCTACCTGGACCTGGACGGCTTCAAGCCGGTGAATGACCAGTACGGCCACGCCGCCGGCGACACCCTGCTGCGGGAAGTGGCCCTGCGCCTGAAGGCCAGGCTGCGCGGTGTCGACACCGTGGCCCGGCTGGGCGGGGACGAGTTCGTGCTGCTCCTGTGCGAGCAGGGGGACGTGGCGGAGTGCCTGCACACCCTGGATCGGGTCCTGGAAAGCATCAGTACCCCCTGCACCCTGGTCTCCGATCCCCAGGTCTGCGTCTATGTCACGGCCAGCATCGGGGTCACCCTCTACCCCATGGACAAGGTCGATTCCAACGCCCTGCTGCGCCACGCCGACCATGCCATGTACCTGGCCAAGCAGGCCGGCAAGAACTCCTTCCAGCTTTTTCAGCCCGGCCTCGCCACGTCGCCCCCGTCCGAGACACGGCATTAGGCTAAAATCGCGGGTCATCCAAGAAATTCCCCACCGCCATGACCCGCAAGATTCTCGTCACCTCCGCCCTGCCCTACGCCAACGGCGCCATCCACCTCGGCCACCTGGTGGAGTACATCCAGACCGACATCTGGGTGCGCTTCCAGAAAATGCGCGGCCATGAATGCTGGTACGTCTGCGCCGACGACACCCACGGCACCCCCATCATGCTGCGGGCCGAGAAGGAAGGCATCACCCCGGAAGCCCTGATCCAGCGCGTCCACGGCGAGCATTTCCGGGACTTCTCCGGCTTCCAGGTGGGCTTCGACAACTACTACTCGACCCATTCTGACGAAACCCGGGCCTGCGCCAACGACATCTACGGCAAGCTCAAGGCCGCCGGCCTCATCGAGACCCGCACCATCGAGCAGTTCTACGACCCGGTGAAGCAGATGTTCCTGCCGGACCGCTTCATCAAGGGCGAATGCCCCAAGTGCCACGCCAAGGACCAGTACGGCGACAATTGCGAAGCCTGCGGTGCCGCCTACGCCCCGACCGACCTGATCGAGCCCTATTCGGCCGTCTCGGGCGCCAAGCCCGAGCTGCGGAACTCCGAGCACTACTTCTTCAAGCTTTCCGATCCCCGCTGCGAGTCCTTCCTGCGCAAGTACACCAGCCGGGACAACGGCGTCCTGCAACCGGAAGCCGCCAACAAGATGCAAGAATGGCTGGGCGAGCCGGGCGAAAACAAGCTCACCGACTGGGATATTTCCCGGGATGCTCCCTACTTCGGCTTCGAAATCCCCGGCGCCCAGGGCAAGTACTTCTACGTCTGGCTGGACGCCCCCATCGGCTACATGGGTTCCTTCAGGAACCTATGCGGCAAGAAGGGCCTGGATTTCGACGAATACTTCAAGCCGGATTCCCAGGCCGAGCTGTACCACTTCATCGGCAAGGACATCCTCTACTTCCACGCCCTCTTCTGGCCCGCCGAACTGGCCCACGCCGGCTACCGCACTCCGACCAAAATCTTCGCCCATGGCTTCCTGACCGTGGACGGCGCCAAGATGTCCAAGAGCCGCGGCACCTTCATCACCGCCGAGAGCTACCTGAATACCGGCCTCAACCCGGAATGGCTGCGCTACTACTACGCCGCGAAATTGTCCGCCACCATGGAGGACATCGACCTCAACCTGGAGGACTTCGTCGCCCGGGTGAATAGCGACCTGGTGGGCAAGTACGTCAATATCGCCAGCCGCTCGGCGGGCTTCATCGCCAAGCGCTTCAACGGCCAGCTCGCCCCGGCCCAGGCCGACCTGCCGGCCATCCGCGCCATCCAAGAAGCGGCGGAGCGCATCGCCGAGCTGTACGAAGCCCGGGAATTCGGCAAGGCCATGCGGGAAGTCATGCTACTGACGGACGCCGCCAACCAGTACGTGGATAGCGTCAAGCCCTGGGAACTGGCCAAGCAGGAAGGCAAGGAAGTTGAACTCCACGCCGCCTGCACCAACGCCCTCAATCTCTTCCGTCTGCTCACCGTGCTCCTGAAGCCCATCCTGCCGGCCGTCACGGCCAAGGTGGAAAAGTTCTTCAACATCGCCCCCCTGGGCTGGGCCGATGCCCAGACCCTGCTGGCCGCCGGCCACGCCATCAACCCCTACGAGCACCTCATGACCCGCATCGATCCCAAACTCATCGAAAAACTGGTGGACGCCAACAAGGAAAGCTTGGCTCCGGCGCCGGAGCAGCACTCCCAGCAGCGCCACGCTGAGCACCAGCAGAAGGAAGTCCAGGCGGCCGCCGCCGAGACCGCCTACTGCACCATCGACGACTTCGGCAAGGTGGACCTGCGCATCGCCAAAATCGTCGACGCCAGCCATGTCGAGGGCGCCGACAAGCTCATCCGCCTGCAGCTCGACATCGGCGAGGAAAAGCCGCGCCAGGTCTTCGCCGGCATCAAGTCGGCCTACGACCCGGCCACCCTGGTGGGCCGGCTCACCGTCATGGTCGCCAACCTCGCCCCCCGCAAGATGAAGTTCGGCCTCTCCGAAGGCATGGTGCTGGCCGCCTCGGACCCCGAGGGCAAGACCGGCGGGCTCTACATCCTGTCGCCGGATGCCGGCGCCCAGCCCGGAATGCGGGTGAAGTAAGCTTTTTCCCTTACGGAATCCTGATAGGCGTTTTCACACTAATTCATCATGGTCGATAAACAGCAACTCCGGAATTTCCGTCAGGCTTTGGTCCAGAATGAGGAAGTGCTGGCCCCTGACGATGCGCGCTACGTGGAAAACCTGCATGGCAGCAATGAAGAAGATGTCATTAATCTGCTGTGCGATGACATTCTGACCAGCGGCAGCGAGCTGTTCTACTTCACCGGCCAGCGCGGCACCGGCAAGAGCACGGAACTGCGCCGCCTGGAGACCATGCTGAACGATGAGGATGTTCAGACTATCCGTTTCGACAGCCTGGACTATATTTCCGACACCGACCCCGTGTCCGCCGAGACTCTCCTGCTCCTGGTGACTGCCGGCCTCGCCGACTGGGCCAAGGAACGCTACGGCGAACAATATCTCAAGGAAGCGGCCTGGACCCGTTTCCAGAACTGGCTGCAAACAGAAATCGAGATACGGGAGATATCGGCCGCCGGCATCAAGGCCGCCCTCAAGGAACGCCAAGCCACGGTTATCGAAAAGGTCCGGACCCTGACCAGCAAACGAGAATGGACGGATACGATTGCCGGCTTTGCCGGCCTGATTGTCGAATTCATCCGGGTCGCCAGCAGACGAACCCGGGTCGTGGTCATCGTGGATTCCCTGGAGCGACTGCGGGGCATTTCCGGCACCGACCAGGACAGCATGTTCCAGCATGTGGTCACCACCTTTGCCGGCGATTTCGATCGTCTGCGCCTGCCCGGCGCCAGCGTAGTCTACTCCGTACCGCCGTACCTTTCCCTGCTGGCCGACGTCCGCAATTACGTCGAGTGCTACTCCCTCGCTTCGGTCCGGGTCTACGAGAACCCCTTCAAGTTCGCCGCTCGCCAGCCCAGGAAAAGCGGCCTCGATCTGATGACAAGGCTGATCGAACAGCGTCACCCGACCTGGGGCGAAGTCCTCTCCCGGGAAGCCCTGGACAGGCTGGCCCTCAATTCCGGGGGCGACCTCCGCCATTTCATGCAGCGCCTGGTCTCGGCCGTGGCCAGCCAAGCCCAATTCGCCCTGGATCGCCTGCCCCTGGCCGCCGATGACCCGATTATCGAGCGCATTCTCGAAGAAAACCGGGGCGAGACCGAGCGTCTCACGGTCCGTAGCGAATGGTCCCTGCTGCACCAGATCGCCGCCAGCCACAACGCCATCGCCGAAGACCGGGAAAATTCCCTGCGTGCCCTGGCCCACCTGTTCGAGACCCGGGTCATCCTCAACTACCGCAACGGCGCCGAATGGTTCGACGTCCATCCCCTCCTGTGGAAGCTGATCGATGGCTACCAGCCCGCCGCTGCCGCCCCTTGAGGCGGCTTGGCAATCCCTGCGCCCGCCCCTGGAGTGGGGCGACAGCTTCAGTCTGGTTTTCGTTTTCAACGGCAACGACCGGCAGAAGGAAGCGCTGTACGAAAGGGCCGTCGACCTGATGCGAGCCCAGGCAAAGACGGTGCAGCGCCCCAAGCCCCGCTACGCCGACGACCTTGCCCGCCATCTGCTGGGCACCCTGCTGGAACCTTCTCCGGCCATGCTGCGGTCCGGCATGCCCCTATGGCTGGACCTGGACAGCCATCCTGAAGACGAGAAGTGGAACGAGGCCCGCCGGGCCTTTTTGCTACGACTGAACGAACGCCGCTCCATGCTCGCCCGGGAGCATACCCGCCCGGTGGTGCTAGTGCTGCCCGCAGACTGGACAAAACAGGCTGCCGAGGCCGCTCCCGACCTATGGACCATCCGCCAGCCGTCCATTTTTCTGGCCCCTGGTGCAGATTCCATGGCCGAAACCCTTCACAGTCCCACTTTCCGGAACGAAAAGCCCCTTTCCCCTCCGCGGGCTGATGCCGCCTTACCGGCGGCGAGCCGCCGCTGGCAGGCGGACTTTACCAGCCACCCCGAACAGATTTCCGTCTGGGACGGTATCCAGGCCGCCAACGCCGCCCTTCAAGCGGGGTTCGCGATGGAAGCCCACGCCATTGCCGGCCAAGCGGTCGATCATGCCAGGAATGCGGCGAAGCCTCGCGATCTTTCCGTGGCACTGGACACCCTCGGCGACATCGACGCCGCCCTCGGCCGCCTCGATGCCGCCCGCGCCGCCTACGGCGAAAGCGAATCCCTGTGCCGCCGCCTCCTCGACGACTTCGGCCCCACCCCCGAACGGCTGCGGGACCTCTCGGTCTCCCTGGACAAGCTTGGCGACATCGACGCCGATCTCGGCCGCCTCGATGCCGCCCGCGCCGCCTACGGCGAAAGCGAATCCCTGTGCCGCCGCCTCCTCGACGACTTCGGCCCCACCCCCGAACGGCTGCGGGACCTCTCGGTTTCCCTGAACAACCTCGGCAACATCGACGCCGCCCTCGGCCGCCTCGATGCCGCCCGCACCGCCTACGGCGAAAGCGAATCCCTGCGCCGCCGCCTCCTCGACGACTTCGGCCCCACCCCCGAACGGCTGCGGGACCTCTCGGTTTCCCTGAACTATCTCGGCAACATCGACGCCACCCTCGGCCGCCTCGATGCCGCCCGCGCCGCCTACGGCGAAAGCGAATCCCTGCGCCGTCGCCTCCTCGACGACTTTGGCCCCACCCCCGAACGGCTGCGGGACCTCTCGGTCTCCCTGGACAAGCTCGGCAACATCGACGCCGCCCTCGGCCGCCTCGATGCCGCCCGCGCCGCCTACGGCGAAAGCGAATCCCTGTGCCGCCGCCTCCTCGACGACTTTGGCCCCACCCCCGAACGGCTGCGGGACCTCTCGGTTTCCCAGGAAAGGCTTGGCGACATTGACGCCGCCCTCGGCCACCCCGATGCCGCCCGCGCCGCCTACGGCGAAAGCGAATCCCTGTGCCGCCACCTCCTCGACGACTTCGGCCCCACCCCCGAACGGCTGCGGGACCTCTCGGTCTCCCTGGACAAGCTCGGCGACATTGACACCGATCTCGGCCACCCCGATGCCGCCCGCGCCGCCTACGGCGAAAGCGAATCCCTGCGCCGCCGCCTCCTCGACGACTTCGGCCCCACCCCCGAACGGCTGCGGGACCTCTCGGTCTCCCTGGACAAGCTCGGCGACATCGACGCCGCCCTCGGCCGCCTCGATGCCGCCCGCGCCGCCTACGGCGAAAGCGAATCCCTGCGCTTCCGCCTCCTCGACGACTTCGGCCCCACCCCCGAACGGCTGCGGGACCTCTCGGTTTCCCAGGAAAGGCTTGGCGACATCGACGCCGCCCTCGGCCGCCTCGATGCCGCCCGCGCCGCCTACGGCGAAAGCGAATCCCTGCGCCGCCGCCTCCTCGACGACTTCGGCCCCACCCCCGAACGGCTGCGGGACCAGGGGATCATCATGGAGCGGCTGGGAAAGCTTGCCCTTCAGGAACAACGCCCCGCCGATGCGCAACGCCACTTCGCCGAAGAACGGGCCCTGGCCCGACAACTGGCGGACACCCATGGCGAGACGGTAATGGCCCTCGAAATTGCCGCTTACGGTGCCCTGGGCATGGCCCGTGCCCTTGCGCAGCAAACCCAGGCAGACGAGGCCGCAGCGGCCTGCCAGGAGGCCGTGGCGCTCTACGAACGTTTGACCCTGGCCCGCCCCGATGACCCCCGCTATCCCCAAGCCCGGGACAAGGCCTGCCAACTCCTGGAAGCGCTTGCCCACCCTGCGCCAGGGTCCGCCCATCTACCCGACGACGACGCCTCCGGGCCAACATAATTTTCAGATGCTGAACCGCCCGCCCCGCCCCCGCCTCACCCTGCGCATCCTGGCCTATGCCCTGGCCGACGTCTTTGGCCTGGCCTGCGTTTCCATCGGGGGCAGCTGGTTCGCCGCCGGCAAGGGCGCCATCGTCGCCGGCTTTCCCTCAACGCTCGCCGAAGCGGTGGCCTGCACCGCTGGCGGGGTCGTGGTCATGGTCTGGGCGGTGGCCCGCATCCAACGGGAGATCGCCCGGCAGGGGCCGGAGCTCCAGGCCCGCTACGCCGATTACATCGCCCGCCACCACCCGGACCAGGCGGCTCAGGCCCCGGCGGCGGACGAGCCCCCGAACCGCTGATCAGTCGCCGTTCTTGGCGGCGGCCGGATTCAGCCAGTCGGGCAGTTCCCGGCCGCCGGCATTGTCGATGATGTATTGACGCACCAGTTTCCTGACCACCTGGGACGGGGTCAGGTCATGGGCGGCGCAGATTTCCTCGAATATCTGCTTCTTGCGCGGGTCGATCAGGACGGTCAGACGGGCTGTCCGGTTCTCCATCTTGCTTTTCTCCAAAATCCAGCCGGTCGCACGGTCGCCGGCCTATGGCATTGATTTGCTTCATATTAACATATGGTTAACATTGACATCACATTGAAGGGGAATACAATTTGATTTCCAATCTATTGGGGTGTTCCCCCTTGCCGAACCATGAAGCTCGCATTCCGCCCCAAACTCCTCGATTGCCTTCCTGATTACAACCGCGCCCAATTCGGCAAGGACCTGGCTTCCGGCATCACCGTCGGCGTGCTGGCCCTCCCCCTCGCCATGGCCTTCGCCATCGCCAGCGGCGTCTCCCCGACCGCCGGCATCTGGACGGCCATCGTCGCCGGCTTCCTGACTGCCGTCCTGGGCGGTTCCCGGGTCCAGATCGGCGGCCCCACCGGCGCCTTCATTCCCATCATTTACGGCATCGTCGCCGTCCACGGCTTCCACAATCTCCTCGGGGCCACCATCCTGGCCGGGGTCTTCCTCCTGGTCATGGGCTTGGCGCGGATGGGGCAATTGATCCGCTTCATCCCCGTCACCGTCGTCATCGGTTTCACCAACGGCATCGCCGTCGTCATCTTCATGGCCCAGATCAAGGACTTCTTCGGCCTCAAGATCGACAACCTGCCGGCGGAATTCTTCGAGCGTATCCATACCCTGGCCAACTACGCCCATACGGTCCACCTCCCGACCCTGGCCCTGGCCGTGGCCTCCATGGCCTTCCTGCTCTCCTACAACCGCCTGGCCCAGCGCTTCGCCCTCCTGCGCCGGGCACCGGGCCCCCTGGCCGTGCTGGTGGTCGGCACGGCAGTCACCTTCGCCTTCGACCTGCCGGTGGAAACCATCGGCAGCCGATTCAACGGCATCCCCCAGGAGTTGCCGGCCTTCACCTTCCCGGACCTGTCGGTGAGCATGTTCGGCAAGCTCATCACCCCGGCCCTGACCATCGCCATCCTGGGCGCCATTGAGTCCCTGCTCTCCGCCCGGGTCGCCGACGGCCAGATCGACGACCGCCACGATCCCAACCAGGAGCTGATCGCCCAGGGCCTCTCCAATATCGTCGCCCCCCTCTTCGGCGGCTTCGCCGCCACCGGCGCCATCGCCCGCACCACCACCAACGTCCGCACCGGCGGCCGCACCCCTATCGCCGGCATGATCCACGCCCTCGTCCTGCTGGGCATCGTCCTCATCGCCGCCCCCCTGGCTTCCTATGTGCCCCTGGCCACCCTGTCGGCCATCGTCATGGTGGTGGCCATCAACATGGGGGAATGGCACGAGTTCAAGGAACTCAAGCGCTATTCCTACAACTACCGCATCATCCTGCTTGCCACCTTCTTCGTCACCGTGGTCTTCGACCTCACCGTCGCCGTCGAACTGGGCATGGTGCTGGCGAGCCTGTTCTTCATCTACCGCATGTCGGAACTGACCCGCATCGAGCGCCTATCCCTGGGCAACCACACCTTCGAGCCCAAGTACCTCTACCCTGACGGCACCATGCGGGTCGCCGCCTGGCAGCTTTTCGGCTCCCTCTTCTTCGGCGCCGTGAACAAGCTGGAGGAACTGCTCGATCCCCGGGCAGGCCACCCGGAGGTGGTCATCCTGGACATGACCCGGCTCGTCCAGCTCGACACCACCGGCCTCGAAGGCCTGGAGAGCCTCCTCCAGAAGATGAAGAGCCGCGATTGCACCCTGATGGTCTGCGGCCTCAATTCCCAGCCCGGCTCCCTCCTCTACCGCTCCGGCTTCATCGACCACCTGGGCGAGGACAATGTCTGCATCGATCTCGACGCCGCCCTGGCCCGGGCCGAAACCCTGCTCCCGGCCCTGCCGGTGGCGCTGCCCAAGGAACATCACGGCGGCCTGGCTGTCCCTGCCCATGCGATATGAGCGATGAGATCACCCTCCACCTGGCTATCACTGGACTGGTCCAGGGGGTGAACTATCGTTGGTCGCTCCAGGCCGAGGCGGCCCGCCTCGCCCTGGACGGCTGGGTCCGGAACCGCCGGGACGGCAGCGTCGAGGCGGTGGTCCGGGGACCGGAAGGCGGAGTGCAGAAGCTGGTGGAATGGGCCCGGCGGGGCCCCCCGGCGGCCCGGGTGGAAGGAGTGGAAACCGCCTTCTCCGACGACCCCGTGGATCCCGGCTTTCGCCAACTGCCCACCGTCTAGCCTTGCCTTTTCGGGAAAATCCCGAAGTCATGCCCGAGTTTGACAGCCATTCGGCCCTTGGTTAAATTCTCCGCTTCCCCAACCCAACCGAATACAAAAAGGAGCATCCCATGGCCGTTCTGGTCGGAAAACAAGCCCCCGATTTCACCGCTACCGCCGTCTACGGCAACAACGAGATCAAGGAGCTCAAGCTCTCCGATTTCAAGGGCAAGTACGTCGTCCTGTTCTTCTACCCCCTGGACTTCACCTTCGTCTGCCCGTCCGAAATCATCGCCTTCGACCATCGCCTGGAAGAGTTCAAGCAGCGCGGCGTCGAGGTCATCGGCTGCTCCATCGACTCCCAGTTCTCCCACCTGGCCTGGAAGAGCACCCCGGTCAAGGACGGCGGCATCGGCCAGGTCGGTTTCCCCATGGTGGCCGACGTCAAGCACGAGATCTGCCGCGCCTACGACGTGGAATTCGAGCCGGCCGGCGTCGCCCTGCGCGGCTCCTTCCTGATCGACAAGAACGGCGTGGTCATGCACCAGGTCGTCAACATGCTGCCCCTGGGCCGCAACATCGACGAGATGATCCGCATGGTGGATGCCCTCCAGTTCTTCGAGGAGCACGGCGAGGTCTGCCCGGCCGGCTGGAACAAGGGCAAGCCCGGCATGCAGGCCACCCCCGAGGGCGTCGCCCTCTTCCTGGCCAAGAACGCCAGGAAACTGTAAGCCGAAAACGTTTTCCAAAAGCCGCCCCCGGGCGGCTTTTTCATTTCACCACAAAAACAATTCCAGAGAGACAACCGATGAACGCTTCCTACCGTATCCAGTCCTTCCATCCGCCCCGCCGAACCCTCCTCGGCCCCGGCCCCTCCGAAATGCACCCCCGGGTCATCGCCTCCCTGGCCCAGACCGTGGTCGGCTACCTGGACCCGGCCTTCGTGAGCATGATGGAGGAATTGAAGGAACTGCTGCGCTACGCCTTCCAGACCACCAATCCACTCACTTTCCCCCTTTCCGGCCCGGGTTCGGTGGGGATGGAAGCCTGTTTCGTGAACCTGGTGGAACCGGGGGACAAGGTCATCGTTTGTCGGAATGGGGTCTTTGGCGGCCGTATGCTGGAGAACGTCGAGCGCTGCGGCGGTGTGCCGGTGGTCCTGGACGAGACCTGGGGCGAGCCCATCGATCCCGCCAAGCTGGAGGACCTCCTGGAGGCCCATCCGGACACCAAGACCGTGGCCTTCGTCCATGCCGAGACCTCCACCGGCGCCCAATCCGATGCCCAGGCCCTGTGCGACGTCGCCCGCCGGCACGGCGCGCTGATCATCGTCGACGCCGTGACCTCCCTGGGCGGCACGCCGGTGCTGGTGGATGCCTGGCAGGCGGATGCCGTCTACTCCGCCAGCCAGAAATGCCTCTCCTGCACGCCCGGCCTCTCGCCGGTGAGCTTCTCCGAGCGGGCCATCGCCAAGGTCAAGGCCCGCACCCGGGGCAAGGTGCAGAGCTGGTTCATGGACCTCAACCTGGTGCTTTCCTACTGGGGTGAAACCCAGCGCACCTACCACCACACCGCCCCTGGCAACAGCCTCTATGCCCTGCACGAGGCCCTCCTCCTTCTCAAGGAAGAGGGCCTGGAGAATGCCTGGGGGCGTCACCAGCGCAACCACGAGGCCATGAAAGCCGGCCTGGAGGCCCTGGGGCTGCAGTATCTGGTCAGGGAAGGCGCCCGCCTGCCCCAGATGAACGCCGTCCATATCCCGGCCGGCGTCGACGACCTGGCGGTGCGCAAAACCCTACTCAACGAATACAACATCGAAATCGGCGCCGGCCTCGGCCCCCTGGCCGGCAAGGTCTGGCGCTTCGGCCTCATGGGCTATTCGAGCCAGCCGGAGAACGTGCTGCTGGCCCTTTCCGCCCTTTCGGCAGTCCTGGCGGAACAGGGCTACAGCCACGAGGCCGGCGCCGCCGAGGCCGCCGCCCACCGCGCCTACGCCGACCACCATACCCGGGCGGCGGCGCAGTCGGGGAAAACCCCTATTGCACCGCAGCAGTGACAGGGATGTGACGGAGGGCTATGATTTACGTCATATAAAACAAGTTTCCCGCCGCGAACCGGCGGGAAACTAAAGATAGGACGCAGAGGAGAGGGAATGGGCAAGAAAAAGCTCGGCATCGGCGCCGTCGTAGGCACGGCCGTTGCCCAGGCGGCGGCCGTGGTCGCCCTGGGCGGCGGCTCGGCGGCCGGCTGGTATGGCGGCATCGCCGTGGTCGTCATCGGCGCGGCAGCCGCTTTGCTGGTCAGTAGCGGCGGCGGCTCCGGCAAGCTGGAGCGCGACGTCGCCGCCATCGCGGAAGGCAACGCCGACCTTTCCCTCCAGGTTGGCGATACCGGCGCCGCCGACATTGCCGGCCGCATCGCCGGCAATCTGAACCGCTTCTTCGCCAAGGTCCGCGGCCTCATCGTCCACGCTCGGGAAAAGAGCGTCAGCATCGCCGCCGACGCCGCCCGCATGAACCACCTCGTGCAGCAGACCGGCGTCGCGGTGAAGCGCCAGGAAGAACTGGCCATGGCCGTTTTCGAATCGAGCAACCGGGTGAACCTGGCGGTGAGCGAAGTGACGGTCAACGCCGACGCCATCGAAAGTTCGACCCACCACAACCTGGATCTGGCCCAGCGCTCCCTGGACCAGATGCATACCGTGGCGGACACCATGCGGGCGGCCAACGAGCACATCCAGCACTTCGCCGCCACGGTCGGCGAACTGCACACCAGTTCCACCCGGATCAACGAGATCGTCTCCCTCATCAACGACATTTCCGACCAGACCAATCTCCTGGCCCTGAACGCCGCCATCGAGGCAGCCCGGGCGGGGGAGGCCGGCCGCGGATTCGCCGTGGTCGCCGACGAAGTGCGCAAGCTGGCGGAAAAGGTGAAGTCGGCTACCCAGGTCATCGGCCAGAACACCCAGTCGATGATTTCCCTGGTGGCGGACACCTCGGAGAAAACCCGGGCCATCGTCGGCGATGTCACCGAAGCCAACGACCACATCGAAACCTCCGCCGCCGACCTCGACACCATGGTGGAGGAATTCAAGCGCACCACCGAACAGCTGGGTACCATCGCCAACGCCATCCGCAACCTGAAGGAAAACAACCAGAGCATCCATGGCGAGGTGGAGGAAATCCGCAACCATGCCACGGACGTCTCCGGCAAGGTCAAGCAGTGCCAGGATTCCGCCAAGACTCTGCGGGAATCCACCGAGGATCTCCAGGGAACCCTGGCGGACTTCCGCACCGGCGACAGCATGTTCGACACCATCCACGACAAGTGCGCCGATTTCCGCAGCCGGGTCGCCCATGTCCTGCAACAGCTCGCCGACCGGGGGGTGGATGTCTTCGACCAGGCCTACAAGGAAATCCCGGGTTCCAACCCGAAGCGCTACACCACCGCCTACGATAGCCAGTGCGATGCCGAACTCACCCGCATCTACGACGATTTCCTGCGGGAAGTGAAAGGCCTGGCCTATTCCCTGTCCGTGGACAACAACGGCTACGCCCCGGCCCACAACGGCGTGTTCTCCAACCCGCCCTCCGGCGACCCGGTGGTGGACCTCGCCAAGTGCCGCCACAAGCGCATCTTCAACGATCCGGTCGGCATCAAGCTGGCCAAGAACCAGAAGCCGTCGCTATTCCAGACCTACGTGCGGGACACGGGGGAAATCCTCAACGACCTCTCCATGCCGGTCCTCATCAACGGCCGGCACTGGGGGGCGGTGCGCATCGGGTTCAAGACCGAACTGCTGTTCTGATACACCGGGCGGGCGCGGAAAACAGCGGCCGTAGAATTCAACCTGCCTGCCGCGTCAGCCGGCCTCCTACTGATAGACGATCTCGACATTCTCCGGCTGCAGCCAGCCGGAGAGTTCCGCCAGCAGGGCATCGTCCAGCCGCACCCGGTTGGCATCCCCCAGCACCAACTCGCACTCCGCCGCCTGGTTGCGGTAGCGGATGCGCACGGCTGCCGGCCCCGGCCCGAAGGGGGCCAGTAGCGTCTTGAGCCGGGCGGCGTCGGCCTGGCCGTTCATCTTGAGGAGCAGGTGTTTGGCGAACCGAGCCCGGGCTTCGCCCAGGGTCATGAGCTTGTCGGCGGCGACGGCATTGCCGCCGGAGAACTCGTCGTAGCGGACCTTGCCCTCCACCACCAGCACCTCGTCGGTAACGATCTTGGCCCGCTCGGCCTCGAAGAGCTCGTTGAAGACCGAGACTTCCACCATGGTGGTGCCGTCGTCCAGCTGGACGAAAAGCATCTTGCCCCGCCGGGTCATCTGGGTCCGCACCCCCACCACGATGCCGGCCATGGTGGTCAATTCCTTGGCCGGCTCCAGTTGGGAAAGGCTTCTGCGGACGAAGCGGGAAAGCTCCTTCTTGCAGGCGTTGTAGGGGTGCCCCGAGAAGAAGAAGCCCAGGGCCTGCTTCTCCTGCATGAGCTTTTCCTTCTCTTCCCAAGGCTTGACCTGGATGTACTGGGGAGCGTGCTCCTCGGCCACCGAGCCGATGTCGAAGAGGCTGGTCTGCAGGGCGTTGCGCTCGGCGTGGTCGGCGAATTCCATGGCGATGCCCACCGAAGCGATGAGCTTGTGGCGGTCGAGGTCCAGGGAATCGAAGGCGCCGGCCTTGATGAGGGCCTCGATGGTGCGCCGGTTCACCATCCGCTTGTCGCAGCGCCGGGTGAAATCGAACAGATCCTTGAAGGGGCCGCCCGCCTCCCGGGCCTTGAGGATGCATTCCACCGCCTGCTGGCCGGTGCCCTTCACGGCCCCCAGGCCGTAGCGGATGGTCTTCCGGTCCACCGGCTCGAAGCGGTAGGCGGAGGCATTCACATCCGGCCCCAGCATCGTGATCCGGTTGGCGATGGTGTCCTCGTAGAAGACCTTCACCGTATCGGTGTTGTCCATGTCCGAAGACAGGGTGGCGGCCATGAAGGCCGAGCAGTGGTGGGCTTTCAGCCAGGCGGTGTGGTAGGTGACGACGGCGTAGGCGGCGGTGTGGGACTTGTTGAAGCCGTACTCCGCGAACTTGGTCATCAGGTCGAAGAGCTGCTCGGCGAGCGCCGGGTCGTAGCCCTTCTCCTTCGCCCCCGCGGCGATGGTCTCCCGGTGCTTGGCCATCTCCTCGGGCTTCTTCTTGCCCATGGCCCGGCGCAGCATGTCGGCGCCGCCCAGGGTGTAGCCCCCGATGATCTGGGAGATCTGCATCACCTGCTCCTGGTACACGATGACGCCGTAGGTGGGCGACAGGCAGGCGGTGAGGTCCGGGTGGAAATAGTCGATCTTCTGCTGGCCCTTCTTCCGTAGGATGAAGTCATCCACCATGCCGGAACCCAGGGGGCCGGGGCGGTAAAGGGCGAGCACGGCGATGATGTCTTCGAAGCGGTCGGGGGCGAGCTTCTTCAGAAGCTTCTTCATGCCGTCCGATTCCACCTGGAAGATTGCGGTGGTATTGGCGTCCTTGAGGATCTGGTAGGCGGCGGGGTCTTGGAAGCCCAGGCTCATGAGGTCGAGCTTGTCGCCGGTGAGCCGCTCCACGTAATCGACGGCGAGCTCGATAATGGTCAGGTTGCGCAGCCCCAGGAAGTCGAACTTCACCAGGCCCGCCTTTTCCACGTCGTCCTTGTCGAATTGGGAGACGGGGGAGGCGTCGGAGCCGGTGGCCTGGTAGATGGGGCAGAAGTCGGTGATCCGGCCCGGCGCGATGAGCACGCCGCCGGCGTGCATGCCGACGTTGCGGGTGAGGTCCTCCAGCTTGCCGGCCAGGTCGAAGAGTTCCCGGATGGACTCGCCATCCTGGTCGTCCTCCATCATCTCCTTCAGGGCCGGTTCCTGCTCCAGGGCTTCGGACAGGGACACCGGCTTGTTCTGGACCACCGGGATCAGCTTGGACAGCCGGTCGCACATGGAATAGGGCAGGTCCAGCACGCGGCCCACGTCCCGGATGACCGCCTTGGACGACATGGTGCCGAAGGTGGCGATCTGGGACACGGCGTCGGCGCCGTAGCGGCCCCGCACGTACTCGATCACCCGCCAGCGGTTGTCCTGGCAGAAGTCCACGTCGAAGTCGGGCATGGACACCCGTTCCGGGTTCAGGAAGCGCTCGAACAGCAGGGCGTAGGCCAGGGGGTCGAGGTCGGTGATGCGCAGGCTGTAGGCCACCAGGGAGCCGGCACCGGAGCCCCGCCCCGGCCCGACCGGCACGCCGTTCTGCTTGGCCCAGTTGATGAAGTCCGCCACGATCAGGAAGTAGCCCGGGAACCCCATCTGGACGATGGTGTTGCACTCGAAGACCAGGCGCTCGTCGTACTCGGGACGGCGCTTCTGGCGCTCCTCGGGGTCCGGGTAGAGTTCCTCCAGCCGCTTTTCCAGGCCGGCCCGGGCCTCGGCGACGAGATATTCGTCGGTGGTCATGCCAGGCGGGATGGGGAAATTGGGCAGGAAGTTCTTGCCCAGGGTCAGCTCGATATTGCAGCGCTTGGCGATTTCGAGGGTATTGGCCAGGGCTTCCGGCAGGTCGGCGAAGAGCACGGCCATTTCGGCCTGGCTCTTGAAATACTGTTCCTCGGTGTAGGGCCGGGGCCGGCGGGTGTCCCCCAGGACATAGCCCTCGGCGATGCAGACCCGGGCCTCGTGGGCGCGAAAGTCGTCCCGCTCCAGGAACTGGATGGGATGGGTCGCCACCAGGGGCAGTTCCAGTTCGCCGGCCAGATCGGCGGTGGCGTGAACTATGGCCTCCTGCTGGGGCTGGCCGTAGCGCTGCACCTCCAGGTAGAAGGCGCCGGGAAAAAGGGACTCCCAGGCCTTGGCGCGCCGGGCCGCCAGGTCCGGATTGCCATTCTGCAGGGCTTCGCCCACGTCCCCCAGATGGGCGCCGGAAAGGGCGATGAGGCCGTCGCTGCCGATCTCCTGCAGCCACTCCCGGCGGATTTCCGCCTTGTCGCGGCGACCTTCCTGGATATAGGCCCGGGTGAGCAGCTCGCACAGCTGCAGATAGCCCGCCTTGTTCTTCACCAGGAGCAACAGGCGATAGGGATCGGCCGGCGACTCCGGGTTGGCGATCCACACGTCCGCCCCGGCGATGGGTTTCACCCCCTTGCCCCGGGCACCCGTGTAGAACTTCACCAGACCGAAGAGGTTGGCGAGATCGGTGAGGGCCAGGGCCGGCATGCCGTCGGCGGCAGCCCGCTTGACGGCGTCGCCGACGCGGACGATGCCGTCGGTGACGGAGTATTCGGAATGGAGGCGGAGGTGGATGAATTGCAGGTCGCTCATAGGGCCGAATTTTACCGCGCCAGCGCCCCGACCATCGGCCCGTTTGATCTTTGCCGGTAGAATCGCCCCCCATGACCGCCCGGCGCCAGACTCTTTTCCTCTTCCTCCTCGCCCTCGTCGTCCTCGGCCTGGGCATCTGGGAACCCACCGGGGTCACCGGCAAGGACGAGTTCTACCTGGGCTTCCGGACGCCGATGGAGATGATGGAGGAGAACCACTGGCTGGTCCCCTTCCTCGACGGCGCCCCCCGCATCCGCAAGCCCCCGCTCCTCTACTGGCTGGGGCGCGTCAGCTACGAGACCCTGGGCATTTCCCTGACCAGCGCCCGCCTGGTCGCGGTCCTCTTCGCGGCCCTGCTGGTGGCCGCCACCGCCGGCATCGCCCGGCGCCTCACCCGGGATGCCGGCACCGGACTCGCGGCCGGGCTCATTCTCCTGACCTTCCTCGGGCTCCACAGCGAAGGCCGCCGCTTCATGCTGGACGTGCCGGTGGCGGCGCTGTCCGCCGCCGCCTTCTGGAGTCTCCTGGCCTGGCAGGACTCCCGCCGCTGGCCCTGGCTGACCCTCACCGCCCTGCTGCTCGCCGCCGGCTTCCTGGTCAAGGGCCCCGTCGTGGCCCTGGTCTGCGGCGGCGGGGTGCTGGCGCTGCTGCTGTCAAAACGGCTTTCCCCTGCCAGCCTCCTCCCCCACTGGCCGAGCCTGGCTGCCAACGGGGCCCTCTGCCTGGCCCTGGCGCTCCCCTGGTTCGCCCTGGTGAAGATGCTCTATCCCGAGGCGGCCCGGCTGGCCTTCGCCGACGAACTGGAATCCCGGCAATTCTTCCATCCCACGCCGGAAATCATCCTCGGCCTCATCAACGTGGCCCTGCCCTGGGTCTTCGTCTTCCTCGCCGCCGCCTGGGCCCACCGCCGGGAGCCCCGGCTGCCGCGCTGCCTCCTGGCCTGGTTCCTGGTCACCTTCCTGCCCTTCCTCTTCATCAAGAGCTTCGACCGCTACCTGATCGGGTCCCTGGTGCCGCTGGCCATCTTCCTGGCCTGGGCCCTGCCCGGCCTCACCGCCCGCTGGCCCTTCCGGCTGGGGCTGGCCGTCGCCCTGGTCCTGGGGGGGGTCCTGGCCGTCTTCGCCTTCTGGTTCGGCCTCGGCGGCTGGTACTGGCTGGTGGCGCCGGCCCTCTATTTCGCTTGGGCCTGGTGGCGGCCCCGCCCCCTCGCCCATACCGTGGCCGCGCCCATCCTGTTCTGGATCGCCGTCTTCTGGGGCGTCTTTCCCGCCCTCGGGGTAAATGCGGTGCCGGCCGAGGTGGTGGAACTCGGCAGGACCCGGGTCATCGCCCTATTCGACGGTCCCCAGCCGGCCCTCCTGCCCATCCTCTCCCGCCAGCCCCAGCGCCACTACGCCGCCATCGACGGCTACGATGCCATCGAACTGGCCGCCCTCGGCGCCCTGGTCTTCGCCGAGGGCAAGGACGTCCCCCAACTCCGCCAGCAGCTCGCCCAGGCCGGCTACCAGGCTGTCCCCGCCGGCCATTACCAGGTCCTGGCGAGCCATGGCTCCGCCCTGCGCTTCGCCCGGGTCGGCGCCACCGGCAAGGACTGGCTGGAAGCCCTGAAGAGCCGCCGCCTCGAGCCCCTGGCCACCACCATCGAGTGGTTCGAGCTCCGGCCGCGATGACGGCTCCCTCCTGGGCCGCCCCGGCCTTCTTCCTGGCGGGCCTGGCCGCCGCCCTCTGGCGAGCTCCCCTGCCGCCCGAGCCGGCCTTCCTGCCCCCGCCCGCCGCCGCGCTCTCGCCCCTGCCGGCGGAATTCCGCGCCGAGCTGCTGCCCGCCGCCGCGCCTTCCGCCCACGCCGCCAGCCTCGCCCAGTTGCCGGACGGGCGCATCGCCGCCGCCTGGTTCGCCGGTTCCCGGGAAGGGGCGGCCGACGTGGCGGTGTGGTTTTCGACCTTGGAGCCGGACGACTGGACCCCGCCGCGCCCCATCGCCCGGCGGGAGGGCACCGCCCGCGGCACCCAGAGCCACGTGCGCAAGCTCGGCAACCCGGTGCTCTACGCCCAGGGGGATCGCCTGCACCTGTGGTACGTGAGCGCCGCCGTCGGCGGCTGGGCGGGAAGTTCCATCAACCATGCCCTCTCCGTCGATGGCGGCGCCACCTGGTCCGGTCCGGAGAAACTGGTGGCCTCGCCCTTCTTCAACATCAGCACCCTGGTGCGCACCCCGCCCGTGCCCCTGGCCGACGGCGGCCTGGGGCTGCCGGCCTATCACGAGTTCATCGGCAAGCAGGGCGAATGGCTGCGCCTTGCCGCCGACGGCCGCATCCTGGACAAGGTTCGCCTGCCTTCGGAGCGCCCCACCCTCCAGCCCGCCGTCGTCGCCCTCGACCCGCACCGGGCCCTGGCCTGGCTGCGGGATGCCGGACCCGGCCCCGGACAGGTCCGGGTGGCCGCCACCGGCGACGGCGGCCGCACCTGGGAGGCCCGGCCGCCCCTGCCCCTGGGCAATCCCAATTCCTCCCTGGCCGTCCTGCGCCTGCCCAGCGGCCGCCTGCTGCTGGCCGGCAACCCCGGCGAAGGGCGGCATATCCTGGCGCTTTGGCTGTCGGAGGACGAGGGGCGGACCTGGAAAGCGGCTCGGACGGTCGAAACTGCCGCCGATGACGGGGCCGAGTTTTCCTATCCCGCCCTGCTGCTGGCCCGGGATGGCCGCATTCATCTGGCCTGGACCTGGCGCCGGCAGGGCATCAAGCACGCCGCCTTCAGCGAGGCCTGGCTATTGGGGCAAGAACCATGAGCGCCGCGGTCCTGTACGGTCCGGCGGCCTGGGTGGTCCTGCTGGGCGCAGCCGCCAGCTTCCTGCCCCGGGGCCGGCGCCTGCCGGTGGCCCTGGGCGCCATGGGCCTCGGCCTCGCGCCCCTTCTGGCCGGCGAGAGCCTGGCCATGGCCCTGCACGGAGCTTTCGCGGCCCCCTCCTTCACCCTGCTGCAGCTAGCGCTCCGCCGCCTGCTGGCGCCCCGGTCACCAGGATACCTGGGTGCGGGGTCGGCCGGCGTCCTGCTGATGATCGCCCTGGTGTTCTATCCCCCGGCCCTGGGACTGGGCCCCTTCGATCCCTACGGACTGGGGTACCAGCCGCTGCCGCTCCTCCTCGCCCTCCTTCCCCTGGCCGGCTGGCTCGCCTGGCGGCGGCAACAGGGCTGGCTGGTCATCCTCGGCGGCGACCTCCTGGCCTATGCCGCGGGACTTTTCGGCAACCTGTGGGACGCCCTCTTCGACCCCCTCCTGGTGCTGCTGGCGGCCGCCACCCTGGTGGCGGCGTGGATCAGCCGGCGACGGTCTGGGCGATCAGTCGCCGGACGGTGGTGATGTCGAAGGGCTTGTCGCAGATGGCCGACACGCCAGCCTTCTGAACGGCCGCCAGACGCCCCTCGTTTTCTTCGCTGGTCACCATCATGATGGGCACGGCGTTCTGCCAGCTCTGGGTGCGGATGTACTCGGTGAGCTCCTTGCCATCCATTTCCGGCATGTTGTAGTCGGTGACGACCAGGTCGATCAGGGTTTCCTGCAGGCAGGCCACCGCCTCGCGGCCATTGACGGCTTCGGTGATACGTTCGATGCCCAGCTCCTCCAGGATGCGCCGCATGTGCCGGCGGGAGGCGGTGCTGTCGTCCACCATGAGGACCCGCAGGTTCTCCAGATCGAGGCTGTCGAAGTCGACGGAGGGATTCAGGTATTCGGTAGCGGCCTGGAGCCCCCGGGCCAGCTGCTCCTCGGTGAAGGGCTTGGTGACGATGCTGCAGGCACCGCTTTGCCGCACCGGGTCCAGGACCTGGGGCCGGGTCTCGCTGGAGACAAGCAGGAAGGGCACCGTTTCCAGGGCAGCCTCGGCCCGCATGGCCTGCACCAGGTCGGTGCCGGCCATGTCCGGGAGATAGAGGCTGCTCAGCACCAGGTCCGGGCACTTCGCCGCCATGGCCGCCAGGGCTTCCGCCCCCGTGCCGGCAAGGCGCACCGCGTCGATGCCGAGATTCTGGAGCATGCGGACCGTCAGCTTGGCCTGGGTTGAAGAAGGCTCGACCAGCAGGACATCCAGGCCGGCGAAGGGGGTAATCTGGGACATGCGGCCACTCCGTGCCAAGAAGAGAATGGCCGCACTATAGCAGCGGCGGAGACGGGGTCAATCCGCCGGCGGGGCCGGCCTTTCCGGAACCGACTGCTGCTCCAGCTTGGAAAGCGCCAGCCGCACCAGGTTGACGTGCTCCCGCAAGGTATAGACCAGGTCGGTGAAAGCCAGGGGCACCGACAGGTCGCTGGCTTCCTCGTCGATGGCATCCAGCCGGCGGCGGTAGTCGGGCAGCCGGGTGCGGTCGAAATGCTGCTTCAGCTCGTTCTCGAGGAATTTCAATTCGCCGTAGCATCGATAGACTTTCGAGCGCACCCGCCAGGAATAGATGGCCGGCGCCACCTTGATGAGGGGGATGAGGAGGGCGATGAGGGGCACCACCAGGACGATCAGGCGGTCGATGAGCACCGCCAGCCAGAAGGGCAGGTAGCGCTGCAGGAAAGGGGCGCCAGCCTTGTAGTAGCGGGCCGCTTCCGAGGACAGAGGCAGGAGGGCGTCCTTGTAGGCCGGGAACTCGCCCCGGTTCTGGAAGAAGCCGACGCCGCCGTGAATTTCGCTGGCGGCCTGCAGAAGGAGGCTCTGTAGGGCCGGATGGAGGTCGCTGCGCACCACCAGGTTGGCGGTGGGGGCGAGGAGGGAAACATTGTCGGCCGGGAAGTCCCGCACCAAATCCACCACCCCGTGGGGCATGACCAAGCGGTTGAGGAAGGGGAAGCGGCGCTGGTAGGCCTCGGCCTGGGAAAAGCTCATGACCTGGATACCCGGGGACCGCAACAGCACCTGCACCACCGGCGCCTCCTGGGCGGCGATGACGAAGGCGGCGTCGATGCGCCCCTGCTGCAGTTCCTCCGCCGCCTGCAGCCCCCCCAGGGGCAGGAGATGGCCGCCGGGGGCGATGTCGTTGGCCTCCAGGAGTTGCTGGGCCAGCTGGCGCACCCCGCTGCCCTCCTGGCCGATGGCGATGCGCTTGCCGGCCAGGTCGGTGAGGCGATCCAGCTTCCTGGGGCCCCGGTAGAAGACCCAGACCGGCTCGTAGAAGACGCTGCCGAGGGATTTCAGGGGAGATTCCTCGAAGGAGTAGGCGGGCTCGTCCTCGGGCTGCTGGAGCACCCCGCCCTGGACGAAGGCGATCTGGGCCTCGTCCCTCTTCAGGCGCGCCAGGTTTTCCAGGGAGCCGGCCGAGGGCCGCACCTCCAGGGCAATGCCGTTCTTGGCCAGGATGGCGGCGTAACGCCCGGCGAAGTGGTAGTAGGCGCCGCCTTCGCTGCCGGTGGTGATGACCACGTGCTTCGGCGGCGCCGGCTGGACGAAGCGGAGGGCGACGGCGAAGCCGATGCCGGCGATCAGGATGATCCACCAGGCGGTGGCCACCAGGTCCCGCAGGGAGACGAGTGCGCCCTTCACCTTCGCCATCATGGCAGCAGAATGGTGGACCCCGTGGTCCGGCGGGCTTCCAGGTCGATGTGGGCCTGGGCGGCATCCTTGAGGGCATAGGTCTGGCGCACCTCGATCTTCACCTTGCCGCTTTCCACCACCGCGAAGAGTTCCGCCCCCAGGGCCTCCAGGTCGGACCGTTGGGCGATGTGGGTCATGAGAGTGGGCCGGGTGACGTAGAGGGACCCCTTCTGGGAGAGGAGGAGGATATCCAGGGGCGGCACCGGGCCCGAGGCGTTGCCGTAGCTCACCATCATGCCGAAGGGCCGCAGGCTGTCGAGGGAACCCATGAAGGTATCCTTGCCGACGCCGTCATAGACCACCGCCACTCCCTCGCCGGTGATGGCCTTCACCCGGGCCGTGAAATCCTCCCGGCTGTAGTCGATGACATGGTCGCAGCCGTGGGCCCGGGCCAGCTCGGCCTTGGCCTCCGATCCCACCGTACCGATGACCGTCGCCCCCAGGGCCTTGGCCCATTGGCAGGCGATGAGCCCGACGCCGCCGGCGGCGGCATGGATGAGGACGGGATCCCCCGCCTGGACCCGGTAGGTGCGGCGCAGCAGGTAGGCGGCGGTGAGCCCCTGCAGCATCATGGCGGCGGCGGTATTGAAATCGATGGCATCCGGCAGCTTCAGCAGGCGATGGGCCGGGATGTTGCGTACCTCGGCGTAGGCCCCCAGGGGGCCGCCGGCATAGGCAACCCGGTCGCCGGGCTGGAGGCCGCTGACGCCCTCCCCCACGGCCACCACCGTGCCCGCCCCTTCCATGCCGATGCCGCTGGGCAGGGGAACGGGGTAGAGGCCGCTACGGTGGTAGGTGTCGATGAAATTGAGGCCCACCGCGGCATGGCGGATGCGGGCCTCGCCGGGCCCGGGGGCGCCGACTTCGACCGCTTCCCAGGTCAGCACTTCCGGCCCGCCGGTCCGGTGAAAGCGAATGGCATGGGTCATGTTCTTCCCTTAAGGATGGGTTAACGACGGGGCAAAGCGCTCAGCGTATCATCTCGGCATGTTCTCGATCCACCGAGTCATCCTCACCCGCCTCCTGGCCGCCTGGCTCCTGGCTTCCGTCGCCATCGGGGCCGGCGTCTATTACATCGAGACCGAGAAGATCGACGACCACGTAGTCGCCCTGGCCGCCGCCCAGGCTTCCGAATTTCCCGTCGAAGGACTGAATCACGGCCACCCCAAGGCGGAGCAACTGGCGCGCCTGCAGGAACGGGCTACGGAATTCGTCCGCAACAATTTCGTAGTCATCGAACTTTACGACCACCGCAAGGAAAAGCTGGTGGAGGCCGTCAATCCCCGCCACGGAGCTATCGAGGAAGGCCTGAAGCAGTACGCCCATGCCTTCCCGGCGGACGAGCACAGCCACTACGTGAAATACGCCATCGACGAGCAGACCGTGGTCCAGGTGCTAACCCCCCTGAAGACCGAAGCCGGTGAAATCGCCGGTTATTTCGAAGGCGTCTTCATCGTCGATCCGGAAACTATCGCCCACCTCCAGGACCAGCTCGCCCGCACCCTGGCGGTCGCCTTGGCCGCGGTTCTCCTGGCCGCCATCGTCTTCTACCCCGTCATCCTGGGGCTCAACCGGCACGTCATCCGGGCCTCCCGGGACATTCTGAAGGGCAACCTGGAAATGGCCACCGCCCTGGGAGAGGCCATCGCCAAGCGGGACTCGGACACCGGCGAGCACAATTTCCGGGTCGCCCTCTACGCCATCGCCCTGGGGGAAGCCGTCGGCATCCATGGCGCCGCCATGCGCCACCTCCTGCTCGGCGCTTTCCTGCACGATGTCGGCAAGATCGGCATCAGCGACAGCATCCTCCTCAAGCCCGGCAAGCTGACCGAGGAGGAATTCGCCGTCATGCGCACCCACGTAGCCCTCGGCGTGGATATCGTCGGCAAATCGGAATGGCTCCACGGCGCCCGGGACGTCATCGCCTACCACCACGAGAAATTCGACGGCTCCGGCTACCTGAACGGCCTCACCGGCGAGGACATTCCCCTCAACGCCCGGGCCTTCGCCATCGTGGACGTCTTCGACGCCCTCACCGCCCAGCGTCCCTACAAAGCCCCCTGGCCGGTGGAGGCCGCCCTCGACCTGATCGGCCAGGAGGCCGGCAAGCATTTCGACCCCCGGCTGGCGGCCCGCTTCCGGGAGATCGCCCCGGCCCTGCACGCCGACATCAGCCAGGCCGGCGAGGCCGAACTGGCGGAACGGCTGCGGGCCCAGGCCATCCGCTACTTCCTCTCAGCCCCGGCCTCAAACCGGCGTTAGCTTGGCGTACTCCAGGGCCAGCCACTTGAGGCCGGCAGTGCCGAAATTGACCTGCACCCGGGCATCCGCCCCCCGGCCTTCGGCGGCGACGATGACCCCGAGGCCGAACTTGGCGTGCTGCACCGTCTGGCCGATGCGCAAGCCCCCCGCCGGCTCGGCCGCCGGCGCTTTGTAGCTGGCGGTCGGTGCCATGGCCGCCGAGGTTGCCCGGTTGATCTTGAACAGCAGATTGACCGGAATCTCGTCCAGGAAGGTGGACGGCACGCAATAGCGGGTCTGCCCATGAAGCATGCGGGTCTGGGCACAGGACAGGTAGAGCCGCTGCCGGGCCCGGGTGAGAGCCACGTACATGAGCCGGCGCTCCTCCTCGAGGCCGTCCCGACCCTCGGCCACTGAATTCTCGTGAGGAAAGAGGCCCTGCTCCAGGCCGGTGATGAAGACCACATTGAATTCCAGGCCCTTGGCGGCATGGACCGTCATCAGCTGCACCGCCTCCTGGCCTTCGCCGGCCTGGTGCTCGCCCCCCTCCAGGGAAGCATGGGTGAGGAAGGCGACCAGGGAACCGTGTTCGGCGATGGTGCCCTCCTCGTCCACGAAACTGGCGGCGGCATTCACCAGTTCATCCAGGTTTTCCAGGCGCTCCTGTCCCTCCTTCTCGTTCCGGTAATGCTGGGCGAGGCCGCTTTTCTCCACCACGTGCTCGACCATTTCCGGCAGCGGCAGATTCTGGGTTTCCTGGCGCAGGGTCTCGATCAGGCGCACGAAGGCGCCCACCGCCTGCCCCCCCTTGCCGGTCAGGGAAGCGGCAGCGTTGTAGAGGCTGGAGTTGATCTGGTGGGCGGCGGTCTGGAGATTTTCCAGGGTGCGGGCGCCAATGCCCCGGGCGGGGAAATTCACCACCCGCAGGAAGGCGGTGTCGTCGTCCGGGTTGCCGATGAGGCGCAGGTAGGCCAGGGCATGCTTCACCTCCTGGCGCTCGAAGAAGCGCAGGCCGCCGTAGACCCGGTAGGGCACCCCCCGGGTGAACAGTTCGTGCTCCAGGACCCGGGACTGGGCATTGGAGCGGTAGAGGATGGCGATCTGGTCCCGGGGCATGCCGTCGCGGATCAGTTCCCGGATCTCGTCGATGACGAAGCGGGCTTCATCCAGGTCGGAAAAGCCCTCGAAGGCCCGGATGGGCTCGCCGGCGCCGGCATCGGTCCACAGGTTCTTCCCGAGGCGGCCCCGGTTGTGCTTGATGAGGGCGTTGGCGGCGGCCAGGATATTGCCGTGGGAACGGTAGTTCTGCTCCAGGCGGATGACATTCTGACCAGCGTAATCCCGCTCGAAATCCCGCATGTTGCCGACTTCGGCGCCCCGGAAGGCGTAGATGCTCTGATCGTCGTCCCCCACCGCGAAGACGCAGGCGCCGCCCGCCGCCAGGAGCTGGAGCCAGGCGTATTGAAGCTTGTTGGTGTCCTGGAATTCATCCACCAGGATGTGGCGGAAGCGCTCCTGGTAATGGCGGCGCAGGGGCTCGTTTCGCGACAGGAGCTCGTAGGTGCGCAGCAGCAGTTCGGCGAAATCCACCACCCCCTCCCGGTTGCACTGGACCTCGTACTCGGCGTAAAGCTCCACCCGGCGCTGGGTCCAGGCATCGTAGGCCTCGGCCCGGGCAGCCCGGATGCCCTGTTCCTTGTGGGCGTTGATGAAGTGGCAGAGTTCCCGGGGCGGGTATTTCTCGTCATCCACGTTGAGGTTCTTCAGGAGGCGCTTGACCGCCGCCAGCTGGTCGGCCGAATCCAGGATCTGGAAAGTCTGGGGCAGTCCGGCTTCCCGGTGGTGGGCCCGCAGGAGACGATTGCACAGGCCGTGGAAGGTGCCGATCCACATGCCCCGGGTGTTGATGGGCACCAGGGCGGAAAGGCGGGTGGTCATTTCCCGGGCCGCCTTGTTGGTGAAGGTCACCGCCAGGATGCTGTGGGGGCCCGCCTGGCCGGTGGAAATGAGCCAGGCGATGCGGGTCGTCAGGACTCGCGTCTTGCCGCTCCCCGCGCCGGCCAGGATCAAAGCGTGCATGGGCGGCAGGGTGACCGCCTGCAATTGGGGCGGGTTGAGATTGGCGAGCAAGTCTGACATAGATCAATCCGTTCGAAACCGGCACCGCATATCGCGCCGCCGGCTCATTGGTAAGGCCAATTATGTTGTTTTTGTGCAACGCACAATAACGGCATTGGCAACAAAGTGTAAATTACCGAAGAAACCCATCAGGTCTCATATAAAATTATATTGCGCTGCACAAAACATGATCGCCCACGAGGCACCCAACCCAGCGCACGGCTACCGCCGAACAAAGGAGTAATAGCATGAAAGCACCAAAGATCTTGCCTTGGGTCGCCCGGAAGGCTGGCATCAGCGACGAACTGGCCCTCAAACTGTGGCGTCGCGCCGCCGGCGAGGCCGAGCACCTGACCGGCGCCGCCGAAGGCTCCGAGTATTGGGGCCTGGCCATGGAACATTTCCTTTCCCTGGTCGAGGACGAAGCCCACCTGGCACCCGTCGATAGTCTCACGCCCGCCCCGCGCCTATCCTGGATCTACCGCCATCAGACCCGCATGTCGATGTTCTCGCTGATGGCCGCCCAGAACACCTATCGCTTCTGGCAGCACACCTGGCAGAAATTCTATCTGCCCAAAAAGGCGGCCTGACGCCTGAGTTTCGGCGGCGCGGCAAGGCCAACTCCCCGCGCCTGCCGGTATAATCCGGCGTTTCCAGAACCATTCTCCGAACGCCATGCAGGACAAATACCTTCCGGCCGACATCGAGCGCCAAGCCCAAGCCCACTGGGAGCAAACCCGCGCCGCCCGCGCCGTCGAAGACGCCACCCGGCCGAAATACTATTGCCTGTCCATGTTCCCGTACCCCTCGGGGAAGCTGCACATGGGCCACGTGCGCAACTATACCATTGGCGACGTCCTCTCCCGTTTCCACGCCATGCAGGGCTACAACGTGCTGCAGCCCATGGGCTGGGACGCCTTCGGCATGCCGGCGGAGAACGCGGCGCTGCAGAACAACGTCCCCCCCGCCGCCTGGACGTACCAGAACATCGAGTACATGAAGAAGCAGCTCAAGTCGCTGGGCTTGTCCATCGACTGGGAGCGCGAAGTCGCCACCTGCAGGCCGGACTACTACCGCTGGGAGCAGTGGCTGTTCACCCGCCTCTTCGAAAAGGGCCTGGTGTACAAGAAGCTGGGGACGGTGAACTGGGACCCGGTGGACCACACGGTGCTGGCTAACGAACAAGTCATTGATGGCCGCGGCTGGCGCTCCGGCGCCCTGGTGGAAAAGCGCGAGATCCCCATGTACTACATGAAGATCACCGCCTACGCCGAGGAACTCCTGAACGAGCTGGACAACCTCACCGGCTGGCCCGAGCAGGTGCGGCTGATGCAGAAGAACTGGATCGGCAAGAGCGTGGGCGTGCGCTTCGCCTTCCCCTACGAACTGGACGGCAAAGAGGAAAAGCTCTGGGTCTTCACCACCCGGGCCGACACCATCATGGGCGTCACCTTCTGCGCCGTGGCCGCCGAGCACCCGCTCGCCACCCGGGCCGCCCAGGGTAATCCGGAACTGGCCGCCTTCATCGAGGAATGCAAGAAGGGCGGGGTGGCCGAGGCCGACCTCGCCACCATGGAAAAGAAGGGCATGCCCACCGGCATCTTCGTCACCCATCCCCTCACCGGCGAGAAGGTCGAGGTCTGGGTCGGCAATTACGTGCTCATGGGCTACGGCGAGGGCGCCGTCATGGCCGTGCCGGCCCACGACGAGCGGGATTTCGCCTTCGCCAAGAAATACAACCTGCCCATCAGGCAGGTCATCGCCGCGGAAGGCGAGACTTTCAGCCTGGACGGCTGGCAAGAATGGTACGGCGACAAGACCAAGGGGGTCTGCATCAATTCCGGCAAGTACGACGGCCTGGCCTATGACGCCGCCGTAGATGCCATCGCCGCCGATCTCGCCGCCAGGAATCTCGGCGAGAAGAAGGTCCAGTTCCGTCTGCGGGACTGGGGCATTTCCCGCCAGCGCTATTGGGGCTGCCCGATTCCCATCATCCATTGCGCCGACTGCGGCGACGTGCCGGTCCCCGATGACCAGCTGCCGGTGGTCCTGCCCGAGAACGTGGAAATTACCGGCGCCGGCTCGCCCCTGGCCCGTATGCCCGAGTTCTACGAGACCACCTGCCCCAAGTGCGGCAAGCCGGCCCGGCGGGAAACCGACACCATGGACACCTTCGTGGAATCCTCCTGGTACTTCCTGCGCTACGCCTGCCCGGACAACGACAAAGCGATGGTGGACGAACGCGTCGGCTACTGGTGCAAGGGCGGCATCGACCAGTACATCGGCGGCATCGAGCACGCTATCCTGCACCTTCTCTATTCCCGCTTCTTCACCAAGCTGATGCGGGATGTGGGCCTCATCGGCGACCTGGGGGAACCCTTCGCCAATCTGCTCACCCAGGGCATGGTGGTGGCCCCCACCTTCTACCGCGACCTGGAAGGCGGCAAGAAGCAGTGGATCAACCCGGCCGACGTGGATGTCACCACCGACGAGCGGGGCCGCCCGGTGGGTGCCACCCTGAAGGCCGACGGCCAGCCGGTGGTCATCGGCGGCACCGAGAAGATGTCCAAGTCCAAGAACAACGGCGTCGATCCCCAGGCCCTCATCGACCAGTACGGCGCCGACACGGCCCGCCTGTTCATCATGTTCGCCTCGCCCCCGGACCAGTCCCTGGAATGGTCCGACGCCGGCGTCGATGGCGCCTTCCGTTTCCTGCGCCGGCTGTGGAAGAGCGTCTATGACCACGTCCAGGCCGGCGCCGTCGCCGCCTGCACGACCAGCGACGGGCTGCCTGCGCCCCAGGCCGACCTGCGCCGCAAGCTCCACCAGACCATGCAGAAGGTGGCCGACGACTATGGCCGCCGCAAGCAGTTCAATACCGCCATCGCGGCAGTGATGGAACTCCTCAACGCCTACGACAAGGCCGACCTATCCTCCGACGCCGGCCGCGCCCTGGCCCAGGAAGTGCTGGAAGGGGTCAGCCTGCTGCTCTTCCCCATCGCCCCCCACCTCTGCCAGGCCCTCTACGCCGAACTGAGGCCGGGCCAGGACGCCGGCCGGCAAGCCTTCCCCAAGGCTGATCCGGCGGCCCTGAAACAGGACGAGATCGAACTCATGGTGCAGGTGAACGGCAAGCTGCGGGGTTCCATCCGCATCGCCGCCGAGGCCGACAAGGCCGCCATCGAGGCCGCCGCCCTCGCTTGCGAAGGGGCTCAGAAGTTCATGGAAGGCAAGCCGCCCAAGAAGGTTGTGGTCGTACCGGGGCGCCTGGTCAATATCGTGGTTTAAGGAAGAAACCTCATGCGCACTCTGCTCGCCGCCCTGCTCATGGCAACCGTCGTCGCCGGCTGCGGCTTCCAGCTGCGGGGCAGCGCCAGTGCGCAGCTTCCCTACAAGACCTTCTACATCGCCCTGCCGGCGGATGCCGAACAGGCCATCTGGCTCAAGCGCTACATCGAGTCCGCCGGCGGCACCACCCTGACCGCCAGGCCCCAGGACGCGGAAGCCATCCTGCAGCAGCTCTACGACCGCCGCGACAAGGGCATCCTGAGCGTGGACGCCCAGGGCCAGGTGAGGGAATACCGCCTGCAGGTGACCTACGGTTTCCGCGTCGTCGATGCCAAGGGCCGCACCCTGGTGCCGCCCAGTGAGATCACCGTCATCCGCGACATGACCTACAACGCCTCCGCCGTCCTGGCCAAGGAGCAGGAAGAGATGCTGCTCTGGCGCGACGTCAATTTCGACGTGGCATCCCAGATCGTGCGCCGGCTGGCGATCGTGAAGCCGAGGAACCCCGAGCAGGAGGAAGAAACGCCGTAATGCTGCTCAAAGGGGAGCAACTGCCGGGGCATCTGGAACGCGAACTGCGGCCCCTTTACGTGCTTTACGGCGACGAGCCCCTGCTCGTCCTGGAAGCCGCCGACAGCATCCGGGCCAAGGCCCGCCGGGAAGGCTACAGCGAGCGGGAAGTGCTGACCGCCCTGCCGGGGTTCGACTGGAACCAGCTGCTGGCGGCGGGGGGCAACCTTTCCCTCTTCGGGGACAGGAAGCTCATCGACCTGCGCATCCCCAACGGCAAGCCCGGCCGGGAAGGCGGCGCCGCCCTCCAGGCCTGGTGCAGCCATCTCTCTTCCGACACCCTGCTGCTGGTCACCCTACCGGAACTGGACTGGCGTGAGGAAAAAGCGGCCTGGTTCACAGCTCTCGCCCAGGCCGGCGTGGCGGTGAAGCTCATGGCCCCGCCCCTGGCGGACCTGCCGGCCTGGATCGCCGGACGGCTGCGCCGGCAGCAGCAGAGCGCCGACAACACCGCACTGCGCTTCATCGCCGACCGGGTCGAGGGCAACCTGCTGGCCGCCCACCAGGAAATCCAGAAGCTGGGTCTCCTCTACCCGGCCGGTGCCTTGAGCCTGGAACAGATCCGGGAGGCGGTCCTCAACGTCGCCCGCTACGACATCGACAGCCTGCGGGAAGCCTTGCTGGCCGGCGACAGCGCCCGCCTCATCCGCACCCTGGAGGGCCTCCAGCAGGAAGGCGAAGCGCCGCCCCTGGTGCTGTGGGCCATGGGCGAGGAAATCCGGGCCCTGGCAATGGTGAAATCAGGCATGGAACGGGGACAATCCCCCGATATGCTCTTTAAGGAAGCCAAGGTCTGGGGACCCCGGCAGAATCAGGTGAAACGCGCCCTGCAACGCCTGCCGCTGGTGCGTATCGAAGCTGCCTTGCAGCATGCGGGGAAAATCGACCGCCTCATCAAAGGCATCGGCCGCGGCAACGTCTGGGAAGAATTCCTGCGCCTGGGACTGCAGCTTTCGGCGCAAAGATAATTCAGGCGGCCAGGTCGCTTGGCTCGTCCGGGTCCAGGTGCTCCCAGATGCAGGAACGCTCCTGGCGAACGTCGTTCAGCCCCGGGATCATTCTCTCCTGGGCCAGGCACTCGCCCTGGCAGGAGGCTGCCACGACCACTACCTTCATGTCCGAATCCACTACCCTATCGCCGTCCCAGTAGCTGCAAGTGGCACAAACCTTCACTTCGGCCGGCAGGATAATTTTTTCAGTCATCACGTCCTCGGATAAGTTACAGACAGTAGTTGCGGGTAAGAGTTTACCCGCGTCAAGAAGTTCCTAGCAATTTAGTTCATCTTTTGCTCGCTATAATGGGATTTTCTCGTTTCCCCGAAAAATCATGGATATAAAGCAGTACATGGAAACCCTCGGGCGCCAGGCCCGGGCTGCCTCCCGCCGCCTCGCCCAGGCATCCTCCGCCGAAAAGAATGCAGCTCTGCTGGCGGTAGCCACCGCCATCCGCCGCGAGAAGGCCGCCCTGGTGGCCGCCAACCAGGAAGACCTGGCAGCGGCCCGAGCCGCCGGCCTGGAGGCCGCCCTGCTCGACCGCCTGACCCTTTCGGAAAAGGGTGTCGACAGCATGGCCGAGGGGGTGGAACAGGTGGCCAAGCTTCCCGACCCGGTGGGCGAAATGACCGACATCAAGTACCGCCCCTCCGGCATCCAGGTGGGCCGGATGCGGGTCCCCCTGGGGGTCATCGGCATCATCTATGAAGCCCGCCCGAATGTGACGGCGGACGCCGCCGCCCTCTGCCTCAAGTCCGGCAATGCTGCCATCCTGCGGGGCGGCTCGGAGGCCATCCGCTCCAACCGGGCCATCGCCGCCCTGGTCCAGGAAGGACTCCAGGCCGCCGGGCTGCCGGCCGAGTGCGTGCAGGTCATCGACACCACCGACCGGGCCGCCGTCGGCGAGCTGATCACCCTGCGGGAATTCGTGGACGTCATCGTGCCCCGCGGCGGCAAGGGCCTCATCGCCCGCCTCCTGGCGGAGTCCCGGGTCCCCATGATCCAGCACCTGGACGGCAACTGCCACGTCTATCTCGAAACCGAAGCCGACCCGGCCAAGGCCCTGAAGATCGTCGAGAACGCCAAGACCCAGCGCTACGGCACCTGCAACACCACCGAGTCGCTCCTGGTCGACCGGGCGGTGGCCGAAAAGCTCCTGCCGGCCGTGGCCAGGATGCTGCTGTCCAAGGAGGTGGAAATCCGCGGCTGCCCGGAAACCCGGGCCATCGTGCCGGAAGCCAAGACAGCGACGGAAGAGGATTACTACACGGAATACCTGGCCCCCATCATCTCGGTGAAAGTGGTGTCGGGCATCGACGAGGCCATCGCCCACATCAACCAGTATTCTTCCCACCATACCGATGCCATCGTCACCGACAACCATCCCAAGGCCATGCGCTTCCTGCGGGAGGTGGATTCGAGCTCGGTGATGATCAACGCCTCCACCCGCTTCGCCGACGGCTTCGAATACGGCCTCGGGGCCGAGATCGGCATCTCCACCGACAAGATTCACGCCCGGGGTCCGGTGGGCCTGGAAGGTCTGACCAGCCAGAAATGGGTGGTCCTCGGCGACGGCCATGTCCGCGGCTGAAACCTATCAAGCTGTTGTGGCGGCGCCGGGGTTCTGCCTCGGCGTCCGCTGCAGCGAAGAGGAAGTGATCGAGATCGAGTATCTCGATCCCCGCCCGGAAGTGGCCCCGGCCAATTTCCTGGCGGCGGAGGTGGTGCGCCAACTGCGGAGCTACCTGGCCGACCCGGGATTCACCTTCGGCCTGCCCCTGCGCCCCTCCGGCACCATCTTCCAGCGTCGGGTATGGGAGCGGATTGCCGCCATTCCGCCCGGCGTTACCCGCACCTACGGCGACATCGCCGCCGATCTTCACAATGCCCCCCGGGCCGTGGGCCAGGCCTGCGGCGCCAATCCCTTCCCCCTGGTGGTGCCCTGCCATCGGGTGGTGGGTTGCGGCGGCAGCCTGGGCGGCTTCAGCCGCCAGCGGGGCGGTTTTCTCCTGGACGTGAAGCGCTGGCTCCTGACCCATGAGCGGGCCCTCTGAGGCCGATCTCGGCGAGATCGACGCCTTCTGCGACGCCCTCTGGCTGGAGGACGGCCTCGCCAAGGCCACCCTGGGCAGCTACCGTTCCGACCTTTCCCGCCTCGCCGCTTGGCTCGGCCAGGAGCGGCGCAGCTCTCTGCTGCTGGCCGACGAAGGCGCCCTCATCGGCTTCATCGCCCGCCTGTCCCGGGAAAAGCGCGCCACATCCCAATCCCGCTACCTCTCCAGCCTGCGCCGCTTCTACCGCTGGCAACTGGCCCGGGGCCGCATCCTGGCCGACCCCACCCTGAATCTCGCCAACCCGGTGCGCCCCTCCCGGCTGCCCAAGGTCATGTCGGAAACCCAGGTGGAAGCCCTCCTCGCCGCCCCGGCGGTGGATACGCCCCTGGGCCTGCGGGAACGGGCCATGCTGGAAACCCTCTACGCCACCGGGCTGCGAGTGTCGGAACTGGTCAATCTCAAGCTCCACGAGGTGGGCTTCAACGAAGGCGTGGTGCGGGTCCTGGGCAAGGGCAGCAAGGAGCGGCTGGTCCCACTGGGGGAAGTCGCCCTGGACTGGCTGGGACGCTACCTGCAGGAAGCCCGCCCGGCCATCCTCAACGGCCGGCAGAGCGATGCCGTCTTCGTCACCGGCCGGGGCGGCGCCATGACCCGCCAGATGTTCTGGAACCTGGTGAAGCGCCACGCCCGCACCGCCGGCATCGCGCCGGAGCGCCTGTCGCCCCATGTGCTGCGCCACGCCTTCGCCACCCACCTTTTGAACCACGGCGCCGACCTGCGGGTAGTGCAACTGCTGCTGGGCCACGCCGACATTTCCACCACCCAGATCTACACCCACGTGGCCCGGGAACGGCTGAAGTCGCTGCACGCCATCCACCACCCCCGCGGGTAGAATGCACGCCCCATGAGCAAGAACGACAAGGCGCCGGAAACCCCGGCCACCAAATTCCTGCGCGCCCACGGCGTCGCCTTCACCAACCACCTGTACGACTACGAGGAGCATGGCGGCACCCGGGTCTCTTCCCGGGAGCTGGGGGTGGACGAGCATGCGGTGGTGAAGACCCTGGTTTTCGAGGATGAAGCCACCCGCCCCCTGATCATCCTCATGCACGGCGACTGCACGGTCTCGGCCAAGGAGCTGGCCCGGCAGATCGGCTGCAAGAAGGTGGAGCCCTGCAAGCCGGAGGTCGCCAACCGCCACACCGGCTTCCTGGTGGGCGGCACCAGCCCCTTCGGGACCAAGCGGAAAATGCCGGTCTATGTGGAGAAGGGCATCATCGACCTGCCCCGCATCTACATCAACGGCGGCCGCCGGGGCTATCTGGTGGGCATCGACCCCCGGGAAATCCTGCGGGTGCTGGATCCGAAAACGGTGGAAGCAGCGCTGGAGAAATAGCGCTCAGACAGAGCGCTCAATAATCACGCCCACCCGCTTCACCCCGGGCATCATCCCCAGCTTGGCCACCGAGACCCGTATCCACTGGGCGGCGAAGTTCTCGAGGAGAAAGGTGGCGACGAATTCCGCCAGCTTTTCCAGCAGGTTGAAATGGCGCTCCGCCAGTTCGGCCCGCAGGCGCTGCACCACGACGGCGTAGTCAACCGTGTCGCGGATGTCGTCGGAAGCGCCGGCCGAAGCCGTAGACACGCCGATCTGCAGGGATAGCTCGATGGTCTGCGGCATGGCCTTTTCGCGCGGGTAAATGCCGATCCAGGTATCGACGCGCAGTTCTTCGATGAAAATGATGTCCATGCCGCCGCCAGGGGTTCGCAGTGTAGAATTTGGCGGATTTTAACCCATGGGGCCGATGCCCGCCCCTTCCGTACCGCCCCTCGCCCATGCCTCCTGCCGCTACCGCCGTTCTCGCCCTCCTTGCCGCCTATCTGCTGGGCTCGGTCCCCTTCGCCGTCGTCGTCTCCCGGGTTTTCGGTTTGGCCGATCCCCGCAGCTATGGTTCAGGCAACCCGGGCGCCACCAATGTGCTGCGCACCGGCAACAAGAAAGCCGCCATCCTTACCCTGGCGGGCGACGCCCTCAAGGGCTGGGTCGCCGTCTTCGCTGCGCAGCAGATGGGCTTGTCCGCCCTCCTGGTCGGCCTGGTGGCCCTGGCGGTCTTCTTCGGCCACCTCTTCCCTGTCTTCCTGAAATTCAAGGGCGGCAAGGGGGTGGCCACCGCTGCCGGGGTGCTCCTGGCCCTCGACCCCCTCATCGGCCTGGCGGTCCTCGGCACCTGGCTGTTCATGGCTTTCGCCTTCCGCTACTCCTCCCTGGCGGCGGTTGCCGCCGCCGCCCTGGCCCCGGTCTATGTCGGCCTCGCCCGCCCCGTCGACGCCTCCATCGTCATCGTCGGCATCCTTTCCCTGGCCCTCATCGGCAAGCACTGGCAGAACATCCAGCGCCTCCTGGCCGGCCAGGAAACGAAGATCGGCAGCAAGAAGAAGGGCTGACCGGTGAGCGAGACTCTCCACGACCTGCTTGCTTCCTACTGGTCGCTCGGGGAGATCGTCACCAATCTGGTCATTTTCGCCAACCTGGTGGGCGCCCTGGCCCTGGGGCTATTCGTCGGCTACGAGCGCTCCTACCACGGCCGGGCCGCCGGCATGCGCACCTATGCCCTGGTATGCACGGCCTCCTGCGCCCTCACCATCATCGCCGGCTACCCCGCCTTCTGGTTCGGCGGCCATTCCGCCTTCGTCACCGCAGCCCCGCCCGACCCTACCCGGGTGATCCAGGGGGTGGTCACCGGCATCGGCTTCCTGGGGGCCGGCGTCATCATGAAGGAAGGCTTTTCCATCAGCGGGCTCACCACCGCCGCCTCCATCTGGACCTCATCGGCCATCGGCATCATGGTCGGCGTCGGCTTCTACGGAGCCGCCATACTCCTCACCGCCCTGGCCGCCTTCTGCATGACCTGGGTGTCGAAGCTGGAACGCTGGCTGCCCTCCCGGCCGGCGGTGGCCATCACCCTCCATTTCCACCCGGGCTTCGTACCCCGGGAAGAAACTCTGGGACAAGCCGCCCGGGAACGGGGCTACGACATCGCCTGGGGCACGCTGCGGATCGAACAGAAGGACGGCCGGGCCGCCTGGCACTTCGTGGCGGTAGCCTGGAACAAACGGAGTGCTCCGGTGCCCGAATTGGCGGCCGAGCTGACCCGCTTCGAGGGCGTAGACAGCTTCAGCCTTTCCCAGGCCCGCAATTAGCCGATCATCAGGTCGGCCAGGGGCCAGCGGGGACGCACCGCGAATTCGCCAGCCGCCTTGGGCTGGCTGCCGGCCTGGAGGCGTAGCGCCCCGGCCAGGGCGATCATGGCGCCGTTGTCGGTGCAAAATTCCAGCTCGGGGTAATAGACCTGGAAGCGCTTGCGCCGGGCTTCGCTGTCCAGCCGCTCCCGCAGTTGCCGGTTGGCGCCGACGCCGCCCGCCACCACCAGCTGATTGAGCCCGGTCTGCTTCAAGGCCTTCAGGGCCTTCTTCACCAGGACGTCGACAATGGCTTCCTGGAAGGCCCGGGCGGCATCGGCCTTGAAGGCCTCATCGAGATTCCCGCCCTGCTCCCGCACCAGGGTCAGGACCGCCGTCTTGAGGCCGGAAAAGCTGAAATTCAGATCGCCCGAATGGAGCATGGGCCGCGGCAATTCGTACACACCCGGCCGCCCCTGGTCCGCCAGGCGGGAGAGGAGCGCTCCGCCGGGATAGGGCAGCCCCAGGAGCTTGGCGCTCTTGTCGAAGGCCTCGCCGGCGGCATCGTCCAGGGTTTCCCCCAGGAGCTCGTAGCGTCCCACCCCCGTAACCCGCATGAGCTGGGTGTGGCCGCCGGAAACCAGCAGGGCCACGAAGGGGAAGGTTGGCGGGCGGGACGACAGCAGGGGCGACAGCAGATGCCCCTCCAGGTGGTGAACCGGCAGGGTGGGCTTGCCCAGGGCAACGCCCAGGGCTTCGGCGAAGGCACAGCCCACCAGGAGCGCCCCGGCCAGCCCCGGCCCCTGGGTGTAGGCGATGGCATCCACGTCGGCCAGGCGACGACCGGACGCCCCGAGGGCTTCCCGCAGGAGGGGCACCACCCGGCGGATATGGTCCCGGGAAGCGAGTTCGGGCACTACGCCGCCGTACTCGGCGTGCATGGCCACCTGGGAGTGGAGCGCATGGGAAAGCAGCCCGCCCTCCGTGTCGTAGAGGGCGATACCGGTTTCGTCGCAGGAGGATTCAACACCGAGGACTAGCATAGGTGCAGCATTCTACCACTTGAGACAAAAGGGGTTTCTGACATAGAATGCTCGTTTTTCCGCCCTGGCGGGATACCAATATTGCGCGCACCGCCGTTCACTTGACCCGGGCGGGCGCCTGACGGAAGGGGGTGATTTTATATGCCGAGCATTCGTGTCAAGGAAAACGAGCCGTTCGAAGTTGCTATTCGCCGCTTCAAGCGCACGGTTGAAAAGACTGGTCTCCTGACCGAGCTGCGCGCCCGTGAGTTTTACGAAAAACCCACCGCCGAGCGCAAGCGCAAGCTGGCTGCCGCCGTCAAGCGCCACCACAAGCGTATCCGCAGCATGACCCTGCCGCCGAAACTGTACTGATCCAGTACGGTCGCAGACAAGACAGCCGCCCGCCCAAAAGCTGGCGGCTGTTTGCTTTCAAGGAACAAGAAATGAGCCTCAAGGAACGCATCACCGAAGACATGAAGGCCGCCATGAAGGCGAAGGAAACGGCCAAGCTCGCCGCCATCCGCCTGCTGCTGGCGGCCGTCAAGCAAAAGGAAGTGGACGAACGCGCCAGCCTCGATGACGCCGCCGTGGTGGCCGTGGTGGAGAAGCTCACCAAGCAGCGCAAGGACAGCGTCGCCCAGTACGAGGCCGCCGGCCGCCAGGACCTGGCCGATGCTGAAAAACTTGAGATTTCCGTACTGGCCGCCTACCTGCCGGAAAAGATGAGCGCCGACGAGATGGCCGCCGCGGTGGATGCCGCCCTGGCCGAGACTGGCGCCAAGGGCCCCGCCGACATGGGCAAGCTCATGGCCGTCCTCAAGCCCCGGCTTGCCGGCAAAGCCGACATGGCCGAAATCTCCAAGCTGGTGAAGGCGAAGCTGGCCGGCTGATCTTTCTGCGAGCGGCACGTGATCCCTGAAAGCTTCATCCAGGACCTCCTCGCCCGGGTCGATATCGTCGACCTGATCGACAGCTACGTGCCCCTCAAGAAGGCCGGCGCCAATTACGCCGCCTGCTGCCCCTTCCACAGCGAGAAGACCCCGTCCTTCACGGTGAGCCCCAGCAAGCAGTTCTACCACTGCTTCGGCTGCGGCGCCCACGGCACGGCCATCGGCTTCGCCATGGAATACCAGGGGCTGGGCTTCGTGGATGCGGTCAAGGAACTGGCCGGCCGGGCCGGCATGACGATACCGGAAGACGACCGCGGCCATGCCCACCGGGAGCCCGGCCAGACCCGCAACCTCACCGAGGTCATGGCCCGGGCCGCCCACTACTACAAGGAGCAGTTGAAGCGCTCCCCGAAGGCCATCGACTACCTGAAGCAGCGGGGCCTCACCGGCGAAATCGCCGCCAAGTTCGGCATCGGCTACGCCCCCGACGGCTGGCAGAACCTGGAAACCGTCTTCCCCGACTACAACGCCTCCGAACTCCTGGCCGCCGGTCTGGTGATCGAGAACGAGAGCGGCCGGCGCTACGACCGCTTCCGGGACCGGGTGATGTTCCCCATCGTGAACCAGAAGGGCGACATCATCGCCTTCGGCGGCCGGGTCATCGGCCAGGGGGAACCCAAGTACCTCAACTCCCCGGAAACCCCCCTCTTCGAAAAGGGCCGCGAACTCTTCGGCCTGCCCCAGGCCCGCCAAGCCCTGCGGGAGACCGACATCGCCGTCGTGGTCGAGGGCTACATGGACGTGGTCGCCCTGGCCCAGCACGGGGTCGGCAATGCCGTCGCCACCCTCGGCACCGCCACCACCGCCATCCACGTGCAGAAGCTACTGCGCCAGGTGGACCGCATCGTCTTCTGCTTCGACGGGGACAACGCCGGCCGCAAGGCCGCCTGGCGCGCCTTGGAGAACGCCCTGGAAGCCCTCGCCGACAACAAGAGCATCGGCTTCGTCTTCCTGCCGGAGGAAGATGATCCGGACAGCTTCGTCCGCAACCAGGGCAAGGAAGCCTTCGAGCGCCGGGTGAAGGAGGCCATGCCCCTGTCCGATTTCCTGCTGCGGGAACTGGCCCTGCGCTGCGATCTCACCAGTTCCGAAGGCAAGGCCAAGCTCATCTACGAAGCCAAGCCCCTACTTCTCAAGCTGCCGACGCCGCTGCTCCGCCTGCAGCTGGTCAAACGCCTGGCCGAGGCCAGCGGCTTCGCCCAGGCCGAAGTGGAACGGCTCTGCGACCTGAAGTCTTATATCCCGCCGGCCCCTCCCAAGGCTAAGCGCAACGCCCTATCCCTCACCCGTCGTTTGCTACAGCTCATACTGCAAACACCTGAACTCGCTCGCCAGCTGTCGGTCGACCTGTTACCGGAATCCCCCGAACGCAGCGCCTTGATTCGACTACATCAACTGGTGGCTGCCAGCCCGGAAGGCCCGAGCTACGCCAACCTCCGGGAGCGCCTGCGAGGGGCACCGGAAGAGCCGCTGATCGAGAAGATTGCGGCGGAAACGTTGGGGTTGCCCTTGGATGCCGAAGAAGTCGAAGCCGAATTCCGCGACGCCCTGGACAAACTGGAGCTGGGAGGACAGAAACGGGCCTTCGCGGAACTGCAGGCCAAGGCCCATCGCCTGGGGGTCGCCGGCCTCACCCAGGAGGAGAAGCAGGAGTACCTGCGCGCCCTCGCGGCGTCGGGAAACAAGGGCTAAGTTATGGTAGAATTGGAAGTTTTCTCGAATTCTATGGATCGTGGTCATGGCTAAGGCAAAAGACACCGCGAAGGATACTTCCAAGGCACGCAGCAGCAAGGCTTCCGCTCGAGCCGCCGAAAAGGCGCTGCTGGAAGGCGCAATGACCGAGACCCCGGCACCCCTGGATGCCGAGGCCCGCAAGACGCGCCTCAAGAATCTCATCAAGCTCGGCAAGGAACGGGGCTACCTGACCTACGCCGAAATCAACGACCACCTGCCGGACGACGTGGTCGATGCCGAGCAGATCGAAAGCGTCATCACCACCTTCAACGACATGGGTATCCAGGTCTTCGACGAGGCCCCGGCCGCCGAAGAGCTGCTCATGTCCGACACCGCCCCCACCGTCGCCGACGACGAGGAGGCCGAAGAGCAGGCCGAACAGGCTCTGTCCACCGTCGATTCCGAATTCGGCCGCACCACCGACCCGGTCCGCATGTACATGCGGGAAATGGGTTCGGTAGAGCTCCTCACCCGCGAAGGCGAAATCGAGATCGCCAAGCGCATCGAGGATGGCCTGAAGCACATGGTGCTGGCCATTTCGGCATGCCCCACCACCATTGTCGAAATCCTCGACATGGCCACCAAGGTCGAAGCCGAGGAGATGCGCATCGACGAACTGGTGGACGGCCTTATCGATCCAAACGCCACCGAAGAGGCGCCGGAAGCCGAATTGGCCGACACCGACCTGGATAGCGAAGAGGACGACGACGAGGAAGAAGGTGACGGCGGCGGCGCCGCGTCCGCTTCCCTGCTCCAGCTCAAGACCGATGCCCTGGAGCGCTTCGCCACCATCCGCGCCCTGCACGGCAAGATGCACAAAGCCCTGGTCTCCAAGGGCCCCCAGGACAAGACCTACCTGAAGCTCCAGCAGGAAATTTCCGCCGAGCTGATGAATATCCGCTTCACCTCCCGCTCCATCGAAAGGCTGTGCGACTCGGTGCGCCACATGGTGGAGAAGGTCCGCGGCTCCGAGCGCAAGATCCAGCAGATTTGCGTGGACAAGGTCAAGATGCCACGCCCGCACTTCATCAAGGTCTTCCCCGGCAACGAGGTGAACCTGGAATGGGTGGACGGCGAGATCACTAGCGCCGCCAAGACTTTCGCTCCGATCCTCGAGCGCAACGCCCCTGCCATCAAGGAAGAGCAGAAGAAGCTTTTGGCCCTGCAGGATCACATCGGCATCCCCTTGAAGGATCTCAAGGAGATCAACAAGCAGATGTCCACCGGCGAAGCCAAGGCCCGCCGCGCCAAGCGGGAAATGACCGAGGCCAATCTGCGCCTAGTAATCTCCATTGCCAAGAAGTACACCAACCGCGGCCTGCAGTTCCTGGATCTGATCCAGGAAGGCAACATCGGCCTCATGAAGGCGGTGGACAAGTTCGAATACCGCCGCGGCTACAAGTTCTCCACCTATGCCACCTGGTGGATCCGGCAGGCCATCACCCGCTCCATCGCCGATCAGGCCCGCACCATCCGCATCCCGGTGCACATGATCGAGACCATCAACAAGATGAACCGGATTTCCCGCCAGATTCTGCAGGAAACCGGCGCCGAGCCCGATCCCGCCACCCTGGCCAAAAAGATGGACATGCCCGAGGAGAAGATCCGCAAGATCATGAAGATCTCCAAGGAGCCCATCTCCATGGAGACCCCGATCGGCGACGACGACGACTCCCACCTGGGCGACTTCATCGAGGACCAGCACACCCTGGCCCCGGCCGACGCGGCCATGTACTCCAGCCTGCGCGGCGTGACCAAGGAAATCCTGGACACCCTCACCCCGCGGGAAGCCAAGGTGCTGCGCATGCGCTTCGGCATCGAGATGAACACGGACCACACCCTGGAAGAAGTCGGCAAGCAGTTCGACGTCACCCGGGAACGTATCCGCCAGATCGAGGCCAAGGCCCTGCGCAAGCTGCGCCACCCGTCCCGTTCCGACAAGCTGAGAAGCTTCCTCGACACCAACAACGGCTGATGCTGCTGCCGTTGCGATACTCGGCCTAGAATCACGATCCGTACCCGCCCCATGGCGGGTGCGTCGTTTTTTGGTACAGGGGAATGGCTGGGGGATAGATAACAACACCGATCCAATCCTTGGGCAGGAAAGGCCACTGCCGGCAAGTAAGCATCCGCCATGCTTCGAAATAAGCGCTCAACCCTGTAGAATGTCGCCCTTCGGGCCTGTAGCTCAGTCGGTTAGAGCAGAGGACTCATAATCCTTTGGTCCAGGGTTCGAGCCCCTGCGGGCCCACCAAGAAGATCGAAAAGAAGGCGGCCTCCAGCGATGGGGGCCGTTTTCTTTTAGGGAGCTGCGACTGAAATGAAGACCGGACACATCGCTGTCATCGCCGCGATCGCCACCTTGGGATTGCTGACCTACACCAACCCGCAGAAGGATCGCTACGAGCAATTCCTTCAGCAGCAGATCGCACGGGAAGCAACCCAGCAGGGTGGACTTACGGGCGTTCTTGGATCACTGCTCGGCCAGCTGGCGGGAAGCCTGATCGCCGGCACCACCACAAGAAATGATTATGTGTTCTTCAGCACCTACGAGACCCGGGTCGGGAATGGCCGCATCCGGTCCGTCGGCGCATTGAACAACTTCCTGGTACTGGAAATGCCCGCCACCCTGAAGAAAGCACCCGAGTAATCCGGCCCATCCCGTACTCGGGAGTGGAACCCCGGACAACAGTCCTTACAGCCCCGATTTAACCGGGCATTCCTGGTTGCTTCAGGGCGGACAGGGCTTCAGTGGCACCCGGATGATTTTGCCTGGCGGCGAGTTTCAGCCAGTAGGCGGCGCGGTTCAGGCTCTGGGGCGTGCCATGCCCCTGGGCGTACATGAGCCCGAGACGGTAATGCGCCTCGGAGCCCCCCAGGACGGAGACGTTGCGGAACACTCGGAAAGCCTCATCGTAGTCGCCACGGTCATAGGCCGCGATTCCCTGCCGGAGTTGCTCCTTGATGTCCACCGCTTCCCCTGCCGGGGCACTCTCCTGCCGGGACACGCCAAGGGAGTTCCCATCGGCTGCGGCCGGCAGCGAAAAGCCTATGGCCAGGAACGCCAACACAGTAGCGATTAGGCTGTTGCCAATGATGGATGTTCTCATGACGACACTCCTTGCAGAATTTACGAGTGCCGGCCATGCTGGTGACGTTGACGAATCTGCACTGGCAGATACGGCGGCTGGCAAGCATGGAACCTTGCGGTTCTTTAGCCCCTCTAGCTTTGCGTCACCGGCTTTCGCCGGGTTTGCCCTGCTGTCTGCTTGAAACCCAACTTGCAGACGCATACTTATGAAAGCACATGAGCCCGACAATGTCAATTGCAACCATCCATGTCGCGGAACCCGGCACCCGTTGCTACATCATGCCCAGCCCCGTTCCTTCTTCTGGAGCCGTAAAGTCGGTTGGTGCATAATCGACCCTAGCCGCGGTAAAAGGCCGACCTCCGGCGAGGCCACCTTACCCGCAGGCCATTGAACGCCAACCTTATGGCTTCCGACCATACCCCCTGGGCCAGGCAAGGTCTCTCGCGCGCTTCTTGTCCGCAAGGGACCAATCCTCGGTCGCTGTCTTGTGCTGAGCAGCATGCTTAACTGCCGGAAAATTTCTCGATACCACTTGCTTCACCCCCTCACGGGCTACATCGAACACGAAGACGTCCGATACCAGGGCGAGGTCGTGGAATTGTCTACCGCCGGATTCCGCGTCCGCCTGCGAGATACTCCCCGGGAGGCCTTTATCGCCGAGAAGAATCCCTTGGCTTTCGGAGAGGTAGCCCACAAGGACCAGAACATCAGCGGATTCGGAGAAATCCGGTATGTGCGCCCGGAGGGAAGCGACGTGCTGATCGGCTTCAAATGGGACGACGTCCACGCCGACGCCAACATCGAGAAAAGCTTTTCGATCATCGCCGAGCTCATTGCCGAAAAATCAGCCGGCTGCGTCAATCTCAACGACGGCGTGGTAGAGCTTTCCGGACATGTTTCGTCCGCCTTGGCGGACGACATCCAGCAAACCGTCAGTCCCAAGGCTTCCCGCCTCTCCCTGCGGGAATGCACCTCCATCGATGCCGGCGGATTAGCGCTGCTGGCCGCCCTGGAGGACGCCAACGTCCAGTTGATCGACCTCGATGCCGAAATGCGGGCGCTGCTGCAGCACTACCGGCAGGAAGGGCCGGCCTGACGCTTATCAGCCCCGCTGGATGAGTTCGATCTTGTAACCGTCCGGGTCCTGGACGAAGGCGATGACGGTGTTGCCATGCTTCATGGGGCCCGCTTCCCGTACCACCGTACCGCCTCGGCGCTTCATCTCCGCACAGGCGGCGTAGGCGTCGGGCACGGCGATGGCGACATGGCCAAACCCGTTGCCCAGGTCGTAGCCGGCCGTATCCCAGTTGTGGGTCAGTTCGATGACCGCCCCCTCGCTTTCCGGGCCATAGCCCACGAAGGCCAAGGTGAAGCGGCCTTCCGGATAGTCCTGCCGACGCAGCAGCTGCATGCCGAGGACTTCAGTGTAGAAGGCAAGGGAACGGTCGAGATCGCCGACCCGGATCATGGTGTGCAGAATGCGCATCTTCTTCTCCTAGAGGTTGGGGCAACGGGGGCCCAGTCGCCTCAATTCGGCCCGCAGGTTCCGCCAGTCGGGACACAGCCCCTCCACCACCGACCAGAAGCGGGGGCTGTGGTTCATCTCCTTCAGGTGGGCGAGTTCGTGGGCCGCCACGTAGTCCACCACCGGCAAGGGAAAAAATATCAGGCGCCAGTTGAGGCGGATACTGCCGCGGCTGCTACAGCTGCCCCAGCGGGTGCGGGCGGAGGACAAGGCTAGGCTCGGCATCGGAACGCCCAGGCGCGGCGCCAGGCGCCCAAGGCACTCCAGGAAGACTTCCCTTGCCTGCTTCCGTAGCGCCCCTTCCAGGCTCCGGCGGGCATCGGCAGTCGTCGCCAGACAGAGGGTGAGCTGACGGCCATCGGCAGCCCAGACGGCCCGGTTGGCACCGGCCGCCAGATGGATGGTCAACTCGCCGCCCAGGAAAGGCAGGCGCAAGCCGTCCACCACCTCAAGAGGCTGCGGCAACCCCCGCTCCTGCCAGAGGTCCAGCTTGCCCAGCACCCAGTCGCCGTGCTGGCGCAAAAGGCCCTCGATATCGGCCTGGCGGGCGCCGCTCGGGGCCCGGACCTGCAAGCCCCGGTGATCGATGGACAGGCCGATGGTCCGCCGCCGGCTGCGCTTCAGCTGGTAGGAAACGACCCGGTCGCCGAGGGCGATGGCTGCCTCGGACACGACCGGGTCAGACTTCGGTGGCCTCGGCTTGGCCTTGAACTTGGGGAGCATCGGTATAGCGGTGTGGAGACAGCTTTCTCATTTCGCCTTCGATCCAGGCCTCGACCCGCCGGTTCACCTCCTGCTCGGAGAGACCCGCCGCGCTGAAGGACGGCCCGATGCTCAGGGTGACGGTCCCCGGCTTCTTGAGAAAAGCCTGGCGGGGCCACAGTTCGCCGGCATTGTGGGCCACCGGCACTACCTGGCAGCCGACGTGGGTAGCCAGATAGGCGCCCCCCACCTTGTAGCGCCGCGTCTCTCCCGGCGCCACCCGGGTGCCTTCCGGGAAAATGATGACGCAATAGCCTTCCTGCAGGCGGTCGCGGCCCTGCTCCACCACCCGGTCGAGGGCCTCCCGGCCGGCGCTGCGGTCGATGGAAATCATGCGCATGGCCGCCAGGGCCCAGCCGAAGAAGGGAATCTTCAGGAGTTCCTTCTTGAGCACGAAGACGCAGTATTTTCCTGGCGGCACCAAATCCTGCAGCGCCACGGTTTCCCAGGCCGACTGGTGCTTGGAAAGGATGACGCAGGGCTCGGCCGGCATATTTTCGAGGCCGCGGATTTCGGTCCTGATGCCGAGAATGTGCTGCACGCCCCACATGTAGCAGCGGCGCCAGACGTAAATCACGTGATAGCCCCACATGCAGCGCAGCAGGGCGGCAGGGACAGCCACGGTGCCGGCGATGGCGGTGATCGCCATCGCCCACAGCGTGAACAGGGCGGAGCGCAGGACGATCATGGCTCCCGGCGCTCCAGGAGCCAATCCACCACGCTCGCCAGGTCGGCGAACTCCAGGGTACCTTCCGGCAGATTGCCCTCGGCCCGGGTCTTTTCCCCCTTGCCGGTGCGCACCAGGATGGGCTGGCAGCCCATCTGGGCGCAGGATTGCAGGTCGCGCAGGGAATCCCCCACCGCCGGCACGCCCTTCAGATTGACGTTGAAGGTCTCGGCGATGCGCTTGAACATGCCGGGCTTGGGCTTTCTGCAGTCGCAGGCCGAGTCCGCCGGATGGGGGCAGTAGAAGATGGCATCCACCCGGCCGCCGGCCGCGAACAGGGCCTTGTGCATCCGCTCGTGGATGGTGTTGAGGGTGTCCATGTCGAACAGACCCCGTCCCACCCCCGACTGGTTGGTGGCCACCACCACCCGGTAGCCCGCCTGATTGAGGCGGGCGATGGCTTCCAGGCTGCCCGGGATGGGCTTCCACTCGGCCGGGCTCTTGATGAACTGGGCCGAATCGAAATTGATGACGCCGTCGCGATCGAGGATGACGAGCTTCATTTCTCTACGGCCAGGCGGGAGATGTCGGCCACTGCGTTCAGCTGGGCGAAGAGAGCCGTGAGCAGCCCCAGGCGGTTGCCCCGGAGAAGGGGCTCATCCACATTCACCATGACCTGGTCGAAGAAGGTATCCACCGCCTCCCGCACCGTGGCGAGCGCCCGCAGGGCTTCCGTATAGCCCTCGGCGGCCACATGGGAAGTCACCAGAGGGGTGAGATGCAGCACCTTCTCAAACAGGGCCTTCTCGGCGCCTTCCCGCAGCAGGGCCACGTCGGGGGCGGGAATGGCGCCCTCGGCCTTCTTGAGGATATTGCCGATGCGCTTGTTGGCCGCCGCCAGGGCCAGGGCTTCCGGCAGGCGGAGGAATTCCCGCACGGCGTCGAGCTTGGCGGGTATCCGGTCGATACGGGTCGGACGCTGGGCGAGCACGGCTTCGACGGCGTCCTGGGCGTGGCCAGCATCCCGCAGCAGGCCGCGCAGGCGGTCGAGCATGAAGTCGAGGAGCGGAGCGGCCACCGGCTGGGTGAGCGTCCCGGCCGGGAAGCCGGCGGCGGCATCGGCGATCAGTTCGCCCAGATCCAGGGGCAGCGGTGTCTCCATAAGGATGCGCAGGACGCCGAGGGCAGCCCGGCGCAGACCGAAGGGATCCTTGTCGCCCGTGGGAATCTGGCCGATGCCGAAGAAGCCGACCAAAGCGTCCAGCTTGTCGGCGATGGCGGCGGCGCAGGCGATGTTGCCGATGGGCAGGGCATCGCCGGCGAAGCGGGGCTGGTAGTGGCTCTGCACCGCATCGGCCACCTGCTTGTCCTCACCGTCGTGGAGGGCGTAGTAGCGGCCCATGATGCCCTGGAGTTCGGGGAATTCGCCCACCATGTCAGTGACCAGGTCGGCTTTGGCGAGCTTGGCGGCACGGGCGGCCAGGTCGGCATGGGCACCGAGGCGAATCGCGATCTTGCCGGCCAGGGCTTCCAGACGCTCCACCCGCTGCAGCACGGAGCCCAGCTTGTTGTGGTACACGACACTGCCCAGCTTTTCCAGGCGCGAGGCAAGGGGCGCCTTGCGGTCCTGGTTGAAAAAGAAGCGGGCATCGCTCAAACGGGGCCGCACCACCCGGGCATTGCCGGAAACGATATGTACGGGATCGTCCACCTGCATGTTGGAGACGATCAGGAATTTGTTGATAAGTTTCCCTTGGGCATCCAGCAGGGGGAAATACTTCTGATTCTGCTGCATGGTGAGGATGAGGCATTCCTGGGGCACTTCCAGGTACTCGGCCTCGAACTCGCCCACATAGACCACCGGCCATTCCACCAGGGCCGTCACCTCGTCCAGGAGCCCTTCGGCCCGGTTGATGGTGGCGCCCAGCTCCTTCGCCTTGGCTTCGAGCTGTTCGCGGATGCTGTCGCGGCGGGCGACGAAGTCGACGATGACCCGGCCCCGGCTACGCAGGGTGTCGGCATAGCCGTCGGCGCTGACCACGGCGATTTCCTTCTCGCCCAGGAAGCGGTGGCCCCGGCTGGTGTTGCCGCTCTCCAGGCCCAGGACCTGGCCCGGCACGACACGGTTGCCGTGGAGCATGACGAGGCCGTGGACGGGCCGCACGAACTGCACGTCCTTGTCGCCCCAGCGCATGACCTTCGGGATGGGCAGCTTCTTGAGGGCCTCGGCGACAATGCCGGCCAGCACATCGTCGAGGACGGCGCCCTGGACGGTGGCCTGGTAGAAGAAGGTCTCGGACTTGCCGTCCAGGCGCTTCTCGAATTTCGGCAGCTCGGAAACCGGGATCCCCTTGGCTTCCAGCTTCTTCAGGAGGGCCGGAGAGGGGTTACCGGCAGCATCCAGGGCGACCGAGACCGGCATGATTTTTTCGAAGGCGGTGGCGTCCGGCGCCACGCGCAGGACGTTGGGCACCTGGATGGCCAGGCGCCGTGGCGTGGCGTACCACTGGTAGGCGCCATCGGCGGCCACCAGGTTGCGGTCGGAAAGGCCGGCGTGGATCTGGGCGGAGAAGACCTCGCCCAGGCGGGACAGGGCCTTGGGTGGCAGTTCCTCGGTGACGAGTTCAACGAGCAGGGTGGCGTGCATCTCTTAATTTCCCTTGCACATCGGGAAGCCCAGGGCTTCCCGGGAGTTGTAGTAGGCCTGGGCCACTTCCCGGGCCAGGGCCCGGACGCGGCCGATGTAGGCGGCCCGCTCGGTGACCGAAATGGCGCCATGGGCGTCCAGCATGTTGAAGGTGTGGGAGCACTTCATGACCTGCTCGAAGGCCGGCAGCGGCAGGGACAGGGCCATCAGGCGCTTGGCTTCGGACTCGTGGTCGGTGAAATGGCGGAAGAGCATCTCCACGTTGGAATGCTCGAAGTTGTACTTGGACTGCTCCACCTCGTTCTGGTGGAAGACGTCGCCGTAGGTGACAGTCATCTGGTCGTTCTTGGCCCAGACCAGGTCATAGACGTTCTCGACCCCCTGGAGGTACATGGCCAGACGCTCCAGGCCATAGGTAATCTCGCCCAGCACCGGCTTGCAGGTGAGGGAGCCGACCTCCTGGAAGTAGGTGAACTGGGTCACTTCCATGCCATCCAGCCAGACTTCCCAGCCCAGTCCCCAGGCGCCTAGGGTGGGGGATTCCCAGTCGTCCTCGACGAAGCGCACGTCGTGCTCCTTGAGGTCGATGCCCAGGGCTTCCAGGGATTGCAGGTAGAGTTCCTGGATGTTGTCCGGAGAGGGCTTCAGCACCACCTGGTATTGGTAGTAATGCTGCATGCGGTTCGGGTTCTCACCGTAGCGGCCGTCCTTGGGGCGCCGCGAGGGCTGGACGTAGGCGGCGGACCAGGGCTCGGGGCCGATGGCCCGCAGGAAAGTGGCGGTATGGAAGGTGCCGGCGCCGATTTCGATGTCGTACGGCTGGAGCAGGGCGCATCCCTGCTTGTCCCAGAAGGCCTGCAAGCGCAGGATCACTTCCTGAAAAGTTGGCTTGGTGCTCATCTGCACACTCGGAATGACGGAAAGGCCGGATTTTACTTGGTTTTGCGGCCGATCTGGTGAGCGGGAACGCCGGCAACCGGCAGGCGCTCCCGGACAAGGGCCCGGGGCGGCCTGCCGCCGGTCGCCGCCGAATCAGATTTTGAAGCGGCTCACCGTTTCCCGCATGGCGCTCGCCACCGAGTCGAGCCGCTCGGCCTCCTGGGCGGAGGCGCCGGCGCTGGCGCTGTTGCGCTCGGCGATGCGGGCGATCTTCTCCACATGGGTCGCCAGGTTGTCGCTGGCGCTGCTCTGCTCGGTGAGGGCCACCGAAATGCCATTCACCACCTCGATCACCTGGTCGGCCCCGGCGCGGATCTGCTCGATGGCCCCGGTCGCCTGGTGGGCCAGGGCGACGCCGCTGTCCACCTGGCCAACCGCGCCCTCCATGGCGCCGACGGCGGCATGGGCGCTGCTCTGGATGCCGCTGATCATCTGGGTGATTTCCCCGGTGGCCTGGCTGGTCCGCTCGGCCAACTTGCGCACCTCATCGGCCACCACCGCGAAGCCGCGCCCCTGTTCGCCGGCCCGGGCAGCCTCGATGGCGGCATTCAGCGCCAGCAGGTTGGTCTGGTCAGCCACGTCTTTGATCACCTGGACGATGTTGGAAATCTGGTTGGAGTGCTGGCCCAGCTCCTCGATGGTCTGGGAAGTGCGGCGCACGACTTCGGCGATCTGGGACATTTCCCGGGTCACGCCCTCGATGATCTCGCCGCCCCGCACGGACAGGCTCCCGGATTCCTGGGAAATGTTCAGGGCATCCCGGGCGCTCTCCGATATATGGTTGACGCTGACCGTAACCTCCTCCACCGTGGCCGCCATGGCGGCGGTGTCCTCGCTTTCCTGGACGGAACTGGACGCCACCTTGTTGGCGTCGGAGGACAGCCGGTGGGCCGCCTCGGAAACCTTGGCCACATTGCTCAGGATGACGCCGAAAGATTGCTGCAGGACAGCCATGAGCTGGTTGAAGGACTTGGCCGCCTGACCCACCTCGTCGCCGCTATCCACCGGCACCCGCTTGGAGAAGTCGGAAGTTTTCTCCACTTCGCCGATGGTGGCCTGCATCCGGTTCAAGGGGCCGGTAATGGAGCGGATGGTGGCATAGGACTGCCCGGCGCCGAGCACCAGTCCGACCAGCAGGGTCACCAACACCACGGTCCGGATGGCCGCATTGGATTTGCTGACGGCATCGAAGGAGGATTTCGCCGCCTCCTTTTCCTGCACCATCAGCTTCAGGAGCGCCTCCCGGGCCCCATCGAATTTCTTGGCCGACTCGCCTTTCATGAAGTTGCTGGCGGTCTCGTAATCGCCGCTCTTGGCCAGGGCGACAGTCTTGTCCCCGGATTCGGCGTAGGCCTTCCAGGCCGCCTCGAAACCTCCGGCCTGGGCCTTCCCTTCCTCGGACTTCGCCGCTGCCCTGTAGGCGCCCCAGTTCTCCTGCAGGCGCTGGTTGGCCTTGGCCACTTCCTTGAAATGGGCCTCCGCGGCGCTGGAACTGTCGGCGCTCATGCCGGTAATGACCAGGCTGCGGGAATGATAGAGGTCGTCCAGGACGCTGCCCAGCTGGACCAGGGGCACCGTATTGTTCTCGTAGACCGACCGCAGCCCCTCGCTGGTGCCGGAAATGCCGTTAAATCCCATGAAGCCCACCAGGGACAGGAGAAGCAGCAGGGTGCCGGTCAGCACCATGAGCCTCGTGGCAATCTTGACATTCTTAAGCATGGCTAATCCGCTCGAATTGCACGATTCCCGGGGGCGGCGAGCCTGGGCCCGCCGCCGGCCGAGCATCCTTACTTGGTCTTCAGGAAATCGATGACCTTCTTGGCCGCGCCGGTAGGTTCGCCCACCGTCACCAGCCCGAGGGTGCGCACGGCCGCCGGGGCCTTTACCACCTTGGCATCCCCCGGATTGCTCTTCATATGCACGTCGGCCGCGGCGCCGAAGCCGCCGGGGCTGCGGGAGACCCAGGTGATGACTTCCCGGGGGGACTGCACTTCGGTCGCCCCCTGGACATAGGGAGCGCCGTCCATGAAAGTCTTCTGGAAGAACTGGCCGGGAGCCAGGCCAGGCTTGGTGACGATCACCTTGATCGGCAGATCGGGGCCGCCGACTTCCTTCCAGTTGGTCACCTTGCCGGTGGCGATGTCCTTGAGCTGAGCCTTGTTCAGGGCCGAGACCGGATTGCTCTTATTGACGATGATGACCTGCTCGTCCTTGCCGATCTGGTGGTAGACCAGATTGCCGGGGACCTTGAGTTCTTTCCCCTCGTTCTTGGCGGCTTTCTTGCCCGCCTCGATGGCGTCGGGCAACACGTCGCCCACCGCCGCCACCGGCACCTTGCCTTCGATGAGGGCGACCATTCCGTTGCCGGTGCCAACACCGTTGAACTTGATATCCACCCCGGTGGCCGCCTTGATAGCCTCGAGCTTCGGTTCGACGACTTCCTTCTGGGGCGTGGTGCCGCCGGAGATTTCCAAGGTTTCCGCCCAGGCGCCGGTAGTCAATACGGCAAGCAGGACAAGACCCAGTTTCGCTGACTTCATGTTGCCTCCCTAATCGTTATCGATGGATATGCTGGCACGGAGAGCCATGTGCCATGGAACGCAATAATAGAGTCATTGATCCGGCGCAAGCAAACCAATGCTGCCACCGTCCGGAGGACAGGAAGGATTCCTTCAGCGCCCCCGGCGTGGCGGGTACAGGGCGATGCCCAGGAGGGTGAAGACGAGAATCACCGCCGGCCAGTTGCCGAAGCGGGCGTAGGGCGTCATGCCCTGGTAGCCCCGCACCTCCGCCATCAGCACGCCGCTGGTGAAGGGGGGCAACGCAGCCTGCACGATGCCGTCCGGGGCGACCACGGCGGTCATGCCGGTGTTGGTGGCGCGCAGCATGGGGCGCCCGGCCTCCAAAGCCCGCATCTGGGCGATCTGCAGGTGCTGGGGCTGGGCCAGGGATTTCCCGAACCAGGCTGTGTTGGAGAGATTGACCAGGAGCGTCGCCGTCGGCAGGGCGCGGATGATCTCCTCGCCGAAGGCATCCTCGTAGCAGATGTTCGGGGCCACCCGCTGGCCGGCTACGGCGAAGGGCGCCTGGGCTGTGGGGCCCCGGGCGAAGTCCGACATCGGGATGTGGGCCATGGCCATGAACCAGGCGAAGCCTGCCGGGATGAATTCGCCGAAGGGCACCAGGTGGGACTTGCTGTAAATCTGCATGGGCGCGGTGCCGAGGGTGGCGGCACTGTTCCAGTATTGCCCGCTAGCACCGGTGGCGGCGCCGAAGACGATATCCCCGCCCTGCCTTTGGGCAAGGGCCTTCATCTCGGCCAGATAGTCCGCGGGAATCTGGTCCAGGAAGGCCGGAAAGGCGGTCTCCGGCAGGATGGTCAGCTTCGCCGGGTGCGTGGCCACCAAGTCCCGGTAAGCCAGCAGGGTGCGGACGAAATGCTCCGGACGCCACTTCATTTCCTGGGGCACGTTGCCCTGGACCAGGGCCACCGACACCGGTTGGCCAACGGGTTCGGTCCACGCCGCCTGCCGGAGGCCGAAGCCGGCCGCCGCCAGGACCAGGAGCACCGGCACCCCGACCCGCCATACCGACAGCAGGGTGCCCCCCAAGGCCACCAGCAGCCCCAGGCCGTAGACGCCGACGATGGGCGCGAATCCGGCAAGGGGACTGGGAGGCGCCTGGGAGTAGCCCTGGGCCAGCCAGGGGAAGCCGGTGAACAGCCAGCCCCGCAGCCAGTCGGCGAGCACCAGCAGGGCCGCGAAGGCCAAGGCCTGGCGGAGGTTGCCGGCAGGCTGCCAGCGCTTGAAGACTGCCGCCGCCAGAGCCGGGAAAAGGGCCAGGGTGGCGCAGAACAGGACGGTGGCGAACCCGGCCAGCCAGGGCGGCATGCCGCCGAAGACCGAAAGGCTGACGTAGATCCAGGACACGCCGAGGAGGAAAAAGCCGGCGCCGAAGGCCCAGCCCGTCAGCAGCGCTCCCCTGACGGTGGCGGCCCCCCGCACCAGGAGGAAGAGGCCCAGGCAGACCAGGGGCGCCAGCCAGAACTGGCCAAAGGGCGCGAAGGCCAGGACGCCCAAGGCGCCGAGGGCGAAGGCAGCGGCCAGACGGACGGAAAAGCGCTCGAGACTCAAGCCTGGGTACCGCTGCCCTGGAGCCCGGAGGGATCCACCAGCAGGGTGTAGAGGCGCCGACTGTCAGCGCGCAACACCTGGAAACGCAGGCCTTCGATATCCACCACCTCGTTGCGCTTGGGTACGCGGCCCAGATGGCGCAGCACGAGGCCGCCGACGGTGTCGAATTCGTCGTCGGAAAAGGCGGTCTTGAAGGCGGCGTTGAAATCCTCGATCTCGGTGCGGGCCTTGACCCGGTAGCGGCCGGTGGAATCCTGGCGGATATTGTCGTGGGCCTCGTCGAAGTCGTACTCGTCCTCGATGTCGCCGACGATCTGCTCCAGCACGTCCTCGATGGTGACCAGGCCGGCGACGCCGCCGTATTCGTTCACCACGATGGCCATGTGGTTGCGGGAGACCCGGAATTCCCGCAGGAGGACGTTGAGGCGCTTGGATTCCGGGATGAAGACGGCGGGCCGCAGCCAGTCCCGAAGGTCGAATTCCTTTTCCGTGTGGACCCGCAACAGGTCCTTGGCGAGGAGGACGCCGAGGACGTTGTCCCGATCCCCGTCCACCACCGGGAAGCGGGAGTGGGCGGTATCGATCACCACCGGGATGACTTCGCTCAGGGGTTCGCCGATGTCGATAACGTCCATCTGGGCCCTGGGGACCATGACGTCCGTGACCCGGGTTTCGGAGGCCGCCAGGGCGCCCTCGATGATGGTGAGGGCATCGGCATCCAGGAGATTTCTTTCGTAGGCCGAGTGCAGCAACTGCAGGAGCTGCTCCCGGTCTTCAGGTTCCCGCAACAGCAGGGAGGAAAGTCGTTCTAGAAAACCAGGTTTGCTACTGGAACTGTCCATATGTCAGAGGGCTGCCGGGGTCAGTTCCGAGACGTAGGGGTCCGGATAGCCCAGGGCAGCGAGAATTTCCCTTTCCTTATTTTCCATGGCCTGGGCCTCGACGTCATCGTCATGATCCCAGCCTTGCAGGTGCAGCATACCATGCACCACCAGATGGGCGTAATGGGCCTCCACCGCCTTGCCCTGCTCCGCCGCTTCCCCCGCCACCACCGCCGGGCAGATGACCATGTCTCCCAACACCACCGGCTCGGTGTCGTAGGGGAAGGAAAGCACATTGGTGGCGTAGTCCTTGCCGCGGTAATCCCGGTTGAGGGCCTGCCCCTCCTCGGCATCAACGAAGCGCACCGTCACTTCCCCGCCCCCTGCCAGGGCCGCCCGGGCCCAGCGGCGCACCGCTTCCCGGGTCGGAAGGCCGGCCTTGTCGCAGGCGTATTGAACGGAGAGATTAAGTCTTTTGCTCGGCGGCATGATGTCCTTCGTAAGCGGCAACGATGCGGGCCACCAGGGGATGGCGGACCACGTCTTCCTTGAGAAATTCGGTAAAAGCGAGGCCCCGCACCCCGGCGAGGACCTCCCGGGCTTCCCGCAGCCCGCTCTTCTGGCCCTTGGGCAGGTCCACCTGGGTGAGGTCGCCGGTGACCACCGCCTTGGCGCCGATGCCGATGCGGGTGAGGAACATTTTCATCTGCTCGGGGGTGGTGTTCTGGGCTTCGTCCAGGATGATGAAGGCATGGTTCAGGGTGCGGCCCCGCATGAAGGCCAGGGGAGCGATCTCGATGGCGCCCTTCTCGTAGAGCTTGCTCACCCGGTCGTAGCCCATGAGGTCGTAAAGGGCGTCGTAGAGGGGGCGCAGATAGGGATCCACCTTCTGGGCCAGGTCGCCGGGCAGGAAGCCGAGGCGCTCGCCCGCTTCCACCGCCGGCCGGGTGAGGATGATGCGCTCCACCAGGTCCCGCTCGAAGGCGTCTACGGCGCTGGCCACGGCCAGGTAAGTCTTGCCGGTGCCGGCCGGGCCAATGCCAAAAGTGATGTCGTGGGCCTGGATGGCCTTCAGATACTCGATCTGGCGCGGCGTGCGGCCGTGGAGTTCGGCCTTCCGGGTGACCAACTGGGGTCCGTCCGCCGGGCTCTCGCCGGCCGAGACCCGGCGCACCGGGGCATTGGTGAGCTCGATGAGACCGAGCTGGATGTCGTCCACCGACAGGGGCTCCCGGGCGAGGACGTAGAAGTGCTCGATCGCCTGGGCCGCCCGGTTGGCCTGCTCACCGCGCACCGTGAAGCGCTCGCCGCGGCGGGAGATGGCCACGTCGAAGGCAGTCTCGATCTGGCGGATATTCTCGTCCAGGGCGCCGCACAGGTTGGCCAGCAGGGTGTTGTCCACCGGCGAGAGGACGATGTCCACCGGCCGGCTCTTGGGGGGGATGTTAGGTCTCACGAATGACGATCTCGCCGCGCAGGCTGTGTGGCAGCGCCGCGGTGATGCGCACCTCCACGAAGGTATTGATGAGCCGCGGGTTGCCGACAAAATTCACCACCCGGTTGTTGTCAGTGCGACCCGCGAGTTCGCCGGCGTCCTTTTTCGACCGGCCTTCCACCAGGACCCGCTGGACGCTGCCGACCATGGTCTCGCTGATGGCCTGGGCCTGCTCCTCGATGCGCTTCTGCAGGCGCGACAGACGAGCCGACTTGATTTCGGCCGGCGTATCGTCGGCGAGTTCCACCGCCGGCGTGCCGGGACGGGGGCTGTAGATGAAGGAGAAGGAGGTGTCGAAGCCCACCTCATCGATGAGCTTCATGGTCTTCTCGAAGTCCTCGTCGGTCTCGCCGGGGAAGCCGACGATGAAGTCCGAGGACAGGGAAATGTCGGGCCGCGCCGCCCGGAGTTTCCGGATGATGGATTTGTACTCGAGGGCGGTATAGCCCCGCTTCATGGCCGCCAGCACCCGGTCCGAACCGGCCTGTACCGGCAAGTGGAGATGGGACACCAGCTTCGGCACCTTGGCATAGGCGTCGAAGAGGCGCTGGGTCATCTCCCGGGGATGGGACGTGGTGTAGCGGATGCGCTCGACGCCCGGAATTTCGGCGATGTACTCGATGAGCATGGCGAGGTCCGCCACCTCGGCCGAGCCCGCCATGGCGCCCCGATAGGCATTGACGTTCTGGCCCAGCAGGTTCACCTCCTTGACCCCCTGGTCGGCGAGGCCCGCTACTTCGGTCAGCACATCCTCGAAGGGGCGCGACACCTCCTGGCCCCGGGTGTAGGGCACGATGCAGTAGGTGCAGAACTTGGAGCAGCCTTCCATAATGGATACGAAGGCAGCGGCGCCCTTCACCTCGGCCGGCGGCAGAGCGTCGAATTTCTCGATTTCCGGGAAGGACACATCGACGGCGGCCCGGCCCCGGGCCTTTCTTTCGGCGATGAGCTGGGGCAGGCGGTGCAGGGTCTGGGGGCCGAACACCACGTCCACATAGGGCGCCCGGGCGACGATGGCATCCCCCTCCTGGCTGGCGACGCAGCCTCCGACGCCGATGACGAGGTCGGGATTGAGCTTTTTCAGGTGCTTGATCCGGCCGAGGTCGTGGAAGACCTTCTCCTGGGCCTTTTCGCGCACCGAGCAGGTATTGAAGAGGATGATGTCGGCTTCCTCGGGATTGTCGGTCTTGACCACTCCCTCGGCGGCGGCGAGCACGTCGGCCATTTTGTCCGAGTCGTACTCGTTCATCTGGCACCCGAAAGTGCGGATGAACAATTTCTTTGGCATAGCGGGACTTTGATTGGAATCGGCGCCGCCGGCCCGGCGGCAAGTTGGCCACGGCGCCTGCATGCTGGCGGCTGGGCGGAAATAACGAAAACCTCAATTATAGCCTATGGACAAACCACCGAACTCCCCTCTATAATCCGCGCCCTTAAAGCGTGGTGATGTAGCTCAGACGGTTAGAGCGATGGATTCATAACCCATAGGTCGGCAGTTCGATTCTGCCCATCACCACCAAGAATGCAAGAAGCCGTTGATCCGCAAGGGTCAGCGGCTTTTTCGCTTCCTGGGAACCGCCCTGGTGTTACACAAAGGTGTTACACATGGCCCGCGACTTCCTCACAACGTCGAGACACCGGACAAAGTTCTACTTCCGGCGACGCGTCCCTGATGACCTGCGCCCCTTCGTTGGAAAACCCTATCTGGTCAAATCGCTAGGCACAGAAGAGCGCCGCGAGGCTATCATTCGTGCACGCCTACTTGCAGTTCAGACTGATTCTTTTTTCGCCCGAGTCAGAGACATGTCTTCCAGGAAGAGCAGCGATGACGACGCCAGGATTGACTTCGTGTTGTCGTGGGAGCCGTTCGGCGAAGGAAAACGAGCCGTCGCCCATGATGTGAAGCCCGGAGAGGAAGCCTCGGCAGCAGTTGCGGTCGCCACACTTCAGGGCCACCTGGACGGCTCACCGTTACCACCACCCCAGCCCGCCAACGCCCCGACGCTACAGAAAACGACGGGGAAAAAGATTAGTGACATATGGGAAAGCTACAAGGCCGAGAAGATCAATCTCGGCCAGCAGAGGGGAGTTAAGGGCGGCTGGAAAGACGGCGAGGACACCGCCAAGTACGACCACTGGCCGCACGTCAGAGCACTAATCGAATTCCTGGGCGATCAAGACATCGGCCACGTGACAGCAGAGGGCATCATCGCCTTCCAGCAAGAGATATTAACCGACCCAGAGGGAGGTCTGCCCCGCAACAGGCAAAAGCGCCTACAGCGTGCCGGTGCTGTATTTCGGTGGGCAAAGGCAAGGCGACTTATCAGTGACGATTTCAAGGAGTTCTTCCGCTACCCAGGGAAGATTGAGGACAACCCCTACCTCAAGTTCAACAACGCCGACCTGAAAGCTCTTTTCGAGTCCGACGAATACAAGAACCACCTGTTCAAGAAGCCTTCCGAATACTGGCTGATGGTCCTGGCCCTCTTCACGGGCGCTCGACTGAATGAACTCTGCCAACTCACTGTTGGCGACATTGGCACCCACGATGGGGTTGAGACAATCAGCATCCTCGATGGAGAACTCAAGCGCCTGAAAACTACAGCGTCACGCCGGATTGTTCCGATTCACTCGAAACTGATTGAGCTTGGCTTCCTCGACTTCGTTGCGACCACCAAAGCAGGGCGGATATTCCCTGAGCTGCCGGAGTCCCCCGTAAAGGCGGGTGACTTCGGTAGAGAACCGTCCAGGAAATTCACGGAATACCGTCGGCAGGTAGGAGTGGGGGAGGACAGGCTGAACGCAGACGGCAAGTGGGAGGGCGATAACCGGAAGGTATTTCACTCTTTTCGATCCACGCTCATCGCCGCCCTTCGGACTGCTAACGTGCCGAAGGACCGACGGACCCGTTTAGCTGGCCATGACTACGACGACACCCAAGACAAGCACTATACCGGCGGCGATGTGCTAACCATGTTTGACTTCAAGACCCTGAAGGCTGACATCGAGTGCGTTAAATTCGACGTGGATTTCACCCCGTATCAAAGAGCCGGAGTTGGCACCACCTCCCTTGAGGGCCATTGGTAGCGCCCAGACCTTCAGAATCGCTCCAGGAGCGGTTTTCTAGACCCAGGGCAGGCCACCCTACCACCCCAGGTTATCAACAGGGCTAAGTTCGAGCAGATTCAGGCAAGTCCAGCAGCTTGAGAACCCGCTGCACCTGACCAAGCTGCCAAGCACCACCCCTCGGCGCAGCCAGCCGGAAGCTATTCAGTTCCGCGACCATCTGGCGCTGTGATAGACCGCGTTGCTTCATGTTGGAGAACAGGGGGCGGTGAGACTCGGCAAATTCACTTGCCGCCCTCTGCCTAGCCTCAATGTTCGGGCGCAGATTTGCGACCCCAGCCTTACCAAGCACAACACCCCGGGACTTGGCGACCGCCAGAGCATCCTTCGTGCGCTGGCTGATGCGCTTCGCCTCATGCTCTGCGAAGGCCGCCATGATGTGGATTGTCAGCTCATTCGCCTCCGGCATGTCACAGGCAACGAACCGGACCTTCGACTCCATCAGGCCCGAAACAAAATGAACGTTACGGGCAAGGCGGTCCAGCTTGGCAATGATGAGCGTGGCCCCATGCTGGCGGCAGGCATCGAGGGCCGCTTTCAATTGAGGGCGCTTTGCGAGGGCATCAGCCCCCTTGCCGGTTTCGACCTCTTGAAACTCAGCGACCAACTCCCAGTTGCCACTGTTCAGGAAGCGACGGACTGCTTCCTGTTGCGCCTCTAGCCCAAGGCCGGATGCGCCCTGGCGTGCAGTGCTAACCCGGATATAGCTGACGAATTTTCCCTCGGCCATCTGCCCCCCTTTCTGACTACGCGACTAGACGTTCGTTTAATACGTGGTCAGTATAGCATTTAATGCGTGACCTGTAACACAATTTGTGGTATAGTCGGCTTCATGGATGAGCAAACCAAACCCACTCCCAAGAAGCGCGGCCCCAAACCGATTGGCGAGGCCCCTATGACCTCTGCCGAACGGCAGCGCCGTCGCCGTGAATTGCTCCGCGCGGAGGGCAGCAAAGATTATTTATTGCGCCTCAACGGATTGCACCAGGAATGGGTCGAAATCCTCGCCAAGTCGAGCGGCACCAGCGGAACGAAGGCGCTTCAGGACCTCATTGAAGTCTCCCTAGATCGCTACATTGGAGTGATGCATCGTTGTGAGCGCCTACGGGAAAAGGGAGCTTCGGATGCCGAAATCGAGGCGTTCATAAAGGCTCATTTCCTTCCGGCGTTGCCGCCCATCGATTAACTGGAGCTTCCCCGTCCAGATAAGAACTGCAGGAAGCATCACCCTCTATCGGCATCCAAACGTTCCGGGGTGATTGACTAGCATCACGGATGCTCGGGGCAGGAAAAAGCTGGCAAATCCCAACGGTGGAATAGGCCCGAACGGTCGCCGCAGGCCGTGCCAGTGACAGTGTTATCGACTGCGCCGGACCGCCACCTGGTCGAGACATTCAATACAGAGCTGTGGCTAAGGTCGCGGAAGGAATCAAACCGTTTCCAGCTTTACCCCGTGACTTGCTGAAAAACAATACCGAACTGACGGGGGGCTACTATAGTTGTAGTAGCACCTGTAGTGGTTGATCGAAACGCCGGCACGGTGCAATAGAAGGCTGCAAAGAACTAACGACACACGCCCCAACAGAATTACTAGGGTATTGAACCCTGATCGTTGTCTTGGAGGTGTGTATGGCTCTCATCGAATGTACAGAGTGTCATGGCGAGATTAGCTCAAACGCGTCGAGCTGTCCTCACTGCGGGAATCCCGTTGCGGCAAAGAAAACTGATACACAAGCTGTAGAAAGCGTCCTAGAACAAACTACGGGCGCTGGAGGCATTGCAGGCATACTCGGATTAGTGGGCTTCATTACGTTGTTTTTTGCTCCGCCAATCGGATTTCTGATGCTAATGGTCTCGGGTTTTCTCAGCCTGTTTGGTAAGAAGAAAATTCCAGCTTTTCAGGGAGCTTGTCCCCATTGCGCAGGCCAGATAGTGATTGCACAAACATTGCAGGCTATTGATTGTCCGCTGTGCAAGTCACGGGTGATCAACAACAACGGTCGGTTCTCTGCCGCCTGATACCCGCGCCCTTTACTTAGGACCATCCCTCGAACACCGGGCGATACCTTCGCAACCGCCAGAGCGTCTTCTGTGCGTTAGCTAATCCACTTCGCCTCATGGCACTGCAGGATGAACGTACCGCATGTAGCCAACGCGCCACCAATTGCGTGACACGTAACGTTATTTGTGGTATGGTAACGCCCATGAGTGAGCAGATGCGGGCGGCTGGCGCGAAGGGCTACTTGATGACCGTCGGGCCGTGCCACTTAGTTTGGCTCAGGCGCTTGGCTGAGAAGCAGGGCATTAGCGAGGCGGCAGCTATGTACGAGGTCATTGATAACGCCCTGGACCACTTCGGCTCAGTGATGATGTGCCACGACGCGATGCTGCTGAAGGGCGCATCGCAGGAGGAATGCACCAAGTTCGTGCTTGAACATTGGCCCCTCCCGCCGCCACCGATGCCGGAGATCTTAGCCGGTGATGAATCATGCGATACGGGCCTTATGAGATCGAGACGGTAGTCGATTGGATCGAGCTAGAGATCCAGTTGCCAGAGTCAGAACGGTCCAACTTCTGGACTGTTCAGCGCCACCTGCGGGAAGCCCTGCACCTCCCCCCTGACGCCAAGCCTGGCATCGATCCTATGGATGCGATAGACACCGGGGCAGCCTCGGTTTTCCAGTTCCGCGTCCAAGACCCCAAGATGCCCCACCTCAACCAGGCGATGGCCAGCCTGGTTGAGCGGTTCAATATCGAAGCCGTGCGGGTCGTCGCCATTGAGATCGCCTTCGACACCTACCGCCACGGCGCAAGCGCGGAAGACCTTGCCCAGATCGTGGCTAACCGCTACAGGTTTTCGACGGAGCCTCCCGCTGATTACTGGCACCTCTACCGTAAGCCAGGCGAGGAGCCTATCAAGGTGAGCGATCTGGGCCGGTTCTCTGACTTGGTTCGCTACCTTAAGGCTGAATGGCAGATAACCGACTGCGAAGCCAGGAGCAACCCAGAGATCCGCTATCACGGCTACGTCAAGATGTGGGATAACGGCCAGGCCCTCGAAGACCCTAGCGACTGGCGGGCGCGGTGGGAAATCACCCTGCGTGGGGGCAAGCTGCCGTGCAAGACACTTCAAGAGCTGAAGCGGTTCAAATTCATCAAGCTCGCCCCGCTCTTCAAGTTCCGCCGCTTGAGGGATGACATGAGTCTCATGCGCCGACACACACTCGAAACTTGGTGGTTCCTCCCGCTTGGCATGAGAGGGAGGTATCGGCGCCCCAACAGGAGCATGAAGGGGCGGCTATACAGCGGGGTAAGCAAGTATCGAGACTCAACCGTTGCCGACGAGCTGAACGAGTCCATCCGCGACTGCTTGAACAAGCTCACACGGCAATGGCGGGGCGCCAAGTGATGCGGATTTTCAGGCAGGAAATCCGCTCAAACCCCGCACCAGCACAGGGGATGGGTAGCCCACTCTGATTATAGTGTTTATATAGATAACAAATCATGGCCAAGAAGACAGCGACACCTGACGAGATCAGCCAAGCTCTCGCACTGCGGGAAGCGGGTTACACCACCTTGTCAATCAGCCAGCGCCTCGGCATCAGTGTTCGCTCTCTTCAGCGTCACTTTGCCAAGCACGGCACCAAGAAGGGCGCGATCAAGGAGGAGGTTCTGGAGGCCGCCAGAGCTGACTTGTTGAAATGTATTAGCTCTGACGACGCCATCAAGGAAGAAGCGGCCAAGCTCATCAACGATGACCTAGCCCACGTCCGGTACCTCCGCGACATCATGGTCGATGCCGCCGAGCAGCTTCAGGCGACTTCGCTCAAGGAAGCACTCCTAGTCATGCGGGCGGCGGCTGCCTACTCCACCGCGATCAAGAACACCTCGGACATGCTGCGCCACACCCTCCAGATCGAGAAGAACATCGACAACACCGACAAGGAGCTGCCGGAACTCGTTATCAGGGAACTGACGGACGGCGAGATTGAAGAGCTACGGAAAGGCCAGGAACAAGGGCGCACCCAGTAGCTTAGCTCTCCAGCCCTAATTGCATTTCCTAACGACGATTATGCTGGATGATCACGTCCGGCGAGGGCTGGTAACTAGGGCGGCGATACTCGGGATCAGAAGCGGAAAGGCACCGAAACACCGTCTGGTTCTTCTCATAGTCGCCATAGCCTCTCATACTCGTAACCAGGACTTCTTTTCCCATTCGCCGACAGTATTCACCTGCGCCACGCACTTCTTCCTGGCCGCCACACAAACCATCGGCACGATAGGTATCAGGCCCGACTTGAACCACGGTTGGGTCGCACAGGGCTGCGCAGCCCGATAAGACTATTGGCAGAATCCCCGCAAAGGGCAACGATCTCAATATTGAAGGAAGAGGGCCGGGCATTTATGTCCCCCTAACAAGAGCGTGTGTATTTGAGTTAGTGCGCCTCTGGATAGTTTCGGCCGTTGCATCGAATCACTCCTCTCGTGATGCCCCCTGGACCATAGGAACCACCGCCTATCCATTGGCCAAGAAAGGACAAGCCCGAACACCGTGCAACAACACTCATCATGCCTTGCAGACCGACAAGACTACCGATGATGCTAATGAGTAGTTGGCAAAGCTAACCATCAAGGAATTTTCCCCGAGGAGATCGAAGAGCTGCGGAAAGAGCAGGCGAAAAAGGCACACTGACGGCCTCGCAATCGCCCACGGCTGGAACGCAGGGCACCGGACAACACAAAACAGCCCCGCCAAACTACCTAGAAGGCCCTATACGCGATTGTTTTACCACAAGTGTATCCCCCTAGCCACCCGGCGCAAATTAACGCACACAGGCCCCGTGGCGGCCACCCAGGCGAAGAGGCTGAAGCTGGCGGCGACGGGACTCCTCATTGAACCAAGAACAAGGCTGTGCCACTTGGCGCATTCTTGGCGCACTGTGGGCACGAAGCGAAGTCTTAGAAAATAACGCCGCCTACCATGGGCATGCTTATGAGTTGCGGCACTCGATTTTGAAAATCAGGGCCATCATCGACAGCCAAGCCCATAGCCATGGACACCCGACCCTTAGCGGTAATTGCTGCCTTAGGAAAGCGGACGCTCAAGGATTGAAATCACCAGCCTGTGCGGCTTTTAGCGCAGGTCCGCTCGAAGGTAGTGTTAGCCCTCTAGCCATGAGGTAACCCGCGCTCTTCAAGTTCAGTAATCATCGATGCACGGAATTCCTCGAATTTGGACGGATCTTCCTCGGCCGCTTTCATCGATTCTCGGACCAATTGATCGAAGGTGAGATCGGTGTTTCGCAACTTCCAGCGGAACTCGCGGACGGCTTGCGGGGCACCGGAATCTTTGGCGCGCCGATAGAGGATTGTTGCAACGGCAAGGCCCACATTGAGCCAACTGAGCAAAACAAAGGGAAGGCCGATTCCGACAACCAAGAGGTATCTAAATATCTTCGATGTCGTGGAGCGGGCCAAGTCCTCAGGCTCCATTGCCTTCGGCGTAAGAGTGAACCAACTAAGCCTCTGGCCCATTCGGTTGAGATTTCGCTCCAACCGGGAATTGACCGAGACAACGATCATGACTGCGTTGTACAGCCAGAGAAGAACCGCGACGAAAATTCCGGTCTCGTAATCAAACATAGCGAGGCTCACGCAGAGAGGACATAAAGAGGGCTAATGTAGAGCTAACCGGCGCTGCGCGGCTTTATCGCGCAGCGACCGAAGGGAGCGAGGTTGAGCGCCATATTATGCACTTATGCCTCACGCGGGGCAGGGACTTTGTTAAATACCTTATCTAAGCGCGGCTCTACTAACCCCATTAATCCGGGGTCGGCACCACACGCATCCATGAATTTCCCAATGCCGTTAATTACGTCATTTGTAAATGACTTCGCTCCTATTAGTACCAACCCGGGATCGACTTCTGGATCAAAGTAATGCTTGCCACCATCGTGATAGCAAAACTTTATTGTGTCTAAGTCATCTTCGTGCAATTCCGCTTCGGCGCTGAAATTATGAAGTAATGCGCAGCGGGCGGCGTATATGTCTTTACCCCGATACTGATATGGCTGATCAGGGTGGGCCGATAGGTAAGTGTTTGCCCAATCAATAAAATCTTTGCGAGTGGCTTTGGCTTTTTCGGCAGGTCGCGAAAGGTTGGCAAGGGCATCGATGCAAATGTAGGACATGGCTATTGACGCAGTTGTGATGTTGTTTTTATCACACTGCTTGATTTCATCGGCCATATGAACCAAAGATTGCCAATTAGCCGACATCATTCAAACACACCGCCGAGGAAATGCATAAAATTCGAGCTAAGGAGCAGATGCCTGCTTGCCGACAGCTGTCCCTTTGAGCGAAGGGTTAGGCTCTGTCTTCGCTGCTGCGGAAGGGCTAGTGGTAGCAATCAGCGACTCACTCGGCAACCCAAAGACTTCACGGACAATTGACAGACGTGATGATTGAACACCCGCAACAAACACGGCGCAAAGTAGGCCGGCGGCACTAACCCACAGACTAACGTGCACGTGCTGGAAGAGCCACCGGAGCGTAACTCGCTCCGGAACTGGTAAATCAGCCTTAGCCGACACTGGAGCCACCTGGGAAACTTGCATGACGAGTGTCTCCTCAAAGTGAGGCGTGTTCGGTTTAACTTCCTCTTGTGTGTACTGGTCACGCGAGACCGAGACCAGAAAGTTCTCAGCTTGAAGAAAGTGAGGGCAGTCTTCCGGGCATTTGGGCCAAGAATAACTGCTAGGCCCGGAGTAGGCAGTTATATCAAGCGGAACATTGCGAGCTGCAATTCGGCTCGCCCACTTCTTTTCGCACCGTGGGTAAAACGCTGATGCATGGCCATACTCAAGCATTAGATGCTTGCATGGCTTGATCTGCCCGGTATTTTCTAGCTCCGCGAGATATGAGGCGACTTCACCTCGTGACCAGATGTCGATTTTGGCGGGCATGTGAGAGATGGCCATGGAGCCTAACGACGCTGTAGAAAAACCCGTTTTCCCCGTTCCTGTCCTTTTTCGGCAGGGATTTTTTCGACAGAGCCGCCGAAGGGTATCCACGGGATCGAAGGGGTGGGCATGCCGGATTCAAGCCG
>Ga0316605_10000053_pt1 | contig 159686 bp, 140 predicted proteins | sample OWC_soil_day20_n_FD_207666 | JGI IMG/M metagenome (GOLD analysis project Ga0316605, IMG submission 207666) | Wetland soil microbial communities from Old Woman Creek delta, Ohio, United States - OWC_soil_day20_noCT | ecosystem: Environmental > Terrestrial > Soil > Wetlands | place: USA: Ohio...
CCGGCTGGCTGGGCTTGCCGAAGGAGGCATCGGCCGCCTTCGTCATGGGCTTCCTGCGCCGCGACTTCGGTGCGACCGGCTTGTTCGCGATGGCGCACAGCCTGAGTCCGATCCAGGCGGTCGTCGGCATGATCACCATCACCCTGTTCATCCCCTGCTTTGCCAGTCTGATGATGATGGTCAAGGAACAGGGCACCAAGGTTGCCCTCGGCATGGTCGCCGTGATCGTGCCTTTCGCGTTTTTCGTCGGCGGTCTGTTCAACATCCTTCTCCGAGCCGTCTGGTCATGAGTCCCGCCCACGAAGCCCGTATCCCCCTGGCCTTCATCCCGCCCGGCAGCGAGGTTCGTCTCGCCGCGCTGGGTGAGGAAATTGATGCCTTGCAGCGGGAGCAACTGACCGCCTACGGTCTGGCCGAGAATCGCCCGATCAGGGTGCTGCAGCAGCGGCCTATGACCGTCATCCTGGCCGACGAGGTGGAACTCGCGCTCGAACATGCGGTCGCACGTTACATCTGGGTAGAAAAGCTGCCCGCCGACGCCTAGAATGGGCGCTCAGGCAAGCCAGCCGATCTCGCCAGCCAGCCGCCGACCCCCACGACTTCCGGAGAACGCCATGAAGGGCGACAAGAAAATCATCGATATCCTCAACGCATTGCTGGCCGGTGAACTGACCGCCGTCGACCAATATCTGATCCACGGCGAGATGTATGCCGACATGGGCCTCAACGAGCTGGCCCAGAAAGCCATCCACGAATCGGAGCACGAACGCCAGCATGCCCGTGCCCTGATCCAGCGCATTCTTTTCCTCGAAGGCAAGCCCGACCTTTCGAAGCGCGAAGCCCTGAAAATCGGCAAGAACGTGCCTGACATGCTGAAGTCCGATCTCGCCGTCGAATACAAGGTTGTCGGCGAACTCAAGAAGGCCATGGCCGCCTGCGAAAAGGCTCAGGATTACGTGACCCGCGACATGCTCGGCATCCAGCTTGAGGATACCGAGATGGATCACGCCTACTACCTCGAGAAGCAGTTGAAGCTGATCGAACTGGTCGGGCTGGAAAACTATCAGCAGAGCCAGATGGGCTCGGGCACCCCGGCTTAAGGAGCGACGACGATGAAAGGCGACAAGAAAGTCATCGAAGCCCTGAACAAGGTGCTGAAGAACGAGCTGACTTCGATCAACCAGTATTTTCTGCACGCCCGCATGTTCCGTAACTGGGGTCTGGAAAAGCTCAACGACTACCAGTACAAGCAGTCGATCCGCGTCATGAAGGAAGCCGACAAAGTGATCGAACGCGTCCTCTTCCTCGAAGGCCTGCCCAACCTGCAGAATCTCGGCAAGCTACTGATCGGCGAAAATGTCGTCGAGTGCCTGCAGGGCGACCTGAAGTACGAACGTGAAATCCAGCGCCCGCTACTGGTCGAATCGATCGCCCTCTGCGAAGCGTTGCAGGATTACGTCAGTCGCGACTTGCTGGAAGAACTGCTCGAACATTGCGAGGAAGCCATCGACTGGCTGGAAACCCAACAAAGCCTGATCGAGAATGTGACGCTGCCGAATTATCTGCAGGCGCACATGGAGCCGGGCGGCGACTAAGCCCTCCCCCCAAAAAAGCCGCGGCGACTACCGTGGCTTTTTTTACGCCTGAATCATGGGCAAGTTGCCGGATCGCTGGCGTAGGCATCCAGGCCAAGATTGCGCAGGCGCTCCAGGTAGCAGCCATAGTGCTCTCGCCAGGCAAAAGCATGATCGTCAGCCAGCAGCCCAGGGAGATTGGTCAAATCGATTTCTGAGACCTGCAGGCTCTCTCCGCCGGTCGCCTGCAGCAGACCTTCGACCAGCAGCATGTCGGAGAGCAACCAGGCCAGATGCCCCGAACCACCCAGTTCAGCGGCCGTCTCCTCCAGACTCAGGCGCGCCAGGCGCTCGACGGCGGAGGAAAGTTCGGAACGCTGGAAGCTTTTACCCTCACCGTTCCCGGCAGCCAGCTTGCGCACGGCAGGCAGCACGCCCCGACTGACCGGGCGACTGATTGCCGTCATGCTGACCGGCTCGGGTAGCGCGCTGGCAATACCTTCGAGTTTTTCGGCCAGCAGGGTGCGCGCAATGACCAACTCGTCGCCGGTCATTGGCTGCAAGATACAGGGGGTCGATTCGGAATTTCGAATTTCCCGACAAAGATGACGGTGCCAGATCTTCTGGCCCAGTGTTTCACCGAATGTTGTCCGCTCCCCGGCAATCTGCAGGCTCCCGCCCCCGATATCGAGCACGTGCGTCGTTTTCAGGCCATCACCCAGCAGTTGGCGCGCCCCGAAATAGCCGTAGGCTCCTTCCTTCAACTGGGGAATGACCAGAACCGCGACACCGCTGGCCGACCAGATACGCCCTAGAAGCAGGGACAGATCGTCCGCCCCCTGTGCGATTGCCAAGCGCCAGGCCGAAAAGCCGCCGCCGACGCGCTCGCATTCCTTGGAGAAACCGGCTTTCTCCGGCAAATCACGGAGCGCCGTGATCGTCGGCGCTACCGTCTCTTCCAGATTACGCCCAGCCCACAGCGGACCAAGGTAATCGATATCCCCGCGCGCCGTCACGCTACTGTTGTCTGCCCCCGCACGGATTCCGGAGGAACCGATATCGAAGGCAACGCGACAAGGCGGCTCAGCCGCAGCGGTGGTTGCCAGAACGGCCAGAGCCAGCCCGGCAAGGAAGTTTCGCGAGATCAAAGGTGAAGATACCCCATCACCCCAGCCACCAGCCCAAAGCCGGTTGCGCCTAAAACACCGGCCAGCAACCAGCGCTTGCGGGTCAGCAGGGTGATCGCGGCCAATGCGATGGCAATTTGCAGCAAGGTCGTGGCCAACGCCCAGCGCTCATGCACATGCATTTCCGCTTCGCTCTTGTGGTCAGCTTCCTTGGCTGCGGCTTCAAGCTTGTCGGCCTCGGCCTTGATTTCTTCCTTTTCCTTCTTGTAGCGCTCGACGGCTTCCTTGAACTTTTCCTGCGCTTCGCCCGTCGTCAGCGTGACTGATAACTCGGCCAGATTCTGCTTGTTGCTCTTGGCCTGGTAGTAGTTCCACTGGTTGGATGCCGAGGTTTTCTGGATTGCTGCCTCGTTCTTGTAGAGCAGCGCCGCGTTCTGCGAATGCCCGCCCATGTAGCCGAAGATGGCACCGACCGTGGACAAAATGGCTGTCAAAACAGCCAGGCGCGATGTGAAACTGTCGCCGCCATGCTGGGCAACATGCTCGACCTCATGATCGTGCGGACCATGGACGTGAAAACCGTGTCCTGACATTGAATTCTCCTTGTATCTGCGGGAGCCACTCAAAGTGGCAGGGCGAATTCTAGCGCCACCTGCCGAATATTTTCGGGAAAGGCAAAATGCGTATTGACATTCATTCTCATCCACCTACAATGAGAACTGTTCTCAATAGATATCGTTCGTGGAGTTCCGTTCATGTACGTATGCGTCTGCCAGGCAGTTACCGACCGCCAGATCCGCGAAGCCGCGCAAGATGGCGCTCGCACGCTGAAAGATTTGCGCCGCGATCTGGGCGTGACCCGCGACTGCGGGCGTTGCGCCTCCTGTGCCCACGAATGCCTGCGTGAAGCACATGGTGAGCAGCCAAAGCCAGGCAAGGTGATGCGCAAGGCGGCCTGATTAAGCCTTTGTTGTTACTTGTTGCACATCAACAACCTGGAGTCAAGCAAGCCGCGACCTTCAACGAGTTGGCTAAGCTCGGTACCACCAGCACTGAATAAATTGATTTCCAGAAGCACAGGCCCTTCATCTGTCATTGCGACATCCCAATGCTGGAATCTGAATTCGGGAAGCAGTTTTGCTGCTGCCAGTACGGTTTCTTTAATAGCCGCCCACTCAGGAAGCACAAGATTTTCAAAAGAAAGACCAGAATCCGGATGCAACCTCAGATTTCGCAAGGCCAATCCGTAACCATGGATCACTCTGAGGACTCGTCCGCTGCCAATATCCACGGCGGCCAATAGGTTACCGAGGCTACCTGATTCAAAATTATCGATAATATTAAAACGTCGGGGAATTTTCCAAACAGCCCTGAAAATATAGGGTTCGGATTCCTCGGGCTGCAGAATCATCACGCGCAAGCTTGAAAGCTGGCCGCATTGCAACTCGGCCAGCATGGGGTGGGGCGCAAGTGCAGCTTGGAACAAATATCCCATACCCTCAGGATTTGTCAGATTTTCTACCCATTTTTCAATCCGGATGCGCTCCCCTGTCGGCCCGAGAATAAGGTTTTCCCTCGTTTCATCTAGACCTGCCAGCAAGAATGCCCCTCTGCCAAAGCCGGCATGCACAGGCTTAGCAAACAGCGGAAATTTCTCGTAGGCACGTAACCAAGTTACCAGTTCCTCGGGACTCTGCAACTGGTCGGCAGTCAAATTGACTGGTACGGTATTTTGGTAGACGGCGGCAAGGCCTGGATGCGGAAGTCCTGCCTTAGCGAGCATTGAAGCCAGGATTCTCTTGTCATCTGCATAGATATGCGTTGACTTGGCATTGCATTTATCAAGAGCATCCTCACCACGCCACCCGACAAATTTGCATTTCTCCCGCCAAGTCAGTTTTTTCTCGTAAAGGCGATAATCAAAATACTCACTCAACCCAAGACGACTTGGCGGAGCGCGTAAAAGCAGCGCTTCGAAAAACTGTCGAAACCACGGCAAACCGCCTTGTCTGCTGGCTTCGTTAGCATCCACCAGGAATTTTGTGAGGATGCCTATTTTTGATCTGAATTGCCGAAGCATTTTTGCTGTCCCAGCGCGGTGATTGATACCTATATCAAAGTTAGAACTTCAGGTAAAGATTCTCTCTTGAGAAAGATGTTCACACGATAAAACAGGAAAAATCTTGCACATGGCAACTTTTCACAAAGTCAGGGAAATACCTCCCGTCAAAAGCCCGTACATGTAGAAGCACTGCTTGCCGCCCGCGAAAAGTTCACACAAGCAATAACGGCAAACCAGAAATCGTTGTTCGCCGCGAACCTAATCAGGCGATGCCTCCCTAACTGTCCAGGCAAACGCGAACAATCGGGTTATATACTGGGCTGCGGCAATGAAAGCAATCTCCCACCAGCGCAAAATGTGCTGACAAAAAGTCGTTCTCACGCCTCGCTGATCAGCGTCCAGTGGTTATCCAGCGCCATCGGTTTCGGCCAGGGCAGGAAGACTGCCTTGGCGGTCGGGTGCCAGCGCACCAGACCCAAGCCGGTGCCCACCAGCACGCCACCTCCGGGATTCGGCCCAGCCCATTCAGTCAGTGCATAGGCTTCCTGCAGCTCGACAATCGGCACCAGCTTGTCGGGAGCACCCGGATGCCAGAGCTGCGCCAGGCCAACCTGGTTGCTGGATAGCGCAAAACCACCGTTGTAGGCGGCTGCGATATCGCCAGCGTAGCCCGCGCCATCGCTGGCCCGGGTCGGCATCAGCAGTTCATCACCATCCAGTACGGCAAGAATCGGCGCCGCAGCTCGCCGGGCAGGATCGTCATGCTCAGCCTGCATGGCCACACCGAGGTAAGCACGGCCTGCTGCGGAATGGCTCCAAGCCAGATGTCTGAGGCTAAGTCGGGAATCGTCCACCGTCCATTTGCGCAGGAGCTTTCCATTCGCGCCATCGAGCCTGACCAGCGAGGAATCCATGCGTTGCAGGTCGAATTTCTTGTCGGTCGGCGTTCGCGGAATGCCGCCGTTGGCGATCATCAGATGACCGTCAGCATCGAGCAGCAACTGGTGCGGCTCCATACCGTAGGTATCCCATTCGTCGATTTTCTTGAGCGATACACGATCACGTACGCCGATCCTGCCACGGCCGCTCTTGAAATCGGTTTCGGTGGTGTAGATCACGTCGCCGCTCAGGCTGGTGATGGCGTGGCCATTCAGGCGTGCGGTGGAGGCATCGTCCTCAAGGCTGATCTGTCGGCTCACCGCGCCTTGAGCATCGATTCGCATTAGCCAGGCACCGGGACGAACTCCGGTCACCAGCAGGCTGCCATCCGCTTCTGGCAGCAGGCCGTGCGGACGCGTCGGCAAGGGAACGGCATGGCGAATTTCCAGCTTTTTCTTCTGCCAGTCCGCCGCCAGCACCCCGCCAAAATACGTGTCGCCAGGATTCGGCCCACGCCATGCGGCAGCGATCAAAGCCGAACGTACTTCGCCCCCGGCGGCAGAGGCCAGCCCGATTTGCGGCAGCACGCCGCAAACCCCGAGCATTTTTAGAAAGTGACGTCTGTTCATACTCATCATTATTCGTCTCCCCGCTTAGCGATAGCCGGCTCGGTCGAGCAGCTTCTGGGCCGCCACGACATTTTTTGCCAGCGCGCCAATCGGCAGGGTGTCGGCCTTGAAACGGCCCATCGCCTCCAGCGCCGGGTTGCCGGTCACCACACTGGCCACCACCGGCCATTCATTATTGCCATCGGCGAAGTAACGCTGAGCCTCATCGCTGGCCAGGTATTCGAGGAACTTGACTGCTGCTTCGACGTTCTTCGAAGTCTTGACCACGCCGGCACCAGAAATATTGATGTGCGTACCGTGATTCGCCTGGTTGGGCCAGACGATGCCGACCCGTTCCATCATCCGGCGCTCTTCGACCTTGTCTGAACGGATCAGGCGTGCAAGGTAGTAGGTATTCGACACCGCCACTCCGCACTCACCCACGGCGACCGACTTGATCTGGTCAGTATCGCCACCCTTCGGCGCCCGGGCGAAGTTGGCGACGACGCCTCTGGCCCACTCTTCGGTCTTCGCTTCACCATCATGCGTAATCAGCGAGGCGACCAGCGACAGGTTGTAGGGATGTGAGCCCGAACGGCTGCAGACCTTGCCCTTCAACTTCGGGTCGGCCAGCGATTCGTAAGTCGCCACATCCTCGGCCTTGACCGCGCTGCGGTTGTAGATGATGACGCGTGCCCGGGTCGAGAAGGCAAACCAGGTATCGGTGTGCAGGTGCGCCGGGATGCGACTTTCCAACAGCTTCGACTTGACCGGTGCGAACAAGCCCAAAGCATCCGCATTGGCCAGACGCGCCGCATCGACCGTGATGAACACATCGGCCGGGCTGTTGGCGCCTTCGTTGCGGATACGCTCCATAAGCTCGTCTTCCTTGCCATCGATCCGGTTGATCTTGATGCCGGTCTGCCTGGTGAAGTTGTCGTAGAGTTTCTCGTCTGTCTGGTAATGGCGGGCAGAATACAGGTTAAGGATTTTTTCCTGCGCCTGCACACCAACACTCGCCAGCACTGCCAGCGCGACCAGGGCCAATTGCTTTTTCATGAACGTGACTCCGTTGCGATCAGAATTTGTACTCAGTGCTCAGGATGAAACGACGAGCCTGTCCAGGCACGGTAAAGCCGCCGTTGTCATACAGGGCGTCGTAATACACCTTGTCAAACAGGTTCTGAATATTGAACTTGACCGTGTATTTCGGCTGTTCGTAGGCCACCATGGCATCCCAGCGCGTGTAGGAGTCCACCCAGTTCGGGTTGAAGGCCGCCGTACCGGTCGGGGCACCGCCGTAGCGCCGGCTCTTGTACTCCATGCCGCCGCCGACCTTGAAGCCGTGTGGCAATTGGTAAGTCGTCCACAGGTTGAACGTTTTGCGCGGCGTATTGCGCGGCGACTGGCCGATGAAGTTGGGATTGCCGTTACCTGGCGCCACCTCGAGAATTTCAGCGTGGATGTAGGAGATGCCGCTGAACACCTCCCAGTTGTCGGTAATCCTTCCGGCCATCTCAAGTTCGACGCCATCCGACTGGCGCTTGCGGGTCAGGATGCTTGCGGCGGACTCCAGGTCAGTATTGCGCTCCCAGTCCTTGATGGCGCGATAAAGCGAGGTGCGCAGAGAGAGGTTGCCATCGGCCAGTAGCCACTTGCTTCCCAGCTCCAGCACCTTGGAACGCTCGGCCGGATATTGGCTACCGGACAACTGGTAAAGGTCGGCCGTCGGGCTGAAGGAATCACTCCATCCGGCGTAGTAATGCTGTGCCGCCGTCGGTTGCCACGAAAGGCCAGCACGGTAGCTGTTTTCGCTGAAGTTGCCGCTAAAGGCTGCGTTGGTGAAATACTCCGAACGCATCATGTCGCGGCGGACGCCGACGGTCATCTTCCAGTCCGGAATGAACTCGACGCTGTCCTGCACGTAAGCGCTGTAGGTTTCGCCCTTGTAGGTCGCTGGCGCTGCCGTCGTATATTGACCCGGCTTGTACAGCGGATTGGTTGCGGTTCCCAGGTTGCGCAGCGCCCAGCGAATCGAGTCTTCGTTGAGGTACTCGACACCGGTAATCAATTCGTTCTTGAGGCCGAATAGCGTAAAGGCCGTGTTCAGGTCGCTCTGCAATACATAGTTGTCAGTCTCGAACTGGCGAGTCTTGGCCTGTTGCTGCGTACTGTTGGCTGTCAACGTCCCTTGACCGGCCACCGCCCAGTAGGACCGCTTGTAGTTGGCCGCCCGCAGCACGGTGCGCCACTGGGTATCCGGCGAGATCTTGAACAGGTAGTTCAAGGTGGAGACATTAGTCTCGCTATCATCGAAATTGCCATCCACGCCGTAATAGTTTCCAGCCTTGGCCATCGCCTCGTTCGGACGCCGCCCACTGAACGGGATCCCGTAATCCGCGCGGTCTTGCGTCTTGACCCACAAATGGCTCAGCGTCACCTCATGGTTGGTTCCCAGACCGAAGGAAATGCTCGGTGCGAAGCCCATGCGATGCACTTCCGGCTCGGTGCCGGTATAGGGATTGGTCCGTGAGCTGCCTTCATCACGATTCATCACGTTGATGCGGAAGGCCGTCGTATCACCGATCCGCTGGTTGAGGTCAGCCTTGAGCTCCTGGAAACCGTCAGTGCCGATGCCAACACCCACCTTGTTGATGCCGTACAGCATCGGCGTCTTGCTGACCTGGTTGATCACGCCGCCGGCCTGACCGCGACCGAACAGCATGGCCGCCGCACCGCGCAGCACATCGACTTGTTCCAGATTGAAGACTTCACGGTTGTATTGGGCGGTATCACGAATGCCATCGAGATACATGTCGCCAAAGGTATAAAACCCGCGCAGGTTCATGTTGTCGCCGGAACGCCCACCTTCGGCGGCATTGAAGGTCAAGCCAGAGACATTGCGCAGTGCCTCGCGCAGCGAGTTCGCTTCCTGCTCCTCGATCAGCGCCTGGGTCACCGTAGTGATCGCCTGCGGCACATCGTGCGGATCCTGCAGCACCTTGCCGACGCGGGTCTTGGTTGCGCGATAGCCATCCGGCTGATCCTGCGTGGCGGTAACGGTCACCGCCTTCAGGGTCTTGTCATCCTCGGCCCAGGCGGAGCCGCTGATCGTGAACAGTGCTGTGGCAACAGCGGCTGCCACAGGCAGCATTTTACTGAACGGCAGGGGCACATCCGAGGGGGAGAAGGAGGAAGCAGACGAGGCCTTGCGACCCGGAGTTTTGGCAGTTTTCACAGGCAAACCTTTTTCTAGTCAGTCGGTAATGGCTGGCTGGCATAAAGGCTGGCTTGCCGAACGTTGGGTTCGTATCCGCGACAACCCTGGCGTGAAAAAGTCAGAATCACAATCCTGAACACACCGAGTTGTTGCAAACGCAAATGCGAATATATCGCATTTGCAAATTAGAAACAACTTGCTTCTACCCACCGTTTATTAATACGGGCGCGAAGGGTTGTTTAGTGCATCAGAACGTCAGATGACGTCGATACCTGGCTCGCCTTCAGTCATTTCGCCGATGACCGAAACGTGTGAAAAGCCGTGCTGAAGGAACAGGGAGAGCACTTCGGTGACCGTGTCAGCCGAGCAGGAAACCAGCAAACCGCCCGATGTCTGGGGATCGCTCAGCAAAGTCTGGGCAATGTTTTCCAGACCGCCGACAATTCGTACGCCGTCTCCGTAGCTCGCCCAGTTGCGGCCGGACGCGCCAGTCACCAAACCGGCTTGCGCCAGCTCGCGAGCCCGCGGCAACATGGGCAAATCCGCGTATTTCACCGTCGCCCGCAGGCCACTGCCCTTACACACTTCCAGCAAGTGGCCGGCAAGTCCGAAGCCGGTGACATCGGTGACAGCATGCACCCCATCCAGACAGGCCAGTACCGGTCCCGGCGTATTAAGCTGCGTCGTGGTCTCAACCATGGCTTCGTAATCCTTGGCCTGGAGTTGATCCTTTTTCAGCGCCGCGCTGTAGATACCGACGCCCAACTGTTTGCCGAGCACCAGCTTGTCGCCCGGCTTGGCATCCGAATTGCGCTTCAGGTGCTCCGGATTGACCAAGCCAATGGCCACCAGACCATAGATGGGTTCTACGGAGTCAATCGTATGGCCGCCGGCAATCGGGATTCCCGCTGCCCGGCAGACATCCTCGCCGCCCTGCAGTATCTTGCCGATGGTTTCCAGTGGCAGGACATTGACCGGCATGCCGACCAAAGCCAGGGCAAAGAGCGGCGTCCCGCCCATGGCGTAAACATCCGAGATGGCATTGGTCGCTGCGATGCGCCCGAAATCGTACGGATCGTCGACAATGGGCATGAAAAAATCGGTGGTCGCGACAATCGCCTGTTGCGCGTTGATCTGATAGACCGCGGCATCGTCGCTGGTCTCGGTGCCGACCAGCAGCTGCGGCGGGATGATGCTACCCGTGGTTCCGGCCAGAATTTTCTGGAGGACGGCAGGCGCGATCTTGCAACCGCAGCCACCACCATGGGAAAGCTGGGTAAGTCTGATTTTTTCTTCCGGCACGGCTGTTCTTTCGGGAAATGCTTGTTGATCGTTGTTTATTCGGCGTCGAAGCCCGCATCCTCGATCGCATTGACCAGCGCGTCGCGGGTCACTACCTGCTGATCATAGGCTACGCGGCCTTCGGCGGCCTCGAGCGAGACCTCGGCGCTACTGACGCCGGCCATGGCGCTGAGCACCCCGGTGATGTTCTTGACGCACCCCTGGCAGCTCATGCCGCTAATCTTGATCACGGTGTTTTCCATTGCTGTTACCTGTTGATGAATGGTTGAAGACGCAGCATATCGGCCATTCCATCCGCCGACATCGGGCGACTGAAATAGTAACCCTGCGCCATGTCACACCCCATTTTACGCAACAGCGCCAATTGTTCGACTTTTTCTACGCCTTCGGCCAGCACGGTCATGCGCAGACTGCGCCCCATGCTGACGATGGTCGAGGCGATCGCCCAGTCATCCGGATCGGTTTCGAGGTCATTGACGAAGGAACGGTCAATCTTCAGTTTGCCGACCGGGAAGCGCTTCAGGTAAGCCAGTGATGAATAGCCCGTGCCAAAGTCATCGAGCGAAAGTTCAACCCCCATCCGATGCAGGGCCGACAGGGTTCCCATGTGAATCTCCGCATCGTGCATCACGGTGCGTTCGGTCAGTTCGAGCTCAAGGCGACTGGCGTCCAGCCCCGAGGTGGCCAGCGCGCCCGCCACCATCTCGACAAAACCGGCCTGACGGAACTGCACGGGAGCGACGTTGACGGCCATGCAGATCGGGGGAACCCCGTCGTCACACCACGCTTTTGCCTGTCGACAGGCTTCGCAGAGCACCCAATCGCCGATCGGATTGATCAATCCCGTTTCTTCGGCGACATGAATGAAACGATCCGGCATGATCAAGCCAAGCTCCGGATGCAACCAGCGGATCAGCGCCTCAACGCCGATGATCAGACCTGTTTCCAGATTCACCAGCGGCTGGTAGTGCAGGACAAATTCGTTCTGAACCAATGCCCGTCGGAGGTTACTTTCCATCAGCAAGCGATCGAGCGTGGTCGTGTTCATCTCGCTCGAATAGAACTGGAACGAGTTACGACCCATTTCCTTGGCCCGGTACATGGCGGTATCGGCATTGCGCAACAAGGCTTCCAAGTCACCGCCGTCGTTAGGGTAGATGCTGATCCCGAGCGATGGCGTCACCGTCAGCTCATGCCCTGCCACCTCGAAAGGCCGGGAGAAAACATCTACCAGACGCCGCGCCACTTCGGCCGCCGCACCGGTATGGAAGCCCGGCATGGCGAAAATGAATTCATCCCCCCCCAGACGGGCCAGCGTATCGATGCGTCGGACCACACCATCCAGACGCCGGGCGACCTGACACAGCAATTCGTCACCAACGCTGTGCCCTAGCGAATCATTGACACGCTTGAAATGGTCGAGGTCGAGGAAGATGACAGCAATTTCGGATGCCTCTCGCTCAGCCGCAGCGAGCATCTGCTCAAAACGCTCGCGCAACAATCGGCGATTGGGCAAGCCGGTAAGAACATCGTAGTCAGCCAGCTCGCGGATTCTCTGTTCAGCAAGCTTCTGCGCCGAAATATCCAGCACGGTGCCGACAGAAGCCGGCAGCCCGCCGATCTCCGATGGCGACCCAAGCACCATGATCGGAAAGGTCGAGCCGTCCTTGCGTACTCCGGTCAATTCATAATTGTGGCCAACGACACCGGCAGCCCGTAACTGCATCTGCTCAATCACAAATGCATGCTGTTCGGGAATGATGAGATCAAGCGGCCCCAAGCGGTCAAGCAACTCCTCGCTGGAATAACCAAACATGCGCAGCAGGAACGGATTAACGTACTTGAAGCGCTGATTCTGGAGCACGAAGATACCGACCTGGGCAGCCTCCATCGTGCTCCGGAACATTGTTTCCTGCTCGGTCATTGCCGTAGCACTTCCCGTCGTTCCCGCATCGCCATCAGAAAGCAGTTGTTCAATTATCTTTTCCCCGACCCCTATGGTCATCGAAACTCCATTCCTACCGTCCAGTCTGGCTTTTAGGCCGCCAGCGCTTGAGCAGAAGCGAGTTCGAAACCACTGAAACCGAACTCATTGCCATCGCCGCTCCCGCCACCACCGGGTTGAGCAAACCCAAAGCCGCCAGTGGAATTCCCAACACATTGTAGATGAAAGCGAAGAAAAGATTTTGCCGTATTTTCCCCAAGGTGGCCGCCGATAGGGCGATAGCATCCGACACCCCTAGCAGGTCACTGCGTATCAATGTTAAATCTGCTGCCTCGATGGCTGCATCCGAACCCGCCCCGATGGCGAAGCTGACATCTGCCGCAGCAAGAGCCGGCGCATCGTTGATACCGTCGCCCACCATGGCCACGATCCCGCCGCCTGCCTTCAATTCCTGAACCGCCGCCGCCTTGTCACCGGGCAGGATGCCCGCCCGGAATTCATCGATGCCGGCCTCTGCCGCAATTGCCGCCGCTGTTGCGGCATTGTCGCCAGTCAACATCACCACCCGGATGCCGCGCTCGCGCAATCGGCTTACGGCGAGGCGCGAAGTTGGCCGCAGAGCATCAGCCACAGCAAAAATAGCCAGGGTCGATTCACCCTCGTTCAATGCCACGACCGTTTTGCCTGCCCTTTGCAACTCACCAACCACCGGGTCGGCCGCCAGCCCCAGCCACGTCGGCGAACCGAGGCGCAATGCCCGCCCGTCAATCTGGCCTTCGATGCCACAACCGGGAATTGCCTTGAAGCCAGTCACTTTTCTATCGTCACCCCCCGGTTGAACTGCAGCTCCGGCCGCCACAACAGCCTTGGCCAACGGGTGTTCGGAATTCTGCTCCAGCAAGGCCGCCAGGCAGAGCGCGTCGTTGCCAGCCAGAGCGCGCGGCACAACATCGGTCACCTGCGGCAAGCCACAAGTCAGCGTGCCGGTCTTATCCAGCGCCAGCACGGTGATGCGTTCCGCCCGTTCGAGTGCCTCGGCATTCCTGACCAGAATGCCGGCCCTGGCCCCCTGCCCGGTTCCGACCATGATTGCGGTCGGTGTGGCCAGACCCAGCGCACACGGACAAGCAATGACCAGCACGGCCACGGCATTGACCAAGGCCTCGGCAAACTCGCCGGAATATATCCACCAGCCGACGAAGGTCACAAGCGCAATGGCACACACCGTCGGCACGAAGATCGAAGAAATCTTGTCAGCCAGACGCTGCACCGGCGCTTTCGATCCTTGCGCCTCGCCGACCAGCCGGATAATGCCGGCCAGCAAGGTGTGCTCACCAACGCCGGTGGCCCGGCAACTCAAGGCGCCCTGGCCGTTGGCTGTGGCGGCAAAGACCTTGTCACCCGCCCGCTTGCCCAACGGCATGCTTTCGCCAGTCAGCATGGCCTCATTGACGCTGGACTCACCATCGATCACCTCCCCGTCAACCGGCACGCTTTCGCCCGGACGAACCAGGAAGACATCGCCCGGCATCAACGCCTCGACCGCCATCTCCACCCACTGGCCATCGCGCTCGACACGTGCCGTCTTCGGCTGCAAGCGGATCAATGACTCGATGGCTTCGGAGGTTCTGGCCTTGGCCCGCGCTTCGAGCAACTTGCCCAGCAGCACCAGCGTGATCACCGCCGCCCCGCCCTCAAAATAGACGTGCTGGTTGAGGCCAAACAAAGTCACCACCGTCGAAAAACCCCAAGCCATGCTGGTACCCAGGGCGACCAGCACATCCATGTTGGCGCCACCACCACGCAGGGCCTTATAGGCACCATCATAGAAACGCCAGCCAATCCAGAACTGGACCGGCGTCGCCAGCACCAGTTGCAGCCAGCGCGGCAATTCGTTTTCGTGACCATGCTCGCCAAACATGAACAGCATCTGGCCGACCAGCGGCAAGGTGAGCGCCACGGCAATCCAGAAGCGCCGGATTTCCCGGCGATAGACAACCAATTTCTCAGCCTTTTCGCGTTCGCGCGTCTGGCCATCGACCAACTCGGCCGTGAACCCGGCCTTCGCCACCGCCGCCACCACGGCAGCCTCATCGGCCGCGGCCGACAATCGCACCCGGGCGCGTTCGGCCGCCAGATTGACATTGGCCTGCATGCCGGCCTGCCGGTTCAGAACTTTCTCGAGACGCGCCGAGCAAGCAGCGCAGGTCATGCCACCGATAGCGAACTCGACAACCCGGCCCCGATCGGCCTCGTCGGTCATTTGACCAGCAACACCGGGCAGGGTGAAAGGTGCAACACACGCGTCGCCACCGAACCCATCACCATGCCGGCCGCCGCACTGCGGCCATGCGTCCCCATGATGATCAGGTCGCAGGCCTGTTCGCCTGCCATCTTGCTGATCACCTCGGCTGGCTGACCGACATGGATATGCGTTGTATGAAAGCGCCCGGCCGCATCCAGCTTCCGCTGTGCCTCGGCGAGCTGCTCCTGCCCTTCTTCCAGATAATAGGCATGCAAGGTTTCCTTGCCGACGTGGGCCTGTACCCGGCCAATCGGAATCGGCGCATGGACATGCAACAAGTGAATTTCCGGCACATCGCGGAACCAGGCTGCATGGCTGATCAGGTGATCGACGGCGCGCAGCGCGCAGGCCGAACCATCAACCGGCAACAATATTTTCATGGTGTTTCCTATCCTAAAGCCCGCCTGACAGACGCATCAGGCCGAGGAATCCGTATAAGCCAAAGCCTAGCACCAACAGGCCGGAGAGGGTACGCACAATAGGACGACGGACGAACTCGTTGAGCCTGGCCAGCACTATGCCGGCCAGCAAAAGGTTGGGCAAGGTACCGAGCCCGAAGGCCAGCATCGTCAGGGCACCACGCTCGGCCGAACCGGTACTGAGCGCCGTTGCCAATGCGCTATAGACCAGACCGCAGGGCAGCCAGCCCCACAACACGCCCAGCGGAAAAGCCTGCGCCACGCTACGCACGGGAAGAAAACGACGGGTCAAGGGTTGCAAGCGTCGCCAAAGGCTCTGGCCGGCTCGCTCGGTAAAGGCCAGCGCCTTGGTGACACCGAGCAAATAGAGGCCCATCGCCACCAGCATCAGGTTGGCAATGAAATAGAGAATCAGGCGAGCCGGCACCTGGCCTTCAAGCCCCATGCTGGCAGCCCCCAGCGCCCCGGCGATTGCGCCGGCCAACGCGTAGGAAAAAATGCGCCCGCCGTTGTAGGCAAGGTGCATGGACCAGCGCGCTTGCCCTCCCATCGAGAGGGCGCCAACAATGCCACCGCACATGCCGACACAGTGTGTGCCGCCGAGCAGGCCAACAAGAAAAAGCGCGAGATAGCCGGAATCAGGCATCGTGCAAACCAGTAGTCACCGAAGCGGGCAGTTTACTCCGCCCACCCGGCACTACGCACGGCAATCAGATGACTTTGGAGTAGGTCGCCCGTTGGCGTCCGGCCCGCAGATAGCGGTCGAAGACCATGGAGATGATGCGCACCAGCAAACGTCCGGGCGGCAGGACAGTGATCCACTCGCGATCAATCTTGAGCAAACCGGCCCGCTCCATCTCCTTCATGTCTTCCAATTCAGCCTCGAAATACTGGCGGAAGTCGATCAGGTGGGCGCTTTCAATGCTCTCGATGGACAACTCGAAATGGCACATCAGCGCCTGGATGATAGAACGGCGCAGGATATCGTCGGCCGTCAGTTCGATGCCACGGAAGACAGGCAAGGTATCGGTATCCAGACGATCGTAGTACTCGTCTGCCGTCTTGACGTTCTGGTAGTAGGTGGGCCCGACCTTGCTGATCGACGAAATGCCGAAAGACAGCATGTCGCAATCGGCGTAAGTCGAATAACCCTGGAAATTGCGGTGCAGGCGGCCCTGACGCTGAGCAACCGCCAATTCGTCGTCCGGCTTGGCAAAGTGGTCCATACCGATGAAGACATAACCCGCATCGGTCAGCTTCTTGATCGCCAGTGCCAGAATCTGCAACTTGGTATCGGCAGACGGCAGATCAGACTCGTTGATCCGGCGCTGCGGCTTGAACATGCTGGGCATGTGTGCATAATTGTAGATCGACAGGCGGTCAGGATCCATCGCCAGAACGCGCTCCAGCGTCCGATTGAAACCCATCACCGTCTGGAACGGCAACCCGTAGATCAGATCGACCGAAACCGACTTGAAGCCATTGGCCCGGGCATCGCGGATCACACTGTAAGTTTCTTCCTCGCTCTGCACGCGGTTCACCGCGACCTGAACGCGCTCGTCGAAGTCCTGAACCCCGACGCTCATGCGGTTGAAACCGAGTTCGCCCAGCAAGGCAACCGTCGCCGTATCCACCTTGCGCGGATCGACTTCAATCGAATATTCACCGCCATCGAGCAGCTTGAAATGCTTGCGTGTTTCGCCCATCAACTGGCGCATCTCGCTGTGCGACAGGAAAGTCGGCGTACCGCCACCCCAATGCAACTGGATGACCTCGTGCTCACCATCACGACCTTCCAGCGCCGCCGCCTGAATATCAAGCTCCTTGGCCAGATACTTGAGGTATTTGCCGCTCCGCCCGTGATCTTTGGTAATGATCTTGTTACAGGCGCAGTAATAGCAAATAGTGTTACAGAACGGGATGTGGAAGTATAATGAGAGTGGCCGGCTGATCCCGCCAATGTTGCGTTTGCCAAGCCAAAGCTTGGCAGCATCGGAGTCGAATGCCTCGACAAAACGATCGGCCGTCGGATAAGACGTGTACCGGGGGCCGTTGACGTCAAAACGGCGAATGATCTGCGGATCGAAGACGAGGTTTTCAGTTGCGAAATTCATTAGGCAAGCCATCAAAAGTTGTTCGGATTATGTTCGGATGGCATGGTTTTGCTGTTGACTTGGATCAAGCTAACGCAGGTTGCCAATGGCACAAACACACCCATTAAATCAGGAAATCTCGCTGTCCGTCATCAAGACGGCCTGCTCGAACTGCAACCTGCGCGAACTGTGCCTGCCCTTCGGGCTCAGCATCGAGGAACTTGAGCGCCTCGACGACATGGTTTCCACCCGTCGCCGTATCAAGCGAGGCGACCACCTCTACCGCGCCGGTGAGGGTTTTGACGCCATTTACGCCATCCGCAGCGGCTTCTTCAAGACAGACGTGCTGCTCGAAGATGGCCGCGATCAGGTAACCGGTTTCCAGATGGCCGGCGAATTGCTCGGCCTCGACGGGATCAGCACCGAACACCACACCTGCAACGCGATCGCGCTCGAAGACAGCGAGATCTGCGCCATTCCGTTTTCCCGCCTTGAGGTACTGTCGCGGGAAATCCACACGCTGCAACACCACTTTCACAAAGTGATGAGCCGGGAAATCGTTCGCGACCATGGCGTAATGATGCTGCTCGGCACCATGCGCGCCGAAGAGCGGCTGGCTGCCTTCCTGCTCAACCTGTCGCAGCGCTTCACTGCACGGGGTTTCTCGCACGCCGAGTTCTACCTGCGCATGACGCGTGAGGAAATCGGCAGCTATCTTGGCCTGAAACTGGAAACAGTGTCTCGAGCCTTCTCAAAGTTTCAGGAAGAAGGCTATATCGCCGTCCAGCAGAAGCACATCCGGATTCTCAACGTCAATGGCCTGAAGGCCTTGATGAATCACCGTAGCTGAACTGGCGCGACTGTCCATCCGAAGCGCGCCAGTTCAGCGGCCCGCGCGGTGATTCGCCGCAACAATTCCGATGCCTGTCGGCGGCTTGGCGTGCCATCGCCGGGCGAGCGGTATGCAAGCATGATTTCGGCAGTGCCAACCCGGCTGTACAGGGCAATCGACAGCGGGCACACCGCCAGTTGCTCGACCGCTTCCTGGACCATCTGCCAGGCCAGTGCACCGCTGCAGAACTGAACAATTTCTGCTTCGCGGAACGGTGTCATTGCTCCCTTGTGCCCGGTACCCTGCAACATCTGGTTGAATGGCAAGATGGCCCCGACAACCAGCCCCTCTCCCTCGATGACCTCGACCAATGCATCGCGTGTTGCGGCGTAGCTGCTATTGGCAACCAGGTAGGTGATGACATCGCCTGCAGCCCATGCCGGCACTGCCGATGAAACACAGAGACACAGGATGCAAGCAAAAAAAGGGGGCACCCCGCAGGACGCCCCAAACAGATGTAAGAATGACATCTGACGCAAGAATAACTCCTGAACGAGGAGCATCTACAACGATGCCCCCGTAATCCAGCCAAATGATTTAGAAGGCGTGCTTTATACCCATAGCAAAGCCATTGACGCCCGTACCGGAAAGCCCGGCCGAATTGCCCATCGGGTTAATCGTGAAAGAAGCGTTGCGCTCATTCTTGATATGCGCGTAATCGGCGTACAGTTCTGTACGCTTAGACAGCGCATAGCGGGCACCGATTGCCCACTTGCTGGCATCGGCTTCGCTGAGTGTCTTGTCCTTGACCTGGCCGTAGCTAGCAAGAAGCTTGGCCTTGCCAACCGGCACAGTAGCGCCGACAAACCAGTTGCGGCGATCATACTCTTGCCCGGCCGCCAGTCCGCCCAGATTCTGCAAACCGGCGGTAGTGGCATCAAGATCGATATTGCCGCCAATCAGCGAGTTCTGCTGCCCCTTGATCACATCGTAAACACCACCGATCTTGACGACGCCGAAATCGTAGGATACGCCACCGGTAGCCACATACAGACGGCTATCCGATAGACCTGCCGCCTTGGTGGTTTCATAGTCCAAATCAACGCTCAAGGGGCCATTGGCGTAGATCAGGTTTACGGAGAACAAGCGGTCGTCGGCATTGCTGCTGCCGGTAATGGGGCTCACACCATTGGTATGAACGCCTTTCAGACTGCCTTCGTTGCCCTGGGTATTGGTGGCAGTCGCCAGAATCAGCGTAAAGCCGTTCCAGGCGGGAGAGATGTAGGCGATGGCGTTGGCCGCACGGTCGTACTGGGTGGTCATCGAGGCGAAATTGCCGACCGAGTAGTTGGTGAACGGGTTGTACTTGCCATAAATCCCGTATCGCAGGCCATCAAGATAACCGGCAACGACAGTACCGAACCCACCGGTCAGGCCAACGTAAGAGTGACCAGCCTGGTTCAGGCCACCGCCAGTGTCGGGATTAAAACGATATTGGATATCGAACAGAGCCTTTAGGCCATTTCCGAGATCTTCAACGCCCTTGAAGCCCAAGTGACTGAAGGATGCGGCTTGACCGGTGAAATTGCGAGCCTGGTTGGTCGTACCCACGTTGCCGCTGGCCGGCACGGCGCCGTTGCTGCCGCTGGTAGTCATCAATCCCATATCAATGTTGCCGTAGATGGTCACGTTGGATTGGCCAAAGGCAGCGCCGGAAGTGGCAGCGGCGATAGCCAGGGCGATAATTTTCTTCTGCATGAATTGTCTCCAGATATTTATACCGAAATACGCCCAACCCCCTCGGGCGCGGCGACTTCCCCCCAAGCACCGCAAGCGGCGGCAGCAAGGATGCACATCTATTGCGAAGCTCATGCCAGGGCGAGAAAAACGTCACAAATAAAACTAACCGATTGATATAAATAAGTTTTATACGTAGCCAACGGAAACACCTAAAAAATCCCGAACAACCGAATGCTCATTATTTGGACAGCACATGACCTATTGCCCCAAAAAACAACACCCAAAACGGCAGACAATAAAATGCCCGGCACACAGCCGGGCAAGTTGGGACATGAGGTAATTCAGAAAACGTAGCGGGCACTGACCCCGGCCAACCAGCTCCGTCCCGGCGCCGATTCATAGAAGCGACTGTTGCTGTCGCCGACGATCACCGAACCGACGTACTGGCGGTCGAAAATATTGTCGAAGCGCAGGAAGCCACGCAGGCTGAGCGGGCCGTATTTGCGATCGATGCCGACGCGCAGGTTGGCGATGGCATAGCCCGGCGCTGCTTTCTGGAGGTTGCTGTCCTCGACATAGACCTTGCTGCGGATGATGCCTTCGACCGCGGCGTGGAAGCCGGTCGGCTGATGTTTCCAGGCCACTTCGCCAAACAGGTTCTGGGCGGCAACACCCGGCAGGCGGCTACCGGCACTGACCGCACCGGTCGAGGTGGTGAATCGCTCGGCGTAATGGGCATCAAGGTAGGTATAGGCCAGGCGACTGCTCAATTGCTCCGCCCAGCGCGTATCGAATGCCATCTCCAGACCGCGCCGCTCTGTCTTGCCAGCGTTCTGGTAGGCCGTCCGGCCACCACTGCTCGACAGCACTACCAGTTCATCCTGGGTCTTGATCTCGAACAGCGCCACATCGAGGCGGCTGGCAGCGCCGAGCATGGCCTTGAGGCCAGTTTCGTAGTGCATGCTGGTTGCCGGCTTCAGCGAGAAATTGAACGAGCCGCCGCCATCCGAATAAAACATCTCGTTGAAGGTCGGAGCCTCGAAGCCGCGCGCCGCACTGGCGTAGAAATTGACGCTGTCAGTCAGGCGGTAGAGGGCAGCGACGGTCGGCGTGGTCTTTTCATAGCTAATGCGACCGCTGTCGTCGCCGTTGCCGGTCACCATGTAGCGGTCATCCACCTTGAAGGCGATGCGGCTATGACGCAGGCCGCCGCTGAAGGTCCAGCGCTCGCCCTGCCATTCGGCCTGAGCGTACTGATCGAAGGTCGCAACGCGATCCTCCTCGTTGCGTCGCAGGCGCCCCGTCACACCGCAAAGGTTGGCAATACAGTTGGCCGGCACACCACTACCGACAAAGTTCTCGTAGCCTTGCCGATCATCGGTGGCCTGCTCATAGTCAAAACCGACCGTGGTCGTCAGGCGACCACCGGCCAGCCCGAAACGCCCGGTCCAGCGACCGGACAAACCGGCAAATTCGCGGTCGAAGTCGATGATGCCGCCGGACTGCTTGGCAGGCGCCTGCGCTCCGACCGGGATCGACTGGTATTGAGTGGTCGAGCGCTGCCCGGCATAGGCCGAAACCTGCACGGTGTGATCTCCAAAGCGATGCTCGTAGCTGATTCCCCCCTGCGCGTGGTCGATACTCTTGCGGGTGTCGTAAGCCAGCGCCGGGTAGTTGTTGCGAGCAGCATCCCAGGCCACACCACGCGGATTGGCCTGAAACTCCTTCCACTGCAGGCCTTGCGGGTCCTGTGCATCCTGCCGGAAGGTGTTGGCAAGCAGCGTCAGCTTGCCATCCTGGCTCGGCCGGAAGGTGAGCTTGGCCATGGTCTGGTCGCGTTCGGCAGCACTGTGGTCGCGGTAGCCATCGGTCGCAAAACGCGAAGCATCGATGACGTAACCAATGCCCCCTGCCTCGCCTTGGGCGCTGATGTCGCTTTTCCAGGTGCCATAGCTGCCGGCGGCGAAGCTGCCTTCGACACTGGGCGCCCCCTTGCCATCCGGCGTGAACATCTGGATCACGCCGCCAGCATGGTTGCCGTAGATGGCCGACATCGGCCCGCGCATGACTTCGATCCGCTCGGCCCGGTCAAGATTGAAGGTGGCCGCCTGCCCCTGCCCATCGGGCATCGAGGCCGGAATGCCGTCGCTGACCAGGCGAATACCTCGCACGCCAAAGGCCGAACGAGCGCCGAAACCGCGCGAGGAAATCTGAAGATCCTGCGCGTAGTTCTGACGGTTCTGCACCGTAACACCGGGCACCGAGGCAAGTGCTTCGGAAACATTGACCCGAGCCTGATCAGCGCCGATTCTGGCGGCATCAACGACATCGACTGCGGCCGGCAGGTCGAAGCTATTGTGCTCGACGCGGCTGCCAGTCACGACGACCGAGTCCAGTGTCAGCGCAGCATCGGCCATGGCAAGACCGGAAAAAGCTGCGGCCAGCAGGCTGACAAGATGGCAAGGCCGGGCAAGTCGGGAAGGAAGGTGCTTTGTCATTTTGTCTCCTGGATAAGCGAGGCAACCCCTCAGTTGCCGTGGAGACCATTATTCTCAAACGTCGGGCCCGGCACATCGTGACAATCGCCCGAGTTGCCTACAGAAAATCATTAGAACAAAAGCAGCAGGCAACGATCCGGATTCCTTGTTGCCAGGAGGCGCTCGGCCAGGGCCTGAAAAACAAAAGGCCCACTCCGAAGAATGGGCCTTTTGGCAGCATCGACGACGATGAAGAATCGTCGCCAACGCGATGTCTGGAGCGGCAGAAGAGTCTCGAACTCTCGACCTCAACCTTGGCAAGGTTGCGCTCTACCAACTGAGCTACTGCCGCTTTTTGGCTCCCCGACCTGGGCTCGAACCAGGGACCTACGGATTAACAGTCCGGCGCTCTACCGACTGAGCTATCGAGGAAAAGGCGCGCATTATAAATCGCTCTCGCAGCTTTGCAAGCCCCCAAGGTGAACAAAGTCATACTCGTTCGCCTGGGGTGAATCTTGCGAGTCAGCTTTCAGTCTATTCCGGCTGGTGCTGTTTCAATTTCGGCACGCTGGGAATGCGTATGCGCTTCCCTTCGACCACAATCAGGCCAAGCGAACTCAATTCGTGCAGGATGCGCGAAAAATGCTCCTGGGTCAGATTGAGGCGGGAGGCGATCACCCCCTTGGTCACCGGCAGTTCAATCACGACATTCTCGGCGCTGAGCTGACTTTCGGGCAGCGCATGCATGAGATAGCCGATCACGCGCTGCGTTCCGGAATGCAATGAGTAGGACTCGACATCGTTCATCAGCTGATGCAGGCGCCTGGCCATGCCGGCCAGCATTTTCCGGACGAAGCCGTGGTCGTTCTCCAGTTCTTCGTCGATCGCCGACTTTGAAACATGCAGCACCAGCGAATCGTTCAGGGCCTGAGCGAACAGAAAATAAGACTTGCCCATCAGCATGATGGCCTCGCCGAAACTCTGCCCCGGCTGGATGATTTCGACGACTTTCTCAGCCCCTTGCGGAGACGAAATAGCCAGCTTGATCTGCCCGTAAACCAGCACATGGAATCCGTTGCAAGGGTCGCCCGGATGGAACAGGGTGCCCCCCTTGCTGATACGCAGCTCGCGCGTGCTTTTGGCCATTCTGCTGAGTTCTTCCGGCGAAAGCCCTTCAAACAAGGGAATGCGACTCAAAAGATTTTCAATCTGCATCGGCTGGTGGTCCTGCACGCTTCATCCTTCTCTAGGAATTTCAACAATCCAACGGGATTGGTTCTCGGGCATTGTGACTTTTGATATGAGTCAAATCAAGCAATGGGACTGCAAAAGGCATGGAAACGCTTATTTCAAGGATTCAGCCGCCAGCACTTCAAGGATAGCCCTGGCCAGCACCGACGGGTCTTCGGCACCGACGACCACCATTTTCCGGTCCACGACAAACGTCGGCACCATCGAGATGCCGGCAGCGCGCACTTCCGCTTCCATCTCCCGCACGGTATCGACATCTTCAGAGGACGCCAGGTAATCGGCGATCGTTGCCGCCGGATAACCGCATTCAGCCGCAATGCTGACCAGAACGCTAGGATCGCCAACCGGCTCGCCCCGCTGGAACTGGGCGACGAACAGGCGCTCGACCAATTGCGATGCATCGCCGCGCTGTTGCGCCCAGTGGATCAGGCGATGCGCCTGCAAGGTGTTGGCTCGTCGCGCGATCTTTTCAAAGGCGTATTCGAGGCCATAGGGCCGCCCGGCGGCGCGGACCCGCTCGAACAGCGCTTCGACCGGCGCTCGGCCGCCAAATTTCTTTTCGAGAAACGGCAGGTAGGGCTCACCCTCCGGTGGTGTATTCGGGTTGAGGAAAAACGGCCGCCAGCGTTTCTCGCAGACGAAACCCGGAACTTCCTGGCGCACCAGCGCGATGGCGGCATCGAGCCGGCGCAGTCCGATAAAGCACCATGGGCAAACCACATCCGAAACGATTTCGATTGTCAGCATCAACCTGCTTCCGGTCGCTGCAACGTGGCACCGCACGACAGCAACCCTCCTGTTCGAGTGAAAACGCTGCCTGAATGGCCACTCCGGCCCACCTAGACGGCACCTTGGGGTGCGTTGAGCGGCATCAGCGAACGGGCCGACACGATCAGTCGCTTTCGGCATCCCTCGCCGATCTTGCGCTCGACTTCCCACATGGGAAGACCTTTGACCACGCCAATTAGTTCGATCGCGGTCACGACATCACCCAGCTTGATGCAGAGGTACTCTGCGCCACGTTCAATGGAAGACTTCACTTTCATTTGGCCAAATCTCCTGTGGGGTCGACAAGTAACCCATCCTACTGAAGTGCCGCGCCGATAGAAGCGTACAAATTCACAAACACACTTCGATAAAACCGAAGGACTCGATTGCCGTGTTGCGCCCGAGTTGGCGAACCGGGCGATCGGAAATTTCTGACTGGTGTGGCGCTGACTCAGCCGACCGTCTCAACGCACTCGGCCACCCAGCCAAGGGCCTTGATGCAGGCCCTGGCAACCGCCGGTGCCAGGACGCCATTGCCGGCATTGGCAACCGGAAACCAGGTCGCTTCCGGCCAGGCGCGGTGCAACACTTCGGCAGAATGGGTCGTCCATAGCGGATCGGCCAGCCCCTGGACGATGGCGGCCGGCAAATGCCGCAGGCGCTCGACGCCGGCCAGCAATTGCCCTGACGCAATGAAGAAGCCGTGATGCAAATAGTGGAGCTGGAGCCTGGCCTTTGCCAGCCGGGCTTCGTCAGACAAATCCATCGGCGGCGCAGTGTCCAGCAAAGCTGCCTTGTAACTCAGCCAGGCCTTGCTGGCGTTGCCGGCTGCCAGCAGATCATCGCCAAGGATTCGCCTGGCGTAGGCTTCGAGCAGATCATCGCGCTCGTCACTCGGGATAAACGTGGAGAAGCGCTGCCAGGCTGGCCCAAAGCCGGTTGGTGGTGCCTGCAGCAGCGTCTGGACCTCCTGCCGCGAGCCGAGGAAGACGCTGCACAGCACCAGCCCGCAGACCCGTTCGGTGAATAGCTGGGCATAGGCCAATGCCAGAACACTGCCCCAGCCACTGCCGATAACGAGCCACTGCTGAATGCCCAGCGCGTCGCGCACATGCTCCAGGTCACCGACCAGATCGGGCGTGGTGTTGGCGACCAGTTCACCGCTCGGCAAGCTGAGCCCGACACCGCGCGGGTCGACCATGATCACGCGAAAACGCTGGGGGTCGAATAGCCGGCGATGTTCGGGCCGGCTGCCATCGCCCAGGCCCTCATGCAGGAAAAGCACCGGCAGGCCATCGGCCGGACCACACTCCTCGACATGCAGGATGTGCCCATCACCGACCGACATCTGCCGGATGCAGCGCGGCCGGCAGGCCGGGAACAACGGATCGCTGGTGGAGTGGTGCATGCTATGAGGCACTCAATAAAACGGATGCATTTATCCCAGTGACAAAGCGAAAACCACAGCGATACCCAGTGCTATCGCGAGGATTTGCAACGCCGCCACGGGGGCAAAGGCACAGTTTTATGTGCCGAATAGCGTGCACCACACCACTTGACACTCAGGCCTCGAGCAGGCCGTTGCGGACCGCGACCAGCGTCAGCTCGGCGGCATTCTGCGCATTGAGCTTCTGCTTGATGTGATAAAGGTGCGTCCCGACCGTACTCGGACTGAGGCAGAAATCCTCGGCCACTTCGTTGACCGTTCGTCCACCGGCCAGCTTGAGAAAAACCGCCAGCTCCTTCTCGGTCAGCGTTTTGACCGGATTGGCCGTACCGGAAAGCTGGGAAAGCGCGACGGCCTGCGCCAGTTCGGGATCGATGTAGCGCTGATCGGCGGCCACCAGACCGACCGCACGCAGGAACTCCTCCGGCGCCGCCCGTTTGCACAGGTAGCCACGCGCCCCGAGGCGCAGGGCGCGGACCGGGACGATGTTGTCGTTGTGTGCCGAGAGCATCAGCACGCTCGCCTTCGGCTCCCAGACGAGCAGACGCTCCAGTGCCGCCAGGCCGCCGATGCCGGGCATCGAGACGTCCATCACCACGACATCCGGATTGGTTTCGGCGTAGAGGCGAACCGCGCTTTCGCCATTCTCGGCCTCGCCCACCACCGTCGCGCCGGCCCCTTCGAGCAGCAGGCGGAAACCGAGGCGAACCACCGCGTGGTCATCCGCGAGCAGGATGCGCTTGCCTTGCAGAGACTTGTTCATGCGAATTGCTCCTGAAGATGCAGGGAACGAATGTCCGGCAAATGGACAGCGATACGAAAGCCCTGACCGGCCCGGCTGGAAAATTCGAGATGGCCACCCAGCGCGGCGATGCGTTCGCCCATGCCGGTCAGCCCCAGGCCGCAGCCGGCCTGCGCCGAGGGCTTTTCTCCCCGACCACGGCCGTTGTCGGCCAGCGACAGATGCAGGCAGCCGGCCGCGCGCTCAAGACAAAACTCGACCCGGCTGGCATCGGCATGGCGGAGGACATTGGTCAGCCCTTCCTGGACGCAGCGCAAAACGGCACAGGCCAGATCGTCGGCCACCGGCGCATCGCCAATCGCCACCCGGCTGACCAGTTCGATCTCGGGATGCTGCAGGCGCCAGTTGGCGAGGTGATGATCGAGCGCCATCGCCAGCGAACCACCTACCGACGGCCGCAGACGATGCAGGATATTGCGCACGCCGTCCTGCATCTCGCCGGTCACCGCGACGATGCTCTGCGCCGGAATATGCAGCGAGGGCTCATCCGGCGTGCGCTGGACAATCGCCCCGGCCAGGGCGCGAACGGCGGTGATGCCCTGGGCCAGTTCGTCGTGCAACTCACGGGTGATCACCTGCCGCTCGGCCTGCAGACCAGCCTGCATCCGTTCGGCGACTTCGCGCTCGGTATCGAGCCTGACGTTTTCATCGACGGCCGCGCGCAGGCGGTCGGCCATGCCATTGAAGGCATGGGAGATGCGGCCGAGTTCCGGTGTGGCGAATTGCGGCAGGCGCGTATCGAAACGGCCATGCCCCATGCGATCAAGCGCCTGCATGATCTGGTCAAGCGGGCGCAAGGCACGGGCCAGCGCGCCGCAGGCGGCGGCATACAGGGCAAGCAGCAAGAGCATTGCCCAGCCGGCCAACGCCAGCAATTCGTCCCAGGCATCGAGAACGGCGCGCGAGGCATCGGGGTGCAGGCTGAGCTGGAAATCGTCGATGCTGAAACTACGGGTCGGCAGATCGGCCGCCAGCAGGCTGGCAAACCATGCCGGAGCCTGTCGCCCGGCCTTGTAGGTCGGCGGTGGAGAAACATGGCGCAACTCGCCGGCACCATCATGAATCTGCAACACATTGGCGCGCACCCGGCCGATGGCCGTGGCCACGCCAAGCAGCCGCTCGCCTCGCTCGGCTACCGGCAGGTTGTGCAGATCGCCGATGACGACCTTCAGCCATTGCTCCGAAACCCGGGTCGCCGCCTCGACTTCTTCGTGGATCGCGTTGCGCGTGCCGTGTAACCAGAGAGCACCAAGCACCAGCAACAGGCTGGCGGCCAGCCCGGTCAGCACCAGGCCAACGCGGGTCCGCAAGCTTGGCCGATGACTCGCACGGTGCCGCACAAAGCGGAGCAGTGCGGCGAATGGCCTATATCGCATTTTCATTTGCCGCCAAACACGTAGCGCACACCCAGCCAGGCGGCACGCGGCGCGCCGGGAGCGACGAAGGTCTGGCGACGCCAGTCGTCCGGATCGGCCTGGAAGCTGCCGCCGACGAAGGGGCTTTCGGCCAGCGCAGCAGCCGTGGCGTACTTGCGGTCGAAGACGTTGTTGATCTTGGCGAAAACTTGCCAACCGCCGCCGAGTTTCGCTTCGGCATTGAGATTCAGGATGGCGTAGCCGCCGACCTTGCCCGGCCCCTCAAAGGTACGCGTGTTACCCAGCGCATCGTTAAAGGTGCCGCTCTGGTGCTGGTTGTTTTCGTTGCCGCGGGCGTACTGGCTGGAGAAAGCCTGCACGTCGCCGCCGACGCGCAGCCAGCCAGTGGCACGCCAGGCCAGGCCGAACTTGAGGCTGTGCTCTGGCAGGCCGGTCAGGCGATGGCCCTTCTTCACGAAGATTTCGTCATCCTGGCCGCCGCTGGTGCATTCCGCCGCCGTGCCACGCGAGCTGTTGTTTTCGGCCAGCAGGCAGGCATCGGAGCGGAAGGTGGCGTGCAGCCAGTGGTAGCTGGCGAACCAGTCGATAGCCTTCAGGCTGCCGTTGAGGCCGAGCTCCAGGCCCTGGCGCTGCGTCTTGCCGTAATTGGTGAAATAGCCGGCGCTGGTCGAGGTGCCGACAAAGAGGATGTCATCGGTGTTCAGCGTGCGATAGACCCCGGCATTCCACTGGGTGTTGCCAACCAGGTTGCCGCGCAGGCCGGCTTCGACGGTGCGCGACACGACCTGCTTGAGGTAGGGGTCGGCAGCCATCGAATTGGGCAGGGTGCACGGGTTGGCCGGGTCGGCGCAGCCGAGTTCGATCGGCGTCGGGATGCGGTTGCCCTGGCTGAAACCGGCGTAGGCATTGAGCGCCGGCAGCACTTGCCAGCTAAGACCAATGGCCGGATTGAGCTTGCGGTAGTGGTGGTCGCCATCGAGATTGGGCGCTGTCAGCGTCAATTCGTCATGCGTCGTTACCCGGCTCATGTTGTAGCGGGCCGAGGCAGTCAGGTGCAGCGCCGGGGTGATGGACCAGGTATCGGTGGCAAACAGGCCGGCGGTGCGTGTCGTGCCCCACAGGCGGTTTTCTTCTTCGATATCGAGCAGGTTGTCGATGCTGCGCGAGTCGGTCAGCGCCCCCAGTTGCTGCGTCTGCACGAAGCGCATGCGGGCCTGATCCCAGGAGGCGCCGACGGCCAGTTGATGCGCCTGAGTACTCAGGTTCCACTGCACAGCGGCGCCGGTGCCGAGCTGGCGGGTGCTGGTCCGGTTGTGGGCACCGTTCGGCGTGTTCGGATCGGTCGCCCAGTCGTTCTCGTAGTCGTCATTCATGTCGCCGTTCAGCGTGCGGGTGCGCGTTTTGCGGACATAGGCACTGCCGCTCAGGCTCTGCGTGTCGCTGAGCCACAGCTTGCCGCTGAGGGCGAGCTGGGTCAGGTCGTTGCGGGTCTCGTCGGGACGGGTGAAGATCGCCTCGCGACGCTCAGAGAGCATGGATTGCGGCACCAGCCCGTTACCGATCAGCCGGGTTCGTGCCTGGGTCAACGTCAGGTCTGCCTCGCCGGCACTGTTGCGGAAGGACAGCTTGCCGAAGAACTGCTTGACGTCGGAGGGCGAGTAGTCGCGCCAGCCATCCTCGCGGAACCAGTCGCTGGCGACATACCAGCCGAGCGTGCCGTTGTTGCCGCCGTATTCCAGCTCGGTGTTGCTGCGCCCGAAGCTGCCGCCGGACAACTCTATCTTGCCGCCCGGATGCGAGAAACCGCTCTTGGTGCGGATGGCCAGCGCCCCACCCAGGGTGTTGAGGCCAAAGGCCGGGTTGGAGCCGGGAATCAGGTCGATGCCGGCAATGGCCGAATGCGGGATCAGGTCCCAGTTCACCGTATCGCCAAAGGGTTCATTGACGCGCACGCCATCAACATAGATCGACAGCCCCTGCGCCGTGCCGAGCAGCGGCGAGGCGGTGAAGCCGCGGTAGTTGAGGTCGGCCTGATAGGGATTGCCCTGGATTTCGTTGAGCGTGACGCCCGGCACCTGGCGCTGCAACTGCTCGGCGATGTTCAGGCTTTCGATTTCTTCCAGCCGACGATCATCGAGCGACTGCACGTTGGCCGGCAGATGCAGGCGCGGCACGCCGATACCGGCCAGCGGGGTGGTGCCGACCACTTCAACAGTCGCGGTAGTAACAACCGGTTCGGCCCAGGCCGGGGCAAAGGCGGCGGCAATGGCAAGCGCCAGCAGGGAACGTTGGGGGCTTTGTCTCTTCATGTTGTTTTTCTGAGTTTGTAGTTGATTGGAACGATGACCTGGATTTCGCTGCTTTCCAGCGACTCGGGCAATGGCGGCAGGCTGCCATGGCCTTCGAGCATGGCCAGCGCGTGCTGGTCGAGCACATCGAAGCCACTGGAACGATCGAGTACGACGCCGAGCAGGTTGCCCTTGCGCGCCACTTTCAGACGCAGGCGGACTTCGCCTTCCCAGCCACGCATGGCCGCGATGCGCGGGTATTCCTGATGGCGGGCCAGAAGCTCAGTCAGGCGCTGGCGATAGCTGTCGAGCAGATCGCTTTGCGGCCGTTGGGGGGCCGCGGCCTGGGCCGGCGGAGCTGCCGGCATGGCAACAGCCCCGCCGGTTTCCGCCGCCACCACGGCTGGCGAGGCGACGGATTGGGCCGGCACATTGGCCGGCCCGGCAGTCTGCGTAACGTGCGGAGCCGACCGTTGCTCAGCGCGCTGTGGATTCTGCCGGGCCTTCTGGGGGACGGTTGCCGGCGCCGGCGAAGGCATGGCAGCGGCAACGGGTCCGGATTCGGAAACATTGAGCAGGCGAAGCGAGGCAACGATAGTCGGCAAGGTGGCCGGCACATGCTGGCGCTGCCACGACATGAAGGCGAACAGCGTGGCATGGAGAACGACCGACAGGCCGAACAGCAGCCAGAATTTGCGATGGCTTCTGGAATTCATCGATTCTCCCCTTCCAGCGCTTCCTGTTCGGCGGCCGGAAAAAGATGGCCGACCGAGCGGCGGTATTCGCTGGCCGCGACCGGCAAATTGGCGAACTCGGGAGGCAGCGGGCGGGCCAGCACTTCGTTCATGTCCAGCCCGGCCTTTGCCGCATCGCGCATGGCGGCAGTCAGCCAGGTCAGCCAGGCGCGAGTCTGGCGGATCGGTGCGGCATCTGCCGTCGGCGCGCCATGACCGGGCAACAGCGCCTTGAAGCCGGGCTCACGGGTCAGCGCGTCGAGCTGGTCGAGCGCCTTGAGCCAGTGCGCAACGTCGGCATGCGGCGTGGTCGGGGCGCGCCCGTTGAAGACAAGGTCGCCGGCGAACAGCACGCCGCTCGCTTCGTCGACGATGACGAGATCGGCCCCGGTATGGCCGTCGAGGGCCACCAGGCGCAGCTTGCGGCCGGCCACCTCAATATTGCCGGCAGCCAGCGTCTTGCCCGGGATCTGGACTTCGGTCCCTTTCATCCAGTCGCCACTCATCCGGAACAGGTTTTCGGCGAAGGCATTGCCCTCGGCCGCTATTCCGTTGCGCGTCTCGGCCAGCGCACCAATGGGCACATCGGCGAAGGCCTGGTTGCCAAGAAAATGATCGGGGTGATGATGGGTGTTGATGACCAGCGCCACCGGCTTGTCGGTCACCGCCGCAATGGCCCGGCGCATCTGCTGGCCGTAGCGCAGCGAGGGGCCGCTGTCGATGACGATCACGCCGTTCGGCGCAACGATGAAGGCGGTGTTGACGATATTGCCGCCGTTGCTGGTGTCGAAATCCTCGGTCTTGCCGATGAAGGCGTAGACGTCTTTGGCGATGGGACGGGCACTCAGGCGATAGTCGAAATCGGCCGCACCAAGCTGGCTGGCGACGAACAGCAGCAGAAAAGCCAGCCGCCTCACGGCGCGATCCTCGCCTTGAAGGCATTGCCGTTGTTGTCGCGCCCGCTGGCTTCGACCGGACCATCGGCCTTGTCACGCTGCAAGGTGAACACCGGGTTTTCGCTGACCGGTTCATAGGTCTGCACCCGCATCAGGCGCTGGCCGGCTGCATCGGCAATACTGATTTCTTCCAGATAAAACGCCGGGGTGCCGGCGACCAGACCGGTATCCATCGGATGCACGATGCGCAGGCGAACACGCCCGGCGTTCGGCCCTTCGCTCCACTGGCGACCACTTACTTCATTAAGCCGCTGCTGCCAATCCTTCGAAGCGCCAGCCGCCGAAGGTGCCGTACAGCCGCCACCCACTGTCGTCACCCAGGTACCGCCGACATGCCAGACACCATCGGCTGTCCGCACCGCCGCCCGTACCGGTGTCGATTGCTGTAGCTTGACGCGAAAGCCGAGATAGGCCGGGGCGCTTTCGGGGAAGAAGCGCAGCACCTGCACGATGGGATTGAAATCGGCAAAGACCACGACCTCGACCACACCGGGCAGCGCCGTGGCGTCGACCGTCACCGGCACCTGCATCGGGTTTTCCGCCGTCGATGGCGCGATGACCTTGACCCGGGGATCGAACAGCACCGGCGCCCCGGCCAGAAAAGCCTTCTGCATTTCCGACCAGCGGGCCGAAGCGAGCGGATCACCGCCTTCGCGCAGCGCTGCAGCTTCGGCCGGCGGCATCAGGGCCGCCAGGGCAATCGCTGCAATGGTCAGTGGGTATTTCATCTTGTCTCGCTCCGTTTTTGCCACGTGGGCTGTTTGCGAGAATGGTTCGCAAGCCGCGTGCCAAACCCCGGGCAATTTCGGCAAAGCGCCTATTGGCAGGCATTCCCGGCCTGGACCACGACAATTCCGAACGAACTGAACAACCAGACTGTGCAACTTTGGAGCAGCTGATGACATTTGAAGCAGGCATCGGCCAGCCGACTGTTCAACCGTGACAAAACCCGATTTCCCCTGCCGCCCCCGGCCAACAGGCGAAAGCCGTATTCAGCCCGGGCATGGCACAGCCCTTGCAGAACGGGTTCCCTGCCAGCGAGTCGATTCAGGGAAAGGAAGGCGACTCGCCGGTGCGTCAGTCCAATCCGCAGTCCACGCCCAGCGCGACCTGCGGATCAGGAAACATTGGATAACCAAGGAGACAAATCCATGCACAGTCATACCCCCAAGCGGAGTGCCCTCACACTTGCGCTGATCACTGCTGCCTTCGTGGCCGGCAGCCCGGCTCAGGCCGCCGTCACCGACGCCGACATCCTGAACGATGCCAAGACCACCGGCGACGTCGTCAGCTTCGGCCTCGGCACTCAGGGCCAACGCTTCAGCCCGTCTACACAGATCAACACCAAATCCGTGAAGAACCTGGTTCCGGCCTGGTCGATGTCCTTCGGCGGCGAGAAGCAGCGCGGCCAGGAATCGCAGCCGGTCATCCACAACGGCAAGATGTTCGTTACCGCTTCCTACAGCCGCCTGTTCGCCGTTGATGCCAAGTCCGGCAAGAAGCTGTGGAAGTACGAGCACCGCCTGCCGGACGGCATCATGCCCTGCTGCGATGTGATCAACCGCGGCGCCGCTCTGTACGACAATCTGGTCATCTTCGCCACGCTGGACGCCCAGCTGGTGGCTCTGAACCAGGACACCGGCAAGGTCGTCTGGAAGGAAAAGCTCGGTGATTACGCTGCCGGCTACTCCGCCACCGCCGCCCCGATCATCGCCAAGGGCAAGCTGATCACCGGCGTTTCCGGCGGCGAGTTCGGCATCGTCGGCCGCATCGACGCCCGCGACCCGCTGACCGGCAAGCTGGTTTGGACCCGTCCGACCGTTGAAGGCCACATGGGTTATGCCTTCGACAAGGAAGGCAACAAGACCGAAAACGGCATCTCCGGCACCACCAACGCCACGTGGACCGGCGACCTCTGGCAGACCGGCGGCGCAGCCACCTGGAACGGCGCTACCTATGATCCGGAAACCAACCTGATCTTCGCCGGTACCGGCAACCCGGCCCCGTGGAACAGCCACCTGCGCCCCGGCGACAACCTGTTCTCGTCCTCCACCGTCGCCATCGACGCCGACACCGGCAAGATCGCCTGGCATTACCAGAACACCCCGCACGACGGCTGGGACTTTGACGGCGTGAACGAATTCGTTTCCTTCGACTACAAGGATCCGAAGACGGGCAAGCTGATCAAGGCCGGCGGCAAGGCTGACCGCAACGGTTTCTTCTTCGTGAACGACCGCACCAACGGCAAGCTGATCAATGCCTTCCCCTTCGTCAAGAAAATCACCTGGGCAACGGGCTACAACCTTGAAACCGGCCGTCCGAACTACATCGAAGAAGGCCGCCCGGGCGACCCGACGCAAGGTGCTGACGGCAAGAAGGGCAAGGTTGTCTTCTCGGCCCCATCCTTCCTTGGCGGCAAGAACCAGCAGCAAATGGCCTACAGCCCGCAGACCGGCCTCTTCTACGTGCCGGCCAACGAGTGGTCGATGGACATCTGGAACGAACCAGTTTCCTACAAGAAGGGCGCTGCTTACCTCGGCGCCGGCTTCACCATCAAGGCCATCCACGACGACCACATCGGCGTGCTGCGCGCGATGGACCCGCAGACCGGCAAGATCGTCTGGGAAAACAAGAACTACGCGCCGCTGTGGGGCGGCGTCCTGACCACCGCTGGTGGCCTGGTGTTCTACGGCACCCCGGAAGGCTTCCTGAAGGGGGTTGATGCCAAGACAGGCAAGGAACTGTGGTCCTTCCAGACCGGCACCGGCATCGTTGCACCGCCGGTCAGCTGGGAACAGGATGGCGAGCAGATGATCGCCGTGACGACCGGCTGGGGCGGCGCCGTGCCGCTGTGGGGCGGCGACGTGGCCAAGCGCGTGAACTTCCTCGAACAGGGCGGTTCCGTCTGGGTCTTCAAGCTACACAAGGGCTAAACGACTCCCTGTGGGCGGTTCGCCGCCCTCTTCCCCACGGCTCGGCTGCCTCGGCACCCGGGCCGTTTTTTCTTTCACTCCGCCAACCGCCCCGGTATTCAAAGGCACGGCGCCACTCAAGTACAATGTCATTGGCGGGCAATGAACCTGCCTCCTCTATGACCCAGTGAAAGGAAATACTGACCGATGCGTGTTCCGTCCGCAGTGAAATTCATCTCGATAATCATGGCCTGCCTGCTGCTTTCTTCTTGTGGCAGCGAAATGCGCCGTGCAGAAAAAAAGGTCCAGGACCAACAACTGGATACGCCAGTCACGGTGAACGTCACTTCACCCCCCTTTGACGAGGCCTACGCCAAAGCGGCCCTGGTCAAGGGGAACAGCAGCATCAAGGGCGTGGTCTTCCACAAGATCATCAATGGCGGCAAACAGGCCGGGCGGGATGCGCCCATCCTGAATTTCTCCCAGGGATCGCCGATGTCCGGCGTGACGGTGTACCTCTACCCGGCGACCGAACACGTCAAGGAGATCGTTCGACTGGAAAGCGAAAACCGTTCTCAACGCTCCTGGCGGAAGGTTCAATTGAAGAGCTTCGTCGGCGACCCGCGTATTTCCAAATACGCCCTGTACACGAAGACCGACAGCAACGGCCTGTTTGAATTTACCGAGATGCGTCCTGGCAACTACCTGATCTATGTGGAAAACATGCTCATTTCGTCGAGCGGCCAGGAAACGGTTCCCGTCGGCACCCGCTACGAGACAGCCGGCTATGTCGTCAGCCGCTACGGCGCTACCGAGATTCCGCGATTGGTCGTCCAGACCGAGGAACAGCACTTCAGGGTGAAAACCGAAATCGGGTTCAATGAAGTCGTCAATGTTCCAGCCAACAACATGGTGGTCAAGATCGAAGCTCGCATGCGGCCATTCTAGTGGTCTGCTTCGTAGTCACAGGGCCCGCACCAAGCGACCGGCGACCGGTCACTGTGAACACGCTCAAGAAATGAGCGGAGGAGACCGAGCGGAGTCGATACAATCGCATCGCCCCCTTTGCTGCCGAGAAACACATTGGAACAACTCGTCCTGGCCGTTCTCGGCCCTTACGCCAACTGGATAATGACCCTGTCGCTGGGCCTGGTGATCTGGAAACGCAAGGTGATTGACCGACGCCACATCGTGATCCTGCTCGTGCTGAGCATTCTCTCCCTTGTCGGTTTTTTCGCCTTCCTGATATACGGCATGGCCCATTGGCCCGGCAGTCCGGAAGTATTCCAGCATCTGCTGGGCAGCATTGCCGCCCTCACGGTTGGCAGCAGTTCGGCCATCGGCTTCTGGGTGATCCTGAAATCATTCGGCCTGACGCGCCCCGAACAATAGCGGCTACCCGGCGTTTACTTTGCCGCCACCCGGCTTTCCACGAATAGCTGGATCGCCCAGGCCAGTTCCTGCTTCAAGACGTTTTCCCATGGCGGCATGTGGGTGACGCCGAGAATGATCTTGCCGTTGCGCACGCTTTTCGCGAAGTAGGCATCGTTGTCGCGCTGGCACCACGCTTTAAGTTCGGCATCGGCGATGCGGCGGCAGCCACGATCCAGGTTGCGCAGGTCAGGCGCCGGGGCAGCGTTGGTGCTGGCATCGGCGCCGTGGCAGCGGGCACAGGCCTGGTTGTAGGCGTCGCGTCCGATGGCGACGGCCTCGCTGGCTGGTGCTTGATGGCGATATGGGTTGGCAGCGAGCCAGCTCGTACCAAGTTGCGGCAGGCGGCTGGCGTCAACTTGGGGAGCGATGGCAATTTCGTTGGCAGTCGCGGGAACAGACAGCAGGATGCCGGCAATGACCAGGACGGGAAGCAGATAGCGGCGCATGGCGATCACCAGTCGGCCGGGCAGCCGGTGCAGCCCTCGAAATCCGCATCCTGAAAAACGGCGAAACGGCGGAACGTGCCGGTCAGGTCGGCACCGCGCAGATTGACGGTAAACATCTTGATCTCCTGCAGATTGGCATTGGTCAGTCTGGCCCCCCGGAACCAGGCGAAGTTGGCCTTGGCCGCTTCGAGATTGGCGCCGGTCAGATCGGCGTTGCTGAAATCGGTGCGGAACAGCCTGGCAAACTCAAGGTCGGCCCCGACCAGCCTGGCTCCCCGGAAAGTAGCGGTGGGGGCTGCGGCCTTGGTGAGCCGCGCGGCGGTGAGATCGGCTCCGTCGAAATTAGCACCGGCCAGGTTGGCTCCCGTCAGGTTGGCACGGGCCAGATTGGCGCCTGAAAAATCAGCTCCGGCCAGGTTCTTGCCGGCGAGGTTGGCGTGGCGCAGATCGGCACCACGGCACTGGGTGTGCGGCCAGATGGCACAGCCGTTGATGACCGGCGGATCGCCGGATTCCTGGGCGAATGCCGCGGGAAGGTGGAGAAGCAGGGCAATGATGAGCAGGCGTCGCATCGTGGACAGTTCCCGGTGAGGCGCGCCTTCCGCCATCGGCGGAGAGCACGTGTGGATGGCATTGCGGCGAAAAAGTGACCGGGCGGGTGTCCATGCAGCACCGGCCCCGCCAGGCACAACGCCTGGGGCGGGGAAAGGTCGCCCGAGGCGCGGGGGAAAACGCTCAGTTCTTAAGCGACTTCGGCAGCTTGAACACCCACATCGAGCCACCCTGCGTCACCTGCTTGGTCAGGTCGGCCATGTCGCCGCCCCACAGCGGCACGGCGCCGCCGTAGCCGGACTGGATGCCGAGGAACTGCTCGCCGTCCATTTCCCAGGTAATCGGCACCGAGACCACGCCGGAACCGGTCTGGAATTTCCACAGCTCCTTGCCGTTCTTCGCGTCGAAGGCCTTGACGTAGCCGTCCGAGGTGCCGGTGAAGACGAGGCCGCCAGCGGTGGTCAGGGTGCCGGCCCAGAGCGGGAATTTCTCCTTGTGCTCCCAGACGATCTTGCCGGTCTTCGGGTCCATGGCGCGCAGGGTGCCGACGTGGTCATCGAACAGACGCTTGATGCGGAAGCCCTGACCGAGGTAGGCGGAGCCGGCCTTGTAGGTCAGCTTTTCAGTCCAGTAGTCCATCGCCCAGTGGTTGGCCGGGATATAGAACAGCTCGGTCTGCGGGCTGTAGCTCATCGGCATCCAGTTGGTGCCACCGAGGAAGGGTGGCGAGACGAAGATCGACTCACCCTTGTCGGCGCCCTCCTTCGGCTTGGGCGGATGCTGGCCTTCGACGATGTTCGGCTTGCCGGTCTGCAGGTTCCAGCTCTTCGCCCAGGTGATGCCCTCGACGAAGGGCCAGGCGCCGATCAGCGAAGTCGGCTTGTTGGGATAGCCGGCGCCGTTGGTCAGCTTTTCGCGGTCGGTGACGAAAAAGTAACCGTTGCGATCGGCATGGGCCGAGGCCTTGATCAGCTTGCCAGTCTTCGGATCCTTGTACTCGAAGAGCACCACCGAGTTGTTGCCGGAGAAGTCCCAGGCATCGTTCGGGGTGTGCTGGAAGAAGCCTTTCAGCTCACCGGTGCTGGCATCGACATAGGCCTGGCCGGAGGTGAAAAGGCTGTCCCAGTTGCGCGGGTCGTCGCCTTCCTTGGTCCGGTGCCAGGTGTTCCACGGGGCCGGATTGCCGGTGCCGATCACCACCATGTTCTTGTCCACGTCGTAGCTGGCGGTCTGCCACGGGGCGCCGCCGCCATGGTTCCAGGCATCGACCTTCTTGCCGTCCGGACCTTCCGGCCAGCTTGGCGCCTTGGCGTCGCCGGTCGGCGTGCTGTCCTTGCCGTTAAGGCGGCCCATGTGGCCTTCGACCATCGGGCGGGCCCAGACTTCTTCGCCGGTATCCGGATCGCGGGCAAACAGGTAGCCGACAACGCCGAACTCGTCACCCGACGAGCCGTGCACCAGCAGCACCTTGCCGCTCTTCTGGTCCTTCACGACGAACGGCGCGCCGGTCATCGTGTAGCCGATCTTGTGGTCGCCGAATTTCTTCTTCCAGACCACCTTGCCGGTGTCCTTGTTGAGGGCAACAACGGTGGCATCGAGCGTGCCGAAGTAGATCTTGTCGCCGTAGATGGCGGCGCCGCGGTTGATCACGTCGCAACAGGGGCGGATGTCTTCGGGCAGGCGGGCTTCGTATTCCCACAGGCGCTTGCCGGTGCGGGCATCGACGGCAAAAATGCGCGAATAGGAAGCGGTGACGTAGATCACGCCGTCGTGCACCAGCGCCTGCGCTTCCTGGCCGCGCTGCTTTTCGCCGCCGAAGGAGAAGCTCCAGGCCGGCACCAGGTGATCGACGTTCTTGGTATTGACCTTGGCCAGCGTGCTGTGGCGCTGCGCCTTCAGACCGAGGCCGTAGGACAGCACGTCCTGCGTCGTCTTGTCGTCGTTGAGAATATCTTCCCAACTCACCGTCTTGGATGCCATCGCCGGCGAGCAGAATGTCGTAGCAACCAGCGCTGCGATGAGGGTCTGGCGGGGATTGAACCGGGTTGATTTCATTTTTTGATGTGTCTCCTGAGTAGTGTCGTGATGCCCCCTGAACATCGGGCCAGCCCATCTATCCCGACAGGCAGACCGAGTATAGAAAGCCGATTTGTCCGAAGTCTCGGGACAAGCTCACCCCCAAACCGGGAAAAACTCCCGAGCTTTCGCGGGTCCGGTACGAAACCTGCTGAAACACCTGCATAGTCAAGAACAAGGTGGGGACATGGATCTACGAAAGCGACTGGTCACCTGGCTAGGCGGTTTGCTCGCCGGCCTGATGCTGCTGGCAGTGACGATCAATCTCCACTCTCTGCGCGGCGATATCCAGGCTGAAGTGGCCGCCTCGGAGCAACTGGTCACGGTGCTGCTCAAGGCCGGAGATGCCCGGGCCAGCAGCAAGGCCGAGCTGGAAGCCCTGCTCACGAATGCCCGCTTGCGCCACCTGAGCATCCACCTCGGTGAAACGCCGCCCAAAGCCGACGAAAACCCCCACTGGCTCGCCCCCCTGCTCGGCATTGCGACCAGCGCCACACCTGCCCAGAGCATGCGCCTCGGTGACCATACCCTGAGCATCGCCCCCAACCCGAACTCCGAGATTGAGGAGCGCCTGGGCGACACTGTTCGAATTTGCATCACCCTGTTGCTCTATTCTGGAGCAACCCTGCTCGTTGCCTGGTGGTCGGCCGATCGCGCGCTGACCCCGGTGCGGGAGCTGGAAGCCGGCCTGCAACGCCTGGCCGACAACGCCCCCGACGCCGCGATGCCGCCTTTTGCCCTGCGCGAATTTCGCCGCGTCGCCAGCGCCATTGACGCGCTGGCCGGCAAACTGGAGGAATCCCGCGCAGCCCAGCAACAGCTCGCCCGCCAGCTCATCGCCGTGCAGGAAGAAGAACGCCACGCTCTGGCAAGGGAATTGCATGACGAGATGGGGCAAACGCTGACCGCCATCGGGGTTACCGCCGCCTTTCTCGAACGCAACGCGACACGCCTGGCACCGCCAAGCATTGTTGAATGCGCCGAGGATCTGCGGCGCGACGTGCGCACCAGCGGCGAACAATTACGCGCCATGCTCAAGCGCCTGCGGCCACATGGTCTGGATGCGCTGGGCCTGGCCAGCGCCCTGCGCGAACTGGTGGCCAGCTGGCAGCAGCGCGGATCGGACATCGCGTTTGACCTCGAGATGCCAGCGGAACTGCCTGAGCTGGATGAAGCGACAGCCCTGGTGGTCTACCGCGTGGTGCAGGAAGGGCTGACCAATGTGGTTCGCCATAGCGAAGCACGGCACTGCCGGATCCGCATTGAACTGGCACGAAATACGCTGTACCTGAGCGTGGAGGACGACGGGAAAGGTCTGCCCGAGGCCGGCCCGGCCCGTCGCGGCGGCCTGCTCGGCATGGCGGAAAGGCTGGAAATGGCAGGGGGAAGTTTGAAGATCGAGAGCAACGCGACAACCGGGCTGCAGCTTAGGGCCCGCTTGCCGATAGGCAGAAAAGAACAACAGGAGGAGCAAGCATGATCCGCATCATTCTGGTCGATGACCACGCTATCGTCCGCACCGGCTATCGCCGCCTGCTCGACGCCGAGCCCGGCCTGCAGGTAGTCGGTGAAGCGGCCTGCGCCGACGAGGCCAATGCGCTGATCATGCGCGTCGCCGTCGATGTCGCCGTGGTCGACCTCAGCCTGCGCGGCAGCAGCGGCATCGAAGCCATCCGCCGCATGCTGGCCCGCCAGCCCGGCCTCAAGGTGCTCGTCTTATCCATGCACGAAGGCGCCGGCCACATCACCCAGGCCCTGCGCAGCGGAGCGCTCGGCTACCTGACCAAATACAGCGAGCCTGGCGACGTCATCGACGGCATCCGCCGAGTCGCCACCGGCAAACGCATCTTCTCCCCGGAAATCGCCCAGGTACTGGCCGAAGAGGCGCTCGACGGCGACGGCGCCCTCGCCCACCTGACGCCACGCGAATTCGAAGTGCTGCGCATGCTGGCCCACGGCGAATCAGCCAACTGCATCGCCAGCTCCATGCACCTCAGCCCGAAAACCGTCCTCAACTACCTCACCCTGATCCGGCAGAAACTCAATGCCGACAACGATTTCAAGCTGCTTCACCTGGCTGCACGGCATGGCCTGGTGGACATGAGCAGAGCCATCAATGCCTGAAACCTGCCATCTTCCACAATCAACAAACAGGAGTACCGCAATGTTCCGTCACCAAGCACTGGCCGCCCTGCTGGCCTGCAGCCTGATCACCCCGCTCGCCCTGGCCGACGCCAAGAAAGATGGCGAAATGCTCAAGTTGGCCAGCACCAGCGGCTGCATGACCTGCCACAGCATCGAACCCGGCAAGCCCGGCCCGGACGGCATGAAACCGATCGGCCCACCGTGGACCGACGTTGCCAAGCAATACAAGGGCAAACCCGGCGCCTCCGAATTCCTGACCCGAGTTGTCCTCGAAGGCTCCAACCCCTACAGCAGCCACTGGAAAGGCAAAGTCAGCGGCCTCTCCATGCCCCCCAACGCCGTGGCAATCACCGAAGGCAACGCCCGCCTGCTGGTGAACTGGATTCTGGCGCTGTAAGCCGAAAAAATCAGCACCAAACAAAAACCGGCCTGCGTGGCCGGTTTTGTTTTGTGGATGCTGAAGCGTTGGCTTTCAGGGATTGGACGAGCCCTGGATGGAGACATCTTGTCGATGGGCGCTTGTCCGCTAGGTGCCCAAAGCGGACCTAAATCCACATTAAAGGCTGTGGTAAAAGGCCGGCAGATCGAGAATGCAGCGTCGAACCGAACGCAGGTCAGTTTTCGGTACATCAACAACGAAATCTGGTGAGTCATCACCTAGATTAAGTACCCCTCTGGGAGCGCGGGCTGTATTGACCAAGTCCACGTAGCATCCGTAATCAATTCCATAGACCTGAAAGCGTTTGCCCGGTGAATCTTTGGCTGAAATCCCTTTGCGCAAGACATGCAAAACCCTTCCGTCGTACAAGAAGTCGATGAGCGCATCACGAGTGCCCGATTCAAGAAGAAACGCCTTTGCTTGGCGCTCCTTGATGACTCGCTCGACTACCCAAACCAGCAGTGCTCGTGCGTTTTCGTTGGATCCCACCGCTGCTTCCTTGGAGGCCAAATACCACTGTTGGGCTGCAGTCCGAATTTCACCGATTGAAATGAGTTGTTCGTTGGCTCGTTGCGCCGCATGGCTGAGTATGTGGATTGCGTCTCTGGGGACTCCTTCACAAGCTCGCACAACTTCGTCAAAGGCACTGCCTTGGGTAAAGCCCTGCGAAATCAATTCCGTTTCGGTTGCGGGAACAGTCACCGATTCCAACTCAAGGGCAGCTTGAACGTGCTTCAGGACGAGTGTCTTAAAGAATTCGACAGCTTTCGCCTCGTCATTATCGAAGACCATGTAATCATCAAGCGTTATTGCTGTAGAAACATCTGCACCAAGTTCAAGTCCAATATTGCCCACAGTCGAGTCAGGAATCAGGAAGCGACTGCGTTGCTCAATCGCTGCAATCTTGACCGCAACACCGCGTATCGGCAGTACCGCCCGGCGAAGTAAATCTGCTAAAAATGGTTGCAGGTCTAAGGGTACTTCACTCCACTCGTCGAGAAGTATCCATAGTTGTCGATTAGGAAGAGTATCCACAACCTTCCTGAGCGCAGAGCCAACGCTACCAAAATTGACCCGCAACGTTTCTTGCCCGGTCCTTACGATCTTCGCTGATTGCGCCTCACGTGCTGAATCTGCAACTTTTCCATCAGCTTTGAATGTGGCACCAGTTGCCGACATCGTGACCCCGATTGCTGATTCAAGTGAACCGCTGTTTTCTGCAGACTTAGAGGCCTCTTGCGTGACAGTACCCACAACTCTTACGGCCGTATGCGCTGAAAAAAACTCATCAAGAGCGCTCCCCGTAGTTCCCAGATTCACAAGACCATCATTTTCGACGGCTTGTTCCAATAACGTGGAATGAATGGCGGCTAGGACATCGACGAGCAATCTGGTTGCTCGCTGAGCGAGCGGTATGGTTGGGTCGGCATAAATCCCCCCTGCAGACCCAAGGTTACGCATATCTAACTGAGTAGCGATGATCCCTTCTGCACTTTTCCTCTGCCGCAAGACGGTAAGCAGATGGGTCTTTCCTGTTCCACGGCGACCAAAGATGATTTGGTGGTCAACAGAAGAAAGAACTTCGAATACGGAACCGAAATTGACGAATGTTTTCTGCAGCACGCTGTCATCCTGACGCTCTGCTCGTTTGGCAATTCTCAGAAATGCGAGGTTCGTTGGCAGCATATTTCTCAGTCAAGGTTAATTCTGCGACATTCGTTGTCGCCCCCGTGAATCATGGCGATATTTGCTGGGATGGCAGCACAAATACAAGCCGACTGATCCTGTGCGTCAATCAAAAAGCATACTCTTTTGGCGTGCGCATGTCTGCTTACTGCTCACTGCCTCACCGGCTGCTTTTGGCCGATTGTCGCCTGATGCAAAATGGCTGGTCAGAACAACGATTACTAGCGGTCAGTCGTAATTAGATTTAGCGGGAAACGAAAGGGATGGATCTTTGCCATCCCCCTGCCCGCAGACTTCAAATATCTCGCACCACCCGGAAACCGAGGTTGAGACAGCGACTACTCGGCGAGTTGATATTCCGGAATGACGAACGCAGCCAGATCGGAAAGCTGTTCCAGCCCCCACCGCGACGTACTTTGGCATGGCCGGTACTCGGCCCTTGCGGGTCATCGACCGGGGAAGCTGCGTAGTAATCTTCACCGTACCAGTCGGAGACCCATTCCCAGGCGTTTCCGTGCATGTCGAAAATGCCCCAGGCATTTGGCTTGTAACTCCCTACAGATGCCGGAAAGGCCGTTGGGTCATCGGCTTCAATCACGAGGTCCTGAACGTGGCCAAAAGCCGAGTGGCGCGACATGTCTATTGCCCGGGCAATTCTTGGCAACTCGGATGGAGCGTTCGTCCCGGAATATCTGGAATTGCTTCCCGCCCGGTTCGCATATTCCCATTCCGCCTCGGTGGGCAGCCGATAGTGCTTGCCTTCCTTTGCACTTAGCCACTGCAAATAAGCGAGCGCATCGTTATAGCTGACATTGACCACCGGGTGCCGGTCTGTTTGCGGATAGCCGGTATTTTTCCAATTGAAATGCGGTCGCCTTCCCTCGCTTTTTTTCGAGTCAAGGTTATAGCCCCATCCGCCCTTGCCATCGGTTTCGGCTTCGGTCTGATAACCGCTCGCTTCGGTAAAGCGCCGAAACTGCCCAACCGTGACTTCATATCGGCTCAACATGAACGGCTTGGTGATGCGAACCTTGTGGCGGGGATATTCATCGGCGAGGGCCGTTGGTGAAACGTCTGCGTCTGGAAACGCAGTCACGACATCTTGAGCCGACTCCGCACCTCCCATCATGAATTCGCCTGCCTTGACCACGACCAATTCATGCCCCTCCGAGTCTTTGACAATATCCGGACCTTCGGCCAGGGCTGGACTCAAATGGATTGTTAGCGCAGCTATGGCGATCAGCCTGGTGAGCAGCTTCATCGTGTGTTTTCTCCCCGAGTATGGTTTTCAGCACTGTAACGCAGTCAGCATGACGATTTTGCAGAGCCGGATTGGGGCGGTAAGCAAACGGCTTTCGACTGTCAAGTTGCCGCGACGAACGAGTGCTTATGGCTGAATGCGCAGCCCAACGATCTGTAGCCGAATATCCAGGCCGAACCGCCCCGGGTTATTGGGCCTTGGCGCGCATCTGTGCTTGCAGCCATGCCCCGATGGCGCTGACCTCTTCCAGACAGACCGAGTGGGGCATCGGGTAGGTTTGCCAGGCGATTTGATAGCCATTGGCCTCCAGCAAGGCTTTTGCCTTTTTGCCGAGTTCCAGCGAGACGACGTCATCGTGGATGCCGTGGGCGGCGTAAATGGGCAACTGGCGATTGGCTGCGGCAGCTTCTTCGATCTGCAGTTCCGGAGCGGGGATGTAGGTCGACAGCGCGATCAGTCCGGCCAGCGGCTGGTCATGGGTCAGCGCGGTGAGATAGGCGACGGCGCCGCCCTGCGAGAACCCGGCCAGAAAGATGCGCTCGGCCGGGATACCTCGTTCGACTTCCCGGGCGATCAATTGCCGGACCGTGGCCCGCGATTCGAGCAGACCGGCGACATCGATCTCCCGGTTGGTCGGTTCCAGCGAAATGATGTCGTACCAGGCGCGCATTTCGTAGCCGCCATTGCAGGTGACCGCCCGATAGGGGGCATGCGGAAAGATGAAGCGAATGCCTTCGGCGCCGGACAGGCCAAGTTCGTCGATGATGGGAACGAAGTCGCTGCCATCGGCCCCCAAACCGTGCAACCAGATGACGGCAAAGCGCGGCGCGGCGTTTGTTTGAATTTCAATGGGCAGTGTCGGCATGAGTCTTCCTTTGAGGCTGGAGTCGCTTGGGTAATGGCGGGATTGTGCAGGATTTACGGGAATAAGGTGCCAGTTTGAAAACCCTGCCCTTCAGCTTCAACCACTGTGACCAGACGCTACACCCAAAGCAAAGCCAGTCTTTCGGCAAACCAGACTGTAGCGCTGAAGGCCCTACAGTCTGCTCCCGGAAACCGGTTAGACAGCCTCCGCGTTGCCGGTATCGCCATAGACGCTGACGCGATTGCGACCGGCCGCCTTGGATTGGTACATCGCGACATCGGCGCGCTTGAGGATTTCGTCGATAGTGTCGCCATCCCCGGAAAACATGGTCAGGCCAACGCTCGGCGTGCTGTGATAGGACAACTCACCCAACTGGTAGGGCTCGTTGAGCGACCGCAGGAGCTTGCTGCTGACGACCTGGGCATTGATCAGGGCTTGTGATGAAGATGCTGACAGCCCTTCCAGCAGCACGATGAACTCGTCACCCCCCAGGCGGGCAACGGTATCCTGCTGCCGTACGCAAAGTTTCAGGCGGTGCGCGACCTCCTGAAGCAACAGGTCGCCCATGGCGTGCCCGTGCGTGTCGTTCAGTTCCTTGAAGCGATCCATGTCGATGAACATGACCGCCCCCACCAGCTTGCTGCGAGCCGACTTGAACAGCGCCTGCTGCAGGCGGTCATTCATCAGGCGTCGATTGGGCAATTCTGTCAGGGTGTCGTAGAAGGCAAGCTGATGGATTTCGGCCTCGTTGCGCTTGCGTTCATCGATATTCCGAATGCTGCCGACGAGCCGTACCGGCGCCCCATAGGCATCGCGCTGGACGACCTTGCCATGGTCCGAGACCCAGACGTAATGTCCTTCGGCATGCTGTATCTGGTACTCGCAGGTGTAGTAGTCCACGCCGATAAATGCTGCATCGAGTGCAGCCCGCACGCCCTCGGCATGTTCCGGATGAATCCGCTCGCTGTACTTGCCCAGCGAATGTTCGAGGTAATCCGGTGAAAGCCCGAGAATATGACACCACATGGCATTGTGGATCACCTTGCCTGTCGCCACCTCCCAGTCCCAGATTCCATCGCCGGTGACTTCCATGACGAGGCTCAGGCGCTGCTCGCTGCGCTGCAGTTCGAGCGACAACTGGGTGAGCTTGAGAATGTTGCGTATGCGCTGGCGGACCAGTTCGATACGGATCGGCTTGGTAATGAAATCCGCCCCGCCCTCCTTGAGTCCCGTGACCTCGGATTCCACATCCGACAATGCCGTGATGAAGATGACCGGAATAGCCGCCAGCACCGGATTCGCTTTCAAGCGCCGGCAGGTCTCGAAACCATCCATCTGGGGCATCATGACATCGAGCAGGATCAGGTCAGGGGGCGAAGCTTCAGCCAGTACAAGTCCTGCCGCGCCAGAAGCTGCCAACTGGAAATCGAACTCTTTTTCGAGTGCCGTCGCCAGCAGGACGAGGTTCTCCGGCGTATCGTCGATAGCGAGAATTTTCGGTCGTGAAACTGTCATTGGTCTTTCGCCCCTCCAAGCCCATCGGCCAGCCTGTTCATGGCCTCAATCACCTGATTGAACTCCATGCGATTGAGCAATGCGCCAGCTTTTTCCACTTCGTCCGCCAGCGCCGTACCGGCCACAGCTGATTTGAGTCGGCTGAAGCAGGCAAAGGCATCGAATTTGTGCTCGGACAGCAAAGGCATCAACTGCCCAATCAAATCAAGGACCAACTCGCGGTCAACCCGATGCTCCATCCGGCACCTGGATGATGTATTGGCTTCAGGCAAGTATTCCGCCAGGGTTCTGGTGAAACTATTGAAGTCGACAGGTTTGGTGATCACCCCAACCATCCCGGCGGCAAGACATTGCTCACGGTCTGAATCAAAAGCCTTGGCTGTAATCGCCAATACCGTCGGCATGGCAAGCTGCTGCCCCTCACACCAGTCACGAATTTTCACAGTTGCCGTCAGACCATCCATGGTCGGCATCAGCAAGTCCATCAGGATCAGGTCGAACCTTGATCCGGAGGTCACCGCATCCACGGCCTGCTGTCCATTTTCGACCTCAATAGCGAGTAGCCCAAGACGGGCCAGCGCCGAGGATATGACCAGCCGGTGGGTTGCATTGTCTTCCGCCACCAGAACATGTCCAACCAGGTGAGGGACTTGCTCCCCATCCCGCTGACCATATGCATGTTTTTCCGATGCGGCGTCTGCTATTGCAGCATTCGTATCGGGTTTGACCAGAACCCTGAACCAGAATCGCGAACCACTGCCCGGCGTAGAGTCGACACCAGCCTCGCCCCCCATCAGGCGGGCCAATTGCCGTACGATGGACAGCCCCAGCCCGGTGCCACCGTGTTGGCGGGTTGCTGAGTCGTCGACCTGTGAGAAGGGCTCAAACAGCTTTAGCTGTTCCTCGACCGAAATCCCCGGGCCGGCATCATGGATGGAAAACTCAAGAAGAACGCCTTGTGCAGACTCTTCGTGGGTATCAACGACCACCAGAATCTCCCCATTCACGGAGAATTTGATCGCGTTGCCAATCAGATTGGACAGCATCTGACGCAGGCGATCAGTGTCCCCCTGAAAACGTTGCTTGCCTGGAATCGATGAGCGCCAGTTGAGGAGCAGTCCCTTGTTGTTAGCCGCTGCAGCGAAAAGGCGAATCGTCTCCTCAACCAGACTAACTGGTGAGAAGGAGACCGGAAACAATTCGAGGCGGCCGGCTTCAACCTTGGACAAATCGAGAATGTCGTTGAGCAAGGAAAGGAGCGCCTGTCCAGCGCGCAGGATGGTTCGCACATGCTCTTCCCGCTTGTCCGCCGGAATTTCCGGATCCAGAAGGATCTGGGCCATGCCAAGAATCCCATTCATCGGCGTCCGGATTTCGTGGCTGACCGTTGCCAGGAAGCGGCTCTTGGCACGGCTGGCCGCTTCTGCAGCTTCCTTGGCCCGATAGACCTCGGTCAGATCCATTCGGATACCGATGATGTGGCCATTGGTCGTCCGCCGCTCGCGAATTCTGATCCAGCGGCCGTCATCAAGCTGCTGCACGAGTTCGGAATTGGCTGCCCGATGTCGTTCCATCCGTTCGGCGACCCATTCATCGACCCGCCCTACGGCTGCCACGTACTGGCCACGTTCGGCGCCATAGCGAATGATCTCTTCGAAAGTCCGCCCGACCTCGATGACCGGTGCGGATACTTCGTAGATCTCCCGGTACAGCTCATTGCAATAGATCAGACGGTCATCCGCGTCATAGATGACAAACGCTTCACCCATCGCTTCCACGGCTGAACCAAGCACTTGTTCACTTGACGTCAGCTGCTCCTTCAGATTCTCGGACAACTGCTCAAGATGCTGACGATTGCGCCCGAGCGCCCAGACAGTCAGGAACAACAGAAAATCAATGACGAGACCACCAATGGCGACCATCAGTGGCAAGAAGCGCTCGGAAGAGGTCCAGAACTCAGGCCTTGCCTGAATAAACACCCCCCAGGAACGCGGGCGGTTCGGAATTTCGAACATGGCAGACAATGCGCCACGACGGGCTGGAGCCAGTGCTTTTACCCCATCGTCCGACGAGTTTTGGAAGAGCAGACCACCAGCACGGGGGGCTGGCGCATCGTAGACCTCAAGATCGATATTCTCGTGATCGCCGAGTCCGATTCCCTTGAAGAATACGTCTGCGCGAAAAGCGTTCAAGGTGTAACCCCGGATCGCCAGGCGGCGTTCTGCCATGCTCTGTGTTGGCAATCCGGAAACATATATCGGCATGTAGAAGACAAAACCGGCCCTGTCCTCCCCCTTGTCTAATACTAATTGCACGCGTGGTGATATCGCCGGCTCGGCGATATCCCTTGCATGCTCCATGACTGCGCGCCGCACCGGGTCGGAATAAGCGTCAAAGCCAAGCCCAGCCTTGTTCGACTCGGTTTCCGGACCGATATAGGCAATCGGAGCGTAGAGTTCGCGATCCCCCTCGGGCCATACCTTGTAATCCGTCGCGCCCCGAAGTCCAAGCTCAAGGATGTGATCCTTAAGTTGATCCCTGGCAATCAGCGGCAGATAAGCAAACCCCTGCATTCCCGGGAATGTTTCCGGAATATTCAGGACATCGACAAATCCACGCCATTCGTCGGTGGTCACTTCATCTGAATAATGAATGAAAGCGGCGGTAGCCCGTAATACTGTCTGTGACTCTTTGAGACGTTTTGAAATGGATTGCCCGATCTCATTAACCCGAAAATCGAAGCGCTGGCGTACGGAGTTCTCGATGTAGCGATCGGTGATAAACCAGGCAACGCCCGTCACCATCAGCGAGACGAACAGAACCAGCCAAGCCACACGTTGGTTCTTGAGCAAATCGGATATATGCAGTGGTCGTGTCAATGCCAGCATTCTCTTCCGCAAATTCTTCCGACAAAAATACCCAGCCATTATAATGGCATTTTTCATACTTTGGTTGATTTTGGGATTTGAAATCTCTTCCTTTTCGTAAAGATAGAAAGATTTCCTCTGTTGCAGATTGATTCTGGCGCTGCAAATATTTTGTTCTACACAACAAAAAAACCGGCCTTTTGGCCGGTTTTTACTGCCCATTCAGGTGTCAGAACTCAGCGTAAAAGATCCGGCCGCGTCGGAACAATCGACCTCATCACGCTGACCTGGGCACTCTTGCTCTGGGCTGAAACCCCGTTCTGATCCTTCACGACGACATAGTACGAACCGCTATCGCCGGCCTGCACCCCCGACAGAGTCAGTTGCGGCGTCAATGAGCCGGCAATGCCGGTGCGGGTACCCAGCTTGGTGATCATGCCGCGCTGATCGGTCAGTTGAATCTTGTCGCCGGCCGCGTTCGTCTTGTACCACTGGTAAGTCAGCGTACCGCTGCCCTGGGCGATGACCTTGAGCGTGATGCTGCCGGCCGGGAAGACTTTGCCGCCCACAGGATCAAGCACGAACACCGGCCCGTTGCCGGCAGTACAACTCACAGTTTGCCCGCCTGCAGGACCGCAGCTCCAGTTCCATGGCCCGGCACCGGTGACTGCCGAAGCCGCACCGATCAGGCACAGATTGGCTGCCGGCGTGCTCGGGAAGGATCGCCCTTGGGCGCTGCCACAAACTGGCGCAGCAGACACGCTGCCGACACCGATCTGCTCGGGTGGCACCGGGCGGTAGTTCGGGCCATTGCAATTAACGCCCCATTCCCAGACCGTGCCGTCGTTTTTGATCGCCACCGAGCAATTCTTGGCCGCATCGATTGCCGTGATGCCGCTCAAGCCCGGAATCTGGCGCGGCACCAGACTGCGCACCACGCTGTTGTCGGCCGCCAGGGCACCGCTGCCGTTGTAACCCATGCCCCAGACCGTGCCGTCGACCTTGAGGATGGTCGTATGGCTGTCGCCCATGGCCACAGCGGCCACCCCGTTCAGGTTATTGACTGGCTCTGGCAGGCGCTCACACAGGATATTGGCGTTTGAGCCCCAGTCGATGCCATCGCCCAGCTCGCCACTCTGGTTGCAGCCCCAGACCCACAGTGTGCCGTCGTTCTTAACCGCAGCGGATTTGTAGAGGCCGGCGGCAATGCTGCTGACGCCACTGATCGCCGTCATCGCCGGCCAGTCGGTCCACGCAAATCCACTCCAGTACGGGTTGGCCCCGGTACCGTAAGCGCCACTGCCGCGCTCGCCATATTGGCCGCCACCCCACGCCTTGATATTGCCGTCGTAGAGCAAGGCCAGCGTATGCGTATCGCCGGAGGTCAAGGCCATCGGCGGTGTGGCCGGCGGCCAGGCACCGGCGGTGCTGATCTTGAGATGGGCGACCTGCAGCGGCTGGGCAATGTTCTGGACGCTGGCGCCCGGTTTGGTGGTGCGGGTCGTTTGCGCCGGAGCATAGGCCCCCAGCTTGTTCATTTCATTGTTGCCCCAGGCCCAGAGCGAGCCATCGGTTTTGCGGGCGAAGAAACTGCCGGAACGCGCCCAGATGGCTGCCACGTTCTGCAGCGGGCCGGCAGCTGCGGCAACCTGGGTTGGCGCGCTGGCAATGGAACCGCTTGGACAACTGGCCAGCAATTGGGCGTTCAACCCCCACTGCCAGACTGTTCCATCGCTCTTCAGGGCAATGCTGTTTCGCCCGGTCGCAGCCACGGCAACGATACCTGCCAAGCCACTTACGGCGGCCGGTGCCGCCTTGGGCGCGCCCTGCGCATAGCAGTTACTGCCCGGCGAAGTTCTGGCGCCGACAAAATCGACCACCCCCCATTGCCAGACCGAGCCATCGGCTTTGAGGAGTACCGTGTGCTCGGGCGCCATGGACACTTGCGGGGTGGCGGCGATTGCATCGACGGCAGCCGAACACAGCAAGGCGATGGCGGATAGTGCGAACAGGTTTCGACACTTGACTTGTTGTCGTGACATGACCATTCCTCTCCTGAAATTATTGGATTGATGCGAATGACCGGACGGCCTTGTAGTGACCTGAATTCGGGATGCGTTTCAAACAGCCGCCCTACTCCATCAGCATAGGCACTGAATGCTGAAATCTCCAGCGTCATAACAAAATTGGGTATCGAGGTCTGCGGCCATTGCGGGAGAGTCACGGCGCAGCAAAGCGCCATGAGCGGGCTCGATTGCAGATAACTTACCGGGCTTGCCTGTCCGCCCGTTCTGCATCCGCCAGTTTCAGCCATTTCAGAATCTTGCCAAACAGCAATTCGGGCTCGACAGGTTTGGCGACGAAATCGTTCATGCCCGCCTCGGCGCAGCGCTGGCGGTCATCTTCGAAGGCGTTGGCGGTCATGGCAATGATCGGCACCTGGCGAATATCGTTCAGGGAACGAATTGCCCGGGTGGCCCCGAGGCCATCCATGACCGGCATTTGCATGTCCATCAGGATCAGGTCGTAACTTGCCTTGCCGACGGCCGTTACCGCCTGCTGTCCATCGGCGGCGATATCGACCATCAGGCCGACGTCGCCAAGCAGGGAAACAGCAATTTCCTGATTGATCAGGTCATCTTCGACCAGCAGGATCCGCCGGCCGCGATAATGGTTTGCCAGCACATGCTCCGCGCAATCCTCATCATGGATCAGCACGGCCAGACTGCTAAGGTTCGATTTTTTCAAGCGGGCAGAGAACCAGAAGAGGCTGCCTTTTCCGATCGTGCTGCTTGCTCCTGCCTCGCCGCCCATCATTTGGGCGATCCGCCGGGTAATCGCCAGCCCGAGACCCGTACCACCATGTTGCCGGGTCGATGAATTATCAATCTGCCGGAATTCGGAGAACAGGGTCGCCAATTCTTCCGGTGCGATACCCATTCCGGTATCCTCGACTTCAAATCGCAGCAGCACGGCAGCCTCGTCCTGCTCGAGCAGGCGTACACGCACAACGATGGCGCCCACTTCGGTAAATTTGATGGCGTTGCCGACATAGTTGAGCAGCGCCTGTTGCAGTCGCACGGCGTCGCCAGTGAGCACTTCCGGTACCGCCGGATCGATCTCGGTGCTCAGGACCAGATGGCCTGCCAGCGCCCTGGCCTGCTGCATCGAGACGATATTGCCGATCACGCTGCGTACGGAGAGCGGGCTTTCGGCCAGCACGAACTTGCCTGCTTCGATCTTGGAGAGATCAAGAACCGAATTGATGATCTCAAGCAAATGCCGGCTTGCCGTATCGATCTTGTCCAGTTGTTCCGCCTGCCCCGGCACCAGGCCGTTGCGCCGGATCAGATGCGCCACGCCGGAAATGGAGTTCAGTGGCGTGCGGATCTCATGACTCATATTGGCCAGGAAGGTGCTCTTGGCCTGATTGGCTGCCTTTGCCGCATGGGCAGCGTCGGAAAGCGCGGCCGTGCGTTCGGCGACCTGGGTCTCCAGATCGTCGCGATGGCGCTCCAGCTCTTGCTGCACACGATCACGCTCCTGCGCCCACCCCCTGCCCAGCCAGTTGCCCCAAAGGATGCCGCCGAGACCGATCAGCCAGATGATCACATGTGTCATACCCAGAACGACCTGGCTGGCTGCAATCTGTTCGAGATAGGGCGCAAGCGGCAGGTTCAGGCCGGTTGCACCGCGCATGTCGCCAGTCTTGTAGCCAAGAATGGCATGGCATTTGTCACAACCGGGCTCCATGAACATGGCCCGCAGGTAACGAAGATGTGGCTTGCCATCGAAAGAGTTCACTGCCCAGACCTCGTCAGCCTCGCCGCGGGTGAATCGTTCGAGCTGTGCCTTTTCCCAGTCATCCGGTGCATTACCCGGATTCAGCTGCCGCAGCCCGGTGATCCGGCCGCGCACACCGTAGGTGCTGGCATAGACATCCATCATCTGGCGCAGCATGGACGCCGGATTGAGCAGCGTCAGCTTTCGTCCATCAGTTGTCTCCACGTCACGCCCGGGCACGTGCGACAGCCAGGGAACGGATTTCTGGGTTTCGGTAATCGGCACATACACCCCACCATGCATCGTGCCCCAGCGCCGAAAACTGATGTCCTTGTTGAGATTGGCCCGTGCTTCGGTATAAGCCATGTTCATGGCCTGCTGCTTGGCATTGCTCAGATTCCAGGCCATCGACGTACCCAGCGCACCGGTCCATAGCACGATGGCCAGAACAAGAAGGCGACTTCGCAGGTTGCGTTGGGCCATGCCAATTCCGAAATTGAAATATTGATTAAATCTAGCACATTTGAATAAAAACACATTGATCAAATGCCCAATATTCAAATTAAATCAGCAAGATAATCAGCTGGCGAAATCCATGAGATCGGGTCGTCAAAAATGACATCCCCAAAAGTACCGACCGGGGTGTGGCAGTTGGATGGTTGCTCCATAACTGAACAGTTGTTCAGTGCGGGAGCACCCCCGCAGTTGCCAGCATGTCGCCACAGGCCGCAGCGCGAACAACAGGCCATTGAAAAATAAACGTTTTCCCATTTTCAGCATGCCATGCGCGCGGCTGGCACGCGCCATGCACCTTATCTGGCACGAGTCACGGCAGGTCATCACGAGCACCAACAGAATCTGCCGGCCTTGAGTTACCCGTTCGCAACTTCATTCAAGAACACTGGAGACAAACATGATTTATGCAGCCCCGGGCGCCGCAGGCGCCAAGATTGCCTACAAGGCCCAGTACGACAACTTCATCGGCGGCAAATTTGTCGCCCCGGTCAAGGGCCAGTATTTCGACGTCGTGACCCCGGTCAATGGCAAGGTCTACACGCAGGCCGCTCGCTCCACCGCCGAAGATGTGGAACTGGCCCTCGATGCCGCCCACGCCGCTTTCCCGGCCTGGGGCAAGACCGATGCAGCCACCCGTTCCAACATCCTGCTGAAGATCGCCGATCGTCTGGAAGCCAATCTGGAACTGCTGGCTTACGCCGAGTCCGTCGATAACGGCAAGCCGATCCGCGAAACGCTGAACGCCGACATCCCGCTCGCCGTCGACCACTTCCGTTACTTCGCCGGCTGCCTGCGCTCGCAGGAAGGCGGCATCTCGGAAATCGACGAGAACACCATGGCTTACCATATCCATGAGCCGCTCGGCGTCGTCGGCCAGATCATCCCCTGGAACTTCCCGATCCTGATGGCCGCCTGGAAGCTGGCCCCGGCCCTCGGCGCCGGTAACTGCGTCGTGCTGAAGCCGGCCGAATCGACCCCGATCTCCATCCTGATCCTGGTCGACCTGATCGCCGACATCCTGCCGCCGGGCGTTCTGAACATCGTTAACGGTCTCGGTCGCGAAGCCGGCATGCCGCTGGCCACCAGCAAGCGTATCGCCAAGATCGCCTTCACCGGTTCCACCGCCACCGGCCGCGTCATCGCCCAGGCCGCTGCCAACAACCTGATCCCGGCCACGCTGGAACTGGGTGGCAAGTCGCCCAACATCTTCTTTGCCGACGTGATGGACAAGGATGACGCCTTCCTCGACAAGGCTATCGAAGGCATGGTGCTGTTCGCCTTCAACCAGGGCGAAGTCTGTACCTGCCCGAGCCGTGCCCTGATTCAGGAATCGATCTACGACAAGTTCATCGAGAAGGTCCTGAAGCGTGTTGCCGCCATCAAGCAGGGTTCCCCGCTGGATACCGACACCATGATGGGTGCCCAGGCTTCCGACGTGCAGATGGAAAAGATCCAGTCCTACCTCAAGCTGGGCAAGGAAGAAGGCGCTGAGTGCCTGATCGGTGGCGAGCGCGCCAATCTGGACGGTGACCTGGCAGGCGGCTATTACATCCAGCCGACCCTGTTCAAGGGCCACAACAAGATGCGCATCTTCCAGGAAGAAATCTTCGGGCCGGTGCTGGCCGTGACGACTTTCAAGGACGAAGCCGAAGCCCTGGCCATCGCCAACGACACCCCGTACGGCCTCGGTGCCGGCGTCTGGAGCCGTAACGGCAATGTCGCCTACCGCATGGGTCGCGCCATCCAGGCCGGCCGCGTGTGGACCAACTGCTACCACGCCTACCCGGCACACGCTGCCTTCGGCGGCTACAAGGAATCCGGTATCGGCCGCGAGACCCACAAGGTCATGCTCGACCACTACCAGCAAACGAAGAACCTGCTCGTTTCCTACTCGGAAAACAAGCTGGGCTTCTTCTAAGCACCATCTTCGGCGCCGACCGGCTATCGCGTCCTTCCCCGGGGCGCGCTGGCGACTGGCCGGTGCCAAGGAGCATCTCCTCCACTGCCCCATATTTTTGCGGGCAACTCTTCGGGGGCGGGCGACCGCCCCCCTTTTTTAGATTTCGTTTTCAGGAGAAAACCATGGTCGACCGCGTTACTGCCACACCGGCCACGCTGGAATTGATTCAGCTCCTGAAAGATCAATACGGACCGGAACTGCTCTTCCTCCAGTCCGGCGGCTGCTGCGACAACAGTTCTCCCAATTGCTACCTGCCCGGCGAGCTGACCATCGGCGCCTACGAAATCCACCTCGGCGACATCGGCGGCGTGCCGTTCTACATGACCGCCGCGCAATACGAGTACTGGAAGCACACGCAACTGATCATCGACGTCATTCCCGGCAACGGCGATACCTTTTCGCTCGAAGGCGGCACGGGGAAATCCTTCATCACCCGTTCCCGACTGTTTACCGATGCCGAATGGGCCGAACTGCAGGCGGCCGGCCTCGTTTAACCAAAGGAAAATTCATGAACCAGCAACTGACCAATTCCCTGCTGCTTGGCCTTGCCGCGGCGGTCATCCTCATCTCTACACCACAGGCCCAGGCCTCCGAAGCCATTGTCAAGAAAGCCCGCTGCGTCGCCTGCCACGCCGTCGATGCCAAGCGCGTCGGCCCGGCCTATAAGGAAGTCGCCGCCAAATACAAGGGTGATGCCAAGGCGCCGGCCATGCTCTTCGACAAGGTTCGCCATGGCGGTTCCGGCAACTGGGGCCAGGTCCCGATGATTCCCCACCCGGCCGACAAGATCAGCGACGAAGACCTCAAGGCGGCGATTCACTGGGTTCTGTCGCTGGAGTAAAGACCACCGCGCCCCGGTTTCGGCGCGACAAAGGGAGAACAGCAACTCCCCGACAAGAATGGCCTCAGGCCATCGTTATGAAACCAGAGGGCGTCCGGACTGATAGCAGCCCGGACGCCCCTCCCGATTCAATCGCTGTAGCTGCGCCTAACTCTGGTTCAGCGCAGATGAACGGGCCGAAGCGGTACTCGAATCCTTGAGCAGGCGAACCGTGAACCAGAAGGTGCTGCCAACGCTCGGCTTGCTGACCGCCCCCACCTTGCCGCCCATCAGTTCAGCCAGTTGTTTGCAGATGGCCAGGCCAAGGCCAAGACCGCCGTAGGCACGCGAAAAGGAACCATCAACCTGCTCGAACGAGTTGAAGACCCGGTCCAGTTTCGCCGCGGAAATGCCTATTCCGTTATCGGAAACCGCAAACCGGCACAGAACGGCATCACCGGGAACCTCCACCACCTCGCAAGCCACCTTTACCCGGCCAGCACGCTCGGTAAACTTGATGGCATTGGCCGCGAACTCGCTGACGATCTGACCGATGCGCCCTGAATCACCAAAGAACTCGACGCCATCCCAGCCCGACAGATCTGCCACCACCAACTCGATCTCCTTTTCATCGGCGAGTGGGCGAAGATGCGACGAAACGCGCTTGAGAATTGAGTCGAGAGAAAAAGCGTTGCATTCCAGGGTCAGGCGCCCGGCTTCCAGCTTGCTGTGCTGGAGAATGCCGTTGATAACGTGCAGCAAACGGTTCTGGGCATCGCCCATCTTGAGCAACTGATTCTGGCTTGTTTCGTCAGTTGCATTGCGCTTCATCAATTCGGTAATACCCATGATGCCGCTGAGCGGTGTCAGCAATTCATGGCTCATCGTCGCCAGGAAGGCATTCTTGGCCCGATTCGCGGTTTCCGCCGCCTCCTTGGCGATGGACAGCGCCCGCGTCCGCTCGGCAACGAGCTCTTCAAGATGCAGGTGGTGCCGTTCCAGTTCTGCCTCCATGCATTTTCGCTCGGCAATCTCTTCAGCCAGATTGACGTTCTTCTTGAACATGCGGATCCGCAGTTGCGACGCATAGTAACCAAGCAGGATGCAGCGCAGCAGAACCAGCGCAAAGCTGGTCAGGATGACAACGGACTCGAAAGTGGACGGATGCGCGACGCCGATCCGCTCGCCGCGAAAGATCACCAGCACGGCACCGGTGGCCACAATGGCCAATGCCCACATGATGACGGCGCTACGGAGCGAAATGCGCAGGGCACCAAAACCGAAGATGATGAAAATGATCGACAGGAAATAGGTGGCGATCGACGGCACCCAGACGACGAAGCAGAGCTGGACCGCAATGGCGTAGATCATCTGCCATTCCGTCATTTGCGAGCTTCTGACCCGATCGCTGACGCCGGTCCAGTGCAATATCGAGAAGATCAGGACATGGCCCAGCCCCGCCAGGCCATAGACCACCGGCACTTGCGCCGGAACGGTTCCCGCGGCGGCAAACAGGGCCAACAGCAGGAAATCGATCAGGTAGCTGACGCCAACAGCCGACATCATTCGGACCCGATACCGATGCTGCCGTTCACGCATCGCTTCATTCCGGTCGGTGATTCCCGGAGCAATCGACAAAATGTCGTCCAGAGTCGAATTCATCTCATCTCGCCGCGCAGACGCCACAAAGCCCAAAATGCTTACTCCTTCACAGCGCCGTCAAACATGGATCGCCGCCCCGGCTTTCCACCAGAAAAGATCATTTTGGATGACATTAAAATTGAATTATATGACATAAGTCATAGCGCGGATAAGCACCGGATTGAAATCAATGCACCAGGATAAGCGCCAACGCGGCTCTCCGCTCACTCCCTCCGGGTGGCCGCCTGCTATACAGCGACCGGAACAGGGGCGCTTGTGGCCAACGCTTCGACGAGCGCCCGAAATTCAATATCAATGACATCCAGAGCAGGACGCAGGAGATCAATCTGCACGCCCGTCTCCTGACGCAACGCCTCTTCCAGCCGGGCTGCTTCGGCCGCCAGCTTCACTGCACCCAGCGTTGCCGCAACGCCCTTCAGACTATGGGCCAGGTGCTTTGCCTCGGTTTGCTCTCCTGCGGACAGGCAGGCGGCCACTTTCGCCGTTACATCGATATTCGATGTGACAAAACGGTTCAGGAGCTCCACGTATTTCGCTTTTCTCCCGTGCAAGACCGCCAGTCCCTGGCGCAAATCCAGGCCTGAAAGACCGGCCAGCCGCTCCAGAACAGACTCGATAGCCGCATCGGGAAGCTCGTTCCGGACAGGAGCCGGAACCTGCTCAGGCTTGGCAAGCGATTCCACTCGCGGCTCCGGAGTAGCGGGCATCAGCCATTTCAGCAATTTTGCATAGAGCACATCCGGATCGACCGGTTTGGGAATGAAGTCATTCATCCCGGCCTCGCTGCAGGCTCGCCGGTCTTCCTCGAAGGCATTGGCGGTCATCGCCAGAATCGGCACCGTTCGGCCCGTCGGCAGGGCACGAATCGCCTGAGTTGCCTCCAGGCCATCCATGTTGGGCATCTGCATATCCATCAGGATCAAGTCATAGGGGAGATGCCTGGCCTTTTCCAGCGCCTCGAGACCATCGACCGCCGTATCGACGGCCAGGCCGACCGCATGCAGCAATTCGAGCGCCACCTCCCGGTTGATGATGTTGTCCTCTGCCAACAGTAAGCGGGAACCAAGATGAGCCTCTCGTAACTGCATTTCGGCACTACTGGTGTCAATGTTCAAATTGACAGGCATGACGCCGTGTCCACGCTGCAAACGTGCGGTAAACCAGAACGTGCTGCCCTCGCCCAGGACACTCTCGACACCAACCTCACCATCCATCAATTCGGCCAATCGCCTTGTGATCACCAGGCCGAGGCCAGTTCCGCCGTACTTCCGGGTGGTCGAAGCGTCGACCTGTTCGAAGGCATGGAACAAGCGCGCCTTCTGCTCCGGCGCAACGCCAACGCCGGTATCGGAAACCTCGAAACGCACCAGCAGCCGGTCGCCATCGTCCTCCAGCAAGTTGGCACGCAAGGCAATGGAACCGCTCTCGGTGAACTTCACCGCGTTGCTGGCAAAGTTGAGCAAAGCCTGCCGAAGCCGCAGTGGATCGCCGCGCAACCAGAGCGGAACATGGTCACCATCCAGATCCATACTCAAGCCCTTGTTCCGCACCGAGTCGGAAATCATTGACTGGACATGATCGAGAACCGAACCCAGGGCAAAGTCGCTTTGCTCCAGCTGCAATTTTCCGGCTTCGATTTTCGAAATATCAAGAATGTCGTTGATGATCGACAAAAGGTGGCGACCTGCGCCGTCGATCTTGGACAGGCGCTCGGCCTGTTCCGGCGCAATTCCTGCGCGCAGCAGGTGAGTCAGTCCGAGTATGGCATTCATCGGCGTGCGAATTTCGTGACTCATATTGGCGAGAAAGATGCTCTTCGCCTGGTTGGCCGATTCAGCCTGACTCTTCGCCATCGACAAATCGGCCGTACGCTGAGCCACCTCGGCCTCCAGATGTTGCCGATGCTCGAGCAACTGCTGCTCGGCTTGCTGGCGTTCGCGGATTTCACCCAGCAACTCGTTGTGATACTTCTGCAAATCCTCGCGCATCACCGAAAAATTCCTGACCAGCGCCCCAACCTCATCGCTGCCGGCCTCTGGCAGCGGCAAATCGTAACGGCGCCGGGCAACGGCTTCAGCGGCCAGGGACAAACGACGCATGGGACCGACCACAACGCCTTCGACCATCCCGATCCAGATCACGGCCAGCAGGGCAATAGCCCCGGCAAACAGCAAGGTCAGCTGAGCGTGCTGTTCCTTCCGCTTTTCCAGCCAATCTGAGAGGTCCAGCTGAACGCTCAGCCGGCCGATCGGTTGCTCAAGGTAGCCGATCGGCTTTTCCAGAGTCAGCAAGCCAGCATGCTCCTCGGCAATGAGGGGGCTGCCGACCATCGGCGGATAGATTTGCCGCCCACGACCATCGCGGAGCACTATCTGCCTCCACTCCTGATTCTTCTTTATCAGCTCGCCCATATTCTCGTTGATGATGTCGAGCTGACTCGCCAAGATCAGTGGAATCAGACCTTCGATCACGCTGTCGAGGTGATGATCGACTTCATGCAGATATTCGGTTTTCTGGGTGGCGAGGTAACGCGGACTCCAGACAAAATTGAGATAGGCCAGTACCACGGCACTGGCAATCAGGAGGGGTAAAAGAAGTTTCCAGCGCAGGGACATGGAAGGCCTATTTCCGCTCGCTGACCCAATAGCTTTCGAGCCCCCACTTGCGCATCACCAGATAGTCATCCAGCGAGGTGCTGACCGGGATGGCCATCGGCACTTCATTCAGCAAGGCTTTTCCGGACGTGGTTGCAGCCATCTCAAGAATGGCCTTTCTCACCCGCTCGCGAATTTCCGGCCTGAGCCTGGGATGTGCCGCCACTGGGTGCGAAGGCATGTCCCGGGTCGTGTAAAGAATCCGCAAGCCGTCCCGGATAGCCGGGTTCTGCTCAGCCAGGGTCTTTTCGACGCCACCACCCGCATCGACCAGGCCATTCAGGACATTCAGGTACACCGAACTATGCGTTCGCACATTCACGGTCGACATGCGCACACCGTAAAGACGCTCAAGATCGGCCTGGAGGAGCAGACTGGCACCGAGCGCATTCGGCGAGGGTATTGCCAGTGTCTTGCCCGCCAGTTCCTTGATGGTCTTTACCGGACTGTCCCGATGCACGACCAGAATGCCGTGCAAGGGCTCCTGATCCCGAACCAGTGGAATATAGCCTGGAGATTCACTGACCCGCAGGATGTGATACGGGTTGGCATAGACCAGATCGAATGCCCCCTTCTCCAACGCCTGCTCGAACTCGGGAACAGTCAGCGTTACGGCAAGCCGAATTTCAATACCGGTGCGCCGGCTGAGTTCGTCAACAATCGGTTTCCAGATGGAGAACAGCTTTCGCTGCTCGAACTGGGGTACGACACCCAGGGTGATTGGCGCTTCGGACGAAACCGCAATCGATGCTTCCAATAGCAGCACAATGGCCGCCATGAACAGCACAATGGCTCGCCCCCAAGGCGCAAGCATGACGGAAGCCCGTCCTCGCCTGTTTTTCATTCTCCCTCTTCCATCCGAGTTCGCGTCAAATCCACACGACAGATGGGGCCATTATAGGATTCCGGACTGGATTTACTACCTTTTCAACCCTAGGTCCGGAGGTATCGGAAAATCAAAAATGGCGATTATCTGAGATGCATGAGCATGTTCCATGGACAAACCATTACTTTGGCCAGGGATACGTGCTCTACCATGGAGCAGTTGTTCAGTTTTTGAACAACCCGCCGGGCAACATGCGCTGAACTGTCCCATCGCGTTTGAGCACATGCTTCAGGGCGCCGGCCACATGCAGGACGATCAGGCCGGCACCGCCCCAGACGAAAGCGACGTGCAACAGCTTGAAGGTGCCGTTCAGCGATTCGTCCGGCCAGCCTGCCTTGGCGATTTCAAAGCCAAAGAACTTGAGCGGATATGAGGTGAAGGACGAGGCGAGGTAGCCGGCCAAGGGCGCCATGACCAGGAAGACATAGAGCAGGTGGTGGGCGCCGGTCGCCAGCTTGCCTTCCCAGCCACTGGAAACGGCCGGCGGCGCGGGATTCCGGGCGCGCCAGAGCAGACGAATGGCGACCAGCAACAGCATCAGCAAGCCAAGTGACTTGTGCAGGCCGTAGGCGGCACTGCGCTCGGCGCCCTTGGGCAGATCGGTCATCGTCCAGCCCAGCCAGAGCAGCCAGACGACGATAAGGGCCTGCCCCCAGTGCAACAAAATGGCCGGCAGGGTATAGCGTTGGGTGCTCATTGGATGCTCACTCCCCAGGGTAATTCGCCAACGGCAATGTCGGCCAATTTCTTGTAGCTGGCGGTGTCGATGACCGAGACGCTGCCGGAACGGCCGTTGGCCACATAGAGCTTGCTACCGTCTGGCGTGATCGCCATATTCCACGGGCGTTTGCCGACTTCGATGGTAGCGATGACGGCATTGCTGGCCACATCGATGGCCATCACTGACGGGTCACGGCCATTCGAGACGAACACCCGCCGGCCATCCGGATGTACTGCGATCCCGTTCGGATACTGGCCGGCGGTGATTTCGGCAATCACGCTGCGCGTTGCCACATCAATGGCGTAGACCTTGCCGGCCATTTCGCTGGCGACGTAGGCGCGGCTGCCGTCAGGCAAAAAACCGATGCCGCGCGGCCGCTTGCCAACCGGAATGCTGGCCACCTGCTGGCGGGCAGCGACATCGACGACATCGACCTGCTCCGCCTCTTCGGCGCTGACGTAGAGCCAGCGGCCGTCGGGGCTGAACACGGCATGCTCGGGGTTCTTGCCCTGCACCTTGATGCGGGCCAGCTCCTTGCCCTGTGGCGCCGCCAGCAGAACGACAGCGTTATCGTCCTCGACCGCCACGGCGAGCAGCTTGCCATCGGTCGACAGGCTGACGCCCTCGGGTGAATCGCCGACCCGCACGCTCTTCAACAGCTTGCCGGTGGCACTATCGACAATCAGCAGGCTGCCGGTCTTCCCATCAGTCAGGTAAATGGCGCCCTGCCCGACCGCAATGCCGCGCGGACGCTGGCCAACGGCAATATCGGCCTGCCGCTGGTCGGTGGCCGTATCGATGACACTGACGGTGGCCGACTTTTCATTGGGCACATAGGCCATTGGCCCGGCCCAGGCCAGCCCGCCGAAGGCCGCCAGAACGGCAGCAGATACAACGCTGATCAGTCGCATGGTCGCCTTTCAGGCTGGCTGGTGGGAAATGCCGTGGCGCTTGAAGATGGCGGCGATGCTGCCGTCCTTCTTCAAGTCGGCCAGCGCCGACCCGATGGCTTCGGCCAGGGCCTGTTCTTCAACCTTGACAGCCATGCCGAGCGGCCAGTGATCAACCTTCAGCTCGGGAAATTTCGGGCTATCGATAACGGCCTTGCCCTGTCCATTTTCCTGCCCCTTGAGTGCCGCTTCCAGCTCGGCACGCGGCGCCAGAACGGCAGCCACCTTGCCATCGGCCATGCCCTTGGTCGCCTCGGCGACGGTCTTGAAATGAACAACGTTCTCGCGCAGCCGGCCATTCAAGACGCCAAGGAGGAATGAATCGGCCAGCGAGGCGGTTTCGACACCGATCTTCTCGCGGGTGAAGATTTCCAGCGCCACCGCCGCCGAGCCAGCCAGAGCCTGCGGTACGCGTTGCGGATCGCGCGCCAGGGCCAGCGTTTCAAGATGGTAGGTGCCGAAGATGCGCACCTTGTCGTTGGCGCGCGCCAGATGCTCATCGACCGGCACGTGCATCATTACATCGGAAGGCTGGGTGCCGAGATAGTGCCCCTTCCACACCATGTTGCGCAGGTCGTCGTTCATGTCCTCATCGGCGTTGTAGCCGACGATTTCAGCGGTCAGCCCGAGCTTGCCGGCGATCGCCCGGGCGATGTCGGCGTCGATGCCCTTGCCGCCTGCCATCGCATATGGCGGAAAGTCGTTATAGACGGCGACGCGCAGGCGACCACGCTGACGAATGGTTTCAAGACCGTCGGCCAGGGCAGGCAGCACGGAGAAGATCGGCAAGGCGGCGAGCGCCTTCAGCCAGAGGCGGCGATCATTCTTCATGGACGGTTTCCAGCCAGGTACGAATGGCCCACATGGCTTCCTGGCTCAGCGTGCCTTCGAACGGCGGCATATAGACGCGGCCATCGCGCACGGCACCCTTGCGGATGCGCTGCAGGAAAACCTCGTCACCTTCGTCGCCAAGCGGCAGGTAGCGCAGGTCGGGGGCAATACCGCCGGAGATGGCGCCAAGGCCGTGGCAGCGGGCGCAATTCTGGTTAAAGGCGGAATCTCCGATGCGAATTGCGGTCTTATCCTTGCGGTAAGGGTTGCTGGCCAGGAAATCGGCGCCGACGTTTTTCAGGCCGGTCGTATCAACGGCCTGCGGTACGACGTCACCGTGCGCTAGAACCTGCTGGGCAGTCAGCCCGATGAAAAGGGCGGCGGCCACAGCGCCGAGGTGTCGGAAGGGATGTTTCACAATGTCTCCTTGTTTGATTGCGGGTTGCTACTTTTGTGAGTAGCTGTCTGCAAACCCTGTGCCAGGTGACGCCAGCCAGTGAATCAGGCGCGGGCAACAGGGCTTCTCCGGAGATACTGAAAAAACGGGATGGCGAGTTAATCTCTGGCACGCCACTTGCTAAACTCTGTGGCGCACTGCTCGCTACATTGCTTATAAAAAGGGCAGGTGTTACGTTATGAAGCAACAGAATAACAACGATAAATTCTGGGCGTACCGGAGGCGAGATGGGACAAATTCAATTGCTGGCCGAAGTCCATGGCCAGCGCCTGCAACAGGCAAGGCAGCTATTCTTTGATCAGGGCACCATGCCCGAGGGTCTGGTCGACCCGCTGATTCTCCGTTCGTGGGAGCGCTGCCGGCGCTTTGGCCTGGGCGAACTCAGCCTGACGCCTGCCACCGAAGCGATGGATCGCGTCGCGCTCAAAACCGAACAGGACCGCAACCGCTACCTGCTGATGCAGGGCCGGCCGATCATGGAACATGTCTTCGAGCAGATTCGTGACTCGGGGAGCATGGTCATCCTGGCCGACGCCAACGGCCTGCTGCTGGAAACCGTCGGCGACCCGGAATTCGTCAACCGGGCTGACCGCGTTGCGCTGTCGGCCGGAGCCTCGTGGGACGAGAACCTGCGCGGCACCAATGCCATCGGCACCGCCCTGTCCGAAGAAGCGCCGGTCGCCGTGCTCGGTGCCGAGCACTTCATCGAACACAACGGCTTCCTGACCTGCTGTGCCTGCCCGATCTTCGGCCCGGATGGCCGGCTGATCGGCGTCCTCGACATTTCCGGCGATTACCGCAGCCACCAGCGCCATACGCTGGGGCTGGTCCGCCTGTCATCGGCCATCGTCGAAAAGCGCCTGTTCGAGTCGATTCACGCCCGCGACATCCTGGTTTGCTTCCATAGCCGCCCCGACTACCTGGGCAGCCCCAAGGAAGGCATCGCTGCCGTTTCGCCGGATGGCCAGGTGCTGGCGATCAACCGCAATGGCACCGAGATTCTCGGCATCCGCCAGGTCGATGCCGTGCGCCGCGACTTCTCGATGGTCTTCGAGAGCAACCTGTCGGCCCTCGTCGACCGCCTGCGCCACAACCCGCAAGGGAGCTGCGAGATCAACGTCGGCGGCAAGGTCATCAGCCTCCAGTTGCGCGGCCAGTTGCCCCCACTCGCCGTGGCCGGGCGGGTCTTCGACGAACCGCCGGCCCAGCGCGCCCCGCGCCGCCCCGAGACCTCTGGCTCGTCCACGCCGACGCTGACACTCGACACGCTGAACACCGGTGACCCCCGCCTGCAGGCCGCCATCGACCGCGCTCGCCGCATGCTGGGCCGCGACATCCCGATCCTGATCCAGGGCGAATCCGGCGCCGGCAAGGAAATGTTCGCCAAGGGCTTCCACAACAGCGGCCCACGCCGTGATGCGCCTTTCGTCGCGCTGAACTGCGCCTCGATTCCGGAAACCCTGATCGAGTCCGAACTCTTCGGCTATCAGGGCGGCGCCTTCACCGGCGCCCGCAAGGAAGGCGCTCCGGGCAAGATCCAGCAGGCCCACGGCGGCACGCTCTTCCTCGATGAAATCGGCGACATGCCGCTCAACCTGCAGGCCCGCCTGCTGCGCGTGCTGCAGGAGCGCTGCGTCACGCCGCTGGGCAGCACCCGCTCGATCCAGGTCGACATCTCGCTGGTCTGCGCCACGCACCGCAAGCTGCGAGAAGAAGTCGCCCGTGGCTCCTTCCGCGAGGATCTCTATTACCGCCTGAACGGCATGAGCGTCACCCTGCCCGCCCTGCGCGAACGCACCGACATTCGTGCCATGGTTTCCAAGCTGGCCGCTGCCGAAATCGCCGCGCGGGGCGGCCCGGTCAGTTTCTCGGAAGGCGCCCTGCGCGCCATCGAGCAATACGGCTGGCCGGGCAACATCCGCCAGCTGTTCAATGTCATCCGGGTCGCCATTGCGCTGCTCGACGACAATGAAACACTGATCACCGAAAGCCATCTGCCGGAAGAACTGTTCGAATCCTCTCCATTGGCCCCGACCAGCAGCGCTCCAGCCTACGACCCATGGGCAGCAGCACCGCTCGAAGGCGCCAACAGCATGGACGCGATCAGCCGACAGGCCGCCATGCGGGCGCTGGAAGCTGCCGGCGGCAACATTTCCTCCGCCGCCCGGCAACTCGGCATCAGCCGCAACACGCTGTACCGCAAGCTGGGGCGGATGTAGGTCAGTCAGCAGGGCAATTTATTCGCCGCCGGGAGTTCAGTCCTTGTCCTCCCGGCTGGAGCCCCCGGATTTTGGCGAGGCATGACCGAACAGGTAGCCAGCCAACGCACCAAGAATGCCGATGGGAGCGGTCAAGCCGTCGCTGGTGGTTGGCAGCAGCGCCAGCGTCAGGGTGCCATAAATGATCAGCGCCAGACTGGTCAGGTGGATAAGGTGCTGCCCCTTGGCCCGTTCAGGCAACCGAAAAAGCATGATCGCCGCAAACAGATAGAGAACAACCGTCGTGCAACTCAGGGCGATCAGGGCGTTGTACTTGAACTGGCGCTCCTCCCTTCTATCCCAGAAGTATTTTTCGTCGGAATCGCTTTCAGCCTGCGGCAAGGTGGACGAAACGGCCTCTTCGGAAGCCTTTGGCAAGGTCGCGTAGCTCCATTTTTCGGCTTCCTGGCCCGGGCCGCTTGCCGGCGCAGTCACTGCCCAGCCGGAACCCATGCTCAACACCAGCAGTACCAGTACGAGAAAAGTATTTCTCATGGCGAGCCGTCCTTTCTCAATAACCTGACAGGATGTCGACAAGGCGCTGGTAGTGCGCCTTTTCATCGAGATTGACGCTCCCGTCCCGCTTTCTGATGAATTCCGCCTTCAGTGCCTTCCTTTTGTCGGGCGTGGCGGAAGCCATCTCGCGTTTGAAATCGGCGTAGTACTGGCGGCGCTCGGCGCTCAAGCCGGAATCGGCCGCTGACGGCCGAACCACTGACTGGCGCTGGCTCGGCGGATTGTATGGGCTAAGCTCGCCCGCCATGGCCGGCGCTATCCCTTCAAACATCAGCAACGCCGCCACCCAGGGCCAGAGCAGGCGAGGCAAACACATCCCGCGTCGCCATATCATTCCGCAGCACTGCGCTGAACCTCGCACCACGACCTCCCTCGGTGATTGTTTGAGCATTGATGGCTTGGGCATTTGGTCCCCCCTCTTGCAAGCGTGAAGGCAAGCGAACCGGTGCCGGCCAAAAGGCCGCGGCAGCACCATTCCATGAATTCAGCATAGCCGACGAGCGGCAACTTGCAAGATGGCGTTCTGCGGCATGGCGCGCCGTAGCCTGCCTTGCCACAAGCCAGGGTGCAGCAACAACGCTGGATACGGATTACAGGCCGGGAAGCGGATTCCGCGTCAGTGCCACGCTGACGATGTAGGCGTAGGTCAGCAGCGCCAGGCCGAAATAGCGCTGGCGCATCGCCATGGTCCGGCCGCGCTTCAGGGCCATCATGCCGAGCAGGATGTAGGCGAGCAGGCCAAAGAACTTGGCGGTCAGCCAACCGTTGACGAAGGGGTACTGGCCACTCAGCCAGGCCATGGTCAGCGCACTGCCCAGCAACAGCGTATCGACGATGTGCGGCAGGACACGCGTCAGTCGATGCTGACGCCAGGGTGATTCGGTCAGCATCCACCAGCCGCGCAGGCAGAAACCCAGCCCGCTGAGCACGACGCAAGTCACATGCAGATGCTTGAGGGCGAGATAGCTCACAGGGCGGCCAGTTTCCGGAGGATGTCGATTTCGGCAAGACGGTAGCGGCGGATCGCGCTCATCAGGTTCCACCACAACCAGCCGTTGGCCACGGCAAAGGCCAGGCCGGCCGGGCGGGCCAGCCAGCCGGCAAACGGCACCGCTGCCAGCAGCAGGAGCAATGCCGTCGCGTAGGCCAGCATCTGCCGGCGCGTATCGACATCGGGCAGCAGCTTGTTCATGGCCGGCGCCGGCACTTTTGCTTGCCCGCACTCCTGCAGATGCAGCCAACCGAGGAAGGGCACGATCTTGTAGAGCATGCCGATGATGAAGGGCAGGAAGCCGCCAGCCACCAGCAGCACGCCGAAGAGCAGCGTCCAGCCTTCAATCTCGGCCGCCGCGGGCCACAGGACGGAAATGGCCAGCAACAGCAGGGCAACAATGCTGGCCGAAAGACCGAGTTGCCAGTAACGATAGGTGGCATCGGCCCGCGCCCGGCGCCGCTTGGCCTGCAGGCGCAGGGTCAGTCCGGCAAAGGCTATGCCGGCCATGGCGGCGACAAACTGGCTGACGCGAACCAGCCAGGGCTGGTCGGCCGATACGGCCACGCTCCACAGCAGCAGCATGCCGAGCATGACCACCGGAAACCACCAGCTCGGCCGTGCCGGATAACCCGGGGTCAACTGAAACATCGGAACCACGACATAGGCCATCGCCGCGAGCAGAACCCCGGCCCAGCCACCCAGCCCCCATCCCGCATGCAGATCAGCCAGCGCCGGCAAGGGCAGTGCCCAGCCGTAGGCCAGTGCCAGCGCCATCAGAACACCAAGACCGACCACACCGGCCAGACCGAACAGTGCCAGTTTGAGACCACGAATGGTCGGGCTGGTCGATGGAACGCCGCTCAGCGCCAGGATGGTCGCCGTCAGAAAAACCACCGTGGCCAGACTGAGCACCAGCGCAGCGGTACTCAACAGAGCCGGCATGGCGAGATAGAACCCGGCAGCCAGCAACAGTGCGCCAGTCGAAAGCCCGAGATGGACAATCCGGGCCACCGCCAGTGGCCGCTTCAGATTGGCGCCAGCCACCACTGGCAGGATCTGGATCAAGGCACCGAGCATGACCTGCAACATGAAACCGACGGTAATCAGGTGAGTCACCGCCAGTGCGCCGGGCATCCAGCGGGAGGCAAACAGATCGGGGCCTTCGTAGGCGATCAGCAAGCCGGCCAGAACGGCAAACAGCGGGGCAGTCAGAAAAAAACGCAACGGCGCCGCAAAGGGCGGTGCGTTTTCGAAAGCCATCACCGCTTGCATGCTTGGTGCAACTTTATCTTGAGATCAGGATTTCAAAAGTACCGTCGGCGACCTGCTCGACCTCGTAGTCGTGGCCGTTCTGGCGCAACACCTTGTAGAGCGGATGCGGCTCGCGGAAGAGCAGGAGCAGCATCTTTTCGCCGTCCTTGAGGGTGTCGAGCATTTCCATGGTCGCAACAAAGGGCTCGGGCGGCTCCATGTAGCGGGCGTCGACCACATGCGGGGTTTTCGGGTGAGTCATTCTTCGTGCAGTTCCAGTTCCAGCCGTTCGAGAATGGCCGGCAGTTCGGCTGACAGGTGCTGGTCACACATGGGATAGAGCATGTTCTCTTCCTTCATGTTGTGCTGCTGCACCATGATCAGCAGGGTATCGGCAAGCCCGAGGAAATCCTCGGCATTGCCGGCTTTGAGGGCATCGGCGGCCTCGTCCATCAAGGCCCGCATTTGCCCATGCTCCATGCGCATGACCTGGGTTGGTCCCATGGTCATGCCGGTCTTGGCCTCGAAAGTCGGGAAGAGCGTTTTCTCTTCGGTATTGAAGTGGGCCAGCACCGCCGAACGGAAGTGGCCGAAGCTTGCCTGGGCGAGATCGAGATTGCCCTTGCCGACGGCCTGCTCGGCATCGGCGAACAGGTCATCGCAATGGCGATGGTCATCGGTCATGTAACTGCGGATGGTGGTCATGGTTTGCTCTGTTGCGGGCGAAGCCCCATTCTCGGGGCAGCCCCCGGAAGCACACCTTGACCGCCATCAAATCCCGAAACAATCAGGCGCTGACGATGCCCACCTGCAGTTCGTCAAACCAGTTGATGAAACGCTGGACATCGGCACCCTGATAGATGGCGCCGTGCTGCGGACAAAGCATGTCGATGTCCATCTGGGCGACGCGTTCGCACCAGCGACGCTTGGCTTCATTGGAGCCCATCCAGCGCTTGTGAAAGCCTTCGGCATGGCGGATGTGGGCATCGAAATTCTCGACGAACAGCCCATCTTCGCCCGGGGGCAGCAAGGCTGCGCCGACGTCGCCGGAGAACAGCACCTTGGCGACCTTGTCGTACAGGTTGAAATTGCCGGAAGAATGCAGGTAATGCGCCGGCACCGCCCGCAGGATCAGGCCAGCCAGCGAAATGTCGGCCCCTTCGTCAGGCAAGGTGATGAAGGTATCGGCAGTACCGCCAAAATGGGGGATGAAACTGGCCCACAGCCAGCTCACGTAGCAGCGCATCTTGGGATTGAACTCAAGCCACAGGGCGAGCGACGAGCAAATATCCGGATCCTGGTGCGAGGCAAAGACAGCAGCCAGCGCCGACGGGTCGAATTCTGACGAAAGCGCCGAGAAGACAGCCGGGAAAACCTCGGCACCGCCCGGATCAAGCAGAACTCCCTGGCCGCCATGGGTGACCAGATATTCGTTGGTGTCGATCAGGTAATTCGGTTTCTCCGGGTCGCGAACGATGGCGACCCATTTGTGATTGCCGTCCGAAAAAATTGTTTTTGTCGTTTTCACTTATTCGCTCCCCTACTCTCTATTTCCGGTAAAAAAGGCCGAACGGCGCAGCGACTCCAGCGAGGTCCGGATTTCTTCGACGATGCCGTCGAATTCCCCGGAAACCTGGGCCAGAGGCAAGGCAAAGGATTGCCCATAAGCGGCTTCGATTTTTGCCGACTTGGCCAGCACACCGCCCAATTCGACCATCTGGAAAGCATCTTCGAGCGCCCGTTTGAGTTGCTTGCGCAAACTGGCCAGGCGTTGCGTGTGCCGCTCATTTTCCATTTCCCGCTCGGCCAGGACATCGACCATCCGGGCCACCGGCGAAAGTGCCACCGCCTCGCGCAACAGGCGGGTATGCCGGATATCCTGCAGGACAAGCGAGACTTCAGTGACGCAACCGTGAATCAGGCCGGTCAGCGAAGCCATGCAATCACGCAGATCCTGCGAAAAGACGCGCAACTCGTTGGAGAGTACGCCGAAACCGCGGGCCGCCGTGCCCGCCCGCTTGGCCAGGAAAATCGCGTTCAGCGCCATGATGTTGATCTTGAACGCAACCGCCACCACGGACTTGATTTCCTCGTTGATGCGGACGATCCGCAACAGGTCTACCCCGGCCTGCGATGCTTTCGTGGATTTTGTCGCCAGTGCAGTCGTCATGTTTGTCTCACCGTTGATCTTCTTGTCAGCCGGCAATGTACCAATTCATACCGGAAACAACCAGTCCATGACGACGCAAAGGCTCACTTTTCCAGAACGTAGGTTCCTGGTGCGCTGGTCAGCGCGGGGAACTTGCGGTTGGCGGCCGGATAAGCCTCGACCAGATCACCGGTTCGTTCGCCGAGCCAGCGGGTCCAGTCTTCCCACCAGGTGCCCGGCTTTTTCTCGGCCCGATCAAACCAGTGTTCCCAATGTTCATTGCGTTCCGGTTCGCCGATCCAGTAGGCGCGCTTGGGCGGATTGGCCGGCGGATTGACGATGCCGAGAATATGGCCGGAGGTCGACAGTACGAAACGCACCGGCGCATTGACGTTGATCTGTTTGCGGATCCGGTAGCACTGCTTCCAGGGTGCAATATGGTCATCTTCGGCCGTCACCGCGTAGAGCGGCTGCTCGATCAGATCAAGGTCGATCTTTTCGTCGGCGATGGTCAGATGATCGCGTTTGATCAGGTTGTTCTCGAGATACAGCTCGCGCAGGTAATACGAATGCATGGCTTGCGGCATGCGGGTGGTGTCCATGTTCCAGAACAGCACATCGAAGGGTGGCAGCGGTTCGCCAAGCAGGTAACTCTGCGTCCAGTAATGCCAGATCAGCGGGTTCGAGCGCAGCATGCGGAAGGAGGAAGCCATTTCGCTGCCGTCGAGATAGCCCTTCTTGGCCATCGACTCTTCCAGCGCGCCAATGCACGCCTCGTCGATGAAGACATCGATATCGCCCGGGTGCGCGAAATCGGTCAGGGTCGTAAATAGCGTCCAGTGCGCCACCGGCACCTTGTCCTTGCCGAAACGCTTGTTCGCCCAGGCCATGTAGGTGCTGACCAACGTGCCACCAATGCAGTAGCCGACCAGATGCACCTTGGGCACCTTGCAGAACTCGCTGGCAACGCGCACCACCTCGTTGACGCCTTCGAGCAGGTAGTCGTCAAAACGGATGTCAGCGAGATCCTCGCCCGGATTCTTCCAGCTGGTGATGAAGACCGAGAAACCCTGGTCGGTCAGGTACTTGACCATGCTCTTCTTGGCCGTCAGGTCAAGAATGTAGAACTTGTTGATCCACGGCGTGATGATGACGATAGGCATCGCCCGCACCTTGGCGGTTGTCGGCGTGTAATGGATCAGCTCGACCAGACGATTGCGGAAGACCACCTTGCCCGGCGTTGTCGCCAGATCCTCGCCTACCTTGAAGGCATCCGGTTCGACCATCAGGATGTTCTTGGCCTTGGCGTCACGCTGGAAGTTTTCCCAACCCTGCTTCAGGCTTTCGCCGTTGGTCTCGACAAAGCGCCGCATGGCCACCGGGTTGAGCAGGAAGAAATTGGTCGGCGCCACCATGTTCAGCCAGTTGCGCAACCAGAAGGCAGAGCGGCGACGCTCCTTGTCGGAGAGTCCCGGTGTCTCGAAATACATGTCCTCAAGGCGGTGCGTGAAGGCGATATACCATTCCTTGACGATGTCCCAGGTCGCCGACTCGGTCCATATCGGATCAGAAAAACGTGCGTCGTCGGCATGCGGCCGGATGACGTCGGCTGAGGGAATCCCCATTGCCCGGCGCATCACGTGCGTCTGGAGCTCGATCAGATCTCCGGACAGGTTGCTCATCGCCCTCGCCAGCTCCTGAGGGTGCATCAGCCAGGCCATCTGGGCCGCCAGCATCGAGGTGGTCACCCCATAGGGATCAACTGCGTTGCCAAGCGACTTGCCGAGCGTTTCCAGCGGGCTCAGGTTATGAATGTTTACACCGTTGTGTTTCTCTGTCGAATTACTGGACATCGCGTTCACCTTGGGTACGTGAGACTTTTATGATCTTACAGCGTGACGAATTCACCGGGAGTGGGCAGGCGCACATTGGACCAGCCAAGCTGCTCGCCGATCGCCTTGGCGAAGTTGGCTGAAGCGCCTGCCTCGCCATGGACAACGAAGGTTCGCCCCGGCTGTTTGTGAAAGCCGCCCAGCCACTTGAGCAAGGCAGCCTGATCGGCATGGGCGGACAAACCGCCGACCGTGTAAATCCGCGCCCTGACCGGGACCGGCTGACCGAAGATATGGACCAGCCGCGCTCCGTCGACCAAGCGTCGTCCGAGCGTTCCCGCCGCCTGAAAACCGGCGATCAGCACGCTGCACTCGCTGCGCGGCAGGTTTTCGCGCAGGTGGTACTTGATCCGCCCAGCCTCGCACATGCCGCTGGCCGACAGGATCACCGCACCACTGCGAATTTCGTTCAGGGCCTTGGAGCGCTCGACATCGGCCACGGACTCGATATACATCTTGTCCGGATGCGCCTGCTGCCAGGCAATCAGTTCGCGGGTTTCAGGGTCGAGCAGTTTTGGATGGGCCAATGTGATGCTGGTAGCCGCATTGGCCATGGGCGAATCGACATATACCTTCAGCGGCGACAGGCGCTTGCGCCGGACAAGACTGGCCAGCATGTAGATGATTTCCTGCGTTCGCCCGACAGCGAAAGATGGGATGATCAGATTACCCTTGGCCGCCTTGGTCCGTTCGAAGGCGGCGACGATTTCGTCCTCGGTTTCAGCCAGTGAGCGGTGCAGGCGGTCGCCATAGGTCGATTCGATCAGCACGACATCGGCTTCCGCGGGCGCTGGCTCCGGGTCGTACAGCACGGGCCGGTCCGACATGCCGAGATCGCCGGAAAATACCAGACGGCGAGGCTTCCCTTCACCACTGACGCTTACTTCCAGCCAGGCCGAGCCGAGAATGTGCCCGGCATCGTGGAAACGCACACTGACCGATTTGGCCGGCTGCAGGCTTTCGCCATAGCTGACCGGCTGCAACAGTTTGAGCGAAGCCATGGCCTGCTCCACGGTGTACAAAGGCGGCACGATGCCGCGTTCACCCTTGCCGCGCCGATGGCGGTTACGCAACTGCCACTCAGACTCCTTTTCCTGAATGTGCGCGCTGTCCGGCAGTAATACTTCCAGCAGATCAATGGTCGCTGGTGTGGCATAGATCGGCCCGCGGTAACCGAGCATCGAAAGACGGGGTAGCAGACCGGAATGATCGATGTGGGCGTGGGTCAGCAGGACGAAGTCGATCTCGCGGACATCGAAGCCGAAATTGAGCGCCCGCTGGTTCTTCTGACGGGCCTCGGGGCCACCCTGGAACATGCCGCAATCGACCAGAAAACGGACCTCATCCGTTTCAACGAGGGTGCAGGAACCGGTCACTTCACCGGCCGCACCAAGAAATCCGAGACGCATGTTTAAATTCCTCCCGACTTGGCGTAGCATGAACCTCAAGACGGCGGAATGCAACGCCAGCAGACCATTTCAGGAGGTTATGAATGTTCAAGCATATCTTTGTCCCGACCGACGGATCCGAGCTTTCCCGTGCCACGGCGGAGCGCGCCGTCTCCTTCGCCAAGGAAACCGGCGCCCGGATCACGGTATTTTTTGCCAAACCGGAATACCCGATCGCCTATTTTGGTGAAGGCGCCCTGATCGATCCAACGACGCCGGAAAAGTTTGCCGAACTCGCGGAGCAGCAAGCCACCGAATATCTGGGCGAAGTGCAGAAAATGTGTACCGAAGCCGGCGTCGAATGCAGCACGACGTCAGCCACCAGCGACATACCCTACGAAGCCATCATCGAAGCCGCCGAAAAATCTGGCTGTGACCTGATTTTCATGGCCTCGCACGGCCGTCGCGGCATCAGCGGCTTCCTGCTCGGCAGCGAAACCAACAAGGTACTGACCCACTCCAAGGTACCGGTACTCGTTTACCGTTAAGCAGCAATTTTCATGGCTTCGACCACGGTCGAAGCCATGCTCGCGAGCAGCGGGCTGAGCACCGCTCAGGCCCGCTCTTTTCGCCCGGTACGGCGAATTGCGATGAGCAGGCCTCCAGCCAGTAGCGACCAGACCATGTGCCGCCTGTTTCCTTACTTGGCGATGTCGAGCAATTCAACCTCGAAAACCAGCGTCGAATTGGGCGGAATGCCCGGCACGCCGCGGCTGCCGTAAGCCAGGCTGGGCGGGCAAACCAGCTTGGCCTTGCCGCCAACCTTGATCTTCTGAACACCTTCCGTCCAGCATGGAATAACGCGGTTGAGCGGGAAGGCAGCCGGCTCGTTGCGGCGGTAGGAGCTGTCGAATTCCTGACCATTGGTCAGCGTGCCGCGATAGTGCACCTTGACCGTATCGCTGGCCTTCGGACTGGCGCCACTACCTTCCTTGAGCATCGTGATACCGATGCCGGAGGCGGTCATTTCTTCCTTCGGTTCAGCGGCAGTAACCTGGAAGGAGAGTACGAGAAGAAGGGCGGCGCTGGCGATGAAGCGTTTCTGCATTTAGGGAACCTTCGTTGCGTGGATGGAAAATGTTCTGGGCGCACGTAAACGGAAAGAGCTTATGGTGCTCATCTATCGCAAAGCCACAAACTCCATGACGCCGCCCGAAGCCGGCACCATATTCGTCATCAGCGGGCAGTGCAATGCCCCTGCCCCGGCGGTATGCGGCAAAGCACTTCACCGCTGGACGTATCGACAAAGTCGATTTCCTGCAGCTTGCCAACCAGATAACGCTTCTTCAACGTGAAATCGGTCGGTTTGCCGTAGGTTGCCTTCCAGAAAGTGGTGCTCTCGCTGATCACCGGTTCGACCAGCACGGCCTTGGCGCGCAGGCCGACATGCCCGGCCACGGCAGCTGGCAGATTGGCCGAGAATCCCGCATCGTCATCCACCTTGCGCGGATAGAAATCGTAGAGATTCTCGAAGGCCAGGAAATAGTCATAACGCCAGGTGACTTTCATCTGCTGCGGCGTACCGATCTTGTCCTCGTGCTGATATTCGCCGCGCTCTTCGGCCACGGACTGCAGCGGCAGGAACTTGAAGCGGTAATAATCATCGACGGCGGGATCGGCCAGTGGCTGCCAGCTCCAGCCTTCGGCAAGCTGGTTGAAGGACATGCGGTAGAGAACCTCCAGCCGTTCCCCCGCCGCATTGACCTCAAGGCTGCCGGCCGGCGACAAATCGACATCAACTTCGAACATTTGCCCTAGCCTGCTCTTGATGCCGTCAGCCGGTAACTGGGCAAGGGCGACATACTGCCGCTCGGCGGTATCAGCGGCTTGGGCAGCGCCAAAAAAGGCGGCGACCGAGGCCGCCGTGAAGATATATCTGAGGAAAAACATGTCGACTTGGAACGCTTCCCATGAAACATCAAGTCGTTTGAATGATCCGCTTAGGCAAATCAATCGCCCATGATTTGCATCAACAATTCCTGATACAGCTCAGAGCTGCGTCTGGGTCACGGCCTTGCGGAAGCGAATCAGCGCAATCGCGAAGAAGCAGGCGCCGACGGCCGTCATGCCGAGAAGATCGGGCCAGATGACATCGAGCCCGGCACCGCGGTAAAGAATGCCCTGGGCCAGGCGAACGAAGTAGGTGGTCGGCGTTGCCGCCATGATGTTCTGGATCGCTGCCGGCATGCTTTCCTGCGGCGTCACGCCACCGGAGAGCAGTTGCAGCGGTACGATGGTGATGATGATGAGCAGGCCGAGCTGTGGCATCGAGCGGGCCAGCGTGCCGAGGAAGATGCCGATCGATGCCGCCGAGAACAGGTAGAACACCGCCGCCGCGAGGAAGAGCCCGACCGATCCGGCTATCGGCACCTGCAAGACCTGCTGGACCATGACGAGCAGCGCGAAGGCCACGCCGATCAGCACGGCCACCCCGTTGGCCCATATTTTCGCCATCATGATCTCGAACGGCCGCAGCGGCATGACCAGCAGGTGTTCGATGGTGCCGTGCTCACGTTCGCGGATGAAGGCGGCGCCGACCAGGATGATGGTCAGCATGGTGACGTTGTTGATCGCCTCCATGACGCCGCCGAACCAGACGCCGGTCAGGTTCGGGTTGAAGCGGGCGCGGGTGGTCAGGCGGATCGGCGTGTCCTCGGCAGCGCGGCGTCCGGTCAGGAATTCGCCCACCTCGCCGCTGGCGATATTGTTGATGTAGCTGGCGCCGATGAAGGCCTGGCTGATCACCGTGGCGTCGATGTTGAGCTGGATTTCGGGCCGCCGCCCGGCGCTCAGGTCGCGCTGGAAATGGCTGGGGATGACCAGCACGAAAGAGTACAGGTTCCGGTTCATCGCATCGTCGACCTGTTCCAGGCCGATCAATTCGGGACGACGGAAATACGGCGGATAGAGCGCATCGGCGATCTGGGCCGAGAGCGGCGAGTTGTCCTCGTCCACGATGGCGACCGGCGCGTTGTTAAGTTGCTGCGAGCTCCCCGTCGCCGCCTCGTAAATGGCCCCCGAGAAGGCCCAGACGATCAGCCCGAGCAGGACCTTGTCGGCGGCCAGACTGCGCAGCTCCTTGAGGCCGAGGCGGAAGATGTTGCTCAGGGAAAAGCCGCCCATGCTATTTCTCCTGCTTTTTCAGCAAGGCCACGCTGGCCACGGTCAGCAGCGGAATGAAGGCGGCCAGGGCAAGCAGTGACTGCCACAGGTCGGCGAAACCCAAGCCCTTGGTGAAGGCGCCGCGACAGATCAGGATGAAATAGGTCGCCGGATAACCCTGCCCGATCCAGTACCCCGCCCCCTCCAGGGCCTCGACCGGCGTCGTCAGGCCGGAAAACTGAATGGTCGGCAGCATGGTCACGATGGCGGTACCGAACAGTGCCGCGATTTGCGTCTTGGTGAAGGTGGACATCAGCAGGCCGAGGCCGGTGGTCGCCGTGACGTAGAGCAAGGCACCCAGCGTCATCGCGGCGAAGCTGCCCTTGACCGGCACACCGAAGATGAAGACCGCCTCGCCCATCATCAGCAGGTAGCTGGCCATGCACACGGCGATGTAGGGCAACTGCTTACCGATCAGGAATTCGAGCCGCGTCACCGGCGTGACGTAGAGGTTGGTAATCGAGCCGAGCTCCTTTTCGCGGACCACGCCAAGCGCCATCAGGATGGCCGGTATGAGCAGCAGAAGCAGCGGGATGACCGCCGGCACCATGGCGTAAACGCTCTTGAAATCCTGGTTGTAGCGATAGCGCGATTGGATCTCCAACACCTTGGCCGGGTAGCTGCCGGTCGCCTCGCGCATCATCTGGCGCACGTAATCGCGGTGCAGGCCATCCATGTAGCCACGTATCGTTTCGCCGCGATAGGGCATGGCACCATCGACCCAGACGCCGACTTCCGGCTTGCGACCACGCCGCAGGTCGCGGCCATAGCCTTCGGGAATGTCGATGGCCAGCGACACCTCGCCGCTCTTCATGCGGCGGTCGAGATCGGCATCGTCGGCCAAGGCCGGGCGCTGCACGAAATAACGCGAACCGGCTACGTTGGCGATGTAGTCGCGACTTTCCGGAGTCTGATCGCGATCGAGCACGGCGAAGCGCAGCCCTTCGACATCGAAGGACAGGCCATGTCCGAGCACGAACATCATGACCACCGAACCAAGCAGCGCGAAGGCCAGACGGATGGCGTCGCGGCGAAGTTCCAGCGCCTCGCGGTAGGCATAGCCGAGCAGGCGGCGCAGGCTGAAGGCGCTCGGCTGCTTGTGCGCCAGCGTCCAGTCCGAAGCGGCCTGCAGCATGGGGCTGGAACTTTCGGTTTTCGGCTCTTTTTCCGGGTTGACCGCAGCATTCGCCCCAACGATGCCGGAAGCCTCTTCCAGATAGCTGATGAAAGCCGCCTCCAGGGTCGGCTCGCCGCGCAACTTGCAAAGCGCCGCCGGCGTATCGCTGGCCAGCACCTTGCCAGCGTGCATCAACGATATACGGTCGCAGCGCTCGGCCTCGTTCATGAAGTGCGTCGAGATGAAAATGGTGACGCCTTGCTGGCGCGACAGCTCGACGAGCAGCGCCCAGAACTCGTCGCGTGCCACCGGATCAACGCCGGAGGTCGGCTCGTCGAGGATCAGCAGCTTCGGTTCATGGACCACGGCGACGGCCAACGACAGGCGCTGGCGAATGCCCAGCGGCAGGTCGGCGGCCGCCTTGTCGGCGTAGGGTTCCAGCCCGAAGCGCGCCATCAACTCGGCAATCCGCGGGCCGCGCCGGGCGTCCGGCAGGTGGAAAAGCCGGGCGTGCAGATCGAGGTTGGCGGCAACCGTCAGTTCGCCATACAGCGAGAAGGACTGCGACATGTAGCCGACCTGCTTGCGGGTTTCGAGGTCACGCGCATCGACGGCCTTGCCGAACAGTCGGGCCACGCCCTCGGTCGGCGGCAGCAAACCGGTCAGCATCTTCATCGTCGTCGTCTTGCCACAGCCGTTGGAACCGAGGAAACCGAAAATCTCGCCTTCGTCGATCCTAAAACTGACACCATCCACGGCGACGAAATCGCCGAAGCGCTGGGTCAGCCCGTCAGCCTCGATAGCCCAGCCAGGGCTGCTATCGACCCACGGCGAAATGACCAGCGCCTGGTGAGTCCGCCTTTTTTCCTCCGGCAAGAGCTTGATAAAGGCGCCGTCCAGCGTCGTCTGCCCGGTCTGCGCCCGCAATGCTGCCGGCGAGCCGGTGCCGATCACCCGGCCGCCATCCATCGCCACCAGCCAGTCGAAACGCTCGGCCTCTTCCATGTAGGCCGTCGCCACCAGCACGCTCATGCCGGGCCGCCGGGCGCGGATGCTGTCAATCAGCTCCCAGAACTGGCGGCGGGAGAGCGGATCGACGCCGGTCGTCGGCTCGTCGAGAATTAACAGATCGGGGTCATGGATCAGCGCGCAGCACAGGCCGAGCTTCTGCTTCATGCCGCCTGACAGCTTGGCCGCCGGTCTATCCTTGAACGGCGCCAGGCCGGTGCTGGTCAGCAGTTCGTCGATGCGCTGCTCGCGCTCGCGCTTGCTCTGCCCGAACAGCCTGCCAAAGAAATCGACATTCTCGAAAACCGACAGCGTCGGATAGAGGTTCTTGCCAAGTCCCTGCGGCATGTAGGCAATGCGCGGCTGGGCCATGGCACGAAAATGGCGGTCGCCGATATCGCCCCCGAGCACCTCGACCTTGCCCGTCTGAATCTTCCGGGCGCCTGAAACCAAGGCCAGCAGCGACGATTTGCCAACGCCATCCGGCCCGATCAGCCCGACCATGCAGCCGGCCGGCAGGGCGATATCAACTGCCTCCAGTGCCACCACGGCGCCGTAGCGATGGCTGACTTCGGACAGACGGGCGACCGGCGCGCGGTCCATGGCGATTTACTTTCCGCTGACCTGCAGATTGGCTGGCCAGGCCGCATTGGCATCGAGCCGGACATAAGCCACGCCCGGCATGCCACCCTTGGCCAAGTCGCGATGCGCCTCAAGCCAGGCCGCATCGGGCTTGACCTTGAGGCGGAACATCAGCTTTTCCCGCTCGGTACGAGTTTCCACCTCGCGCGGCGTGAATTGCGCTTTCGGCGCGACGAAACTGACCGTTGCCGGAATCACCTGACCCGGCAGGGCATCTAGCACAATGCGCGCCTCGCTGCCCAGTGCCACCTGCCCGGCCTTGTCGGTCGGCAGGTAGATGGTCATGAACATGTCGGAAAGATTGACTAAAGTCAGCGCCTTGCCGCCCGCTGCCAGCACTTCGCCCGGTTCGGCCAGTCGGTACAGCACACGGCCGGCAATCGGCGCCTTGAGGGAGGTGTCGTTGAGCGTCACGCGCAGGCTCTCTGCCTTGGCTTCGGCCGCTGCAACCGCCTCGCCAGCCTCACCCACCTTGCCGCGCGCCTGCGCCATGCCGGCCATCGCGCCTTCCATGCCAGTCTGGTCCACATCCAGCTTGCTGCGGCTGATGAACCCCCGACCAACCAGATCTTCGGAACGCTTCAGTGTCTTGCCGGCCAGCGAGACATCGGACTGCGACTTGCGCACGCCTGCCCGCGACTGATCCACCGCCTTCTGTGCCTGGCGAATCTGCGCCTCGGCCGCCTGCAACTGGGCCCGCAGATCATCGGCATCGAGCCGGGCCACTACCGCCCCCGCCTCGACATAATCGCCCTCGCGCGGCCCGAGCTCGGCAAGGCGCCCGGCGATCTTGGTGGCAACGTCAACCTCGGTCGCTTCCAGCCGCCCATTCCCGGCAGCCAGGCCCGCCGGCAAGCCGGCTGGACGCTGCTGGTAAAGGTAAAAGCCGATTGTGGCGGCCACCAACAAAAACAAGGCAAAAAGCAAATACTTGCCAACTCTGGAACGGTTCATGAGACACCCAATTTATTACTGACCATGGAGTCATTAGCTATTTGAATTATAGACCTCGAAGGGTCGAAAATACCTGCTCACCAGCAAATTACACATCCATAAGCAAGCATCGGCAACCCTGATTCTGATTCTTTTTCAGTCTGAGCCCGTGCTCCTGAATACTCAACGGATCAATCGGGTCGGCGGCATGCCGGCTCCTATTGAAGCAGCACGCGCCAACCCTTTCGATTGACCGCCCATGGCGAAACGGGGCAATCCACCCGGCCTAGTGCCGCTCGCCCGAATAGCGCCCCGGCGCGATGACGTTATTCGGGTCCAGTGCGGATTTCAGGCGTTGATGCAGTTCGGCTTGCTCCGAGCCGTCTTCGGCACCGATCAGGTCCATGTAGTCCACACCCAGGCGGTACGGAGGCCAGCCGCGACGCAGGCCGGAACTGACCAGATCGCGGTAGCATGCCTTGGCCCGCGCCACGTCTTCCGGGCTGGCCGGATCGAAGAGCAGCGGGATGGTGGCGGACAGAACACGCGATGAACGCGAGGTGACGGCCAACAGAGGGTCGAAACCGTGGCGGGCGAGCACTTCGCCCATGATTTCCCGATAGCAGCGCACGGCCTGGGGCGTGAATGGCAGCAACGGTGCGTACCACAGGATGCCCTGCCCATCCCGGGCCGGGTGCGCCGAGATATCGAGTGGCCGGGCATTTTTCTCCAGCGCATAGGCAATGCGCAAAAAAGCGGTGATCGGCACGCCTTCGACCGTTCCCAAGGCATTGACCAGCGAACCGAGATGGCGGCGCAGGCTGGGGAAGAATCGATTCGGCAGGGCCTTGAACAGGCTTTGCAGCAGGCGGATTTCGCGGGTGCTGAAGCTCCAGATCCGGCAGCCTTTGATTCGACGCCGAATGTCGCGCACGGCACCTTGCACTGCCTGCCTTGAGCCATACAGCGTGCCCAGCGCCGTCCAGCTCGAGATCTTGCGCCGCCCCGCCTCGCCCTTCAGGTACTCGGCCCGCTCGCTGCCACGCCGGGAGGTGGCAAGCGGTGCATCGGGCTGGGTGGCGAGAATGCGAAAGTCGTTCATCATGATGATGCCGCCGATGCCGGGTATGTCTTCGGCAATGCGGTTGAGCGCCGTCTGGCTGGCTTCGAACTTTTCGTCGGAGGCCCATTCGAAAATCAGGATGCGGCAATCCTCTGGCACCCGAGCGAGTTGCACCGTCGCCCGGGTGACCACGCCAAAGCTGCCCTGGCGCAGCAAGCCGCCCCAGTAAGGTCCGGTGCCGACCCGCCAGCGCTCGGCAAGATCGCCGCAGTGCAAATCCTTGTAGGCATGGCGAAAGGCCTGGCCATTACCCCAGAAACCTTCGAGTTCGGAGACGGCTTCGAAATGATCGACAATCGGCGTCAGGCCGTAGCCGCCATCCAGCGCATTGCCGAGAATGTTGCCATTCGGGCCGACGCCGGTGGTCGGCACGAGCAGGCGGGCGCCGGCACGCTGGATGGCCTGTTCCAGATCATGCTGGCAAACACCGGGCTGAATGCGCGCCACGGCCGCCTCGGTATCGATTTCGATTTGTTTGAGCGGCGACAGATCGACGACCACACTCCCCGGCTTGACTGCCTGAGCCGTGCCATAGCCAAAGTTGCGCCCGCCGCTGATCGGCCACAAGGGCACCCGGTGCGCATTGGCTGCCGCAAGGATGCGCGGCACGGCAGATACCTCGGTAACGACCAGCACCCCGGCCGGATAACGCGTGGCACCGCCCGTATCCGGGCGATAGGGCTCGATTTCCGAGGCGCCGTTGAGCACGGCGACACCGGGAACGTTGACCAGCGATTCGTAGAAAGCTTTAAGCATTGCAGACTCCTGTTGATGAAAAAAGGAGTCGCCATGAAATACGAATACAGCGCACTTTCAAATGTCATTTCAAAATATTCATTTGAAATCTGCAATGCACGGTCTGCGTGAAAAAGCCCTGCAACCCCCACTGGAAGTCACTGGGGTGCAAACTGCCCGGCAAGGAATGACAAATTCAGGCGTCGACTGAAGACACGGCCCGCTCCCACGCGCCAAGCGAGGGATTGCGGCAGAGTTGAGCCAATAACACCATAGCCGCCTCAAGGTGTTTCGAGGCCGCAGCACTCAGCGGTTCGCCAAGCTCGAACTGCTCGCCACGCACACAGAGAACGAAAGCCGGTGGCGGTTCGCTTTTTTCGGTCTGTACATAGACCTGCAGCACCGCTTCCGGCGGCAGTTCATGCGTGGTGTATGCGTTGCCGGTGGCAGGCACGGTGGGCTGGAAGGTGTAAGGCCCCGGCGTCTTGGCACCGGCGTCGATGAACAGGGCAAGTTGTCTGCCCTGCAAATCGAGCGCATGTTCGATCTGGAGCTGGAAGTCTTCGATCAGTTCGAACTGTCCGCTCAGACCTTCACTCTCCAACCAGCCTTCGAGTCGGCCGCAGAGTTCCGGGCCGATCGCGTCATCGCCGCGGCTGGGGTTGCCGACGGCGAAGATGACGACCGGCGCACTCATTCGCGGCTTAGGGAATGGACGACCATGCCTTCCACATCAACCAGTTCGACTTCGAGCGGCATCTTGCCCAGCGCGTGCGTCGCGCATGACAGACAGGGGTCGAAGGCGCGGATCGCGACTTCGATATGGTTGAGCAACCCTTCCGTCACTTCGCGGCCATGAAGGTAGCGGCGAGCAACATGGCGGATGGCTTCGTTCATCGCCTGGTTGTTGTTGGTCGTCGACACGATCAGGTTGGCCATGGTGATCAGGTCATTCTCATCGACGCGGTAGTGGTGAAACAACGTCCCTCGCGGCGCTTCGATGACGCCAACCCCATCCATCTGGCGTTCGCCCTGCACCATCAGGTTGTCCGAGAGCAGGTCGTCGTCGTGCAGCAGTTCCTTGATCACTTCGGCGGCATGCAGCATCTCGATCATCCGCGTCCAGTGATAGGCCAGCGGGGCATGCATCGGCGTACCACCGGCGTAATCGACGAATTCCTTGCGCTCGTGCTCGGCGAAGGGGGTCGAAATCTGGTCGCAGTTCTGGACGCGGGCCAGTGGGCCGACCTTGTACCAGCCGTGCTCCTTGCCGATCGATTTGAAGAACGGGAACTTCATGTAGCTCCACGGCCGGACTTCTTCCTCGATGTACTGGTTGTATTGCTGGTAATCGACGTGGTCGAAGATGATCTTGCCGTTGTCGTCACGGGCCCGCAGCGTGCCGTGGTAGAAATCGAGGTCGCCGCCATGGCCGACGATGGACATGAAATTGGAGCGGAAGATGCCGAAGCTGTTGTACAGCCCCGGGTCCTGCGTATGGACCTTCTGGATCATGTGCACCGCATCGCGCGACCACTGGACGATGTGATAGATGTCCTTCAGCAACTCGTCGCGCTCGGCAATGGTCAGCGACTTGTTGACGCCCCCCGGCACCGCCCCGGTGCCATGGACTCTCTTGCCGGCCGTGACGCGGATCACTTCCTGGCCGAACTTGCGCAAGAGCACACCGCGCTTGGCGGTCTCCGGATGCGCCGCCGCCACGCCGACGATATTGCGCTTGGTCACATCGCTGTCGAAACCGAACAGCAGGTCGGGCGAACAGAGATGGAAGAAATGCAGCGCATGCGATTGCAGCATCTGGCCGTAATGCATCAACCGGCGCAGCTTTTCCGCCGCAGGCGTCAGCTTCTTGGCGCCGACGATGATATCGAGCGCCTTGGAGGCGGCCAGATGGTGCGACACTGGGCAGATGCCGCACAGGCGCTGAACCATGACCGGCACTTCCCAGTACGGCCGCCCCTGGATGAATTTCTCGAAGCCGCGGAATTCGACAATGTGCAGGCGCACCTGATGCACCTTGTTCTGGTCGTCGAGCAGGATGGTCACCTTGCCATGGCCCTCGACGCGGGATACCGGGTCGATCGCCACGCGGCGCAGGGTTTCGGGGTGTTGGGCGGTTTCCAGTTGGTAGGTCATAGCGCCACCTCAGTCATAATGCATTAAGCCATGGCCCAATTCGGGCTCTTTACCAGCAAGAAGGTCCGTCAGCACCTTCCAGATCGCGTCCGCTGACGGCGGGCAACCGGGCATGAAGTAATCCACCTTGACCACCTCATGGATCGGGTGCACCTGGTTCAGCGGTAGCGGCAGTTCCGGATCGTTCGGAATCATGCCGTTGGCCAGCCCCGGGCTGGTGTGATAGACCTCTTCCAGGATGGTCGTCAGCGGCAGATGGTTGCGCTGCGCCGGCAGGCCGCCATTGATGGCACAGGCGCCCATGGCGATCAGGATCTTGCAGTTCTTGCGGAACTCGCGCAGCACATGGACGTTCTCGGCATTGCACAGCCCGCCTTCGATGATGCCGATGTCGCAGTCCGGGCTGCAGGTCTTGATATCTGTCAGCGGCGAGCGGTCGAACTCGATGTGTTCGAGCAGCGTGAACAAGCGCTCGTCGATGTCGAGAAAGGACATATGGCAGCCGAAACAACCGGCCAGCGAGGTCGTGGCGACCTTGAGTTTCTTCTTGGCAGTCATCTCAGCGCCCTCCCGTGGTTTCGGCAGTTTCCGAAATCGGCGCCTTGTCGAACTTGCGCTCGCCTATCGGTACGGCAAAGCCCTGGCGTTTCTGCAGGATGACGCCAACCGGGCAGACCTGCGCGGCCTTGTCGGTCAGTGCAAAGTCGGTGTCGCCGAGCTGGCCGGATTTGGCATTGACGATCAGATGCGTCTTGATGCCGCGGCCCGAGAGCGCGAAGACGTTCTTGCCATCGACATCGCGGCTCGCCCGCACGCACAGCGAACAGAGGATGCAGCGATTGAAGTCGAGCAGCACTTCGGGATGCGAGGCATCGACCGCCCGATTCGGGAAGAAGTGGTCGTAATGCGGCGACATCATGCCGAGATGGTAGGCCGTGGCCTGCAACTGGCAGTTGCCGCTCTTTTCGCACGACGGGCAGAAGTGGTTGCCCTCGACGAAGAGCATCTGGGTCAGCGCCCGACGTTCAGAATTGATTTCCTCGGTTTCGCTCTCGACGATCATGCCAGCCGAGGCGCGCATGGTGCACGAGGCCGTATGCCGGCCATTGACCTTGACCGTACAGAGTTTGCACGAGCCATGCGGCTTGAACTCCGGGTGATAGCACAGGTGCGGAATGAAAAACCCCGCCGCACTTGCCGCCTGCATGATGGTTTGCCCCTCGACGAAAGGAACGGCCTTGCCATCGAGGGTAAAGGTATGGCTCATGCTGCACCTCCGTTTTCGCTGGCCAGATGGGCGCCTGCATCGTCACGGCCGGTCATCTGCCGGGCAGACGACAAGGCGCGGTCCAGATCGAAAGCGGGCGTGAAGTCCTGCTGAATCATCCGCTGATCGTAGTACGGCCGGAACTTGGCAATGGTATCGAGCACCGGGTTACAGGCCGTATGGCCGAGACCGCAGTGGCTCATCGATTGCAGCAATTGGTTCAGCTTTTCGATTTCCGTGAAGTCGTAAGGCGAACCGCAGCCATTGTGCAACTTGTCCATCAAGTTCTTGAGCAGCGAGGTGCCGACCCGGCACGGCGTGCAGAAACCGCAGCTTTCGTGCTGGAAGAAATGCACGTAGTTGCGCGCCACCTCGAACATGTCGCGCGTCTTGTTGAACACGGTGAAAGCACCGGCTGTCGGAATATCTTCAAAGCCGATGATGCGGTCGAACTCATTCTCCGCAACGCAGATGCCGGACGGCCCGCTGACCTGCACCGCCTGGGTGTCGGTGGCACCGCAATCCTCGAGCACCTGCCGGATGCTGACGCCGAACGGGTATTCGTAGATGCCCGGCCGCTCGCAATCGCCGGACACTGACAAAATCTTCGTCCCGGCCGAATGCTTGGTGCCGATGGCGGCATACCATTCGCCGCCATTGAGCGCGATCAGCGCTGCTGCGGCAAAGGTTTCGACGTTATTGACGATGGTCGGCTGGTCCAGATATCCGTTGGTGACAGGGAAGGGCGGACGATTGCGCGGTGTGCCGCGCTTGCCTTCAAGCGATTCGATCAGCGCCGACTCTTCGCCACAGACATAGGCGCCGGCACCGACGTGAATCTCGATGTCGAAATCGGCACCCGGCAGGCCGAGGATGTCCGGGCCGAGCAATTTTTCGCGCCGGCGATGGGCAAGCACGGCATTCAGGTGGTCCAGCATGTAGCGGTATTCGCCGCGCAGATAGACGAAACCCTTGGTCGCACCGACCGCGTAGGCAGCAACGGTCATGCCCTCGAACACCAGATCGGGATACTTCGAGAGCAGCACGCGATCCTTGAACGTTCCGGGTTCGCCTTCATCGGCATTGCAGACAACGATGCGCTGCGCCCCGGGCTTGAGCGGTGCGTTGCGGCAAGCTTCCCATTTCAGGCCCGTGGTGAAACCAGCACCACCCCGACCACGCAGGTTGGCGCGCTTGATTTCGTCGAGCGTTGCTGCCGGCCCACCGATCCCGCTCGGCAGCCCCTCGCGCCAGGAACGCATGTTGGATGAGTTCAACCCATCGCTGGGCGCCCGGGCCCGGGCTGCCAGCAGGGCATCACCAGGCTTGAAGTCGGCTTTGAGCAGAATGTCGGCCCGCTGGATATTGTCTTCGATCTTGAAATAGGCAGCCGGCCATTCCGCCAATGGCGTCTTGCCACGAATCAGCTCGGCAATTTCATCAATGCGCTCGGCGGTCAGCCCGGCCACAGCGTAGTTATTGACCAGCAGGGCCGGTCCCTGATCGCACATGCCGGTGCAGGCGGTCTGGGCCACACTGACCAGACCGTCTTCGGACACTTTGCCGCGCTCGATCCACAGGCTGTTGCACAGCCGATCCATCATCGCCTTGCTGCCAAGCATACGATCTGTGATGTTGTCAGAAAACAACACCCGATATTTGCCACGCGGCTCGGTATAGAAAAACGAGTAGAAACCGGCAACACCCTCGATCTTGGTGCGCGGGACGCCGAGTGTTGCCTGCAGGCGGTCAATCGCTTCCGGGGATATCCAGTCGCAGGCTTCCTGGATTTCGCGCAGGATCTGCACCATGTTTGATGCGTCGCGCCGGTATCGGGCAACCACCCGATCAACCACACCGGCCACCGCCTCAGCATGCAATTCGTTCAGTGCCACGACAACCTCCTAAAGACTGCGTATGACATGCAAAAGACTAGCACTGCTACATGACAGTTTCTTGTCCCAGATCAAACAGTGGATTCACCGGCATTCAACAAATCGTAATCCGGGTGTGCAAGAATATTGCTGCAGCACAGCATGAAACATAGCGCGCCAAATCGACAATTCAAGAAAAGATTGATGCGGCGCATCAGCCCCAAAATTATTTGGAAGGAAGAACAGCATGAACACGATAAACGACACGGCCGTAACAGGCGGTTTGAACATGGCCCTCCCGCTGGCTGGCAAGAAGGGCCTGATCACCGGCATCGCCAACGACAAGTCGATTGCCTTTGCCGTTGCCAAGGCCATCGTGGCATTGGGCGGCGAAGTTGCCCTGACCTACCAAAACGACAAGACCGCCCGTTATACGCAACCGCTGGCCGAGGCACTGGGCGCAAAACTATTCGAAAAGCTCGACGTTGCTGAAGAAGGCAGCCTCGAAGGCGTCATCGCCAAGTGCGGCGAAGTGTTCGGCACCATCGACTTTGCTGTCCACTCGATGGCCTTCTGTAACGCCGACGACCTGCATGGTCGCGTCATCGACACCACCGAAGCCGGCTTCGACTCGGCGATGAATGTGTCCTGCCACAGCTTCCTGCGCATGGCCAAGGCCCTGGAGCCATTGATGAACCACGGTGGCTCGCTGATCACCATGTCCTACCTCGGTGCCGAGCGCGTCGTGCGCAACTACGGCGTCATGGGCATCATCAAGGCAGCGCTTGAGTCCGCCGTCCGCTACATGGCCTACGACCTCGGCCCCAAGGGCATTCGCGTCTTCGCCGTGTCGCCCGGCCCGATCATGACCCGTGCTGCTTCCGGCATCGCCAACTTCAACACCCTGCTTGAAGCCGACGCCCTCAAGGCACCGCTCGGCCGCACCGTGACCATCGAAGAAGTCGGCGCCCTGACCGCCTTCCTGTGCACCTCCGGCTCGTCCGGCATGACCGGCCAGACGATCTACGTCGATGCCGGTTCGCACATCGTCGCCTAAGACCGGCCCGGCTGCCTCATTGCAGCCAACCGGCCAAACGGGCTAAATCCATGTTGGCGGGCATTCAGCCCGCCAACATGAAGCCATTTCGGAGACCATCATGGCCGAAGCTGACGGACTACTTCCCGATCCAGTACCCGACCACCCATTGTTACAAGGCCGTCGTGAAATCGGCCGCGGCGAAAGCACCATCGTGCTGGAGGCCGACACCGTCGATGGCCAGGAACGTGTCTACAAGGTGCTTTCCTCCCCCACCGATTACGCCTACTACACGGCCGAAGACCGCCCGACGGGCAACCATTTCCCGGTGGTTTATGCCGACCACGGTACGGCTGGCCGTTCCAGTCGCGGCTATCCCTTTCATATCGTCGAGGTCGAGCGGCTCTATCCGCTTCCCGGCAGCGGCGAGGCCGTCGAAGTCGCCACCAAACTGTCCACCTCCTATTTCGATGCCTGCATGATGTGGCGCAACCTGGCTCAGGACATGGGGCGCATCGCGCTGCACCACCTGACCGTGACACCGATGGGCTGGAGCGATGCGGTTCAGGAGTCGCTCAAGGCGCTGGAGGTGTTTTCCGGCGAATACGGGGCTCTGCCGGACCTGATCAAGGCCGACAACCTGATGATGCGCAAGGACGGCACCCTGGTATTTTCCGACCCGGTTTTCATGGAATGATGCGATGACCATCAGCCAGGTTCAATACACCTCACGCAAGCTGGCCGAACAGTTGCGCGGCTCCCCCTACATGGCCGTGATCTCGATTACCGATCCGACGACACCGGAAGCCAGGCTGGATCCGCTGTTCCGCCACATCCTGCGCCTGTCCTTCTTCGATGCCGTCCCAGCCGACGAATTCATGCCGGCCTGCCCCGGACTGTTCGACTACCACATGGCAGCGCAGATCAGCGCCTTCATCGAAGAACTTCACGCCGCACCGTTCGAAATATCGCTGATGGTGCATTGCGAATATGGCGTCAGCCGCTCGGCCGCCGTCGCGCTCTTTGCCGAGGCGCTGACCGGCGCCCCGCTGGAAGCGCGGGAATTCACCTACGAAGCCAACCAGTGGGTACTCGATCAGTTGCTGCAGCGCCACCCTGGCCTGGACGTCGATATGCCGGCGCCGCTGATCAGCCGCGAGCGCCGCGCAGCGAGTCGAAAGTGAATTTCTTCACAATGGATGCGGTGCCAGCAGCAGGCCGATATTGTTTGCTGCACCGCAGCAACCTATACTAGTCCATCGCGTGACTCACTGGAGCAGGGATTCATGAACCGCCAACCCGAACAACGTTATCTGGTTAACAAGACCTTCGATGAAATCCACATCGGGGATTCGGCAAGCCTGAAACGAACGCTGATGCCCGAAGACGTCAAGCTCTTCGCGATTCTGACCGGCGATGTGAATCCGGCGGTCGTCGATCCCACGTTTTCGGAAAGCGGCATGTTCCGCGAAGTGATCGCCCACGGCATGTGGAGCGGTTCGCTGATTTCAACGGTCCTCGGCACACAGTTCCCCGGCCCCGGTACCATCCTGGTCGATCAGACCCTGCATTTTGCCCGCCCGGTCACCATCGGTGACAACATCACGATCACCGTTACCGCCAAACAGAAATTCGACCATAACAAGCACGTCATTTTCGACTGTGTGTGCACCAACCAGGAAAACCTGCAGGTGGTACGCGGCACTGCCGAAGTACTGGCCCCGACCGAAAAGGTCTCCCGCCTGCAGGAAGTGCACATGCCGGAGATCCGTATCGACGACAAGCACGAGCGATACATTCACCTATTGGAACGCGTCAAGGGACTGGAGCCGATCCCCACCGCCGTCGCCCACCCGTGTGATCAGGAATCGCTGAAAGGCCCGGTCATGGCCTTCCAGGCCGGCATCATCGAACCTATTCTGGTCGGCCCGGAAAACAAGATTCGCGCGGTCGCCGAGGAGTTCGGCATCGACCTGCATGGCATCCGCATCGTTCACGCCGCGCACAGCCACGATTCGGCCGCGCTCGCCGTTTCGCTGGTCCGCACCGGCGACGCCGAGGCGCTGATGAAGGGCAGCCTGCATACCGACGAACTGATGGGCGAAGTCGTCGCCCGCGCCAACGGCCTGCGCACGAACCGCCGGATCAGCCACGTCTTCCTGATGGACGTGCCGACCTATCCACGACCACTGATGATCACCGATGCGGCGATCAACATCGCGCCAACGCTGGAAGACAAGGTCGACATCATCCAGAACGCCATCGACCTCGCCCACATCATCGGCATCCCGGAACCCAAGGTGGCCATCCTGTCCGCCGTCGAGACAGTCAATCCGAAAATCCAGTCCACGCTCGATGCTGCTGCCCTGTGCAAGATGGCTGATCGCGGGCAGATCAAGGGCGGCATCCTCGACGGCCCGCTTGCCTTCGACAACGCCGTTTCCATCGTCGCCGCCAAGACCAAGGGCATCAAGTCGGCGGTTGCCGGCCATGCCGAAATCCTGGTCGTCCCGGATCTCGAATCCGGCAACATGATCGCCAAGCAGCTCGAATACCTGGCCAATGCCCTGACCGCCGGCATCGTGCTCGGCACCAAGGTGCCCATCGTGCTGACCAGCCGCGCCGACTCGGCCGAAACCCGTACTGCATCGTGCGTCATTGCCGCACTGATCGCCCACCACAACCGCAAGATTGGAACTGTTTAAATGAAGCAAGGCATCCTGACGATCAATGCTGGATCGTCCTCCATCAAGTTCGCCCTTTTCCCGCTCGACCACCCGATTTCCCCGGATGCCGAAGTCTCCGGACAGATTGACGGCATTGGCGCCGAAACGACCAGGATGGTCGCCAAAAACAAGGCCGGCGACCGCATCGCCGACCAGTTGCTCGAAGGTGGCAAGGTCAGCCATGCCCAGGCCTTCGATGCCCTGCTCAAGTGGTTTACCGCCAGCCACGCCAACTGGCAGATCGTCGCTGTCGGCCACCGCGTCGTGCATGGCGGCGAGCGTTATTCCCAGCCGACAGTCATCGACGACATCGTGCTCGGTCACCTGCAAAGTTTCATCCCGCTCGCTCCGCTGCATGAGCCGCACAACGTCGCCGGCATCATCGCCCTGCAGGCCCTGCTGCCCAGCGTGCCGCAAATCGCCTGTTTCGATACCGCCTTCCATCGCAGCCAGCCGGAAGTCGCCCAGACCTTCGGCCTGCCGCGCAGCATCACCGCCGAGGGCATCAAGCGCTACGGCTTCCACGGCCTGTCCTACGAGTACATCGCCCGCGCCCTGCCACAGCATTCCGGCCGCGCCACCGGCCGTGTCGTCGTCGCCCACCTTGGCAACGGCGCCAGCATGGCCGCCATGGTCGATCGCAAGTGCGTCGCCACGACACTCGGCTTCTCGACCATCGACGGACTGGTCATGGGCACCCGCTGCGGCAACCTCGACCCCGGTGTCATCCTGCACCTGATGGAAACCAAGAACCTGTCGGTCAAGGACATGACCAGGATGCTCTACAAGGAATCCGGGCTGCTCGGCGTTTCCGGCATCAGCCAGGACATGCGCACCCTGCTCGCCAGCGACAAGCCGGAAGCCCGGGAAGCCGTCGATCTCTTCTGCTACCGCATCGCCCGCGAGCTCGGCTCGCTGGCCGCCGCGGCCGGTGGCCTTGACGCGCTGGTCTTTACCGGCGGCATCGGCGAACACGCGGCCGAAGTTCGCCGCCGTGTCTGCCTGCAATCCGAATGGCTGGGCATCCGCCTCAACCCGGAAGCCAATGCCCGCCATGACCTGCAGATTTCTGCAGGCAACAGCAGCGTCGACGTGCTGGTCATTCCGACCAATGAAGAATGGATGATGGCGCACCACGCGCAGACCCTGCTCGCCCTCTAAAGCAAAAATATTTTTTTGCCCGGCCCCGGCCACCGAAAGGTGCCGGGGCTTTGTTTTTTCTGGCTTTTTTTACCCCGTCGGCATCCCCTGCAGCGAACACACAAAACACCGCATATAGTCAAGATATTGCCTTGGCACACTATATCTAGTAGCTTTGCAACATTCGAAAATTAATAACCCAGACAAACTGAATTTTGTAGAGGAGCCCTTGATGAGCAAAATCGCCGAACAGCTTTCGCTGACAGACATCCCCGCAGCGCCTGAATTTTCCCCGCTGCCGGAACAGGAAATTTCAGGCGAAGTGCTGATCGAAAAGTACGCCAAGGGCAAGGAAACCAACGTTCATGACGTGCGCCGTCGCGTTGCCTACGCACTGGCCCAGGTCGAACAGGAAGCTGATCGTGCTCACTGGGAAAGCAAGTTCCTGTGGGCTCAGGAAAACGGCTTCATTCCGGCCGGCCGCATCAATTCCGCCGCCGGTACCGATCTGCAAGCGACGCTGATCAACTGCTTCGTGCAGCCGGTTGGCGACTCCATCGTCGAGAATACCGATGGCAAGCCCGGCATTTACACCGCGTTGGCCCAGGCCGCTGAAACCATGCGCCGCGGTGGCGGCGTCGGCTACGACTTCTCGTCCATCCGCCCGCAAGGCGCCCGCGTCAAGGGCACCCAATCGCGTGCTTCCGGCCCGGTTTCCTACATGCGTGTTTTCGACCGCTCCTGCGAAACCGTCGAATCTGCCGGTGCCCGCCGCGGTGCGCAGATGGGCGTGCTGCGCTGTGACCATCCGGATATCGAGGAGTTCATCCACGCCAAGGACAAGGGCGACCTGACCAACTTCAACATTTCCATCGGCGTCACCGACCCGTTCATGGAAGCCGTCGATGCTGACGGCGATGTCGAGCTGCTCCACCGTGCCGAGCCAAACGCCGACATGCGCGCTGCCGGCGCCTACCAGCGTGAAGACGGCATCTGGGTCTACCGCAAGGTCCGCGCCCGCGACCTGTGGGACCAGGTGATGAAATCCACCTACGACCACGCCGAGCCGGGCATCCTGTTCCTTGACCGCATGAACAAGGACAACAACCTCAATTACTGCGAAGTGATCGAGGCGACCAACCCCTGCGCCGAACAGCCGCTGCCGCCTTATGGTTGCTGCTGCCTGGGTTCGATCAACCTGACCCTTTACGTCAAGGACGCTTTCTCCGAGCAGGCCGAGTTCGATTTCGACGCCTTCGCCGAAGTCATTCGCATCTCGACCCGCATGCTCGACAACGTGCTTGACGCCACCCACTGGCCGCTTGAGCGCCAGCAGCAGGAAGCTGCCAACAAGCGTCGCGTCGGCCTCGGCTACACCGGTCTCGGCGATGCACTGGCCATGCTCCGGCTGCGCTACGACAAGCCGGAAGCGCGCGCCATGGCCGCCCGCATCAGCGAATTCATGCGCGACACCGCCTACCTGTACTCGGTCGAAATGGCCAAGGAACGCGGCGCCTTCCCGTTGTTCAATGCCGAACTCTACCTGTCCGGCGGCAACTTCGCCTCCCGCCTGCCGGCCGACATCAAGGCCGAGATCCGCAAGCACGGCCTGCGCAACTCGCACCTGCTGTCCATCGCGCCAACCGGCACCATTTCGCTGGCCTTTGCCGACAATGCCTCGAACGGTATCGAACCGCCCTTCTCCTGGACCTACAACCGCAAGAAACGCATGCAGGACGGCACGATCAAGGAATACTCGGTCGAAGACTATGCCTGGCGCCTTTACAAGCACCGTGGTGGCGACGTTGCCAAGCTGCCGGAATACTTCGTCACTGCGCTGGAAATCTCGGCTCAGGCCCACAGCGACATGGTGGCTGCAGTTGCTCCGTTCATCGACACCTCGATCTCCAAGACGGTGAACGTACCGGGTGACTACCCTTACGCTGATTTCCAGGATCTCTACATGAGCGCCTGGAAATCCGGCCTCAAGGGCCTGGCCACCTATCGCCCGAACAGCGTTCTCGGCTCTGTGCTTTCCGTGACCAGTGAGCCAGCCAAAACCGACGCGGCAGCCGATGCCAAGTCGCCACAGGATTTCGTCTCCGACGCCAACCGCCGCCTGTCGATCAAAAACCTGCCTGCCCCGGTGCTCGCCAGCCTGCGCTGGCCGGGCCGTCCGAACCTGCCGGAAGGCAACCTGTGCTGGACCTACATGCTTGACTCGCCGATCGGCAAGTTTGCCCTGTTCGTCGGCCACGTAGAACCGGAAGGCAAGGCCTGGCCGTTCGAAGTCTGGGCCAACGGCCCTGCCGAACCGCGCGGCCTGGGTGCTGTCGCCAAGACGCTGTCCATGGACATGCGCGCCAAAGATCACGGCTGGCTGGAAATGAAACTGGATGCTCTGTCCAAGACACCGGGCGACTCTTTCGAGATGCCGATGCCACCGCACGGTGAACGAAAGCGCGTACCCTCCGTCGTTTCCGCCATGGCCCAGGTCATCGCATGGCGTTGCGAGCAGCTCGGCGCCTTCAAGCACGAAGGCCCGACGCCGGTGAAGGACGCCCTGTTCAGCGCCAAGGAGCCAAAGACCGGCACCGATGGCACGCTGTCCTGGACGGTGGATATCAACAATCCTTCGACCGGCGAAGACTTCGTCCTCGGCCTCAAGGAAATCACCCTGCCGGACGGTGTTACCCGCCCCTACTCGATGTGGCTTTCGGGCAACTACCCGCGTGCCCTCGACGGCCTATCCAAGCTGCTGTCCCTCGACATGCGCGTTCTCGACCCGGCCTGGATTGGCATGAAGCTGCGCAAGCTGATTGACTACTCCGAGCCGCTCGGCGACTTCATGGCCTTCGTCCCGGGCTCACGCAAGCAGCAGACCTATCCCTCCACGGTCGCCTACATTGCCAACCTGATCATCCACCGCTACGCCATGCTCGGCATCCTTGATGAGGCCGGCTTCCCGCTGCAGCAGATGGGCATCCTCGAAGCGCCGGAAGACTCGACCAGCAACAAGGTGCTGCCGACCCAGGGCAAGTTGTGCGGCGAGTGCGGCAACCATACGATGATCCGTAAGGATGGGTGCGACTTCTGTACCGCTTGTGGCGCTGTTGGCACCTGCGGCTAAAGATATAACCTAGCTTCAAACCAGAAGGCCCCGGAGATTCTCCGGGGCCTTTTTTCGTTGGGCAATGGGCCCACCATAAATATGTTTAATTTCTAGGGTCGATCTAGCCAGAACAACGAAGTAATGGTTTTTGCGTCGGTAATTCGTCCATCCCAAACCGCCTGCTTTGCTTCGGTGGGCGATAGTTCAATTACATCCAGGAACTCGTTGTGATCGAGTTCCTTTTCGCCAGCCAGATGCAGGCCACGAGCAGCGAAGATTTCGATACGCTCGTCGGAATAACCAATGCACGGGTGCATCACGCCAAGGTATTCCCATTCACTCGCGACGTATCCAGTCTCTTCTTTCAGTTCGCGTCGGGCGGTGTTGATGATCGCTTCACCATGATCAATCTTGCCTGCGGGCAATTCGAGAAAGACCCGCCGTAATGGATAACGGTATTGGCGCTCAAACAGCAGATTGCCATTGTCGAGAAATGCCAGGACAACGACAGCTCCCGGATGAACGATGTATTCGCGGATTGATTCCTTACCGTTCGGCAGCAGGACGAAATCCTTGCGCACGTTGAGCAAGGAGCCGCGGAAAACGGTCTCGGTTGAGACTTCCGATTCGATCAAGTGTGCATCATGCGACATGACAAACTCCACAAAGTAAAACGCCCCGGCTAGCGGGGCGTTCTTTAAATCTTGTTTTCAGGCCAGCATCAGAGCGAACGCAACAGCGCGTAGGCACAGAGCGACATGATCACCTGCGGGAAGATCCCGAGCAAGGCCACAGCCAGGCCATTGGCAGAAATCAGGATACGCATGTCCATTGGTGCGGTAAGCGGCGTTTCGTCAGCAGGTGCATCGAAGTACATCAGTTTGACAACACGCAGATAGTAGAACGCACCGATCAGAGAGAAGAGCACTGCCACAATGGCCAGCCACATATACCCAGAACCTGCTGCAACAACTGCCTGCAGCACGGAGAACTTGGCAAAGAAGCCGATGAAGAATGGCACCCCGGCCATCGAGAACATCAACATCAGCATGATGCCTGCAAACCATGGGCTGCGCTTGTTCAAACCCTTGTAGTCTTCGAGCTCTTCCGCTTCAAAGCCAGCGCGCGACATCATCAGGATCATGCCGAAGGTGCCAGCGCTCATCAGCACGTAGGAAATGACGTAGAACATCGACGAACTGTAGGCGTTGAGTGCATAACGGGCATCACCATCGACCACACCCGTCACGATGCCCAGCAGCATGAACCCCATGTGGGAGATGGCAGAATAGGCCAGCATGCGTTTCAGGTTGGTCTGGGCAATGGCAGCCAGATTACCTATGGCCATCGACAACACCGACAGAATGACCAACATGGCCTGCCAATCTGCAGCCATGGTAATCAGACCATTGACCAGGAGACGCATAACGATGGCAAATGCGGCAAGCTTGGGTGCAGATCCGATAAACAGGGTCACCGAAGTTGGGGCACCTTGATAGACGTCGGGAATCCACATGTGGAAGGGGACGACACCGAGCTTGAAGGCAAGGCCAGCGACCAGGAAGACCAGGCCGAAGACCAGCACCGACTTGTTCACACCGCCACCGTAGAGGCGCTCGGCGATGCCGGTGATTTCCAGCGTGCCGGTGGCACCATAGATCATCGACATGCCATAGAGCAGCAGCCCGGACGCCAGAGCACCGAGAACGAAGTACTTCATCGCGGCTTCGGTGGACGACACGGAATCACGATTCATGGCGACCATGGCGTAGAGCGACAGGGATAGCAGCTCAAGGCCGATATAGATGGTCAGGAAATGATTGGCTGAGATCATGACCATCATGCCGAGCGTCGCGAACAGCGCCAGCACGTAGTACTCACCCTTGTTCATGGCTTCGCGATCAATCACGTATCCACGCGAGTAGAACATCACGATAACGACGGTCATGTACAGGAACAGCTTCAGCAGATCCGCCATCAGATCATCAACAAACATGTTGCTGAAGGTGTAGGTAATCTCACCAGTACTCGTGGCGAACTGGATCACGGCGCAACCAACCAGAGTGAGCTGAGTCAGGATGAAAGTAACGGTGCGCCGGCTATCCTTGACCAGTAGATCGATCATCAGGATGGCCAGAGCCATCGTTGCCAAAAAGATTTCCGGCGCAGCGGGCAGAAGATTGGGGACAACAAAATTGTCGAACATGTCGGCTACCGTTTATTGAATCTTGCTGATGGCAACGTGATGCAGCAGGTCGTTGACCGAGGCGTGCATGACTTCGGTGAAAGGCTGCGGATAAACGCCCATCCACAGCGTGGCGATAGCCAGCACTGCGAGGATGGCGAATTCACGCTTGTTGATATCGGTCAGTTCTTCCACGTGGTGATTGCCCACATCGCCGAAGATGACGCGCTTGTACATCCACAGCGAGTAGGCGGCGCCAACGACCATTGAACTTGCCGCGGCAAAAGCCACCCAGAAGTTGAACTTGACGGCACCAAGGATGACCATGAATTCACCGACGAAACCGGAAGTGGCCGGCAAACCGCAATTGGCCATGGTAAATAGCATGAACAGCGCCGCGAACTTTGGCATCTTGTTGACCACACCGCCGTAATCGGCGATCTGGCGGCTGTGTACTCGGTCGTACATGACACCGATACAGAAAAACATGGCGCCGGAGACGAAACCGTGGGAAACCATCTGGACCAGCGCGCCTTCAATCCCCATGGAACTGAACATGAAGAAACCCAGTGTCACGAAACCCATGTGAGCGATGGAGGAATAGGCCACCAGCTTCTTCATGTCTTCCTGAACCAGCGCGACAAAACCAATATAGACGACAGCAATCAGAGACAGGGCAACCACGAGACCGGAGAGTTCATGCGAAGCATCCGGAGCGATGGGCAATGAGAACCGCAGGAAGCCATAGGCGCCAAGCTTGAGGGCGATGGCTGCCAGCACGATGGAACCGCCGGTAGGCGCCTCAACGTGAGCATCCGGCAACCAGGTATGCACCGGCCACATCGGCACCTTGACGGCAAAAGCAATCAGGAATGCGAGGAACAACCAGATCTGCGGACCAAGCGCGATCGGCAGTTTGTGCCATTCAAGAATGGAGAAGCTACCACCGGACTGAATGAACAGATACATCAGTGCCAGCAGGAACAGCAAGGAACCGAACAACGTGTAAAGGAAGAACTTGAAAGCTGCGTAAACCCGGTTCGGGCCACCCCACACACCAATGATCAAATACAGCGGAATCAGCGAGGCTTCGAAGAAGACATAGAACAACACGCCATCCAGCGAAGTGAAGATGCCGTTCATCAAACCGGACATGATCAGGAAGGCTGCGTTGTACTGGGCAACCTTGTTCTGGATCACTTCCCAACCGGCAGCGACTACGATGATGGTGATAAACGCATTCAGGACTACGAACAGCATCGAAATGCCATCAACCCCGAGGTGATAGTTGATGTTGAAACGTGGTATCCAGGTCTTCAGTTCGACGAACTGCATGCCGCCGTTGGCAACATCAAAACCAGTCCAGAGCGGAATGGTGATCAAGAATGCGGCAACTGCGCCAACCAGGGAAAGCATCCGTGCCAGCGGTGCGTTCCGGTCACCACCGGTGGTGAGCACCACCAGGCCGGCAATGATCGGAATCCAGATTGCGAGAGATAGCAACGGGTAAGTCGACATGTTATTCCTTGCTTTTCTGCGAACTATTCACGACTAGGCGCGGTTGATCCACAGGGTCATCAGCACAAAGACGCCAATGATCATGGTGAAAGCGTAGTGATAAACGTAACCGGTCTGGAACAGGCGGGTTACCGATGAAATCCATCCAACTACTTTGGCTGAGCCATTGACGATCAGACCGTCAATGATGGCAACGTCACCGCCACGCCAGAAGGCCTTGCCGAGCATGCGGGCACCACCTGCGAAAACGGCTTCATTGAACTTGTCAAAGTAGTACTTGTTCTCAAACAGCGTATAGATCGCCGAAAAACGACGCTGGATGGCGGCCGGGATATCCGGACGCTTCATGTAGAAGAACCACGAAACCACGACACCAGACAAGGCCAGGAAGAATGGCAGGCTAGTCAGCGAATGAACGCCCATGGCAACAGCACCATGGAAGTGTTCAGCTAGGTGCTCCATGGCGGGATGGGCGTGGTGGTCGACAAAGATCACACCCTTGAAGTAGTCGCCGAAGACCATCGGGCCAATTGCAATGAAACCAATGACAACAGAGGGAATGGCCAGCAAAACCAGCGGCAGCGTGACGACCCAAGGAGTTTCATGGGGCTTCTGGCCAGGTGCCAGACCATGGTGATGATCGTGAGAGGCCTCTTCGTCATCATGATCACCGTGATGCTCATGATGGTGGGCATCATCAGCCTTGCCGAAACGCTCCTCGCCATGGAAGACCAGGAAGTACATGCGGAAGGAGTAAAAGGCGGTTACAAAAACGCCGGCCAACACCGCAAAGTAGGCGAATCCTGCACCCGGGATGCGCGATAGCGCCACAGCCTCGATGATCGAATCCTTGGAGTAGAAGCCAGAGAGGAAAGGCGTGCCAATCAGGGCCAATGAACCGATCAAGGACGTAATCCAGGTAATCGGCATGTATTTACGCAGACCACCCATGTTGCGGATGTCCTGATCGTGGTGCATGCCGATGATCACCGAACCGGCTGCAAGGAACAGCAGCGCCTTGAAGAAAGCATGCGTCATCAGGTGGAAGATCGCCACAGAGTAGGCGGAAGCACCAAGCGCGACAGTCATGTAGCCGAGCTGAGACAGGGTCGAATAAGCGACGACGCGCTTGATGTCGTTCTGGATGATGCCAAGGAAGCCCATGAACAGCGCGGTGATGGCGCCAATCACAATGACAAACGACAGCGCAGTTGTCGACAACTCGAACAGCGGCGACATACGGGAAACCATGAAGATACCTGCGGTCACCATCGTCGCTGCGTGAATCAGCGCTGAAATCGGCGTCGGGCCCTCCATCGAATCCGGCAGCCAAACGTGCAGCGGAACCTGAGCTGACTTGCCCATGGCACCGATGAACAGGCAGATGCAGGTTGCGGTCATCAGCGACACAGTTGCCCATTCGCGGCCAGCAAAAAGGTTAATTGTGACGTTAGCCAGTTCTGGCGCTTTCTGGAACACAGTGGCGTAATCCAGCGAGCCAGTGTGGGCCAGTACCAATCCGATCCCGAGAATGAAGCCAAAGTCACCAACACGATTGACTAGAAAGGCCTTCATGTTGGCAAAAATCGCCGTCGGCCGGGTATACCAAAAACCGATAAGCAGGTAAGAGACCAGACCTACCGCTTCCCAACCGAAGAAGAGCTGCATGAAGTTGTTGCTCATCACCAGCATCAGCATGGAGAAGGTAAACAACGAGATGTAGCTGAAGAAGCGGTTGTAGCCGGGGTCTTCCTGCATGTAGCCGATAGTGTAGATATGAACCATCAACGAAACGAAGGTAACGACCAGCATCATCGTGGTGGTCAGCGTGTCGATCAGGAAACCGACTTCGAACTTGTATTCGCCGCTGGTCAGCCAAGTGTAGACTGCACCGTTGTAGGTATGGCCGGCCTGAACATCCTTAAAGATGATAACCGAGGCAATGAAGGCGATGGCAACACCAGCGATGGTCGCAGTATGAGCAACCCAACGCGGAATAACCCGACAGAACAGACCGGCGATCATGGCACCAATCAACGGGGCCAAGGGTACCAGCAGATAGAGTTTTTGCATTTCCATGTTTAACCCTTCAAGCTGCCCAGGTCATCCACATGGATGCTCTTGAGGTTGCGGAACAGCACGATCAGGATGGCCAGACCAATCGCTGATTCAGCAGCAGCAACGGTCAGGATGAAGAAGACGAAAATCTGGCCGGAGAGATCCTGAAGATAGTGGGAAAAGGCCACGAAATTCATATTGACCGCAAGCAGCATCAATTCAATGGCCATCAGCAACACCAGCAAGTTCTTCCGGTTGAGGAAGATGCCGACGACGCTGATCGCGAACAGTATCGCGCCCAGAATCAGGAAATGGGAGAGAGTGAGATTTAGCATTATTTCCCCGGGGTTCAGTCTTTTTCAACCGGCATCTGCAGGACGCGCATGCGATCCTTCGCCTTGACGAAGACCTGCTGATTCGGGTTGGTGTACTTGGACTTCTTCGGACCGCGGTGGGTCAGCACGATCGCCGCGATCATGCCAACGAGCAGAATGATCGAAGCCAGCTCGAAGGGATAGACGTAGTCGGTAAACATCAAAGCACCGATACTCTTGGTATTCGATACACCAGCCGGTGTGAGTGCTTCGGCAGCAGGAATCTGGAAGTACTTGCTGCCAAGCACCAATCCCATTTCCATAACCATCAGCAAACCCAACAAAGCCCCAAGCGGAAGGTAATTCCAGAACCCCTGACGAATGCGGTCAATATTGATATCGAGCATCATGACAACGAACAGGAAGAGCACCATAACCGCGCCAACATAGACAAGGATGATAGCGATTGCCAGAAACTCAGCCTGCAGCAATGCCCAGATGCCACCGCAGGTAAAGAAGGCAAGAATCAGATGCAAGGCTGCATGAACCGGGTTGCGCGCTGTGATCACCCGCAAGCTGGCGAAAACCAGAATCGCAGACAGAAAATAGAAAACGGCAGTTTGAAAATCCATTGCTAGCACCTGTTATCGGTAAGAAGCATCAAGTTCGCGATCTTTTGCGATTTGATCTTCGTAGCGGTCGCCGTTTGCCAGCAACATCTGCTTGGTGTAGTACAAATCACCGCGCTTTTCGCCGTGGTATTCAAAAATACGCGTTTCGACCACCGCATCGACCGGACAGGCTTCTTCGCAAAATCCGCAGAAAATACATTTTGTGAGGTCAATATCGTAGCGCGTAGTGCGACGCGAACCGTCGTCACGTGGTTCAGCCTCAATCGTAATCGCCAACGCAGGGCAGATTGCTTCGCACAGTTTGCAGGCGATGCAACGCTCTTCGCCGTTCGGATAGCGACGCAACGCATGAAGACCACGAAAACGGAAACTTTGCGGTGTCTTTTCTTCCGGATACTGGACGGTGATCTTGCGGGCAAAGAAATACTTGCCCGTCACCGACATCCCCTTCAACAATTCCTTGAGGAAGAGGCTGTTGAAGATTTCCTTCATCGAACCCATTAGTCTCTCCTCACTTCCAGATATTCAATGGCGACATCATCCAGACGCCGACAACAACCAGCCAGATCAGACAGATCGGCAAGAAAACCTTCCAGCCCAGACGCATCAGCTGGTCATAGCGGTAGCGCGGGAACGTCGCACGGAACCACAGAAAAAGGAAGAGGATGGCAGACATCTTGACAAACAGCCACAGAATGCCATCGGGCAGGAAACCAACCGGCGACAGCCAGCCACCCAAGAACAGGATGGAGGTCAGCGCGGAAACCAGGATCATGTTGGCATATTCAGCCAGGAAGAAGAGCGCGAACGCCATCCCGGAATATTCAACGTGGAAGCCTGCGACAATTTCGGACTCCCCTTCAGCAACGTCGAATGGAGCCCGGTTCAATTCAGCTGTACCGGAGATCAGATAGACGATGAACATCGGGAACAGGGGCAACCAATTCCAGGAAAGGAAACTTAGTCCCCAGCCGGCGAAACGTCCTTGATCTTGAACATTGACAATATCAACCAGATTCAGGCTATTCGACACCATCAGCACACAGATCAGCGAGAAGCCCATGGAGATTTCGTAGGAAACCATTTGGGCTGCCGAACGCATGGCACCGAGGAAAGCATACTTTGAGTTCGATGCCCAACCGGACAGGATAATCCCGTACACACCCATCGAGGTGATAGCCATGATGTACAGCAGGCTGGCATCAATGTTGGCTACGACCAGAGAGTCAGTGAAGGGGACCACAGCCCAAGCGGCCAGCGCGGGCGCTATCGCCAACATCGGGGCAATAATGAAAATTCCCTTGTTAGCCGTGCTCGGAACGATAATTTCCTTCAGCAGCAGCTTCAGGCCGTCAGCAATCGGCTGGATCAGACCCCACGGACCGACCCGGTTGGGACCGATACGCACCTGCATGTAACCGATGACCTTACGTTCAAAGTAAGTCAAATACGCAACGCCGAGCATCAGCGGAGCAACGATCAGGACGATTTTTAGAAGGGTCCAGACAGCAGGCCAAGCGCCGCCGAAAATCCCAAGTCCGAAGTTCATCAGTGCGTCCATTTATGCACGCTCCACGGAGATCAAGCCGAACATGTCGCCAAGCATCGCTGTGCTTGCATGTGCCGCCGAAACGCGAACACAACCGGCAGGTACATTGTTATCACTCTTGGCGACCAGTATTGCCTCAGCGGAACCTTGCTTGACGAGTACTTGCGCGCCATCGGCAACACCAACCTGCGTCATGGTTTGCTCATTTATGCGAGCTGTCGGAGCAACCGCATCGGCAGTCTGTTGCAGAGCAGGCGCACGACGTGCCATCGGGTCGGCAAAGTTGATCGGCACATCGGCAATTCGCTGAAGACCGTTTGCAGACGCTGCAGGAAGAGCAATGGAGACGCCATTCAATTCGTTGCTCAGTGCGGCAACGAATTCGACGCCCGTGCCCAGCACTTCATCGCGAATCTCTTCACTGGAGTTGTAACCGAATCCATCAAGATTCAGTACATTGCCAAGGACACGGAGCAACTTCCAGGCAGGCCGTGCATCACCGCGCGCCTTGACCACACCATTAAAACTCTGGGCGCGGCCTTCAGTATTAACGAAGGTACCGGAAGTTTCGGTATAGGGGGTGATCGGCAGCATCACATCGGCAAATTCGAGAGCCGCCGCATGTTTGAAAGCGGACATATAGACCACTAGGCTGGCTTGCTTCAAAGCGCCCTGTACCAATTGCGGATTGGCACAATCAAATTCCGGCTCAATGCCCATCAGGACATAAGCCTTGCGCGGCTGTTCAAACATCTGGCGAGCATTCGCTCCGGACGGCAGCACTCCGGAAAGGTGTGCTCCGACGGTGTTTGCACTTTCGCCAAGGAAACCGATAGTCGCGCCAGTAATCTTGCCAAGCTCCAGTGCCAGCACATGAAGTTGAGTGCCATCAGTGGATTGTGTCGCGACGTTCCCAAGGAATACGGCACGCTTCTCGCCGTCAACCAAGCTCTGAGCTATCTTCTTGCTGGTTTCGCAAACCACGGCCGATTCGGCACCGGTAGGCACGGCGACACCCTTGATTTCGGCCGCCGCCTTGACGATACCCGCCAGCGCGAGCGCCAATTGGGCCGGTGCAACGGTCAGACGGGCATGGAAGTTGATCAATTGATCATCACCAGTCACCGACAACATACTGACTTTGGTAAATTTCTTGGCAGCCTGGCGCAAACGCTGAGCGATCAGCGGATGATCCTTGCGCAGGAAAGAGCCAACGACCAGTGCCCCGTCCAGATCCGGGATTTCGGTGAGACGCATGCCCAGCCAAGGAGCACCGGCCCGCTTGGAATCGGATGAGAAATCGCTCTGGCGCGGACGGAAATCGATATTGCCGCTACCGAGGCCCTTCATGACCTTGCCAAGGAGAAAGAGTTCTTCGACGGTAGAGCTTTGGGCCGCCAAGGCAGCAATCGAGTCGCCGCCGTGTTCGCGAGAAACATCCTTCAGACCATGGGCGACATAGTCGAGGGCGACATTCCAGTCGACTTCCTTCCATTCACCGCCCTGCTTGACCATCGGCTTGGTCAGGCGTTCGTCGGAGTTCAGGGCCTGATAGGAGAAACGCTCCTTGTCGGAGATCCAGCACTCGTTAACTTCTTCGTTCTCACGCGGCAGAACGCGCATCACGTTGTCATGCTTGACCTGGACTACCAGATTGGCACCGACGGAATCGTGCGGGCTGACCGACTTGCGGCGCTGCAGTTCCCAGGAACGGGCGGTGTAGCGGAAAGGCTTGGAGGTCAGCGCGCCAACCGGGCAGAGGTCAATCATATTGCCCGACAATTCCGAATCGACCGTACGACCAACGAAGGTCATGATCTCGGAATGCATGTTGCGGTTGGCCATGCCGAGTTCCATGATGCCGCCGATTTCCTGACCAAAGCGAACGCAACGGGTACAGTGAATACAGCGGCTCATTTCTTCCATGGAGATCAGCGGACCGACACTCTTGTGGAAAACGACGTGTTTTTCTTCGGTATAGCGGCTCTTCATCGGGCCGTAGCCGACCGACATGTCCTGCAACTGGCACTCGCCGCCCTGATCGCAGATCGGGCAATCCAGCGGATGATTGATGAGCAGGAATTCCATCACACCCTTCTGAGCCTTGACGGCCAGTTCGGAGTGGGTAAAGACCTTCATGCCGTTGGTCACCGGCGTTGCGCAGGCTGGCAACGGCTTCGGCGCCTTCTCTACCTGCACGAGACACATGCGGCAGTTGGCGGCAATCGAAAGTTTCTTGTGGTAGCAGAAATGCGGAATGTAAACGCCCACCTGCTGCGCGGCATCCATCACCGTGCTGCCATCGGGCACTTGCGCCTTTTTGCCGTCGATTTCGATTTCTAGCATGTCGCTACCTTGTAGCCTGACTTTTCGTCGTTGATTTCGTTACAACCCGCAGCCATCAGGCCGGAATCTTGTGGAAGCCACTGCCCGCCCATTGCACATCCTTGGGAACCAGACAGGTCTTGTTTTCAATGTGGTACTCGAATTCCTTGCCGAAGTGCTTGATGAAACTCTGCACCGGGAAAGCTGCCGCATCGCCAAGCGCACAGATCGTGCGACCAGCAATATTGCCAAGCACGCTGTTCAGCAGTTCCAGATCTTCCGGCTTGCCGAGTCCGTTCTCGATACGGTGCACGACCTTGTACATCCAGGCAGTACCTTCGCGGCAGGGGGTACATTGGCCGCATGACTCTTCGTAATAGAAGAAAGACAGACGCTCGAGCGCCTTGACCATGCAGACCGTCTCGTCCATCACGATGACCGCACCGGAACCTAGCATCGAACCGCCCTTGCTGATCGAGTCGTAGTCCATGGTGCAATCCATGATCACCTCACCCGGCATGACCGGGGCCGACGAACCACCAGGAATTACCGCCTTGAGCTTACGTCCACCACGCATCCCGCCGCACATTTCGAGCAAGGTCGAGAACGGGGTACCGAGCGGAATTTCGTAGTTGCCTGGACGATTGACGTGGCCGGAGACCGAGAAGAGCTTGGTCCCGCCGTTATTTGGCTTGCCAAGGTTCAGGAACTCTTCGCCACCCATCTTCAAAATGAACGGAATAGAAGCAAAGGTTTCGGTATTGTTGATCGTCGTCGGTTTGCCATACAAGCCGAAAGAAGCGGGGAACGGGGGCTTGAAGCGTGGCTGCCCCTTCTTGCCTTCGATCGATTCGAGCAGCGCGGTTTCTTCGCCGCAGATATAGGCGCCGTAGCCGTGGTGTGCGAACAACTCGAAGTTGAACCCGGACCCCAGAATGTTCTGGCCGATAAATCCTGCTGCACGCGCTTCGTCAAGCGCCTCTTCGAAGCGCTTGTACTCCAACCAGACTTCACCGTGCACATAGTTATAACCGCGATTTGCACCCATCGCATAGGCGGCGATCGCCATACCTTCAATGACGGCATGCGGGTTGTAACGCATGATATCGCGGTCCTTGAATGTCCCCGGCTCGCCTTCATCCGTATTACAGACAACATACTTGTCACCGGGGAAGGAACGCGGCATGAAGGACCACTTCAGACCCGTCGGGAAACCAGCGCCACCGCGGCCGCGCAATACCGATTTCTTGACCTCGCTGATGACATCTTCCTGAGTCATTCCTGTTTCCAGGATGCGCTTCAGTTGCGCATAACCGCCGCGGGCGACGTAATCCTTGAGGTGCCAAGTGTCGTCACCATCCAAGCCTTCCATCAGGACGCCGTTGATCGAGCCAAGCATGGCCATTATTTGCACTCCTCAAGCAGCTTGTCGATCTGTTCCGGGTGCATGTGGCTGCACATCGAGCGGTTGTTGACGATGAAGACCGGCGCATCACCGCAAGCCCCCATGCATTCACCTTCCTTCAATGTGAATTTGCCGTCCGGCGTCGTTTCGCCATAGCCGACACCCAGCTTGTGCTGAAGGTATTCGCCGGCATGGTAGCCACCCGACAGCGCGCAAGGCAGGTTGGTACAGACCGTGATCTTGTACTTGCCAACCGGCTTCAGGTCATACATGTTGTAGAAAGAAGCCACTTCGTAGGCCGCCATCGGCGGCATACCAAGATAGTTGGCGACCGCCTCGATGGATTCGGGGGCCAGCCAGCCTTTTTCTTCCTGGGCGTGAGCGAGACAGGCCATCGACGCCGACTGTTTCTGATCGGCGGGATACTTGGCGACCTCGCGGGCAAACTTCTGGAGGGTTTCAGCGGAAAACATCAGCGGTCAATCTCGCCAAAAACAATATCTTGGGAACCGATAATCGTAACGACGTCGGCGATCATGTGGCCTCTGGACATTTCATCCAGACCAGCCAGGTGAACAAAGCCCGGCGCGCGAATCTTCATGCGGTAAGGCTTGTTGGCACCATCGGAAACAAAGTAGATGCCGAACTCGCCCTTCGGGTGCTCGACTGCGGCATAAGCTTCGCCCGCCGGAACATGGATGCCTTCGGTGAAGAGCTTGAAGTGGTGAATCAGCTCCTCCATGTTGGTCTTCATGTTTTCACGCGGCGGCGGCGCCACCTTGTTGTTATCAGTGATCACCGGGCCGGGATTCTTGCGCAGCCAGGCGATACATTGCTTGATAATGTTGTTCGACTGGATCATTTCTTCCATGCGAACCAGGTAGCGGTCATAGCTGTCGCCATTGACACCCACCGGCACATCAAAATCGATCTTGTCGTACGCGGCGTACGGCTGCTTTTTGCGCAAGTCCCATGCGATGCCGGAACCGCGCAGCATGGCGCCCGTAAAGCCCATCTGCAGGGCCCGCTCCGGAGTGACCACGCCGACATTGACCAGACGCTGCTTCCAGATCCGGTTGTCGGTCAGCAGGGTGTGGTATTCGGAATGATAGGTCGGGAAACGGTTGGTGAAATCTTCAAGGAAGTCCAGCAAGGAACCGCTGCGATTCTCGTTCTTTTCGGCCGCTTTCTTGGCGTTGGTCCAGGTCGATTCCTGGTACTGCGGCATGCGGTCCGGCAGGTCACGATAAACGCCACCCGGACGATAGTAGGCAGCATGCATCCGAGCGCCGGAAACCGCCTCATAGACGTCCATCAGGTCTTCACGCTCGCGGAAGGTATAGAGCGCCATGGTCATCGCACCGACGTCCAAGGCATGACAGCCGATCCACAAGAGGTGGTTGAGGATACGCGTCACCTCATCGAACATGACCCGGATGTACTTGCCACGCTCCGGCACTTCGATACCAAGCAGCTTTTCGGTCGCTAGGCAGTAGGCATGCTCGTTACACATCATCGACACATAGTCGAGACGATCCATGTAGGGCACGGACTGGACCCACGTGCGTGTCTCGGCCAGTTTTTCAGTGGCGCGGTGCAGCAAGCCAATGTGCGGGTCAGCTCGCTGGACAACTTCGCCATCCAGCTCGAGCACCAGTCTCAGCACACCGTGTGCTGCCGGGTGCTGCGGACCAAAGTTCAAAGTGAAATTACGGATGTCAGCCATGAGCAGTATCCCCGAAAGTATCTTCGCGCACGATGCGCGGGGTGTTCTCGCGAGGTTCGATGGTGACCGGTTGATAGATCACGCGAGCCTGATCGGGGTCGTAGCGCATTTCGACGTGACCGGAAATCGGAAAATCCTTGCGGAAAGGATGCCCAATAAAGCCGTAATCAGTGAGAATGCGACGCAGGTCATCATGACCAACGAAGGCAATCCCATAGAGATCGAATGCTTCGCGCTCAAACCAGTTAACACTCTTCCAGACACCAGTAACGGAATCAACAGAGGGAAATTCATCGTCTTCCGCTAAGACACGAACGCGCAAGCGCCAGTTGTTGGTAACCGAAAGAAGGTGAGAAACCGCTGCGTAGCGCCGGCCCTGCCAAACACCATCGCCGTAGGTCGAATAATCGACACCGCACAGATCAATGATCTCTTCAAAGCAAAGATCAGCCTCATCCCGCAACGCGGTCATCACAGCAAGATAGTCGGCTGCGCCAACCTCAATAGTTACTTCACCCAAAGCCAGCTTCAGCGATTTCAGTTTATCGCCAAAGTGCTTCTGCAGGTTTTGACTAAGCGTTTCCAGCTTGGCAGACATATCGAATCAGCCTTGGCAATTAACGAGCAATGGTGTTGGTGCGACGAATCTTGTTCTGCAACTGAATTAGCCCGTAAATCAGGGCTTCAGCAGTTGGCGGACAGCCGGGCACATAGATATCGACAGGCACGATGCGATCGCAACCGCGCACGACAGAATAAGAGTAATGGTAGTAGCCACCGCCATTGGCACACGAGCCCATCGATATCACCCAACGGGGCTCGGCCATCTGATCGTAAACTTTGCGCAAGGCAGGCGCCATCTTGTTGGTCAGCGTACCCGCAACGATCATGACATCAGATTGTCGGGGACTGGCTCGAAAAACGATACCAAAACGATCAAGGTCGTAACGAGAAACCCCGGCATGGATCATCTCAACCGCACAACAAGCCAAACCAAAAGTCATTGGCCAAATCGAGCCGGTTCGCATGTAGTTGATCAGGCTGTCAGCCGTCGTGGTGACGAAGCCTTCCTGGAGAACGCCTTCAATAGCCATACCCTAGCCTCATTCCCATTCCAGCGCACCCTTGGCCCAGGCATACGCATAGCCAATGACCAGAATGGCAACAAACACAAGCATCTCGATAAAACCGAACATCTTGATCGACTCGGTCGCGACGATATCTTTAAAGATTGACGCCCATGGAAACAGGAATGCAATTTCCAGATCGAACAAAATAAAGAGAATAGCAATCAAGTAAAAACGCACATCAAACTTCATGCGCGCATCTTCGAATGCTTCAAAGCCACACTCGTAAGGAGAGAGCTTTTCCGGGTCCGGACGACTGGGAGCGAGAATAAAACCCATCGCAATGGGCAAAACACCCACTGCAACCCCCACCAGAACGAACATCAGGATTGGAAAGTAGTTTTCCATGATCCGCCGCCAATATTCAGTTTCTTGTTCGAAACAGCGTACCTTGCGGCCACTGCCCCAGTTTTTGGTGCCGACGGCGAGACTCGAACTCGCACAGCTTGCGCCACTACCCCCTCAAGATAGCGTGTCTACCAATTTCACCACGTCGGCACTTTTTTTGATTCGCCTGACGAGGACTCGAGCCAAGCAAATCACCTTGCGTTACTTCGGTATATCTTTCGCCTTGGAGCCCGCATCAACAGGCGCCACCGGCGATTCACCGCCCGCCGAAGCAGGCTGCGAAACAGTCTGCGATTGTACCGGTTCTTGCATAAGACTGCCAGTCGTTTTTGGCTTGTTGGAGCCGATATACGCCAGAGTCAAACTGGTCACAAAAAATACCGCAGCAAGCACGCCAGTAGTGCGACTCAAGAAGTTTGCCGAACCGGTTGCACCAAAGAGGCTACCCGAGGCACCACTACCAAACGCCGCCCCCATATCAGCCCCTTTACCGTGCTGCATCAGCACAAGACCAATAATAACGATTGCAACCAGAATATGGACCGTCAGGACCAGAGAGAAAAGCCAGTTCATTTATCAGCCTATCAATTTGCCGCGAAGCAAATCGCCAGAAAATCATCCGCAACCAAGGCAGCCCCACCGATCAGACCACCATCGATATCAACCTGCCCAAACAACTCCATCGCATTTTGTGGCTTAACGCTACCGCCATACAAAATACGCAAACCATTTGCCACCCCGAGATCCAGTTCAGCAACCTTGGCACGAATCGCCGCATGCACCTCCTGCGCCTGAGCAGGGGAAGCTGTCACTCCGGTTCCAATTGCCCAAACCGGCTCGTAGGCAACCACAGCTGATGCCATAGCCGCAACACCCAAACGATCCAAGACAGCAGACAGCTGCCGAGCAACAACAACTTCAGTCATTCCCGCCTCGCGCTCCGCCAGCGTTTCACCGACACACAAAACCGGGATCAAGCCAGCCCTCAGAGCCGCCTCAAACTTGGCCGAAACAGCCTCGTTGGTTTCGCCATACAGCGCACGGCGTTCAGAATGCCCGACCAGCACATAACGACAACCGAACTCCAGCAACATGGAAGCCGAAACTTCGCCGGTAAAAGCACCCGACTGATGTTCGCTTACAGATTGAGTCCCCCAAGCCAAAGCGGACCCCGAAAGAATCGACTGCACCTGCCCAAGGTATGGATAAGGCGGGCAGACAGCAACGTCGCAAGACAACCCGGAGACCCCCGCCTTGATGCGCTCAAGTAGCGCCGCATTCTGCTGGAGGCTGCCATGCATTTTCCAGTTACCTGCAACGAGCTTTTTACGCATGTGCTAGACGATTCTGTTGGCGAAAAACCTTCGGATTATAGCGACCCGATGATTTTTCGGTCAATACGAATAGGAAGATCGACAAATTCATTGCGCCGATTCGCGAACCACCGCAGCAAGTTTTTCGGCCGCACAGGTCACCTCGACAGCATCCTCACCCTCCACCATGACTCTCAGCAGAGGCTCGGTTCCCGAGGCGCGCAACAGCACCCTACCCCGCCCCTGAAGACTGCTCTCGGTATCTGCAAGCGCCGAAGTAATCGACGGGTGATCTTTCCAGGGAAATCCGCGCGTTACCGGCACATTGATCAGTTTCTGCGGGTAGAGAACCAACCCCCCCAACAACTCCTTCAGGCTCCCACCCTCCTCGCGCAAGGCTGCCAGCACCTGTAGCGCCGCAACAATGCCATCGCCGGTCGTGTGGCGGTCCAGTGCAAGGATGTGCCCGGAGTTTTCGCCTCCGAAAAGCCAGCCTTTTTCGTTGAGCATTTCAACAACGTACCGGTCACCTACTGCAGCCCGGGCAAACGGGATACTCAGCTTGCCGAGTGCGTGCTCCAGTGCCAGGTTGCTCATCAGCGTACCAACAACTCCTTTTACCGGAGCGCTGCGGGCTCGACTACGAACGATGGCATATAGCAACTGATCACCGTCATAGAGATTGCCTTCGGCATCCACCATTTGCAGGCGATCGGCATCGCCATCCAGCGCAATACCAAGGTCGGCACGATTGGCGAGAACCGCCTCGCACAACGCCTTCGGCGCGGTTGCCCCGACAGCATCATTGATGTTCAGCCCGTTTGGCTGAACACCGATGCTCACTACGTCTGCCCCCAACTCATGGAAGACGCTTGGCGCGATGTGGTAAGCGGCACCGTGAGCACAGTCGATAACGATTTTCAGGCCGCGCAAATCCAGATCATTGGGAAATGTGCTCTTGCAGAATTCAATGTAGCGGCCACGCGCATCCTCAATCCGTCGAACCCGGCCCAGATCCGCCGGTGGTGCACAGACCATCGGTTGGTCAATCCCCTCCTCGATCGCATGCTCGACCTCATCAGGCAATTTTGTGCCCTGCGCCGAGAAAAATTTGATGCCGTTATCGTAGTAAGGGTTATGCGATGCGGAAATAACAATACCAGCCTGCAAGCGCAGGGCACGGGTCAAATAGGCGACAGCCGGGGTTGGCAAGGGGCCAACCAGGCAAACCTCAACACCGGCGGCCGAAAATCCCGCCTCTAGGGCCGACTCAAGCATGTACCCGGAGAGACGGGTGTCCTTGCCGATCAAGACCGCAGGACGATCTCCTGGCGGCATCTCGCTTCGACCAAGCAAGGCTTTGCCCGCGGCATATCCCAGACGCATTACAAAATCCGGAGTAATCGGCGATTGACCTACACGCCCCCGAACGCCATCGGTACCAAAATACTTTCTACTCACAGAGGACTCCCTTTATCGATCGCCGACCAGACAGCCAAGGCATCCTTGGTCGCTGCCACATCATGCACGCGTAGTATTTTCGCACCTTTCTGGGCCGCAATGAGCGCTGCGGCAACACTGGCAGCCAATCGATCCGCCACGGGGCGCCCGGTTATGGCGCCAAGCATGGATTTTCTGGACACCCCAACCAACAAAGCAAAATCTTCGACGAAGTCGGCAGACAATGCACGAAAAAGAGCCAGATTGTGATCCTGAGTTTTACCGAAGCCAAAGCCTGGATCGACAACAAGCCGATCATCCGTGACCCCCACCGCCCGACATCGCATCACAGCCGCTCTCAGGAAGGCCGCTACCTCACTAACGACATCTCCGTACACTGGTGACTGCTGCATTGTTCCAGGCTCGCCCTGCATGTGCATGACACATACGGCGCAATCACTACCCGACACCACTGCCAGCGATTCCGGACATGTCATGCCTGTGATGTCGTTGATCATGGTTGCGCCAGACTCAAGCGCCGCACGCATCACAACAGGCTTGTAGGTATCGACCGATATCGGAACACCCCAAGCTGAAATCTCACGAAGAACCGGAACCAAACGCCGCAATTCTTCACTCTCGGGCGTGGGAATAGCCCCCGGCCGGGAGGACTCGGCCCCTATGTCAAGAATGTCAGCGCCTGCTTCAAGTTGCTGGCGGGCATGTCGAATGGCTTGATCAACATCGCCAACCAAGCCATCCCCGGAAAATGAATCCGGAGTCAGATTGACAATCCCCATCAACAAGGGACGATCAAGGGAAAGCAGGAAATGCCCGCAGCGAAGTTTTTGCATGTCTGAAAAACAAAAGGCCGGGAGTGCTCTCCCGGCCGGTTCAAAAATTGAAAATATCAGGCTGGCGCGGTAGCGCTCGGCTCAGCTCCCGGGGTATCTGTGGGCGTCGTCGGACGCGACGAACCTTGCGATGGCTTCGGTGGGCGCGGCGGCTTGCTGGCCATGATGTCATCGATCTGGTCAGCATCAATGGTTTCCCACTCAAGTAACGCCTTGGTCATCGCCTCAACCTTGTCGCGATTCTCTTCCAGCAACTGACGCGCCAAGGCGTACTGCTGGTCGATGATCCGGCGAATTTCGGCATCAACCTTTTGCATCGTCGCCTCGGACACGTTCTTGTGCTGGGTCACCGAACGACCAAGGAAGACTTCACCCTCGTTTTCACCATAGACCATGACACCCAAGTCGGACATGCCATAACGGGTCACCATGTCACGAGCCATTGCGGTCGCACGCTCAAAGTCGTTCGAAGCGCCAGTGGTCATCTGGTTCATGAACAACTCTTCGGCAATCCGACCACCAAATAACACAGCAATACGGCTCGTCAGGTATTCCCGATCGTAGGCATAACGATCCTGTTCCGGCAACTGCATGGTCAGTCCCAGTGCGCGACCGCGCGGGATGATCGTCACCTTGTGCACCGGATCGGACTTGGGCACCAGCTTGGCGACAACAGCGTGACCAGATTCGTGGTAGGCCGTATTCATCTTTTCGTCTTCAGTCATGACCATGCTGCGGCGCTCGGCGCCCATCATGATCTTGTCCTTGGCCATCTCGAAGTCGTCCATGTCGACCAGACGCTTGTTGCGACGGGCCGCGAACAGAGCCGCTTCATTGACCAGATTGGCCAGATCAGCTCCGGAGAAGCCCGGGGTACCACGGGCAATCACGTCAGCCTTGACGTCGCCAGCAATCGGCACCTTGCGCATATGCACCTTGAGGATTTCCTCACGACCGCGGATATCGGGTAGCGGAACGACAACCTGACGATCGAAGCGGCCCGGACGCAGCAGTGCCGGGTCGAGGATGTCCGGACGGTTGGTCGCAGCGATGACGATGATCCCGGCATGGCCTTCGAAGCCATCCATCTCGACCAGCAACTGATTTAGCGTCTGTTCGCGTTCGTCGTTTCCACCGCCGAGGCCGGCGCCGCGATGGCGACCGACGGCATCGATTTCATCGATGAAAATGATGCAGGGCGCGTGTTTCTTGGCATTCTCGAACATGTCGCGAACGCGGGCAGCACCAACACCAACAAACATTTCAACAAAGTCGGAACCGGAAATGCTGAAGAACGGCACCTTGGCTTCGCCGGCAATGGCCTTGGCAAGGAGCGTCTTGCCGGTACCCGGGTTACCGACCATCAGCACGCCCTTCGGAATACGGCCGCCGAGCTTCTGGAACTTGGAGGGATCGCGCAGGAAATCGACGATTTCCTGAACTTCTTCCTTGGCCTCATCACAGCCGGCGACATCGGCAAAGGTAATGACATTGGTCGATTCATCCATCATGCGGGCCTTCGACTTGCCGAACGAGAATGCACCGCCTTTGCCGCCGCCCTGCATCTGGCGCATGAAGAAAACCCAGACGCCGATCAATAACAGCATCGGGAACCAGCTGACAAAGAGGTTCATCAGGAAGGACGGCTCCTCTTCCGGCTTGGCCTCGATCTTGACACCATTTTTCAGCAGATCGGAAACAAGCCAGAGATCGGGCGGCGCGAAAGAGGTGATGCGCTTGCCCTCGCTCGTTGTCGCTTTAAGCGTACGGCCTTCCATGACCACCTTGGAAATACGACCAGCCTTCACCTCATCGATGAACTGGGAGTATTCGACGGAACCTGTCGCAACCTGACGGTTATTGAACTGGTTAAAGACCGTCATCAGCACAAGACCAATGACCAGCCAAATTGCGAGGTTTTTGAACATGTTGTTCAAGCTTGCTCTCCTTCTACAGCATCGAGCGACAAAAATGCCATTCTAAACAAAAGTCTCAGCGCAATGTGCGTCCAAGCAAATAAAGCTCGGGGCTACGGTCGCGTGAAGCATCGGGTTTTCTTACCGCCACAGTCTTGAAGGTCGCACGCATCTGCCCCAAAAATGTCTCGTAATCCGTTCCCTGAAATACTTTGACCAGGAAAGCGCCCTCTGGTTTCAAGTGTTCCCGCGAAAACTCCAGCCCTAACTCGGCCAGATGCATGATGCGCGCCTGGTCGACTAGAGGTACCCCTGACATATTGGGGGCCATATCGGACATTACAAGGCCCACCCGACGCTCACCCAGCTTTTCTTCCAACTGTTGCAGCACGTCGTCTTCACGAAAATCGCCCTGAATGAAGTGAACTCCGTGAATTGGCTCCATCTCCAGCAGGTCAAGGGCAAACACGAGACCACCGTCGCCAACCCGCTTGACGGCGACCTGTGACCAACCACCCGGTGTAGCGCCAAGGTCGACCACAACCTCGCCACGCTTGAGCAGCTTGTCTTTATCATCCATCTCCATCAGCTTGAAAGCGGCACGGGAACGCCAGCCCTCTTTCTTCGCGAGCTGCACGTAGGTATCGTTGATATGCTCGCGCATCCAAGCTTTACTGGTTCTGGTTCTTTTCATTCGGTAAAATGCCGTTTTTGAAAGGTTTACTATGCCGCAATTATCATCTGCCCAACGCGCTGAACTTCGCGCCGAGGCACATAATCTGAATCCCGTCGTGTCGATTGCCGAAAATGGCCTCACCGAGGCCGTACTCAAGGAAATCGATCTCAACCTTCGGGCCCATCAACTGATCAAGATCCGTGTCTATGGCGATAGCCGGGATGACCGGATCGCATACTACGAGCAGATTTGCACGCAATTGGATGCCGCTCCGGTCCAACACATTGGCAAGCTGCTGGTTGTTTATCGCCCGGCGCCTATCGAAAAAGCTGCTGCCGAAGCCAAAAAGACCCAAAAATCGCGCCGCCCTGCCTCCGAACCGCGCAAGACCAAGCGCGCCCATCAAGGCTGATCACCGCAGCCCGCGACCACTCCAAACGACGAGCCACAGGCCCAGCAGACTCTGCACCATGTAGAGGATGCTGGAAATGCCATGCCAGGCTGCAAAGCGGTCACGCAAGACGCTCTCCATCACTTCGCGTGGCAAAGCATCCGCCTTGAGTTGCGCCATCAGCGGCTGAATGCCGAACTGGCTGGCAGCAACCATCAATGCCATCAAAATCACCAGCCAGAACACGGCTCGCTTGAAAACCTGTCCACCCCAACGGGTGATCAGGAAAATCGCCAAGTAAGCCGCAACACCCAAGCCGAGCCAGCCAATCAAGGCAAAGAGTTTGCCGGCCACGATGCCGGCGAGTTGGCGATCGCCCAGGCTGGCAAAAAGCACCGGTGCAGCCAGGTAGCCTATCGCCCACAGTCCGCCCACCCATAAGGTGATGCAAGACATGTAGAGCGCTTCGGCGATTTTACGCACCGAATTACTCGTAGCGCACGTCGATGACTTCGTATTCGCGAATACCACCTGGCGCCTGGACCTGCGCGATATCACCAGCGTACTTGCCAATCAGCGCACGGGCCATCGGCGAGTTTACGGAAATCTTGCCCGCCTTGATGTCGGCCTCGTCTTCACCAACGATCTGGTAAGTCACACCAACACCTGAATCCTGATCTTCCATCTGGACCGTTGCACCAAACACACAGCGCCCGTCGGCGTCGAGGAGCTTGGGATCGATGATCTGGGCATTGGAAAGTTTACCCTCTACCTCCTGGATGCGCCCTTCGATAAAACCCTGGCGCTCCTTGGCCGCATCGTATTCAGCATTTTCGGACAAGTCGCCATGCGAACGAGCCTCTGCAATCGCACCGATCACCCAAGGGCGGTCAACGGTCTTCAGACGATGCAGTTCTTCACGCAATTTCTCGGCACCGGCCACGGTCAACGGAACTTTGCTCATATTTTCTTTCAGCAAAAGCAAAACCGCCGGCGCCCGAAACAGGGGCAACCCGGCGGTTCAGGTTGGTCTTAGTGAAGCTGCTCGTGCAGCGCCTGGATCGGATACACCACGAGCTCCCCGAGATGACGGATACCTTCGGCAGCCGCCTCGGCACCCCAGATCGTCGTATACATCGTCACGCGAGCCTGCAGGCCGGAGGTCCGGATAGAACGCGAATCGTTGATCGCCTGACGCTTTTCTTCCACCGTGTTGATGATCAAGGCAATCTCGTTGTTCTTGATCATATCGACAATGTGCGGACGGCCCTCGGTAAATTTATTGACCGTTTGTACCGGCAGACCGGCCGCTTCAATTGCATGGGCCGTTCCGCGCGTGGCAACCAGATGGAAACCCGCTTCACTTAGATGGCGAGCGATCTCGATCGCCTTGGCCTTGTCGCTATCCTTGACCGACAGGAAAACCTTGCCGGATCGCGGCAGCTTGACGCTGGCCGCCAGTTGCGACTTGACGAAGGCTTCTGCAAAGGTGACGCCAACACCCATGACTTCACCGGTGGACTTCATTTCCGGACCAAGAATAGTATCGACACCCGGGAACTTGACGAAGGGGAAGACCGCTTCCTTGACCGAGAAATACGGCGGCACCACTTCAGCCGTCACGCCTTGATCCTTCAGGCTACGGCCAGACATGCAGCGAGCCGCGATCTTGGCCAGTTGCAGACCGGTCGCCTTGGAGACGAAAGGCACGGTACGCGAGGCACGCGGGTTCACTTCGAGTACGTAAACTTCTTCGTCCTTGATAGCGAACTGGACGTTCATCAGACCGCAAACGTTCAGGGCCTTGGCCATCAGCTTGGTCTGGCGACGCAGTTCGTCCTGCACAGCCTTGCCCAGCGAGTATGGCGGCAGCGAGCAGGCGGAGTCACCGGAGTGCACGCCGGCCTGTTCAATGTGCTCCATGACGCCACCGATGATCACTTCGTCGCCGTCGGACAGCGCATCGACGTCCACTTCGCAGGCATCGTTCAGGAAGCGGTCAAGGAGTACCGGCGAATCGTGCGAAACCTTTACGGCCTCGCGCATGTAGCGTTCGAGGTCCTTTTGCTCATGCACGATTTCCATGGCCCGGCCACCCAGCACGTAAGACGGACGAACAACCAGCGGATAACCGATTTCTGCCGCCAGACGCAGTGCGTCTTCCTCTGTACGAGCCGTACGATTGGGCGGTTGCTTCAGGCCGAGTTCGTGCAGCAATTTCTGGAAACGTTCACGGTCTTCAGCAACGTCAATCGACTCGGGGCTGGTACCGATGATCGGCACACCGTTGGCTTCCAGGGCCAGTGCAAGCTTCAGCGGAGTCTGACCACCATACTGAACGATAACGCCAACCGGCTTTTCGATGGCGACGATTTCCAGCACGTCTTCCAGCGTCAGCGGCTCGAAATACAGGCGATCAGACGTATCGTAGTCTGTGGATACGGTTTCCGGATTGCAGTTAACCATGATGGTTTCGAAACCGTCTTCGCGCATTGCCATCGCGGCATGCACGCAGCAGTAGTCGAACTCGATGCCCTGGCCGATGCGGTTCGGACCACCACCGAGAACCATGATCTTCTTCTTGTCGGTCGGATTGGCCTCGCACTCCTCCTCGTAGGTGGAGTACATGTAGGCGGTGCCCGTCGCAAATTCACCAGCACAGGTATCAACGCGCTTGTAGACAGGGCGCACCTTCAGTTCATGGCGACGCTCGCGCACGGCCGTTTCGCTGGTCTTGGTCAAATGCGCCAAACGACGGTCGGCAAAGCCCTTTCGCTTCAGATAGCGAAGCTCTTCAGCGGTGATCGAAGCCAGCTCACGCTTTTCGATTTCGAGTTCGAGATCGACGATTTCCTTGATCTGGACCAGGAACCACGGGTCGATCTTGGTCAGCTCGAAGACACGCTCAACCGACATGCCGATGCCGAAAGCATCAGCCACGTACCACAGGCGATCCGGGGTCGGCCGAGCCAGCTGCTCGTCGATCGTCGCCGGGTCAACCGTTTTCAGGTTGAAGCCATCAACGCCGACTTCCAAGCCACGCAAGGCTTTCTGAAGCGACTCCTGGAAGGTACGGCCGATGGCCATCACTTCGCCAACCGACTTCATCTGTGTGGTCAGCGTGTTGTCGGCCTGCGGGAATTTCTCGAAGGCAAAACGCGGCACCTTGGTAACGACGTAGTCGATCGAAGGCTCGAACGAGGCCGGGGTCTTGCCGCCGGTGATGTCGTTCGACAATTCGTCGAGCGTATAGCCGACCGACAGCTTGGCAGCGATCTTGGCGATCGGGAAACCGGTCGCTTTGGAAGCCAGTGCCGACGAACGCGAGACACGCGGGTTCATCTCGATGACGATCATCCGACCGTCCTTCGGATTGATCGAGAACTGCACGTTGGAACCGCCGGTATCGACGCCGATCTCACGCAGCACGGCGATCGAGGCGTTACGCAGGATCTGGTATTCCTTGTCGGTCAGCGTCTGAGCAGGCGCAACGGTGATCGAGTCACCGGTGTGCACCCCCATCGGATCGAGGTTCTCGATCGAGCAGATGATGATGCAGTTGTCCGCCTTGTCGCGGACCACTTCCATCTCGTATTCCTTCCAGCCGAGCAGCGACTCTTCAATCAGCAGTTCGTTGGTCGGCGAAGCTTCCAGACCGCGCTTGCAGATGGTCTCGAACTCTTCCATGTTGTAGGCGATACCGCCGCCCGTGCCCCCCAGCGTGAAGGACGGACGGATGATGGTCGGGAAGCCGATGGCGGCCTGCACCTGGTAGGCCTCTTCCATGCTGTGTGCCGTCGCCGAGCGAGCCGAACCGAGACCGATCTTGGTCATCGCATCCTTGAACTTCTGGCGATCCTCAGCCTTGTCGATGGCCTCCTTGGAAGCACCGATGAGCTCGACGTTGAACTTGGCCAGCACGCCTTCGCGATCAAGATCGAGCGCGCAGTTCAGCGCAGTCTGACCGCCCATGGTTGGCAGCAGCGCATCCGGGCGCTCCTTCTCGATGATCTTGGCGACAACCTGCCAGGTGATCGGTTCGATGTAGGTGACATCGGCCATTTCCGGATCGGTCATGATGGTCGCCGGGTTGGAATTGACCAGAATGACCTTGTAACCCTCTTCGCGCAGGGCCTTGCAGGCTTGCGCGCCAGAGTAGTCGAATTCGCAGGCCTGACCGATGATGATCGGGCCGGCGCCAATAATCAAAACACTTTTTATGTCTGTACGTTTCGGCATTTCTTTACTCTCGCCTTATTTCGCCGGCTGCAGCGCAGCAGCGCCACGCGTCATGGCATCAAGGAAGCGGTCAAACAGGTAGGCCACGTCGTGTGGGCCGGGGCTGGCTTCCGGGTGTCCCTGGAAGGAGAAAGCCGGTACATCCGTACGTGCGATACCTTGCAGGGAACCGTCGAACAACGATACGTGCGTAGCGCGCAGGTTGGCTGGCAACGAATCGGCATCGACCGCAAAACCATGATTCTGGCTGGTGATCAACACCTGGCCAGTATCCATGTCCTTGACCGGGTGGTTGGCACCGTGGTGGCCGAATTTCATTTTCAGCGTCTTTGCACCGGATGCCAATGCCAGCAACTGGTGACCAAGGCAGATGCCGAAGGTCGGCACACCGCGCTCGAGGAACTCACGGATGGCAGCGATGGCGTAATCGCATGGCTCCGGGTCTCCCGGGCCATTGGACAGGAATACGCCGTCCGGTTTCATTGCCAGCACATCGGCGGCCGGCGTCTGCGCCGGGACGACGGTCAGCTTGACACCGCGCTGGGCCAGCATGCGCAGGATGTTCTTCTTGACACCAAAATCGTAGGCGACCACATGGAAGCGCGGAGCCGGACCTTGTTCGTAGCCCTTCAGCGTCCATTCGCCTTCCGTCCAGGCGTAGCTTTCCTTGGCCGACACAACCTTGGCCAGATCCATGCCATTCAGCCCGGGGAAAGCCTTGGCCAGAGCCAAAGCTTTGGACTCATCGACTTCGCCAGCCAGGATACAACCAGCCTGGGCACCCTTCTCACGCAGGATGCGGGTCAGCTTGCGCGTATCGATACCGGCAATGGCAACGATGCCGTGCTTTTTCAGGTAGGACGACAGATCGTCCTGCGTACGCCAGTTGGACGCAACCAACGGCAGATCACGAATGACCAGACCAGCAGCGTAATTGGCATTGGATTCAAAATCTTCCGCATTGCAACCGGTGTTACCGATATGCGGGTAGGTCAAAGTAACGATCTGGCGGCAATAAGAGGGATCGGTAAGAATCTCCTGATAGCCCGACATGGCGGTGTTGAACACCACCTCGCCACTGGTGACACCATCTGCGCCGATGGATTGGCCCTTGAAAACCGTTCCGTCGGCGAGGGCGAGAATGGCGGGAGTAAATGAGGGCAGCAACGACACGACCGGCTCTCCTAGAATTTTCTGCTTATTCATGTGCCAAGCGGGAAGGCTCGCGCCCTCCCGCTTGTGCTTTTTAACCTTACTATTTTAGCCGAAAAGAGCCTTTTCAGGCAAATTCAAGGGATTACACGCGTCTCAACGTAGTGCGCCAACGAGGGTTTTATCGAGGACATTTCGTCCATCAGTGAGGCGAAGAGACGGCGGCAGCTCGGCCAGTCGACATTTTCGACTGCCAAAGTTGCCTGCTCGATTTCCATGGCTCGCCGGCGAGCGCGCTCGGCATGGAACATGGCCAGCAGGCTTTTCAACGTATGGGCATGCATCCGGGCCTCATGCGCATCTGTTGCATCAATGGCCTTCCTCAAACGCCCCAGATGGGCATCCCACTCGGTCAGCAACATGCCGGCCATCGTCGCGAACAATTCAGGCTCACCGATATCACTCAACGCAGCACCCAGATCGAGTTGCGAAGAAGTGCCGACAGAGAGAACGGCCGACTCAAAGGAAACATCGTCGCCAGTCGCGCCACGAGCACGATCCAGGGCTTCATACAGTTCGGCAGAGCGCAGCGGCTTGGCGACATAGTCATTCATCCCGGCCTCGAGGCAGCGATCACGATCAGTCGCCATGACGTTGGCCGTCATCGCTATGATGTAGACCGGCCTCAGCTCATGCGAGACCACCCAGCTCCGCCGCATTTCGCGTGACCGAATTGCCTCGGTTGCCTCGATTCCACCCATTACCGGCATCTGCATATCCATCAGAATGACATCGAAATGAGTACTATCGAATAGATCGACTGCCTCGGCCCCGTTGTTCGCCAGAGTCACCCGATGCGACAGACGCTCCAGAAGCCGGGTAGCCAGCTCCTGATTGACCGGATTATCTTCGACCAGCAGGATATTCAACGCCGCAGGGCCATCCTGGGCCTGAGCCTCAAAGTTTATTTCCGACAGGGCGAAGTCATTGAGCTCCTGGCTATCCGGTCCCTCGGCAAGCGCCAGGGCATCAACCAGATCAGCGCTACCGATCGGTTTAACAAGGTGCGCAGAAACCCCGATTTCACGTAGCCGACTCAGATCGTGCCGCTGGTTTTCAGTCGTCAGCATAACGATCAGCTTCTCGGCTCGAGCAGTTTTCCCCCAGGACTCAGCCAGCGCAAACCCCGCCGGAGCGTCCATATTGGCATCGGCAAGAACGTAGTCGTATGGAAAATCCACTGCACGGCTTCGTTCCATCGCCGCAACTGCAGCGGGCCCATCTGCCACAAGGGAAGCCTGAATACCAAGCTGCTCAAGGAGTTCGAGCAGATATTGCCCAACGGTCGCATTATCCTCAACGACCAAAAGACGGCGACCGCCAAACCTGGCCTCGAAAGGCCGAACCGATGTTGCCTCTTCGACTCCGAAACGTCCGGTAAATGAGAAAACGGAGCCTTGCCCTGGCGTGCTCTCGAGCCAGATCTTGCCATCCATCAATTGAACCAGACGGGCACTGATCGCAAGCCCGAGGCCCGTTCCGCCAAAGCGGCGGGTTGTGGAGACATCCGCCTGTGAAAACGCCTCGAAGATCGCCTGCTGCTTATCCGCAGGAACCCCGATTCCGGTATCGCGGATCGAGAACCGCAGATACACCGAGTGTTCGGTCGATTGATCGACCTCAACCCTGAGCGCCACCTCACCTTGCTCCGTGAACTTGATGGCATTGCCGATCAGGTTGATGATCACCTGACGCAGGCGAGTCGGATCGCCGACGATCCGGCCCGGAACTTCGGGGCGAACATCGGCCACCAGTTCCAACCCCTTCTTGTGGGCACTGACCGCAAGGACTCGTACCGCCTCGAGCACCGTATCCTGCATCGAGAAAACCAGCGACTCGAACTCCATCTTGCCGGCTTCGATCTTCGAAAAGTCCAGGATATCGTTGACGATCGTCAACAGCGCCTCGGCCGACGACTTTACCGTTTTCAGATAATGGCGCTGCTCGGCATCCAATTGCGTATCGAGCGCCAACTCCGTCATGCCAATGATGCCGTTCATTGGCGTCCGGATTTCATGGCTCATGTTGGCCAGAAAAGCCCCACGCGCCTTGTTGGCCGATTCGGCAACCTCTTTCGCCGAGATCAGCGCGGATTCGGCCGCCTTGACGTCACTGATATCCCGCTGCAACACCAGCACTCGGGCCGGCTTGCCTTCGGGGTTTCGGGCGGCCACCGCGCCGCGCAAAAGAAACCAGCGCCACTGACCATCCCGCGCCTTGAAGCGACACTCGGCCTGAAAGTGACTGTCCTGGCTTTGAATGTGCGCTTCGATCCGCGCCTGCAGCAGGCGCAAATCGTCGGGATGCACCATGCGCTGCCACTGGGCTATCGAATTGTCGAGATCGCCATCGGAGTAGCCCAGCATCTCTTTCCACTGACGGCCGGAATCGATGGTTCCGCTGCCAATATTCCAATCGGTAAGGGCATCGCCGGAGAGCTTGGTATGCCAGCCGCTGAGATTGAGACCCGCATAGGCCCGATAGGTCGAATCGACCGTACCGAGAAGTTTTTCGGCGCCATCCGCCAGAACATGCTGGTGTGCAGCACGTGCCTGCTCGAGCAACATCCGGAATTGCGGCGCACCTTCGCCGCCGAAGATTTCCTGAAGCTGTTTCGCGAGCAGCTTGGATTTCATGAACGCTAGCGCAGGCCGAGAACGTCCTGCATATCGAACAACCCGCTCTTTCGACCGACCATGAAACGGGCAGCACGCAGGCTACCAAGGGCATAAGGCATGCGGCTGCTGGCCTTGTGGGTAATTTCCACACGCTCGCCGATACCGCAGAACATGACCGTATGATCGCCAACGATATCGCCACCGCGCACGGTCGCGAAACCGATGGTCGACGGGTCACGCTCGCCGGTCACGCCTTCACGACCATAAACTGCGCACTCTTCAAGATCGCGACCAAGCGCCGAAGCAACCACCTCCCCCATGCGCAGTGCAGTTCCGGAAGGCGCATCGATCTTGAGGCGATGATGGGCCTCGACGATTTCAATGTCGTAACCCTGATTCAAAATGCGAGCAGCCGTCTCAAGCAACTTGAAAGCGACGTTGACGCCAACCGCCATGTTCGGGGCAAAAACAACCGGGATATCCTTGGCGGCCTCGGCGATGACCGCCTTGCCATCGGCCTCGAAACCGGTGGTCCCGATGACCATGCCCACACCGGCCTTGCGGCAGAGTTCAAGATGAACCAGCGTTCCCTGCGGGCGGGTGAAATCGATCAGGCAATCAATATTCTTCAGGCCAGCAGCGACATCATCGGTCACGACGACATCACAAGGCAGACCGACCAGTTCTCCAGCAGTTTTACCCAATGCCGGGCTACCTGGCACATCGAAAGCCGCCCCCAGAACCAGGCGATCATCCTTCAGCGTAGCCTCGATCAACATGCGACCCATGCGACCACCGGCTCCAACGACACCAATACGTGTAGCGCTCATTCCTAGAATCCAAACATGTTCATGACGCGCCGGAAGAAGCCCGGCTCCTCGCGCGGCGGCAGCGGTTTGTCGGCAGCTTCGCCGGACAGCGTTCCCAGATCGACCAGACGGCTCTTGGCAACCGGCATGTTCAACTCGCTGGCATCGGCCACGGCAACATCGCCATCCACCCTTTCCAGATGACCGTCAGCATCAAAGAAGACTGTGAATTTGCGCGACTCGACGCGACCAGTCTGGCCGTTCAAATAGCGATAGACATAATCCCAGCGCTGTTGATGGAAGATGTCGGCGACCAGCGGCGTTCCGAGCAGGAAGCGGACCTGATCCTTGGTCTGTCCAGGCTTCAGCTGGGAAACCATCTCCTGCGACAGGACATTGCCCTGCTGGATATCGATCTTGTATTCATTGATGAAGCTCGGCTTGTAGGAACAAGCGGTAATGAGCGCGCAGGATGCTGCTACGAGCAATAGACGGGAACGGCGCATTCGGGTTTCCGGAGTTTCTCAATCGGCTTTGAAGCGGTATATCATACCCGAAATCAGCATTTAGCCTGACCGAACAATTTCTGGAATTTCCACGATGAGCGATCCACAAAGCCTCAAGAACATGGGGCTGAAAGCCACTTTTCCCCGCCTGAAGATTCTGGAGCTTTTCGAAAAAAGCACCCTGCGTCACATGACGGCGGAAGACGTGTACCGGATGCTGATCAACGAAAACATGGACATCGGCCTGGCCACCGTTTACCGCGTGCTGACCCAGTTTGAACAAGCCGGTCTGCTTGAACGCCATTTCTTCGAGTCCGGTAAGGCGGTTTTCGAGATCAATCATGGCAAGCATCACGACCATCTGGTCTGCATCGACTGCGGCCGGGTTGAAGAATTCTACGATCCGGAAATCGAAAAGCGCCAGAACGCCATCGCCAAGGAACGAGGCTTCGCAATTCAGGACCACGCACTCTATCTTTACGCCCAGTGCACCAAGGCCGGGTGCCCGCACCGCAACAATCCGGGCAGCAAGTCCTGATTCACTGAAGCCTCTCCATGCCTGATATTGCTGTTGTTGCCCCGGGGGCTTGGCTGTCCTCGGCGGGTGCTACGTTCCTATTGATTGCCTTGGCCGAATTCGGCGACAAGAGCCAGCTCGTCTGCATGACACTGGCCGCCCGCCATCGCGGTCTGCCTGTCGTCCTGGGCGCTGTCGCCGCCTTCGCCATTCTCAATCTGCTTGCTGTGCTGTTTGGCGCGGCCGTTGCGGCCTGGTTGCCTGATTGGGTCGTGACACTAGCCGTCGCCGCGTTGTTCACCGTCTTCGGGATCAGTGCGCTGCGCTTCGAGGAAGAAGAGGGTGACGAGGAAATCGAGGAAAAACCTGGTCACGGCATCTTCGCGACCACTTTCCTGATGATTTTCCTGGCCGAATTTGGCGACAAGACACAAATTGCCGTTGCCGGCATGGGTAGCGCGGCTGATGCCAGCGCCATCTGGGTTGGTGCCACGCTGGCACTGGCCTGCACTTCACTGCTCGGCGTTTTTGCCGGGCGACGATTGCTGAATCACCTGCCCCTGAAGTGGATACACCGAATCAGTGGCGTGTTTTTCCTGCTGCTGGCGCTGCTCGCCACCCTGCGCCTGCTTGGCCTGGTTTAGGCTTTTGCCTTTTTGGCTCTTGTACCAAGGAGTTCGCGGGCATGTTTGAGGGTAATGTCGGTGATCTCGACACCGCCCAGCATTCGGGCAATTTCCTGAACGCGCCCCGCTTCATCAAGCGGCTGAATGGCGCTCAGGGTTACACCATCGCGTGTTGATTTGCTGACCTGCCACTGCCAGTTGGCCTGGGCTGCCACTTGCGGCAGATGGGTCACGCACAACACCTGACGTTCGCAGCCCAGTTCGTGCAACAGGCGACCGACGATTTCCGCCACGCCACCACCAATCCCGACATCGACCTCGTCGAAGATCAGGGTCGGCACGCTGGCCGAACGCGAAGTCAGCACCTGGATAGCCAGGCTGATCCGCGACAGTTCGCCCCCGGAAGCCACTTTGGCCAGCGACTTGGCTTCATTGCCGGCCAACCCGCCGATACGGAACTCGACCTGCTCCAGACCATAGACCGCACCATCGGCAACCGGCAGCAGGGCAACTTCGAATCTTCCGGACGAAAGCGCCAATTGACGCATCACTTCGCTGACGGCCAGCCCCATCTCGGCAGCGGCTTTCTTGCGGCCGCCAGAAAGTTTTTCCGCAACGGTCCGATAGGTAGATTTCGCGGAAGCCACCTTGACTTCGAGCGCGGCAAGATCAGCCGACTCATCCAGTTCAGCCAGCCGCTGCCGCCACCCAGCCAGCAGCCCCGGCAATTCTGGCGGCTGGACGCGATACTTGCGAGAGTGGGACATGACCGCATCCATCCGGCGCTCAACCTGGGCCAGACGGGCTGGATCAAGATCGACCCGGTCGGTATAACGGCGCAAGGTGGAGACGGCGTCGGAAAGCTCAGCCTGCACCGAACCGATCAGATCGGCCACCTCGGCCAGCGCCGGATCGTATTCCGCCAGGCTTGCCAAACGAGTTGCCACGCCATCAATCTGGCGCTCACAGGCAGCCTCGTCTTCCGAAAGCACAGCCAGCGCATACTGGGCGCCTTCGATCAGGCTGGCGGCATGACCGAGCCGGCGGTGCTCGACATCGAGCGTGGCCCATTCGTCGTCACCAAAAGCCAGCCCATCGAGCTCGCCGATCTGCCATTGCAGTTGTTCGCGTTCACGCAGCAGGGCATCGGCCCCTTCACTCGCACTGCGCAAAGCCTGTTCCAGCTCACGCCAGTTTTTCCAGGCGGCGGCCACTTCACCGCCCAAACCATTCAACCCGGCATGCGTATCAAGCAGCACGCGCTGGGCCTCGGAACGCAACAGCGATTGATGGGCGTGCTGACCGTGAATATCGACCAGCCATTCACCCACTTCGCGCAATTGCTGGACGGTGGCTGGTGAACCGTTGATATAGGCCCGCGAACGGCCACCGGCGTCGACAACGCGGCGCAGCAGCAACTCATCGTCGCCATCCAGATCATTGGCCGCCAACCAGGATCGCACTTCCGGAAGCGCAGAAACCTCGAAGGTTGCTGCCACTTCGGCCTTTTCGCAACCAGAGCGGACCACCCCGGCATCAGCCCGCTCGCCAAGGGTTAGCGCCAGCGCATCGATCAGGATGGACTTGCCGGCACCGGTTTCGCCGGTCAAGGCGCCAAAGCCGGTTGAAAACGAAAGCTCCAGCCGGTCGACAATGACAAAGTCTTTAATGGTCAGTTGACGCAGCATCAGGGCCCTTTCGGCCGTTCGCTCCACTGCAGTTTCTGGCGCAGCATGGCGAAATAGCTGTAACCCGGCGGATGCAGGAAACAGATGGTGTGTTCAGAACGACGTAGCCGGACGCAGTCGCCACGCTCCAGATCGAGCGTGACCTGGCCATCGAAGTGCACCCGCGGATCATCGGCATTGACGATGCGCAGTTCGATATCCGTGTTGTCATTGACGATGATCGGTCGATTGGACAGTGCGTGCGGGCAAAGCGGCACCAGCGCGATGCCGGTCAAGGTTGGATTCAGGATCGGACCGCCAGCCGACATCGAATAAGCGGTGGAGCCGGTCGGTGTCGAGACAATCAGACCATCCGAGCGCAGGTTGTAGATGAACTCTCCATCGATGAACAACTCGAATTCGATCATCCGGCCGATGGCGCCCTTGTCGACGACGACATCATTGAGTGCCATGTTCGAGGCGACTTCCTTGCCGTCACGCGTCACTTCGGCAGCCAGCAACATCCGGTTTTCCGGTGCAAAACGACCATCGAGGAGATCGTCCATGCAAGTCAGCATGTCCTGACGGGCAATGTCGGTCATGAAGCCCAGACGCCCCTGATTGACTCCGACCAACGGCACGCAATAGCGCGCCAGTCGACGCGCCGCATTAAGCATGGTGCCGTCGCCGCCGAGTACGATGGCAAGGTCGGCGTGGGCACCGATGTCGTTGAAACCACAGGTTACCCAGCGCGACAGATCGACCTTTTTGCCAATGTGTTCCGCAGTTTCCCGTTCGATAAAGACGGAGACCCCGCGCTCATAAAGATATTCGGCCAGACGGCGCAGCGACTCGGCAATTTCCAGACTGTGGTATTTGCCGACCAGCGCAATGGTCCGGGGAGAGCGGTAGGAAGCGAAGCCTCTGTTCATGGAGTCGAATTCTTGCATAAAAAACGTCTTGCGGCGCTGGCCCCGGATTTTTGTACAATCGCCCCATGCTTGATGAACGCGCCCGCACCCTGCTCAAGACCCTGGTCGAACATTACATTGCTGATGGACAGCCGGTTGGCTCACGTGCACTGTCCAAGTTTTCCGGCCTCGACCTGTCGCCTGCCACCATCCGCAACGTGATGGCTGATCTCGAGGAAGCCGGCTTTGTCGCCAGCCCGCACACCTCGGCCGGGCGCATCCCGACGGCACGCGGCTATCGCCTGTTCGTCGACAGCCTGCTTACCGTGCAACCGCTCGAAGCCCGTCAGATGGGCCAGATGGAGGAAGCCCTGCACGGCCGCCCTTCCGGCCAGATCATCGCCAGCGCCTCGCAACTGCTGTCCAGCCTGACGCACTTTGCCGGCGTCGTCATTGCACCGCGCCGCCAGAGCAGCCGAATTCGCCAGATCGAATTCCTCAGCCTGTCGGAAAAACGCATCCTGCTGATCATCGTCACCGCCGACGGCGACGTGCAGAACCGCATTGTCACCACCGACAAGGCCTATTCCCCGTCCGAACTGGTCAGCGCTGCCAATTACCTGACACAGAATTTCGCCGGCCTCGATTTCGAACAGATTCGCCATCGCCTGAGCGTCGAAATCAAGCAACTCCGCGACGACATCAAGCCGCTGATGACCCTGGCCCTCGATGCCGGCGACGCTGCGATGGCCGAAAACGCCACCCCCTACGTCATCTCCGGCGAACGCAACCTGCTCGATGTTGAAGAATTGTCGTCCAACATGAAGCGCCTGCGCGAACTGTTCGACCTGTTCGAGCAACGCTCCAGCCTGATGCGCCTGCTGGAAATCTCCAACAGCGCCGAAGGTGTACAAATTTTCATCGGTGGCGAGTCGGGGATCGCCACACTCGACGAGTGCAGCGTCATTGCCGCCCCCTACACGGTGGATGGCCAGGTCGTCGGCTCGGTTGGCGTCATTGGCCCGACCCGCATGGCCTACGAACGCGTCATCCCCATCGTCGACATTACCGCCCGCCTGCTCTCCAGCGCCCTCTCCTACAAATCGGACAACTGATGCCCCGTTTTCTCCCGGAACCGCCGCACCGTCACGGCAAGCCGGCAACCACCGCTGTCGTCCTCGTCAATCTTGGCACCCCTGAAGCACCGACCGCCCCGGCGTTGAAGCGCTACCTCAAGGAGTTCCTGTCGGACCCACGCGTGGTCGAAATCCCGAAGCCTGTCTGGTGGCTGATTCTTAACGGCATCATTCTCAATATCCGGCCCAAGAAATCGGCCGCCAAATACGCCTCGGTCTGGATGCCGGAAGGCTCCCCGCTGCGCGTCCATACCGAGCGTCAGGCAAAGTTGCTCAAGGGCCTGCTCGGCCAGCGCGGCCATCACCTGAACGTCACTTCGGCCATGCGCTACGGCTCGCCGTCGATTCCGGATGTCCTTGCCCATCTGAAGGCCGAAGGCGCCAAGCGTATCCTGCTGGTGCCGATGTACCCGCAATACGCCGCGAGTACGACAGCCACCGTGGTCGATGAAGCCGCCCACTGGCTGACCAAAATCCGCAATCAACCGGAAATGCGCTTTGTCCGGAATTTCCATGACAACGATGGCTACCTGGCGGCGCTCGAAAAATCAGTGCGCAAGCATTGGCAGGCGAATGGCGCGCTCGGCGACAATGACCGCCTGCTCATCAGCTTCCATGGCCTGCCCAGGCGCAGTCTGGATCTCGGCGACCCCTACTTCTGTGAATGCCACAAAACCGGCCGCCTGCTGGTCGAGCGACTGAACCTCAAACCAGAACAGTTCCAGATCTGCTTCCAGTCACGCTTTGGCAAAGCCGAGTGGCTACAACCCTATACCGCACCAACGCTGCATGAATGGGGCAGCAAAGGCATTCGCCGCGTCGATATCATCTGCCCAGGCTTCGTGGCCGATTGCCTTGAGACACTTGAAGAAATCGCCCAGGAAGGCCGCGACGATTTCCTGAAAGCCGGCGGCAAGGAATATCACTACATCCCGGCACTGAACGAAGACGACGCCTGGATCAAGGCCCTGGCCGACATTGCCGAGCAGCATCTGGGCGGCTGGGACACCAAGACTGCCTTCGACCCACATGCACTGGAAACCAGCGCCCGTGAAGCCTTCAAATTCGGCGCCCGGACTTGAAATTCCAGAGATGGCACAAATATCAGGATAACTTGATATTTGGAGTCTGCCATGTCCGAAAGCCTGCACCTCGTCTGCCCGCATTGCGCCGCGGTCAATCGCATTCCATCGGCCAAGCTGGGCGATGCCCCGAACTGCGGCCAATGCAAGCAGCCCCTGTTCACCGGCGAACCACTGGAACTGAACGCCGCAAACTTCGACCGCCACCTATCGCGCAATGACCTGCCAGTCGTCGTTGACTTCTGGGCACCGTGGTGCAGCCCGTGCCGGCAGATGGCGCCCAATTTCCACCAGGCGAGCATCGATCTGGAACCCAACGCCCGACTGGTCAAGGTCAATACCGAAGCCGAACAACAACTGGCGGCCCGCTTCAACATCCGCAGCATTCCAACGCTGGCGATCTTTTTACATGGCCGCGAAATCGCCCGCCAGAGCGGCGCTCTCGATCTTGGCACGCTGAAACGCTGGATACAGCCGCATCTTTACAGGCCTTAACTTCTTCCACCGGCTGCCGTTAACAGTGTGTCGAAACCCACACCGCGGAGGCCACCATGAAAATCGCCAGCACCAGCCTGCAATTGGCCTCCTCGCACGCCAGTTCACAGCGCCATGAGGTCAGCGAATCATTGAAGATGTGGGTTGGCCCACGCCGTCCGAACTTTGCCGATGAAGGCCAGGCCTCCCGCCCTCGGCTCACCGACAGCGTCACACTATCTGAAGCAGGGAAGGCTGCCAGCAGTGCGCAGGCAACAAACGATACCGGAAACGAAGAGATCGACAACGACCCGAAACTGAGGCTGATCCGCTCCTTGATGGAATTGCTGACCGGGCAGCAGATCAAGGTGTTCGATGCCCACGATCTGCACTCGGGACACGCCCTAACTGCGACCGCGCCACCGCCCGCCAGCACACCTCAGCAACAGGCGCCAGCTGCCGGCTATGGTGTCGAGTACGACTATCACGAGACCTATTCCGAGACCGAGCAAACCACCTTTACCGCCAGCGGCACGGTCACGACTGCCGACGGCAGGGAAATCAGCTTCGACCTGCAGCTTTCGATGTCGCGCAGCTATCACGAGGAAAGCAACGTCAGCCTGCGTCTTGGTGATGCCGCTAGGAAGACCGACCCGCTGGTCCTGAATTTTTCGGGCAGCGCCGCGCAGTTGACCGATCAGCGCTTTGCCTTCGACTTGAATTCCGACGGCAGCAACGAGCAAATCAATTTCGTCACCCCGGGAAGCGGCTTTCTTGTTTTCGACCGAAACAAGGATGGCAAGGTCAACAACGGCAGCGAATTGTTCGGCCCAAGCACCAATGACGGTTTTCAGGAACTGGCCAAACTGGATGACGACAAAAATGGCTGGATCGATGAAAACGACACAGCATTTGGGCAACTACAGGTCTGGACGCGTGATACCGAGGGCAACGACCAACTGCAATCGCTTGCTTCCGCCGGCGTTGGCGCAATCTCGCTAAACCCAGTCAGCACGCCATTTGACATCAAGACAAATGCCAATGAGCTTCTTGGAAAAATTCGCACTTCTGGAATACTTTTGCAGGAGAACGGCATGGCTGGCACAATTCAACAAATAGACCTGACCGCCTAAGAAAAAAGCGGCAGTTACCTGAGGGGATTTCATGCCGCGCTTTGCCGATTTGAAAATATGGGTGCGCCTCACCGCCGCCATTTGGGTTGTTCTGGCCGTCATCTGGGCCGGCGCCATCGTCTGGACTACGCAGGTCAATCGCGACACGGCCATCCGCCAGGCCCAGGATTTTTCCAAGAGCATCCACGAAATGACCATGGCCGGCCTGACCGGCATGATGATCACCGGTACCGTCGGCCAGCGCGAAGTTTTCCTCGACCAGATCAAGCAGCTGTCAATCATCAAGGATCTCCACGTCGCCCGTGGCGAGGCCGTCAGCAAGCTCTACGGGCCCGACACCAAAGCCAGCCGCGAACTTGATGCGCTCGAAAAGCAGGTGATGGCCTCCGGCACGCCGTATATGTCCGTCGAGTCCGCTGGCGGTAGCTCGTTCCTGCATGTAATCAACCCGACCAAGGCTTCGAAAAACTACCTGGGCAAGGACTGCGTCGTCTGCCACCAGGTGCCGGAAGGTACCGTGCTCGGCGTCGTCAGCATGAAGGTATCGCTCGACTCGGTTGAAGCCGAAGTCTCGGCCTTCCGCCTGAAAATTGCCGGTGTCGCGCTGGCTGCCTTGGGCGCACTGCTCGTCATCATCTATCTGATCACCAACCATTTCGTTACGGTGCCCCTCGAGGAACTGCGCAAGGGCCTCAGCGACATCGCCCGCGGCGAAGGCGACCTGACCCGTCGGCTACCGATCAAGGGCAAGGATGAAGTCGGTCAGTCCGCACTCGTCTTCAACGAGATGATGGAAAACTTCAATCAGCTCGTTCGCCAGGTTCGCGACTCTGCCAGCCAGGTCTCGGCCCGAGTCGCTGCGTTGTCAGATAGCGCCGACCGTGTCACGCAAAGTTCGCACCAGCAGAACGAAAAGTCGAATCACGCTGCGACTGCCGTCGAGCAACTGGTGTCGAGCATTTCATCGATCGCCCAGAGCGCCGAACATGTCCAGCACCAGTCCCAGGAAAGCCTGGCCCGTGCCAACGAAGGCAGTCGCAACCTGAACGTGCTGCTTGGTGAAATGAATGTCGTCGAGCGTGCCGTCAAGGAAATGGCCGAGTCGGTCAACAACTTCGTCCGCAACACCGAATCAATCACCCTGATGACGCGTGAAGTGAAGGACATCGCCGAGCAGACCAATCTGCTGGCACTGAACGCCGCCATTGAAGCCGCCCGTGCTGGCGAGCAGGGTCGCGGTTTCGCCGTGGTGGCCGATGAAGTGCGCAAGCTGGCCGAAAAGTCCTCCCGTTCAGCCAGTGAAATCGACGCCATCACCGCCAACCTGAGCGCCCAGTCGGTCGCTGTCCGGCGCAGCATTGAAGAAGGACTGGAGCATCTGGAGACCAGCCAATCGGCCGTCGCGTCGGTATCCAGCGTACTGCAGGCGACCAATGGATCTGTGACCGAAGTCGGTCATGGTCTGGATGCCATCGCCTCGGCCACCGATCAACAACGTCGCTTCTCGGGCGATGTGGAAACCAGCATCGAAGCCATCGCCGGCATGGCCCGCGAAAACTCAGGCACCGTGGAGCAGACGGCCGGTGCGGCGCACGACCTGAAGCGACTGGCCGAAGGTCTGGCCAGCCTGGTTGGACGATTCAAGGTTTAGAAATTTGGCTCAAGAAAAAACCGCCTCTTCGGAGGCGGTTTTCACATGGGTGCCAGTTCGAGGTCCATGCCGCCACCCGAACGCGATGAATTGCCTCCGGTCAGCGAACCCGTGGCACTCTGCACAGCCGGCAAGCCCTGCGCCGCGGCAATCCGGTTAACTTCCCGCATCCGGCCGATCATTCTGGACAACAGCACATTCCGCATCCGCTCAAGCAATTCCTCGGACGACAGCGCCAGCGCAGCCGCATTGATTTCCAGGAAAAGAGTCGGTTCCAACGTCACGGCAGTCGAGCAACGCTGATCGCTGGCCGGGTGCAGATAAGCCACCTCGCCGACAGGCTCGCTGGGACCAAGGCGGCACAGTGCCTTGCCATCGATCGAAACCTCGACCGATCCGGAAATGATCACGCCGAAAAACCTGTTACGCTCGCCCTGGCGGATCAAGGCCACATTGGGCGAGACCTCACGCCAGACTGCCACCCGGAGCACTTCCCAGATTTCGATGTTTTCGAACTCAGTGAAAAAGTCGAGCCGACGCAGCATTTCGAAGTGACGAGTATCTTGCGCAGTCTCATCCTCTTCGAGCATCTGATAACGCACCGCTGACAGATCCTTGGCAAACTCCGCCCCGTTGCGGTAACGGCTGTAGAGATCCTTCTCCAACGCCCGACGCAGGATGGCGTTAAGGCCTTCCGGCAGATTAGGGTTGAGCGCAGTTACTGCAGGCGCATCGGTATTGATGATGCGATAGATCAGCGTGGCCTGGTTGTTGGCGCGGAATGGCAGGCGCCCGGTCAGCAACTGAAATAGCAGAACACCCAGCGAATAGAGGTCGGTCTTCTGATTGAGCGGATAGCCCTTGATCTGCTCCGGCGACATGTAGGCCGGCGACCCAACACCCATGATGAACGTAGAATCGCGGTCCATGTCCTTGTTCATGTTCAGGGCCAGCCCGAAATCGGCGATCTTGGCCTCATCGTTGGCCGCCACCATGATATTGGCCGGCTTGATATCGCGGTGGATGATTCCCTGACGATAGGCGGCGTCGAGCGCCATGCAGCACTTGAAGATGATGCCGATCACCCGGTGCATGGGCAGCAACTTGTCGATACGGGTGTGTTCTTCGAGCGAAAAACCCTCGATGTACTCCATGGCCAGATAGGCGAAATCATCCTCGACCACCGCGTCATACACTCGAACGATGTTCGGGTGGTTCAGGCGCGTCGAAACCATCCCCTCATTCTGAAAAAGCTTCCGCATGCGACGAGACATCGCCGCGCTGTCCTGTCCGAAGCGGATGACCTTGACAGCGACCTGACGCTCGGAATCCGGGTCGTTACAAAGGTAGACCGTGGCGGTCGCCCCCTTGCCCAGTTCGCGAACAACGCGATATTTGCCGATTGTTTCCATTCAGGATGCGCGGGAAAAATTCACCGAAATATCGTAGCACGGCCCCATCAGGGGCATAGAAGATTTCAACGATAAAGAATTTTGCCAATACCCCTTGAAAGATCCTTTTCCGACCCCAGATAAAGAACCAGCTTTTTTGGAGAAACCTGCATGTCCAACCCCGAAAATGCCCAGGAAGCCATGCTGGGCAACGAACCCGCCGCCGAACCAGTTGCCGAGTCGGCCGCTGAACAACACACTGATACCCTGCCGAGCATTGAAGAGCAGTTTCGCGCCCTCGAACTGAAGGCCGCAGAACACTACGATGCCTGGCTGCGCGCCAAGGCGGAGGGCGAAAATATCCGCCGTCGCGCTCAGGACGACATTTCCAAGGCGCACAAGTTTGCCGTCGAGAAGTTTGCCGGCGAACTGCTGGCCGTCAAGGACAGCCTGGAAGCTGCCCTGGCCGTTCCGGAACAGACCGTCGACAGTTTCAAGTCCGGCGTCGAGCTGACGCTGAAACAGCTGGCTGCAGCCTTTGAAAAGAATGCACTGAACGAAGTCAGCCCGGCCGGTGAAAAATTTGATCCGCACAAGCACCAGGCCATCGGCATGGTCGATTCCGAACAGGAAGCCAATACGGTCGTTACCGTGCTGCAAAAAGGCTACATGATCGCCGATCGCGTACTGCGCCCGGCCCTGGTCATGGTCGCCAAAGGCAAATAACCCACTTGAAATCGGGGGCATAGCCCCCAACTCACGAACATCAGCAATTCATCTTTAAGGAATCGAACAATGGGCAAGATCATCGGTATTGACCTCGGCACCACCAACTCCTGCGTCGCCATCATGGAAGGCGGCCAGCCGAAGGTTATTGAAAACGCAGAAGGTGCACGCACCACACCGTCCATCATCGGCTACACCGAAGATGGCGAGATCCTCTGCGGCGCTCCGGCCAAGCGTCAGGCCGTGACCAACCCCAAGAACACGCTGTACGCTGTCAAGCGCCTGATCGGCCGCCGCTTCGAAGAGAAGGAAGTACAGAAGGACATCTCGCTGATGCCCTTCAAGATTGTCAAGGCCGACAACGGCGACGCCTGGGTTGAAGCGCGCGACAAGAAAATCGCCCCGCCGCAGGTTTCCGCTGAAGTGCTACGCAAGATGAAAAAGACCGCGGAAGACTACCTCGGCGAAGAAGTCACCGAAGCCGTCATCACCGTGCCGGCCTACTTCAACGACAGCCAGCGTCAGGCCACCAAGGACGCCGGCCGCATCGCGGGTCTGGAAGTCAAGCGTATCATCAACGAGCCGACCGCTGCTGCCCTCGCCTTCGGCATGGACAAGACCAGCAAGAGCGACCGCAAGATCGCCGTATATGACCTCGGCGGCGGCACCTTCGACATCTCGATCATCGAAATCGCCAACGTCGACGGCGAAACCCAATTCGAAGTACTGGCTACCAATGGCGACACCTTCCTCGGCGGCGAAGACTTTGACCAGCGCCTGATCGACTACATCATCGACGAATTCAAGAAGGAATCCGGCGTAAACCTGAAAGCCGACGTTCTGGCCCTGCAGCGCCTCAAGGAAGCCGCTGAAAAGGCCAAGATCGAGCTGTCCTCCAGCCAGCAGACCGAAATCAACCTGCCTTACATCACCGCCGACGCTTCCGGTCCGAAGCACCTGGCCCTGAAGGTCACCCGCGCCAAGTTCGAATCGCTGGTCGATGAGCTGGTCGAGCGCACTGTTGCTCCTTGCGTCATGGCACTCAAGGACGCCGGCTGCAAGATCACCGACATCGATGACATCATCCTGGTCGGCGGCCAGTCGCGCATGCCCAAGGTGCAGGAGAAGGTCAAGGAAATCTTCGGCAAGGAACCGCGCAAGGACGTGAACCCGGACGAAGCCGTTGCCGTAGGCGCAGCCATCCAGGGCGGCGTGCTGCAGGGCGAAGTCAAGGACGTGCTGCTCCTCGACGTCACCCCGCTGTCGCTCGGTATCGAAACCTTGGGCGGCATCATGACCAAGTTGATCCAGAAGAATACGACGATCCCGACCAAGGCTTCGCAAGTTTTCTCGACCGCCGATGACAGCCAGTCCGCCGTGACCATCCACGTGCTGCAGGGCGAGCGCGAAGTTGCTTCCGGCAACAAGAGCCTCGGCCAGTTCAACCTGGAAGGCATCCCGCCGGCCCCGCGTGGCACGCCGCAGATCGAAGTCATTTTCGACATCGACGCCAACGGCATCATGCACGTCACGGCCAAGGACAAGGCTACCGGCAAGGAAAACAAGATCACCATCAAGGCCAACTCCGGCTTGAGCGAGGCTGAAATCCAGGCCATGGTCAAGGATGCCGAGTTGCATGCCGAAGACGACAAGAAGGCGCACGAACTGGCAGATGCCCGCAACCAGGCCGACGGCATGGTGCACATGGTCAAGAAGTCGCTGACCGAATATGGCGACAAGCTCGACGCTTCCGAGAAGGAAGCCATCGAAGCCGCCATCAAGGATGTCGAGGACGTACTGCGCGACGGCGACAAGGAAACCATCACCGCCAAGACCGAAGCCCTGTCGGCCGCAGCCCAGAAGCTGGGTGAAAAGATGTATGCCCAGCAGCAACAGGCAGAAGGCGCTGCCGCTGGTGCAGCAGGTCAGCAACAGGCCGGCGGCGAAAAGACCGTCGAAGGCGATGTCGTCGATGCCGAATTCACGGAAGTGAACAAGGACAAGAAGTAAGTCTGACGCAACGCCCCGGCGCCGAGCCTCCCGGAAGCTTCCGGCGGCGCTCGGCGCCTTTGTTACATGACGGGTAGAAGAAATGTCTAAACGCGATTTTTACGAGATTCTCGGCGTCAACCGCGATGCGTCGGATGACGAGATCAAGAAGGCCTACCGCAAGCTGGCCATGAAGCACCACCCGGACCGCAATCCGGACAATCCGGCAGCCGAGGAAAAGTTCAAGGAAGCCAAGGAAGCCTACGAAATCCTGTCGGACAGTCAGAAGCGCGCAGCCTATGATCAGTTCGGCCACGCTGGCGTGGAACAGGGCGGCATGGGGGGGGGGGGCGGCGGCTTTGGCGGGGGTGGCGGTGGTTTTGCCGACGCCTTCGGTGGCATCTTCGACGAGATTTTCGGTGGGCGCGCCGGCGGCGGAGGTGGTGGTCGCTCCAACATCTACCGCGGCGCAGACCTGCGCTACAACCTGGAAATCACGCTTGAACAGGCTGCCCACGGCACGGAAACCAAGATTCGTATTCCGACCATGGAAGTCTGCGAGCCCTGCCACGGCTCCGGTGCAAAGGCCGGCACGCAGCCGAAGACCTGCCCGACCTGCGGCGGTTCTGGCCAGGTTCGTCTGCAACAGGGTTTCTTCTCGATTCAGCAGACCTGCCACAAATGCCACGGTACCGGCCGCTTCATAGCCGACCCTTGCAAGAGCTGCGATGGCGCCGGACGGATCAAGCAGCACAAGACCCTGGCCGTCAAGATTCCGGCCGGCGTTGATGAGGGCGATCGCATCCGCCTGTCCGGCGAAGGTGAGCATGGCGTCAATGGCGGACCTCCGGGCGATCTCTATGTCCAGATTCACCTGAAACCCCATGCGGTCTTCACTCGCGACCACAACGACCTTCATTGCGAAATGCCGATCTCATTCACTTCTGCGGCATTGGGCGGTGAAATCGAAATTCCGACGCTGGACGGTGCGGCTGCCATCAAGATTCCGGCCGAAACCCAGTCTGGCCGCGTCTTCCGCCTGCGCGGCAAGGGCATCAAGGGGGTCCGTAGCCACACCCATGGTGACCTGATGTGCCATGTCGTAGTGGAAACTCCGGTCAACCTGACCGATCGCCAGAAGGAACTGCTGCGCGAACTGGAAGAGTCGAGCAAGGACAACAGTGGTAAGCACAACCCACGCTCCAAATCGTGGATGGACAAGGTCAAGGACTTCTTTGCGGAATAACGCCTTAACTTTGTAGCGGTTGTAAAGCTGCTATGCAGGCAATGAACCAAGACCCGAGAATAGACTCGGGTCTTTTTTTGTCCACACTCCCTCAGAGAAGGAATGTCGAATTGATTTTCAAGGCATGGCGTTTTCAAATGAACTCAGAGCGGATGCTTACTGCCTTGACAAAAATGGCGACATTTCCCACATTTCATACGACAAATATCTCAATCCCCAGTGCTTTTGTGACAACGCCAAGCCTTACACCCATATAATTTAGAAATAATCCGGCACTCCATAGCGAGAAACAAATGAAAGCAATTCGCCTCCTCCTGGCAGCCTGCCTTTTCGGTACAGCCGCAATCCAGCCATCCCTTGCCGAAACGGGTGTCACCGATACGACAATCACGCTCGGCATGTCAGTCCCGCTCACAGGGCCTGCGAGCGGACACGGCCAGGAACTGAAGAATGTCATTTCCACCTACTTCGATCAGGTGAACAAGAACGGCGGCGTCAATGGGCGCAAGCTACAATTGGCCGCCCTGGATGATGGCTACGAAGCCGAAAAAGCCGTTGCCAATACCAAGACGCTGATCGAAACCAACAAGGTCTTTGCGCTCATCGGCTACTACGGCTCGACATCGATGACCGAAGTGATGAACAAGGTATCCGGCCCGGCTCGCGTTCCCATGCTTGGCGGCATTTCCGGTGCCATGTCGCTCCGCCAGCCGCCCGCTGGCAATCCGAACAATCGCTACCTGTTCATTCAACGTGCCAGCTACGCTGACGAGGCAGAAGCCATTGGTATCCAGCTAGCCACCCTGGGGCTGAAGAACATTGCCGTCTTTTACCAGAATGACGGCTTCGGCAAGGCGGGTCTGGAAGGTCTGACCAGTGCGCTGAAGAAGCATAACCTGACCCCGTCGACCACCGCGACAGTCGAGCGCAACTCGGAAGACATCGGCAAGGCTGTTGAGGCCATCACCAAGGCCAACCCCCAGGCGGTCGTGATGGTCACCTTGTACAAGCCGGCCGCAGCGATGGTCAAGGCGCTGCGCAAAGCCAATCAGAGTCCGATGTTCATGACCTTGTCGCCGGTTGGTCCCGACCAACTGACCCAGGAACTGGGCAACGATGCCCGAGGTATCGGCATTTCGCAGGTCATGCCCTACCCCTGGAACGACACCATCGCCATCGTCAAGGAATATCAGCATCTGGTCGGCAAGCAAGCACCCCACTCGTACATGAGCATCGAGGGATTCATGATCGCGAAAATGGCCGTCGAAGGTATCCGCAAGGCCGGCAAGGAACTCACGCGAGACAAGCTCGTTTCCACGCTTGAAGGCATGAATCAGGACTTTGGCGGTTATCGAATCAGCTTCAGCCCCAACAACCGTGCGGGTTCACAGTACGTCCAGCTGACAGTGATCGGCGCCGGTGGAAAATTGATCAAATAAAGGAAGAGCTACCCTGCTCAACCAACGGGCTGTGCGCCAGGCGCCAGCCCGTTTTTCTTGCCTAAAACGAAGCCCTTCTGGTTTGGTGCCACACATGGACTGTAAGCAAATTGTCAGCTTGCGAGACCATCCTTCAGAGTGGCATAAATGTATCGTCCAACCATAGGGCAACGGAGACAAATGAAATCACTACATAAAGCACTACTCGCCTGCATGCTGGCATTAGGACTGACTCAAGCACAAGCCGAGGTCGGCGTCACCGACTCCAGCATCACGCTGGGCATGTCAGCCCCCTTCACCGGCCCGAACGGGCTGTACGGCATGCAAATGCGTGAAGCCATGCTGGCTCATTTCGACCAGGTCAACAAAAGTGGCGGCGTCAACGGGCGAAAAGTCGAACTGATCACCATTGATGACGGTTACGAAACCGACCGCACGCTGGCCAACACCAAATCCCTGATTCAGGACAAGCAGGTCTTTGCACTGATGGGTTACTACGGCTCCACGCCAACGACCGAAGCCATGAACAAGGTTTTCGGCCCGTCCAAGGTGCCGCTGCTCGGCACAATCTCTGGTGCCGGCACGTTGCGTGAACCGCCGTCAACCAACCCTAACAGCCGCTACATGTTCAACATTCGCGCCAGCTATGCCGACGAGGCAGAAGCGATCGTGAACCAGATCATCGCGCTCGGTCTGAAAAACATCGCCGTGTTCTACCAGAACGACGGCTTCGGGAAATCCGGCCTGGAAGGCGTCACCAATGCACTCAAGCGGGCCAACCTCGCTCCGGTTGCAGTCGGCACGGTCGAAAGAAATTCACTGGATGTCGCCAAGGCCACCGAAGCAATCAGCAAGGTCAATCCGCAAGCGGTCGTCATGGTCACCCTCTACAAGCCAACGGCAGCTTTCGTCAAAGCCATGAAGCAACTCGGACAGTTCCCGATGTTCCTGACCTTGTCGCCGGTCGGTGCCGAGGTACTGGCCCAGGAACTGGGCAACGATGCACGCGGCATCGGCATTTCCCAGGTTGTCCCCTACCCTTGGAATGACACGATTGGCGTTGTCCGTGAATATCAGCGCCTGCTGGACAAGCAAAAAGACAAGTTCTCGTACTATGGTCTGGAAGGCTACATCACGGCTCGACTGATGACTGAAGCGCTCAAAAAAGCCGGCAAGGATCTCACCCGTGAAAAACTTGTGGCCACCTTGGAGAGCCTGCAGAATTTCGATCTGGGCGGATTCAAGGTCAATTATGGTGCCAATAACCGACTAGGCTCTCGTTACGTCGAATTGACCGTGGTTGGAGCTGGCGGCAAAGTCATCAAATAAGCCAGTAACCCAATACGAAAAAGCCCGTCCTAGGACGGGCTTTTTTATTCAGGCACGCCGCCAGCTTGTACCCTGCGGACTGTCATCGAGAATGATCCCGCCCGCCTTCAGTTCGTCGCGAATGCGATCGGCCTCGGCAAAGTTCCTGGCTTTCTTGGCCGCTGCTCGGTCGGCAATCATTTGTCCGATTGCCTCCTCATCAAGTCCACCGGCACCAGCCCCGGCTTGCAGGTAAACGCCCGGCTCGCGCTCGAGCAAGCCGATTACCCCACCCAGAGCCTTCAACAAACCGGACAATTCGGAACTCTTCTGGCGATTTGCTTCGGCCGCCAGTTCAAACAGCACGGCAATCGCGCCATGCGAGTCGAAATCCTCGTTCAGCGCTGCGGCAAAACGGCCAGCGAATTCATTGCTCCAATCGATATCAACAGCAACCGGCGGCACGTCGCGCAGCGCGAAATACAAGCTGTCCAGACTGCGTTTGGCATCGTCGAGATGGGCATCCGAGTAATTCAGGGGGCTGCGGTAATGGGCACGCAGGATGAAGAACCGAACAACTTCGGCATCGAACTGTTCCAGCACGGTGCGGATGGTGAAGAAATTGCCCAGCGACTTCGACATCTTCTCGTTATCGACGCGGACAAAACCGTTGTGCATCCAGTAATTGACGAAGCTGCAGCAATTGGCGCCTTCCGATTGTGCAATTTCGTTCTCGTGATGGGGAAACTGCAGATCCTGACCGCCACCGTGAATGTCGAAATGCTGGCCGAGCAGCTTGGAACTCATGGCCGAACATTCGATATGCCAACCCGGCCGCCCTTCGCCCCACGGTGATTCCCAGGCAGGCTCGCCCGGCTTGGCATGCTTCCAGAGCACGAAATCAAGCGGATCCTGCTTGGCCGAATCGACTTCGACCCGTTCACCGGCCCGCAGGTCATCGAGCGACTTGCCGGATAGCTTGCCGTAGCCCGGAAACTTCCGCACAGCGTAATTCACGTCGCCATCAGCGGCATGGTAGGCGAGACCATTGGCTTCAAGCTTGCCGATCAGGTCGAGCATCTCAGGTACGAATTCGGTTGCCCGCGGCTCGTAATCCGGTCGCTGCACGCCGAGCGCATCGGCGTCTTCATGCATGTAGGCGATGAAGCGATTGGTCAGTTGCTGGATCGTCTCGCCGTTCTCGATTGCCCGCTTGATGATCTTGTCGTCGATATCCGTGATATTCCGGACATAGGTGACGTCATAACCGGAAGCCTTCAGCCAGCGGTACACCATGTCGAAGACGACCATTACCCGGGCATGACCGAGGTGGCAGTAGTCATAGACCGTCATGCCACAGACATACATGCGAACCTTGTTCGGTTCGATCGGGGTGAAAACCTGTTTTTCGCGCTTGAGGGAGTTGTATATCTTGAGCATGCGGTGATCAATTCGGGGCGCCGCCGGAACGCTAAAACCTATGGATTCACCGGCGTTTTTGGTAGAATCGAAGGATTGTATAACGCCGAAAAGTATAGCATAGCGATGACTTCAACTTCCCTGCTCCAGCCCCGTTTTCAGCAGCTCAAGACGTTGCGTGCACTGGCGATTGGCCTCGCCATCGGCTTTGCATCCCCGTCCTTTGCCGACAACCTCCCGGAAGTGCAGCGACTGATCAAGCAGGGACAATATCCGCAAGCCATGGAAAAGGTCGATGCCTACCTGAGCAGCCGTCCCAAGGATGCCCAGGGCCGCTTCCTGAAGGGTCTGATCTTTACCGAAATGAACAAGCCGGCTGAAGCCATCGCCGTGTTTACCAAGCTCTCTGAAGACTATCCGGAGCTGCCCGAGCCCTACAACAATCTCGCCGTGCTCTATGCCCAGCAAAAGCAGTATGACAAGGCCCGTACGGCGCTGGAAATGGCAATAAGGACTCACCCGTCCTACGCCATCGCCTATGAAAACCTCGGCGATGTCTATGCCAAGCTGGCCAGCCAGGCCTACGACAAGGCACTGCAACTCGATAATTCCAATTCCACAACCCAAAACAAGCTGGCCCTGATCCGTGACCTGATCACCACCTCCGGCAAGGGTAACGTCAAGCCGCAGCCGGCGACCCCGGTTGCTGCTGCACCGGCGCCGACTGCTGCTGCGCCGGTTGCTGTTAAGCCAGCCACTCCGGCCCCGGCCGCTGCCAGCGCAACGATTGTCGCTGCCACGCCTGGTGCAGCTGCGGCCACCCCGCCAGCCAAACCTGCTCCGGCCCCTGTTGCTGCCGCCACCCCGGCACCCGCCGCAACACCCGCACCGGCTCCGGCACCGGTGAAGGCCGCCAGCAGCGCCAACGACGACATCACCAAGGCCATGACGGCTTGGGCCGATGCCTGGTCCCGCAAGGATATGCGTGCCTATCTGAATGCCTATTCGCATGATTTCGACACGCCCAAAGGCATGAGCCGCAAGGCCTGGGAACAGGAACGCGAACAACGCATTGCCGGCAAGGGCGGCAAGATTTCCGTTTCCTTTGACAACCCGCAAATCACTGTCAATGGCGACAAGGCGACCGCCAAGTTCCGCCAGCACTACAAGGCCACTGGCCTGAGCAGCTCGACGACCAAAACGCTGGTTTTCGTTCGCTCGGGTAGCAAGTGGCTGATCAAGGAAGAAAACGCGCGTTGATGTTGAAAGGCAGATACATCCTGGCCGGTGTGGTAGCCCTGGTGGCTGCCGGGGCACTGGCCAAACTTGCCGACAAGCCGACGACGCCCCGCTTGGCCGACCTTGAGTCGGTGGCGACCACCCCCAGTACGAGAAGCGCCGCCGAAATGCTGGCCGCCGACTCGGCGTTTTCAGCCATGGTTTCAGACTCTGGTCCGGAAGAGGTGCTGGCAAGGATCTTTGCCGAAATCGAAGCCAATCGCCTGAGCAATGCGCTGCAGCTCACTGAAGCCCTGCTGCGCCAGCATCCGAATTACCGCCTCGCCAACCTGATCAAGGGCGACCTGCTGCTCGCCCGCACGCAGCAGATCCAGACCTTCGGGGCACTCAACGATGCCCCGCCGGAAAAGGTGGCGGATTTGCGCGCCGAAGCAGTTGCCCGCCTCAAGGCCTACCGCGAGAAGCCGCCGGCTGACTTTGTGCCACGTTACCTGCTGCAGATGCAACCGGACCAACGTTACGCCATCGTCGTCGACACAAAGCGTTCCCGCCTTTACCTGTACGAAAACGACAAGAAAAACGATGGTCGGCCGCGCTTCGTGGCTGATTACTACGTCACACAGGGCAAGCTCGGCGCTGAAAAGCTGGTTGAAGGCGACAAGAAGACGCCGGTCGGTGTCTATCATGTGACGGCCAATCTGCCCAAGCAGAAGCTGGCCGACCTCTACGGCAGTGGCGCCTTCCCGATCAATTATCCGAATGAACTGGACAAGCAGCAAGGTCGTGGCGGTAGCGGCATCTGGCTGCATGGCACTCCATCCGACACCTTCGCCCGCCCGCCGCGCGCCTCCGACGGCTGCGTCGTTCTGACCAACCAGGATCTCGACGCCGTTGCGAAGAACCTGCAGGTCGGACTGACTCCGGTCATCATCAGCAATTCTGTGGAATGGCTGTCGCTGGATGACTGGGCGAAAGAACGCAGCGAACTGAACAAGACCATCGACGCCTGGCGCGCCGACTGGGAAAGCCGCGACACTGACCGCTACCTGAAGCATTATTCGAAGCGCTTCAAGTCCGGCGACCAGACCTACACCGAATACGCCGCCCAGAAAAAACAGGTCAATTCCGGCAAGGACTGGATCAAGGTCAAGGTCGACAACCTCTCGGTGTTCCGCAATCCGGGCAAGGAAGAAGTCGTCGTCGTCACCTTCGATCAGGACTACCGCAGCAACAACCTGAACAACCAGATGAAGAAGCGCCAGTACTGGTTGCGCGAAGACGGCAAGTGGAAAATCATTTACGAAGGAAGTGCCTGATGTTCAAGAATATCTCGGTTCTCGCAGTTGGCCTGCTGGTGTCGGCTATGGTCTGGGCTGCCCCGACCGTGGAAATGACCACCAACCATGGCAAGATCACGCTAGAACTATTCCCGGAGAAAGCACCCAAGACGGTTGAAATGTTCCTCTACAACGCCAAGCACGGGTTTTATGAGGCGACCATTTTCCACCGCGTCATCGATGGCTTCATGATCCAGGGGGGCGGCTTCAGCCGGGCCATGGAAGAGAAGAAGACACTGACTCCGGCGCTGCAGAACGAAGCCACCAACGGCCTGACCAACGACCGCGGCACGGTAGCCATGGCCCGCACGCAGGATCCGCATTCCGCCCGTGTCCAGTTCTTCATCAACCTGAAGAACAACGATTTCCTGAACCACCGCTCGCCGGCCGATGGCCGCACCTGGGGCTATGCCGTTTTTGGCAAGGTCACCCAGGGTATGGACGTGGTCGACAAGATTGCCAAGGTGCCGACCGGCAGCGCTGGCTACTACACCGATGTTCCGACGACGCCCGTTGTCATCCAGAACGTCAAAATCATCTCTGAAAAGTAAGGTTTCCCCATGATCAAGCTCACCACCAACCACGGTGTCATCACCCTCAACCTGGATGCCGAGAAGGCCCCGAAGACGGTTGCCAACTTCATCTCCTACGTTGAAGCCGGCCATTACAACAACACCATCTTCCACCGCGTCATCAAGAATTTCATGATCCAGGGTGGCGGCATGGAGCCGGGCATGAACCAGAAGCCCTGCCAGGCACCGATCGAGAACGAGGCCGCCAACGGCCTGAAGAACAAGCGCGGCACCGTCGCCATGGCTCGCACCAACGATCCGCACTCGGCCACCGCCCAGTTCTTCATCAATACCGTCGACAATGATTTCCTCGACTTCAAGTCGCCGTCCGGCCAGGGCTGGGGCTACTGCGTGTTCGGCGAAGTGGCCGAAGGCATGGATGTCGTCGACAAGATCCGCGCCGTCAAGACGGGCAACAAGGGCTTCCATCAGGACGTTCCGACTGAAGATGTGATCATCGAGAAGGCCGAGATCGTTTGATCTTCTTCATCTCCGATCTGCACCTGTCGCCCCGGTCACCCGGGGCGACTGCTTTGTTCCTCCGGTTTTTGTCGGGCCGCGCCCGCCAGGCGGAGGCGCTGTACATCCTCGGCGATCTGTTCGAGGCCTGGATCGGTGATGACGACATCGACGACGCCTATCACACGAAAATCGTCGCCGCCCTGCGCGCTGCCAGCGAAGCCGGGCTGAAGATCTACCTGATGCATGGCAACCGCGACTTCCTGCTGGGGGAACAGTTTGCTGCCACAGCGGGTGCAAAGCTGCTGGCCGATCCTTACGACCTCGCCCTGCCAGAATGGTCCTTCGTTCTTTCGCACGGCGATGCCCTTTGCCTTGATGATGCCGACTACATGGCCTTCCGGGCCAAAGTTCGCGATCCGGCCTGGCAGAAAACGATGCTGGCCAAGCCACGCTTCCTGCGCCGCTTGATGGCCCGCCTGATGCGCTGGCGCAGCCGGGCCAGTCAGCAGGCCAAGTCCGATCCCTATACCGATCTCCAGCCGGCGGCGACCGACGACTTCATCCGCGATCATGGCTACTGCACCTTCATTCATGGCCACACGCACCGCCCGGCCAAGCATGATCACATTATTGACGGCATCCATGTCGAACGCTGGGTGCTGGCCGACTGGCACGAAGATCGCGGCGAGTGCCTGGCCTGGGATGGCGAGGCGCTGACACGTGAGGCCATCCTCCCTGAAAACTGAGCAAACCACCTTGGCCACCGCAGCAAATGCACTGAACGTCCTGCGCGACGTCTTCGGCTACCCGGCCTTCCGTGGCGAGCAAGCCGAGATCATCAACCACGTCGCCACCGGCGGCGATGCGCTGGTACTGATGCCAACCGGCGGCGGCAAGAGCCTCTGCTACCAGATTCCGGCCCTGCTTCGTCCCGGCTGTGCCGTGGTCGTTTCACCACTGATCGCGCTGATGCAGGATCAGGTTGATGCGATGATCCAGCTTGGTGTCAAGGCGGCCTGCCTGAATTCGACACTCGCCTGGCAGGAGGCGCAGGCCGTCGAGCAGGCCATCTTCAGCGGCAATCTCGACCTCGTCTATATCGCTCCGGAACGCCTGCTGCTCGACCGCACGCTGGCCATGCTCGACGCCCTGTCCGAAGCCGGCAAGCTGGCGCTTTTCGCCATCGACGAGGCGCATTGCGTCTCGCAATGGGGCCATGATTTTCGCCCGGAATACCTGCAACTGTCGGCGCTGCACGAGCGTTATCCGCAAGTGCCGCGCATCGCCCTGACCGCCACAGCCGATCAGGCAACGCGCAACGAGATCCTGCAGCGACTAGGTCTGGGCGAAGCGCGCGTCTTCCTGTCCAGCTTCGACCGCCCGAACATTCGTTACACCGTCGTCGAAAAGGACAACGCCAAGAAGCAGTTGCTCGGTTTCCTGACGGGCCGCAAAGGGCAGGCCGGCATTGTCTATTGCCTGTCGCGCAAGAAGGTCGAGGAAACGACCGAATGGCTCAAGGCTCAAGGCTACCCGGCGCTGCCCTACCACGCCGGCCTGCCCGCCCCCGAACGAGCCGCCAACCAGCGCCGTTTCCTGCGCGAGGAAGGCCTGATCATGTGCGCCACGATCGCCTTCGGCATGGGCATCGACAAACCGGATGTCCGCTTCGTCGCCCACCTGGATTTGCCCAAGAGCATCGAAGCCTATTACCAGGAAACCGGCCGCGCCGGCCGTGACGGCGAGCCATCCGAAGCCTGGATGACCTACGGCATGCAGGATGTCGCTCTGCAACACGCGCGCATCGCCGAATCCGGCGCTGCCGAGGGCCAGAAGATCCTCGAATCGCAGCGCCTGACCGCCCTGCTCTCCTACTGCGAAGCGCCCCGCTGCCGGCGCCAGGTGTTGCTCAACTATTTTGGTGAAGAGCGCGAGCCTTGTGGCAACTGCGATGTCTGCACGGAGCCGCCGGAACTCTGGGACGGCACACAAGCGGCGCAGAAGGCACTATCGGCCATCTTCCGGACCGGCATGCGCTTTGGTGTCACGCACCTGACCGACATCCTGCGCGGCAAGACGACAGACAAGATCAAGCAGTGGAATCATGACCAGTTGCCCACCTTCGGCGTTGGCGGCGATCTCGACGACCACGCCTGGAAAAGCGTCTTCCGGCAATTGGCTGCGGCCGGACTGGTCCATGTCGACATGGCCGAACACGGCGCGCTGCAACTGACAGAAACAGCGCGCGAAGTACTCAAGGGACAGCGCACGGTACAACTGCGCCGCCCGGTCAAACGCAAGTCGACGCCTTCCCGGTCGTCGAGCAGCACAGTCGTCAGCGATCTTTCGCCTGCCGATGACGCGCTGTTCCAGTTGTTGCGCAAATGGCGGGCTGATACCGCCAGAGAGCAGGCGGTACCTGCCTATGTGATTCTTCATGACAAGACCCTGCGCGAATTGGCCGAAGTCCGCCCGGTCAGCCATGGCTTGCTGGCTGGCATTACCGGCATGGGCAGCGCAAAGATCGAGCATTACGGGGCAGAATTGCTCGACCTGATCCGCAACGAGGGCTGAGATGGAACAACGCGACACGCTCAACGCCACGCTGGCTGCCATTGTGATCGCAGTGCTGCTCGTTTCGGGTATTGCGCCTTATGAACGGCTGACCTGGGTCATGGAAGTCGCCCCGGTGCTGATTGCCCTGCCGCTGATGATTGCCACACGCCGCAGCTACCCGCTGACGACACTTCTCACCGTGCTGATCGCCGCCCACGCGCTGGTGCTGATCGCTGGCGGCGCCTACACCTATGCCCGCGTTCCGCTTGGCTTCTGGATGCAGGACCTGCTCGGCACGGCACGTAACCCGTATGACAAGCTCGGCCACTTCATGCAGGGCTTCGTGCCAGCGATGGTCGCCCGCGAAATACTGATCCGCGGCGCTTATGTTCGAGGCCGCAAGATGACCGGTTTCCTGTGCATCTGCATTGCCATGGCAATCAGCGCCGTCTATGAACTGATCGAGTGGGCTGCCGCGCTCTACCTGGGCCAGGGCGCCGACGAGTTTCTGGGCACGCAGGGCGACCAGTGGGATACGCAGTCAGACATGTTCATGGCGCTGATCGGATCGAGCACTGCAATGGTTTTTCTCTCCCGCTGGCACGACAAGCTGCTGGCCAAACTGCGTCCGGCCTGACGCCGTGTAAACAATCAATGGCCAGAAACCTGCCCCGGACAAGCTTAAAAACAATGCTGATCAGCCGAGCATTCTGAGGAAATTCTGTCACCGCCTCGGAGCGTGTCGGAATATTTTACGGATGCCATACGGAGATATCCGTAACTCGCTGATTGGATAAAAGTGGTGCAAATATTGCGTGATTTCTGATGCCTGAAAATGGAAGAACATCGGGATCAAGTGACCGAAAAGCGCAGCGGTTTTCGCTGGTACTGTTGGATATTTGATCAAAGCCTTCCGGACCAGGCAGTCAGGCGTCTGACTGATACGCCGGGCTAACGGACGAAACTCCTTGGGTGGGGGTTTCGTCCGTAACTATCGATGATCCAGGATGCCAAGGCGATCCTCCCCACTTGGCAATTGCCGAACTCCGACCAACAGGCCGGGGCGACCGCTTACATGCGCAGGGCGTCGGGATCAGCCCGCATCAGCCGCTTGTTCATCTTCCCGACACTGGTCTTGACCAGCGTCTTGACGAAACTGACCTGCAGCAGCACGCCGTAACGCGAAATGCCGGCCGCCTCGATGGCATGGGCCGCGTAGTTGCGCAAGGCATGTTCGGTGATCTGGCCGACATGCTCCGGCTTGAGCAGCACCAAGGCGAGTGGGCGCTCACCCCATTTGTCGTCCGGCACCCCGATGACTGCCACTTCATTGACCGCTTCGTGCTTGGCGATGATGTCTTCCAGTTGCAGCGAGGACGTCCATTCGCCACCTGTCTTGATCACGTCCTTGATGCGGTCGGTAACCTTCAGATAGCCGGCCGGATTGATGTTGCCAATGTCGGCGGTGTGCAGATAACCACCCGCCCACAATCCTTCCGAAGCCTCCGGTGCGCTGACATAGCCCTGGGTCAGCCATGGGGCACGCACCACCACTTCTCCAGTCGCCTTGCCGTCATGAGGCACATCGGCCATTTCCGGATCGACGATACGCAGATCGACCAGCGGCAACGGCCGGCCGGTCTTGGCGCGGATCACTGCCTGCTCTTCCAGCGAGCGATTGAGATCGGCGCTTTCCAAATGGGCCAGACTGAGCACCGGGCAGGTTTCCGACATGCCATAGCCGGTGAACAGGTCCATGCCGCGCTTCTGGGCGGAAATCGCCATCGCTTCGGGCATAGCAGCGCCGCCGATCAGGATTTTCAGACCGGTGAAATCAGTCGTCTTCGCGTGCGGATGGCTGAGAATCATGTGCAGGATGGTCGGCACGCAATGCGAGAAGCTGACGCCCTCGGTGCTGATCAGGCGACAGATCACCTCCGGCTGGTAACGCCCGGGATAAACCTGCTTGACGCCCATCATCGTCGCCAGATACGGGAAGCCCCAGGCATGGACGTGGAACATCGGCGTCATCGGCATATACACATCTTCGCGGTGGATATGCCCCTGCCGGTTGGCGCCGCCAAGCGCTGCCGCACAGCCCAGCGTGTGCAGGACGAGCTGGCGATGACTGAAATAGACTCCCTTCGGATTGCCGGTGGTGCCTGTGGTGTAGAAAGTCGTTGCCTGCGCGTTTTCGTCGAAATCCGGGAAGTCGTAGTCCGGAGAAGCCTCGGCCAGCAGGGCTTCGTATTCACCGGCCATCGCCACCGGCGCCGCCTGGACTTCAGCCTCGTCGCTGATCAGGACGATGGTCTTCACCGTTTCCAGCTGCGCCGCAATCTGCGCCAGGATCGCGAAGAACTCGCTGTTCACCAGCAGCACATCGGCCTTGGCATGGTTCAACGTATACAGAATCTGCTCCGGACTGAGCCGCACATTCACCGTCTGCAGGATGGCGCCCATCATCGGCACGGCAAAGAAGCATTCGAGGTAGCGATGACTGTCCCAGTCCATCATCGCCACCGTCTGCCCGGAATCGACACCCAGCCCGGCCAGCATGTTGGCCAGCCGGCCGATCCGCTCGTTCAGCGTCCGGTAGTTGTAGCGCAGCTTGCCCTGATAGGTAATCTCCTGCTCCGGCGCGATGGCCAGTGGCGTCAGCAGCAATTGCTTGATCAGCAGCGGATATTGATAGGCAGAAACCGTCGACTGGACGAGTTTGATTGGCATTTGATTCTCCCTGGTCTTTTATTGTGCGTGGCGGTCGACGCCGCCAACAGGGAGAATTCTACGCGCGTGTGACAGTCAGATGACGGCCCGGCGCGCGGGAAAATGTGTGCTTAATGCAGATGCTGTTCGGCAATCGCCGCCAGATCGGGCGACAGCGATCCGGAAGCCAGGCCGCGCCGGAAAGCATCCTTTGCCTCAGGAACCCGACCATCCGCTTCCAGCGCCAGCCCGAGACCCAGCCACCAACGGCCCTCGTTCGGTGCCAGGCGCGTTGCCCGCTGGTAATGGCCCACAGCCAGACGCTGGGCGCCGAGACGGGACTTCAGGTGTCCCTGAAAACCGGCATAGTCGGCATTGGCTTCGGCATAAGCCTGCGAACGGGCCAGCGTACGATCTGCCTGAGCCAGATCACCGTGCTCGAGTTGCAGGCGAGCCAGCGACATCGCCCAGCCGGTCTGGGCGGGCTGAAGCTCGACCCCATCCTGCAGTACGACCATCGCCTCATCGGTCTTGCGCAGATCGAGCAACTGACGAAGCAACGCCTGGCGGACCTGGACATAGGACGGATCCTGTTTCAGCGCCGCCCGCATGCCTTCTAGGCCTTCAGCGCTGCGGCCTGAGGCCATCGCATTTTCTGCCTTGCGGTACTCGGCATCGGCTCGATCGCGCGGGGTTGCCGCGATCGGACTCTTCTCGATTTTCACCGGACCGACCGGTGCGGAAGCTAGCTGTGGCGCCGCGGCGGGTTCGGCTTTCGGTGCACCGGCGGCAGACATCGGGACCACCGGATCAGGCACGGGCAATACCGGCGCAGCTGGCAGCGGCAGGACTTCCAGATTGGAGGCCAAACGCAATTTTTCGTCAATTGGCTGTTCGACCACAGCCGGGGCTGGAGGCGGTGCGGGTGCAACCACTGTTGGCGGAACTGGCGCCGCAACCGGGGTTGATTCAATGCCAGGAAAGGACAGCAGACTACTATTGGCATAAAGGACTGCACCTGCAATTGCCACCATCAATCCACCGACCAGCAGCCACTTGAGGCCGTGACCGGAGCGATTCGATCCCGCCGGCAATGAACGGATTTCGCGCTGCAGGTTCTGGCGAGCCAGATCGTCGGGACGCTTGGTCTCGAGATTGCGCAGCATGTCGTTGATCAGACTCATTTCACCACCATCCTGCCGAAGCGGCGCCTTCGGTATCGCCGGCGGCCTGACGGACGTGGCTGGCCGCTACGGCATGCTTGCCCTCGCCGTAGACCGACAGCAAGGCCTTGTGCGCGAGAATATTGAGCAGGCGAGGCGTGCCACGGCTGGCGCGGTGCAGGCAGCGCACCGCACGCGACCCGAAGACATCTTCGCCCCGATAACCCGCCACACGCAGACGATGGGCCAGATATTTGGCGACCTCTTCCCTGGCCAGGCCACTCAACTGGTAATGAAACGCGATGCGCTGCAGCAACTGGCGAACCGAGGGTTCGGCCAGCTTGCGATCGAGTTCCGGCTGGCCAAACAGAACGATCTGCAGCAGCTTGCGCTTCTCGGTTTCCAGGTTGGACAGCAGGCGCAGCGACTCCAGCGTCTCCAGCGGCATGGCCTGCGCCTCGTCGATGCAGACAACCACCTGTCGTTCCGCGGCTGCATGGTTGAGCAGGGCATGATTGACGCTTTTCAGCAGGTGGTAATCATCGCTACTGGCATCCACCTCGACGCCCAGCTCTTCGGCCAAGGCCAGCAATAGCGTGCGTGGCGCCAGATAGGGATTGGGCAGATAGGCGGAAATACTTCCCTCTGGTAGCGCCTGCAGCAATCGGCGACACAGCAGTGACTTCCCGGTTCCAACCTCGCCGGTGATCTTGATGAAACCCTCGCCGCTATTAAGGGCAACAAGCAGGGTATTGAGCGCTTCCTGATGACTGCGCGTGACGACCGTGAAACTAGTGTCCGGTGTAATACTGAAGGGCAGTTCGGTCAGGCCGAAGTGATCAAGATACAACGCTAGCCGCCCTTGCCAAAGTTACTGCCACTCGATATGGCGTTGCTGCCGCGGATCAAGCGCCTGCATGCGCTCCTGCGATTCACCGGCGACCTCGCGCCAGGAGTTTTCGCCCCGGATCACTGTCGACTTCATCAGGATGACCAGTTCGCGCTTGCGGTTGGAGACACTCTTTTGGCCGAACAACGCGCCTAGCCCCGGAACACCGCTGATTCCCGGCAGCCCGTAGCGGCTGGTGTTCTGTTCCTGGCTCATCAGGCCACCAATGGCCACGATGCTGCCATCCTGAACCCGGACAATGCTGTCGCTCTCGTTGATCGTGCTCGATGCCAGCGGCAGGGTGTAGGTGCCGAGATCACCGAGATTGACGCTCTTGCTCTTTTCTTCAACGACACTGACCGACGGATGGACGTGCAGGATGATGTTGCCTTCGTCGTCGATCTGCGGTGTCACGTCGAGCGAGATGCCGGAGAAGAATGGCTGCAGGGTGATATTCGGGGTCACGACATTGCCGGCGGTACCGGTGCCGGTCGTCACATTGGTGCTGATGCCGGTCACGAAATAATCGTCGGTACCCACCTTGAGCACGGCCTTCTGGTTGTTGGTCGTTGTGATGCGCGGACTGGACAGCACCTGAACGTCGCCCTGCCCTTCGAGGAAGGAAAGCAGCGCTGCGAAATTATTGGACTGGAAGGTCAGGCCAAAGAAGCCACGCCCGGTCGGCCCGGTACCCACGGCA